>ENA-OQAA01000375-OQAA01000375.1-human-gut-metagenome-genome-assembly--contig:-NODE-375-length-31550-cov-2.052223_pt1 | contig 31550 bp, 34 predicted proteins | sample MGYA00242489_ERZ504515 | MGnify/ENA primary metagenome ERZ504515 (study PRJEB26092, sample SAMD00036237) | human gut metagenome | host: Homo sapiens | study: EMG produced TPA metagenomics assembly of... | reverse complement strand
AATAAGCCGACCGAGTTTACAGAAGGTTATTCTGTAACTAAATTCAAGAATATCACGAAATCCGGACAAATCGGTCACGATCCGAATCAGCAGTTCCCGGATATGGATTTCCCATTGTTCCGTTTAGCCGAGGCTAATCTGACCTTCGCCGAAGCCACATTACGGGCAGGAGGCGATAAACAAGCCGCTTTAAGCGCTATTAACCAGCTACGGAAAAGAGCGAAAGCCACGGAAATTACGGCAACCGATCTTACTTTGGATTTTGTGCTTGATGAGAAGGCCCGTGAGTTCTATTTTGAGGCGCAACGCCGTACGGATTTGATCCGCTACAATAAGTTCACCTCCAATTATACTTGGGATTGGAAAGGCGAGACAGCGGGAGGTACTTCAATCTCCAGTCACTTCTCATTGTTACCGATTCCTTCGACCCAACTCGTGGCAAACAGTAACTTGAAACAAAATCCGGGTTATTAATCGTAAAACCTATTAATAAGTAACAATTATGAATAAAGTCAATATATTATCCATCGTGTTTGCGGGCATCTGTGCTTTTTCTGCCTGCACGGACGATAAAGATCCGGTTATCAATGACCTAAAGGACTCAGAAGGTAATAATATATCTTTTACCCTCAATGCTCCGAATAATAGCTCATATACTTTAATGCCGGAAAATGCCAGTAGTATCATCGATATTTTTACCTGTGAACAACCGGATTACGGTTTCGCGGCAGGTGTAACGTATACCGTACAAGTCTGTGAAGGAGGAACTGAATTCGAGAAATTCGAGTCGCTGCCGACTACCGGTTCCGGCGAAAAAGTCTTGATCAAGACATTCGAGCTGAATGATGCCATGAACAATCTGGGAATGGTTAATCCCACCGTAGCTTATAATGTGGACTTCCGTCTTAAAGCATTTATTAACGACAGTGTTCCCGAACTTTATTCGAACACGGTAAACATGGCGATCACTCCATATAGTGGCGCCCGTACCCAAGTTTATTTCGTGGGTGACATATTCGACAACGGATGGAACAATAACGACCCATCGATGCGTATATTCGCCGACGACGATGTTAATAATATGTTATTCACTTACACGGGTTTCGTAAAAGCCGGTAGCGCATTCAAGATCATTCAAACCCCGGGTGATTGGGGCATTCAATGGGGTTACGACAGCGACGGAGCATTAAGCAATGACGGCGGTAGCGGTAATATCGAAGGCTTCACGCAGGATGGCTATTATACGATCACGTTAGACTTGGCTGGTAACAAATACAGCATCGAACCTTATACCGGAGCGACAACCGAATACAAACAAATCTCCCTGATTGGAGACTTCAATGATTGGGGTGGTGATCTAGATTTACAACAGGCTAGTTACGACAAGCACATCTGGATCGGCGAGAAAATAGAGATTCCGTCCGATGGCGGTTTGAAATTACGTGCGGATCATGACTGGGCCGTAAGCTTCGGTGGCAGCAATAGTTTATGGAACGATAAACAAGGACAATTCGCCAAATTTGACGGAGGTGATAATGTAAAGGTTTCCGCCGGTACCTATTTTATCAAGTTTAATGACTTAACGAAACATATCATTCTACTAGCCGAATAAGGCATTACTTAAATTACCATCCTTTACTTGATTTAAAAGTCAAGTAAAGTGGTAATAGATAAAAGTAACGCTTGTGTTTATGAATTATGTCTCAAAAGATATGTTTTAGAACATGATTTTGTTAAATCACGTTAAGTAAATGAGATTTCCAAACTATTCGTTATGCTACATAACATAAAACCTCTATATTTGCACTGTGTTTTTCATGGTATTAGATTTAAGGTTAACAATGAAGATTGGCTGTCCGTGATGGATAGCCTTTTTTTGTTTCCTTTTAATAGTACATATTGGATTTGATGCCATTGCTGACATACAACAAACAATTCTTTCTTGTGATATAAATATTGTTTTCTCTAGCCAACCAGCCAATAGCCAAGGCTAGGTCCTCAATACTTAAAGACAATTTACGGACTTAACTCTTGCGTAGATATTTCATTTACCTCGTTTAGCGCATGCCACACTTTTCCTGCGTTTAGTCCAATTCTTCCTTTTTCCATAATCAAAATACTTTTCTAGTAAACGAACTATATTCTTTTTGTTTCCTCTTTCCTACGATTAGTAGTCATTTGTAAAGTTCGCCCTTAAATATTAGGGAATCAATATCCATTCTTTCGTTTCTATGTTCTATTTTTATTATCTTGAATAATAAGTATTTATTAATTCCTATATTTGAGACGAATTACCGATTAGATATGGAAAAGGAAATGCTCACATTCGATATCACGAACGATTTTATCGTCGGAGATCGTATCACAAAAGAGACGCTAAACAAATACAGCAAGCTGCCTCATAAGATAAAGGCAGGTTTGTTTCTCCTTTGTGTAGAAGGTTCCGTGCAGGCTTCTATCAATCTAGCGAAGTATACGATTAACAAATATGATTTCGTGACCTTAGTGCCCAGCAATTTTATCCAGTTCCATGAAATATCGGACGACGCACGTTTCTATTTCGCCGGATTCTCTTCGGAGTTTATGACAAACATCAATTTTATTAAATCAACCATGAGCTTTCTTCCCGTTATCACGGAACATCCGATCATGCCGCTGGAAGAATCTGTAGCTCAATTATATATTGACGGATACCGTTTATTGATACGTGCGCAATCCTTATCCCCGTCTTATTCTATGGTAAATAAAAACCTAGTCATCGCTTATCTCACGATATTCATGCAAGGAACGGCTGAGTTATATAAAAATCATAGCCATTGGACAAATGGAATCCGTACGCGCACCAATGAGATTTACCGTAAGTTTATCCAACTTGTCGTAGAGCATTATACCACCGAGCACAGCGTTTCTTTTTACGCCGCTCAATTAAATTTGTCGTTACCTCATTTCTGCACGACTATTAAGAAAGCGATCGGACTTACTCCCTTGGAAATCATTTCCTCCATTATCACGATGGATGCCAAGGCACAATTAAGATCGACAGACTTAACCGTAAAAGAGATCGCTTTCTCTTTAGGCTTTAACAACCTGTCTTTTTTCAACAAATATTTCAGGCAGCATACGGGAATGACACCTCAAGAATATAGAAGAATGAAAATTCCCTCAAGCACGTAGCCGGCAATCACTTCTTTTGTAAAACCATACGATCGATATCGGGCATCCATGAGTTCCATTCGATAAGCGTATGCGATTCATCCCGGGTTTCAGACGGATCTCTATTTGCTCGCTAGCGACCTCATGCGCAGGATGAGCCTCTACATTTTTTACGACAACTCCATTAACTTGACAAATTAATTCTCGATTCTCCGCACACTGATAATCCACGGACATCAAGTATAAACCTCCCTCACGACTGTATACATTATGCCATTCCAGATAATTGCTATCACGATTACCTAATCCCGTAACCTTCGCACCTCCAGAACAATTTCCGTCATCCTCATAAATCGCCGTTTCAAACGCTTTGTGATTTCTTATTTCTTGATAGTCTTGTAACCAAGCACATTCCGCCTCATAAATCGTCCGTTCTCCCCTTTCCAGTCCATCCAGACGGAAAATACGTGTCCCATGAGCAGGTATGGTTACGGAAAAATCCCGATCCTTGTACTTTCCAAGATCTCTCCTTTCAAATAAGTCCCGTACACTCACGTCACCCCGCAAATAGAAATCGGCAAAATCCAGATGAATAGTCCGTTCCTCATCCGTAGAGTTATAGACGGCAACAGCGCATGTATTCCCATTCACTTCTTCCAGATCCTTTGTCAAGATATACACTCCATCCATTTGCTTAACGACATAAGCTTGCAAGCCTAGTACGTCTTGATTTAACGCTATCAGTTCCTCGTTTTTCAATAGCCGCAAAGCTTTCTCAGAGATGGTATCAGATCACAGCCAATCAATAAAGGGGAGCTCATAATACACCACATTCCAAAATGAGTTTTATCTTCTTCCTCACTCATTCCACGGCCGATCTCAAGCATATCCATATCATTATATTTTCCTTCGCTCGCATAAGCGGACAAATATAGATTCTGCCGGATAATATTCTTCACGGACTCCCAGCTAGGATTTATATCTTGCGAGATACGCCATGAGAAGCAACGTCATGCACCCACGTACCGGGAAAATTCCAACGACATACATTCATACGCACATCTTTACGGCCGGTAGCTAGTATCGCATTATGGATCGCGTGAATCGCTCTTGCTCATCCAGACCTAATTGATCGAAATTCTGTTTGGCATCGCCGCCACAAAAGTCGATCTTAATAAAATCGAATCCTATTTCCTTAAAGAAGTAGTCCGCGTCCTGACGATCGTGCCCATAAAAGCCGACATTGATCCCTAAAGAATCCTTATCCCAAAAGGAGCCGCAAGTATTCCGGCCCGCATCGGAATAAATACCCGCCTTAAACCCTAACGCATGGATATGATCTACCGTCTGCTTCAAGCCATTCGGAAAACGGACCGGATGAGTGATTAACTCCCGCTTGCATCCCGTCCCCCAAAATACCCGTCATCAATATTGATATATTTATATCCAACCTCTTTCAAGCCATTCCGCGACATCGCATCAGCTTGTTTCATTATCAGTTTGTCGCTGATATTCACTCGATAGGTATTCCATGAGCTCCATCCCATCGTGGAGGATCATACGCAAAAACAGAAGATGCCAAGAGAAGTAAGGCGATTGATATATAGTTTCGCATGGTATAAAATTTTCATGTATAACGTTCTTAATCAAACAAAAATAAGAAAAGTGCATCAGACCGCCAAATCGGGATAAACGAAAAAAGGGAAGTATGCCTTTTTGACGTGACATACTTCCCTCACTTATATAAACTCTGTATTTGGATTACCAGATAACCACCCGATCAGCCGGAGCCATAAACATCGGATCGCCCTCTTTAATGTCAAAAGCGGCATAGAACGGGGCGATATTACGCAAGGCAGCGTTCACACGCCATTTTCCCAATGAATGCGGGTCGATCTTGGTACGACGACGGATCTCCTCGGGACGGATATTTTGTCCCCACAACGTCGCATACCCCAAGAAGAAACGTTGCTCATTCGTGAAGCCATCGATCGGGGCCGGAGTCTCTTTGCCCTTCAAGCTATTCAAATAAGCTTGGTGAGCGACCAACAAACCTCCGTGGTCGGCGATATTCTCACCCAACGTAAAACGTCCGTTGGCATGAAGCGTATCTATTACGATAATCTGGTCATATTGATCAACCAATTTATCAGCACGCTCCTTGAAACGAACAGCATCCTCGGCAGTCCACCAATCGATCAAATTACCATCCTTATCGTAGTTACGTCCCTGATCATCGAATCCATGCGTCATCTCATGGCCGATTACCACACCGATAGCGCCATAGTTCACCGCATCGTCGGCATCCGGATTAAAGAATGGAGCTGAAGGATCGCGGCCGGGAAACAGATCTCATTCGTAGTCGGATTGTAATAAGCGTTCACGGTCTGCGGATTCATATGCCAACGAGACTTATCGACCGGCTTATCCACGTCCGCCAATTGATAGGCCATATCGAAGATGTTAGAACGCGAACATTCGCCCAATAAGAATCGTCCTTGATCTCCAAGCCACTATAATCACGCCATTTGTCCGGATAACCTATTTTCACCGTAAAAGCGGCCAATTTCTCCTGCGCTTTCGCCTTAGTCGTATCGCTCATCCATTCCAAGCCGTTGATCCGCTCGCTCAAAGCAGTCTGCAAATTCCCCACCAGCGTTAACATCTTTTCCTTGGAAGAAGCCGGGAAGTATTTCTCTACATACATCTCGCCGACGGCCTCGCCCAACGCACCGTTTACCGTATTCAACGAACGCTTCCAACGAGGTTGTTGTTCCTGCTTTCCGGACATTACCTTTCCATAGAACTCAAAATCAGCATCTACAAAATCATCACTTAGGTATGGAGCCGCCGCGCTCAATAAATTAAACGCCAAATAATATTTTTGCTCATCGACCGTCGTATTCCGCAAAGCCTCACTCATATCCTTATAGAAGTTGATTTGCTTCGCGTCCAACTCTTTCAGCCCGGCTAATCCCATGGATTCAAAATATACATCCCAATCCAACGGAGACTCTATTTTCTTGAAATCCTCGTAAGGCAATTTATTATAGTTTTTCTGGGAGTCACGCAAATCCTCACGGCCATAAGAGATCTCAGCGATAGCCTTCTCTATTTTCATCACGCATCCACCGCCGCATCCGCTTGCTCCGGACTTGAGCCGGCCAATGTAAATAATTTATTTATATAAGCCTGTAAGCATCACGCATCTTGCGGAGCCTTCATCTTCCAATAAATAATAATCCCGATCGCCCATTCCGATACCAGCCTGATACAGCTGGACGATATTCATGGCACTATTCTTCTCGTCAGCGCCCACGAACAAAGCGAAGAACGGAGCCATGCCTTCCTTATGAAGCGTAGCCACCATCTTAGAGACATCCGATTTCGTTGCCAGCGCATTGATAGCGGCCAGTTCCTCTTTGATAGGAGCCACTCCATCGGCATTCAACTTCGTGCTATCCAATCCCATCGCATACAAAGCGCCGATCTTCCCGGCGACACTACCCGCCTCATGGGGCGTAGCGCTAAGTTCCTCGATCAATACCCGGAGCTGTTCTTGGTTATTCTCTAGTAATTGGTCGAAAGTTCCGAAACGAGCGTATTCCGGTTTCAATGGATTATTCTTTATCCATCCACCACAAGCGTATTCATAAAAATCCGTACCTGCGGCAACCGTGGTATCCATATTCGCAGGATTAATAGCAGCGATCTTCACTACCTCTTTCTGAGGAGTGTTACAACTCGCTAAAGCGACTATCCCAGCCGCTAAAAACGGAAACATTTTTCTCTTTCTCATTTTGTTTAGTCTTTTGCCTTAAAACCTTACAAAGATACGATAAATACACAAAAGAAAAAACATGTACGTGTTTCTTTTAAAACATGTACGACTTTTTACGAAAACACGTACGTGTTTTTCGGACGATAAAAGGATTCATGTATTCAAGAATAAGTGTATCTTTGCCAACAAATCATTTATATCATGAAGAAACTAATAATCAGCGTTTGGGCATTTATCGCCCTTCCCTTATTCGCTCAGCGAGACGCGAATATCCGTATTTATCCGGAGCAAGGTAACCAACAGATCAGTAAACATATTTACGGGCAATTCGCCGAACATCTAGGGAGTTGTATCTACGGTGGCTTATGGGTGGGGCCGGAGTCCGACATCCCTAATACCCAAGGATACCGTACGGATGTCTTAAACGCGTTGAAGAAACTACAGATCCCGAACTTACGTTGGCCGGGCGGTTGCTTCGCCGACGAATATCATTGGATGGATGGAATCGGCCCCAAGGAAAATCGCCCGAAAATGGTGAATAATAACTGGGGAGGGACGATTGAGGATAATAGTTTTGGAACCCATGAGTTCTTGAATCTATGTGAGTTATTAGGTTGTGAGCCTTACATCAGCGGAAACGTGGGAAGCGGTACGGTTGAGGAAATGGCTAAATGGGTGGAATACATGACCTCGGAAGGAGACAGCCCAATGGCCAACCTACGCCGGAAAAATGGCCGGGATAAGGCATGGAAAGTCAAGTTTTTCGGCGTTGGGAACGAGAGTTGGGGATGCGGGGGCAGTATGCGACCGGAATATTATTCCGACCTTTACCGTCGTTACTCTACGTATTGCCGTAACTATGATAGCAATGTCTTGTTCAAGATCGCCAGCGGTGCCAGCGATTATGATTACAACTGGACCGAGACGCTGATGAAACAAATCGGCGGACGCATGGATGGTATCTCTTTACATTATTATACAGTAGGAGATTGGAACAATAAAGGCTCCGCTACCGATTTCAACACGGAGGATTATTACTGGACCTTAGGAAAATGCCTTGAGATAGAGGATGTCGTTAAAAAGCATATCGCTATCATGGATAAATACGACCCGAAGAAAAATATAGCCCTCATGGTAGACGAATGGGGCACTTGGTGGGATGTGGAACCCGGTACGATCCCCGGCCATCTGTTCCAGCAAAACACGATGCGCGACGCTTTCGTGGCCGCTCTTACCCTACATGTCTTCCACAAATATACGGACCGAGTGAAAATGACCAATATCGCACAGATTGTCAATGTATTGCAGTCCATGATCCTCACGAAAGGCAAGGACATGGTGCTTACGCCCACTTACCATGTGTTCGAGATGTACAAGGTTCATCAAGACGCTACCTTTTTGCCGATGGATCTAATCTGCGACAAGGAGAAGTAAGAGACAACCGGGAAGTGCCGGTCGTAAGCGCCTCCGCATCCCGGGACTCGCAGGGTAAAATCCATATCTCGTTGGCAAACGTAGATCCCCGGCAAAGCGAGAACATCCATATCGACCTGCAAAACGTAACGATAAAGAGCGTGAACGGGCGTATCCTGACAGCGTCCTCCATAAACGACTATAACACATTCGATTCGCCGGAGAAGGTCAAGCCGGAAGTTTTCAAGGGAGCCAAGGTGGAAAAGGGAAAGTTAAGCGTCAGCCTTCCTCCCATGTCGATCGTCGTATTAGAAGTTTTATAAAAAGACGGACAATAACATGGCAATGTTTCTATAATTATTAACTTTGCCCGAAGAATTAAAAAACACATTAAAGAAACGCATTATGAAACCTACATTATTTGTATTGGCAGCCGGAATGGGTAGTCGTTATGGAGGATTAAAACAATTGGACGGCCTAGGTCCCAATGGCGAGACCATCATGGACTATTCTATTTTCGATGCTATTCGTGGCGGGTTCGGTAAACTTGTATTCGTTATCCGCAAATCTTTCGAGAAAGACTTCCGTGAGAAAATCATCTCCAAATATGAGAACCATATCCCGGTTGAAGTCGTATTCCAAGACTTGAACGATCTTCCGGAGGGCTTCACTTGCCCGGAGGGACGTGAGAAACCGTGGGGAACCAACCATGCCGTATTGATGGGCAAGAAGGTTATCAATGAGCCTTTCGCCGTAATCAACGCCGATGATTTCTACGGACGTGACAGCTTCGCCGTATTAGGCAAGCAATTGTCTGAGATGGATGGCAAGAAGAATGATTATTGCATGGTAGGCTACCGTGTAGGTAATACGTTGAGCGAGAGCGGTTCCGTGGCACGTGGTGTTTGCGCCACGAACGAGGAAGGTTATCTGACAGGCGTCGTGGAACGTACCGCTATCGAACGTATCGACGGAGATATCCAGTTTGTAGACGAGAACGGAAAGAAGGTCGTATTGGAAGAAAACACGCCGGTCTCCATGAATATGTGGGGCTTCACTCCCGATTATTTCGAGTATTCCGAGGAATTCTTCAAAGAGTTCTTGAAAGCGAACATGGGTAATTTAAAGAGTGAATATTTCATCCCGTTGATGGTAAATAAATTGATCACGGAAGGAACAGCCCGTGTGAAAGTATTGGATACAACCTCCAAATGGTTCGGCGTAACTTACGCAGCGGATCGTCAAGGCGTTGTGGATAAGATCCAAGCCTTGGTAGACGCAGGCGAGTATCCAAGCAAATTATTCTGATTATAAGGTTCTTATGGCTGATTCCTCAGCAGGAAGTAACAGCCGTGGCCTAAGACTTTTATCGTATCACCCTTGTGAAGCGATCTTTTCACCTCTGTGAAACGATCTTTTCACGGGGTGATACGATCTTTTCACTCCTGTGAAAAGATCAATACCTCCTAATGAAAACGATACTATATATATTTCCATTACCCAAAAGACCTAGTCCAAAGCTTTTGTATGTAACCATTCAGAAAGCAAATCCGCGACCTCTATATTATTTAAATCCGACATAGGGAAATGGGTATTGCCATGTAATCCTACCTCCGGTAAATGAATAACGGTGACATCCCCACCCAGATCATTCAGCATTTTTGCCCATATCTTCATCAAGTACAAACGGCGTGTCCATTCATATAACTCCGGACGCTCATCAGTCTCGGGTAAATTATCTCCATAATAAATGACGATAGGGACCTTGGTATATTCCATGAATACGGACATAGGTACTTCAATGCCTTCCATTTTCTTGGAAAGCGTAATAAACTTAGCCTCCTCCGGCAATTGCCCTTCCGGAAAAGGACCGCTCCACCCGGTTCGTATGACGCGATAGCCTTAATGTTTCTCGTCTTAAGCAATGTATTCCATCCAACGGGCCCGCCTTGCGAATGGGTAATAAATACGCCCGGGCCTATCTTGTCGAACAAAGCGGCGTAGGCATCCGAATAGACCTCAAAATCCGTCGTGCCAATAGTCGGCGTCATTTGACGAAAATATTGGTCCAAGGTTTCCTTATCCCGCTTAAACTGTACTCCTTCAAAATAATCCGGCCAGATACCTACACGAAAACGGTTAAACCAAACCTCCTCGTCAAACGCCGGGGAAATTGTCACGCTCTCCGTACCTCTACCGGCGTTCCCTCTACGAGGCTGATCGACAAGATAGACACTAAACCCGCAACGTAAGAAAATATTCTGGAAGCCCTCACGCCCGTCGGGTGTGGTTTCCCATGTCTTAGAAAACTGCCCTACACCATGGGCGAATACCAATGGGTATTTCCTCGCTCCGACCGGCTTTTGATAAAATACGTACGCATGGTCGCCATGATAAGTATGCCCTAATGAGTCAACCAAGACCGTACCTCCAATAGCGAAGCTGCCTTGCTCATCCACCATCAGGACACGCTCATCTCGCTGTTTACATCCAACAAGCAAAAGAATGATACTAAGTATAAAAACAGGTCTCATATTTCCGATAGCTAAATCTATTTCTGTACTTTTGATTCTTGTAACGCGTTATAACGGCTTCCCACTACAGGGATAGCGGAAACCGCATCCTCCAATTCCCTCATCTCACCGGCGGTGAAAATGATATCCGCAGCACGTAAATTCTCCTCCAGATGAGACAGCTTCGTAGTCCCCGGTATAGCTACAATCCAAGGTTTCTTATTCATTAACCATGCCAAGGCAACTTGCGCGGGCGTGATCCCCCGTGTCCTCCCAAAAGCATTCAGCACTTCCACGATCCGCATATTGGCACGGATAGCTTCCGGTTGGAAACGAGGTAAATCTTGACGATTGTCGTTTTCCGGATCAAACCGAGTATACTCGTTAATCAAGCCTCCCAAAAAGCCTCGATTTATCGGACTATAAGGAACAAAGCCAATACCCAGTTCCTCACACAACGGCAATATGCTATCCTCCACGGCACGATGCATCAAATGGTATTCACTCTGTATAGCCGTAACAGGGCAGATCCTATGGGCACGGCGGATGGTATCGGCATTCACCTCACAAAGCCCGAAATGTAATACCTTGCCTTCTCTGATCAATTCGTTCACAGTCTCAGCGACGACCTCAATCGGAGTGTTCGGGTCCGCACGATGCTGGTAAAACATACCGAGAGTTTCTACTCCAAGGTTGCGAAGCGAATTCTCACATACCTTACGTATATTGTTGGGAGAACTATCTTCCTCTGTCTTGATTTGTACGCCATCCACAAACTTATGCCCAAATTTAGTAGTTACAAATACCCGGTCCGAATAACCTTTCAACGCTTCGCCAACTAATCGTTCATTCGTTTGATAACCATAGCTCTCTGCCGTGTCGAACAAAGTAACGCCACGATCGATGGCTCATGTACCAAAGCGATTACTTGCTTCTTGCCGGGATGCTGGCTGCGATGATAATTCAATCCCATACAACCGAAGCCAATAGCCGATACGACCATGGAAGCCGTACCGCTTCCTAAGGTTCGTTTTGCGCTAATTCCAGCCGCGACCTTACTACCTAAAGCCAAGGGCTCTTGCTTATCCCGGCTCTCATTAGCTACCATTCATTGGATATAGAAGAAACACACATCGCGCTCCCGACAGCATCGCCGACCTTAAAAATCCCCGACGATTTATTCCATTGTACTTTCTCATAACTTATGATCTTTTAATAAATAATCTATTTGTCGCAAAAATACCATGTTCCGACATCCGGACATGTACCAAAAATACGGATAGATATACCAATTTCATCGCTCGGAAGACAAAAACATAGGAAAAGAAGTACATTTGCGAAAACTAAAGAGATTAAGCCATGAATGAGATAATGAATATCAACACAGTACAACAATACAACGATTATTTCGGCATAGAAACCAGACATCCATTAGTCAGCGTTATCGACGGACGTGAAGCAAAACCCCTGCGCTTTTGCAGAAAGCTATATAACCTTTATGCTATATTGCTGAAAGACACGGACTGCGGGCAACTGAAATATGGACGAAGTATATACGACTATCAAAAGGGAGCGATGCTCTTTCTTGCCCCGGGCCAAGTATTGGGTTCGGAAGACGATGGATTATTACACCAACCGGAAGGATGGGTATTGGTATTCCACCCCGAGCTTTTACGAGGAACGCCATTGGCCCATATCATGAGGGACTACTCCTACTTCTCTTACTATGCGAATGAGGCCCTTCACCTTTCGGGACAAGAGCGCAAAACGGTGATCGAATGCATGGAAAGGATAAAGGAAGAACTGCAATACCCTATTGATAAGCACAGTAAATCATTGATAACAGATAATATAAAGCTATTCTTGGATTATTGCACACGTTTCTATGACCGCCAGTTCATCACACGTGAGAATACGAACCAAGACACATTTGCCCGATTCGAGGCATTATTAAACGAATACTTCAATTCAGGAAAACCAGCCCTATATGGGATACCGTCCGTACCCTATTGCGCGGAGAAACTCTGTTTGTCCCCTAACTATTTGAGCGATTTGCTGAAAAAGGAAACTGGCTTATCGGCATTGAAACACATCCAGCAAAAAACACTGGAGATTGCCAAGGAACGAGTGTACAATACTAAAAAGACAATCAGCGAGATCTCCTGCGAGTTAGGATTTCCTTATCCGCAGCACTTCAGTCGATGGTTTAAAAAAATGGCAGGCTGTACGCCTAATGAATATAGAGCGGCCAATTAATAGGTTTCCACCAGCCTGTCATCCGAACCTGTCAATTATACTCCTTATCCGTCACAGCCCGAAGTTGTACGGCATGATTCTCGATCGCATGTTCCGTAATGGTCATACATACGATAGAGCTACCCGGTGTCGCCCCATTCCAATGGCGTACATTAGGAGGTGTCACGATCACATCGCCTTTCCGGATCACACGTTTCTCTCCTCCTTCCTCTTGATAATATCCTTCTCCATCAAGTACTAACAAGGTTTGCTCGGCATCCGGATGGTAATGCCAGAAATTACGACTGTAAGGTTTGAATATAAAATGTGCGATCATCGTATTACCAGACTCCTTCAACAAGGAGACATAGACATCCCCCGTATTATACTCCGACGAAGCCTTTGCGTCGGCAGGGAAAATCAATGCCTCAGCCGTCTTTACGCCTTCCTCCTTTTTCCCCTCCAAACAAGAACTAAAAGAAAATAACACAGCAGACATCACGATCACGAAACCAAAGAACCGGCTATAGGATCTATCATTCATACCATTACTTAAATTTGTCTCCATCATTTTACTTTTTCATTTATATGACAAAGTTACTTATAGATACCATAGCCTCTGTATATATATTACAGATGTTTGTAACGCTATTACGGTTTCCTACCAAAGAAATCATGTTTAGACCTATTCCTTTGATCATAGATATCGATATTTATTCTTATTTTTGTCCATCTAAAACTAATAGAAATAAATATGAGACGGATTCTTACGATGTTGTTTGTTTCGGTATTTATGCTTTCGCTATGCCCGCTGCATGCGCAAGAGACTGAGACATTGGTGCTGATTGATACGGATATGGGTAAGATCAAGGTGAAACTGTTCAACGACACGCCGTTGCACAGGGATAAATTTATCAAGAACGTAAAAGAACACCGTTACGATGGATTATTGTTCCATCAGGGTTATCAAGCAATTCATGATACAAGGAGGCGATATCAACTCGAAAGACGCTCCTTTGGATGCGCATCTGGGCGACGGAGATTTAGATTATACCATCCCCGCCGAGTTCGTGTATCCGAAATATTTCCATAAGCGGGGAATGCTCTGTGCCGCACGTACCCCGGATGAGGAAAATCCTGAGAAGGCCTCATCTGCGACTCAATTCTATATCGTGACCGGAAAGTTCTTTACGGAGATGGAGTTAGATAAGATGACCAAGGAGAAAGGCATCGAGTTTACTCCGGAGCAAAAAGAAGCCTATATGCTGGAAGGCGGAACGCCTCATCTGGACGGGAACTATACGGTGTTCGGAGAGGTTATACAGGGTATGAAAGTCGTGGATAAGATACAGTTCGTCGAGACGAACGCCGATGACAGACCCACGAAGAACATAAAGATCAAGTCAATGAAACTCATAGAAAAATAAGTATAAAATGGAAAATCAAGCAACTGAGACAAGGGTGCTTATGCACACCAACAAAGGAGATATAAAGCTGAAATTATATAACGACACGCCATTACATCGTGATAACTTTATCAAGTTGGTAAAAGAAGGGCAATATAACGGCTTACTGTTCCACCGTGTGATCAAGGATTCATGATACAAGGAGGTGACGTGACTTCCAAGGATGCCCCGATGAACAAGCAACTGGGAGCGGGCGATCTGGGCTATACCGTTCCCGCCGAATTCCGTTACCCGAAATATTTCCACAAGAAGGAGCCCTTTGCGCCGCACGTACCGGAGACGAGGTGAACCCGGAAAAGGCCTCTTCCGCCTCCCAATTCTATATCGTAACGGGGAAAAAGTATTCGGAACAAGAGTTGAACCAGATGGAAAAGCAATTGGAAGGCCGTCTGAAACAAGAGATATTCGCCCGCCTGCAAAACGAGAACAAGCCTAAGATCATGGAATTCTATCGCAGTGGTAACAAGGAAGAACTGGCGATCCTTCGTGATACCTTGATTGGCAAGACCGAGCTGGAGGCCGAGAAGCGGAAAGACGAGGTAAAGTTAAACCCGGAACTCCGTGAGGCTTACAAGAACGAAGGTGGCGTACCGTTCCTCGACAATCAATACACGGTTTACGGCGAAGTGGTAGAAGGCATGGATGTCGTAGACGCCATACAGTCCTCCAAGACCAACAAGCAAGATCGTCCGACCGAGAATATCGTCATTAACTCCGTAGAGATCTTATAATGCGGTTATCGGCTTCATAAACAGACGAAGGGTTATCGTAAATACCAGTAATAAAAGAGCTATCTTGAGAAAGATCATACATATCGATATGGATGCCTTTTATGCCTCGGTGGAACAACGAGACAATCCGGAGTTGCGAGGAAAGCCCCTAGCGGTCGGGCATGCGGAGCAGCGAGGCGTAGTAGCTGCCGCTAGCTACGAAGCCCGGAAATATGGGGTACGTTCCGCCATGCGTCTCAAAAAGCCAAACGTTTATGCCCGAACCTGATATTCGTACATGGAAGGATGGACGTATATAAATCCGTCTCACGCCAGATCCACGAGATCTTCCATGATTATACGGATATCATAGAACCGCTTTCCTTGGATGAAGCCTTTTTGGATGTCACTGATAATAAACGAGGCATCTCTCTCGCTGTAGATATCGCCAAGGAGATCAAGAAACGGATCTGGGATAATTTGAACCTGATAACGTCAGCGGGAGTCTCCTACAACAAATTTCTAGCGAAAATAGCCTCGGATTATCGGAAGCCCAATGGATTATGCACCATCCATCCAAGCCAAGCCCTCGATTTCATAGCACGTCTTCCCATTGAGTCCTTTTGGGGAGTAGGCCCCGTAACAGCCCGGAAAATGCATACACTCGGTATCCACAACGGGCTGCAATTACGGGAATGTTCGGGGGAGATGCTTACCCGCCAGTTCGGAAAGGCGGGAATACTTTATTATGAGTTTGCCAGAGGTATAGACAACCGTCCCGTAGAAGCGGTACGAATCCGGAAGTCGGTAGGTTGCGAGCATACGCTAGAAAAAGATATCTCCCGCAAATCCTCTGTTATCATCGAGCTTTATCACGTAGCGACCGAACTTATCGGCAGGCTGGAACGTTCCGGATTCAAGGGAAACACACTGACCTTAAAGGTCAAGTTCCACGATTTCAACCAAATCACGAGAAGCCTCAGCCGTCCGGAAGAGTTAACAACCTTAGATAAGATCCTTCCCTTGGCCAAGGAATTACTGAAAGAAGTGGAATATACCGAGCATCCCATCCGACTGATCGGCCTATCCGTATCCAATCCCGTAAAAGAGGAGCCTCATACGAAAGATCGTTGGGAACAATTAAGTTTTGAGTTCAGCGACTGGAAATAACACTTGCCCTAGAAGGATAGCTTCATCATAAAACGTATACCCTTTGTCTGGATGCCCGGATGATCCTTATAGGTCAGACGCCATACATAATCCAAACGCAAGAACTTAAAGATATTCTCGATACCGACACCCGCCTCCATATAAGGAGTAGACGGTCCATCAGGTAAGAGCCCTGCGGGAATAAGAACAAGCCTCATTTTGCTCACCGATATACGGATTATTCTTATCCGTCAAGTGACCGAACATACCCCGGAAAGAAAAGACCTCTCTCCATTTTAACTTCTTGATAAGCGGAATACGGTTCAATAAGGCTCCGTTCATGAAATAAGTAATATCCCACGAAGCGTACTCATCGTTGATGAACTCCATCGCGTTCATATTCGTATAAGATTCCGGTTGCACCAAATACGACAAGTTTGCGTTTGGCAAGATCAACAAAGGATAAGGGGCCTTTGTCCAAACTTTACCTGCTTTAGCGAGAATATCCACATAACCGAAAGCAGAGAACCAAAAGCGTTTCTGGATACCAAGCTCCGTCTTCTGATAATCATACGAACTACCTAATACATCTTGGAAAGCCATCGTATGGTTCAAGGTGAATACCGGTGCGTCAAGCGTAATCGGATAACGGTAATTACGAGTCTGGTAGAATTTCTCATTCGGGGCAAAACGGAACTTAAACTCCACTTCCGACATCCGGTAGGAATCGGTAGCCGTGATCTGGCCATCCGGACCGATACGGTCAAACGCGGCGTAACCGGTTGAGTATTCCTTAAAATTCCGAAGTACCGCCCCATAAGCCAGCCGTTATAATGCTCACGGTAATACGTCAGTTCCATATTCCTTAAATAGGTGGCACGCGTATCTTTCTGCCGCTTCAAGGCCAAGAACATATTATCCTTGTTGGTATACATATACTGCTGACCTAACTGGTTGATATCATATAGGTACTCGAAGCGAATAGAATGCACGGGAAATTCTTTCCGATAATCCTTCTTATCGATAAAAGAATATTCTACGATACCATCATATTTCAACTTGCGGTCTTTCGATCCATAAGCCAAATAACCATCCAAGAAAAGACGTTTACTGAACGCCGTTGTCGTGGTTCCACCGACACGGAAGCGGGCCCCCTCAATCGCGTTACCACTGATATAGGTGTTCATCGGACCAAACTCGAACTTGCTCTTCTCCGGAATCTTATTCGTCGCGATATAACCGGAGGTAAGGATCGAAACAACCTTCTCCGTCACATAGAAAATAGGAACGGAACGAAGTTTCGCCATTAGCAACTCCACGTTATTCTGCTTGCGAGTTCCCGCCTCAGTAGGACGATTCTCCTCCCAGAAATCCGCCGAACGGCGATAAGCTTCCATCGGTATAATAATAGGTGCGCTCTCCTCAAAAACTTTAGGATCATCTGGTCCCTCAAACGCTTGATTCGAATAGATATTCAAACGGCGGGCATACATTCCTTTCGATTTCTCCGTCAATTTGAAGTCCACGTTGATATCATCTTTCGTAATGATACGAGTCCCATCCGGGGCACGGTCGAAAGTCTGCTCGATCGTCATTCCACCGACAAAATTCAAGTTGATCTTCTTCGGGACATTCAACTTAACCTTCTGCACGAAATAAGTAGAATCCAACGTGATAAAAAGATGTCCCGTAAAACCGAACGTCTCCGGAGTAAACGGAGCGAAACCCAAATCCACGCACTTCTGTCCGGCGACCTCCACCGTGTCTAGCAAATAATATTTATAGAAGTTAGGCCCCATCGTAGACATAGGACTAACGAAACGGTTCAAGAACAAAGGAATATCATTCTGGAAGATATTCACTTCCCGGAATACCTCATTCAAGAACTGTTGCATACCGTCTCGTGAGAAGACCTCATCCACACCAGCCGCTTTCGTAGCCAGAACGACCCTCTTTTCCGTCTTCGGGTCTTTACGATAATAAACGGTCTGGATTTTCTCACGTTCGGATACCGGCAAGATCGTCTTTCCCACCTCCAACGTATCGATAAACTCAGTCAAGAAGTCAAACTTTCCCGCCTTTCCATCTTTTTTCGGTTTCGGTTGGTAATCGTTCATAGCGAAGACCATCTTCTCGTATTGATCATACCGAAAATAATCATGATTACGAGGATCGTTGCTCTCCCGACGTGCGATAGCGTTTTTGATAAAGGTAACCGCAGGATTATCCTTCTTTCGATATCTTTCCTTTCCCGGCTTGATAATCACCTCCGACAAATTAATACTTGTCGGAGCTAACTGAATCTTCAAATGTTCCGCTTTACCCGGAACGAATTTCAATTCTTTCTCCGTATAACCCAGATAAGAGACCTGTAAAGTACGTACCTTAGATGAAGAGGAGAGCGTAAAAGCCCCATCCAGATCTGTCGTAGCACCTATCGTAGTTCCCTTCAAAATCACAGCCACATAAGGCAAAGGTTCTCCCGTAATAGAATCAGTCACGATTCCTTTTATCATGTAGTTCTGGCTCTTCGCTACCCAAGCGAACGCCAATAAAAGCCATATAAAAACAATTCTCTTCCCCATCAGATCTGACACCTCATTAAACTCCGCAAAAGTACAACAGGATCATTTATATAAATGTTCCAAAACACATGCAATATATTCCAATTAGCAACAAATGGTCTAAAAAGCCAATCGTACTTTCAAGAACGACTAATCTGAAGCCCCTTATTCGATAAGCTCATCTCCACGAACCGGGCGTTCGAATTGGGTGGAGAAAGAGTCAATATCTTTCGGATTTGCAGGGCTGCACCCGGGTCTTTCGCTACGATATATAAGTAACCACCACCGCCTGCTCCCGGAAGTTTATATCCCAAGGCATAAGCCTGTATCTTGGAGATAATAGCTTCCACCGCCGCCGGATTCGTTCCGGAATCGAGTGCTTATTTTGCTCCCAAGTCTTTCCGACCCATTTACCATAAGTCACGAAGTCTCCGCATTGGATCGCCTCGTACATATCAAGCGCATGGGCTTTCATCTCAGACAAAATACCTAAATGCGCCTCGCTATTCAAGAACATACCTCGTACGATTTCCGACAAAATATCTTTCGCCGTACGAGTAATTCCCGTATAATAAAGAAGATGACAAGGCCGGTATTCCGGATCAGTAAACAAGTATTCCGGCAGCCAACGTACCAAAGGATTCTGATTAAAACCCTCGTTCGTTTGCAAGAGTTTCAAACCGTGCAATACGCCACCGTATTGATCTTGCCATCCCCCGCCGGTAGTCAGTAATTGTTCTAAAATCAAGGTGCGGTTTCCGATCTCATTCTTATCCCAAGCCAAGCCACAAAAGTCAGAGATAGCGCCCAGCACAGTAGCTGCGAGGATCGAGCTAGTGCCTAAACCGGAACCCGCCGGTATCGCCGCCAACAAGGTAATCTCCAGCCCGCTACCAAAAGCTTCCAACTGGACATCCAAAGAAGCATAAGCCTCCGCCGAGAATTCCGGGATAAATCCCGCCAAGGCCAAAGCCGCTTTCGGAATGGAAAACGGCGACCCTACCTTATTATAATCACGAAGCTCATCCCATGAGGAGATAACCTCCATCGCTCCCAGATCGATCGAGCGAAGGATAATCTTATGGGTATCGGAAGGCTTGATATAGACTTGTAGCGGTGGTTGCCCGTTTAACTCGATCGCCACGTTCACCACGTTTCCACCCGCATATAAGCAATAGGCGGCGTATCTGTCCACCCACCTGCCAAATCGATACGTACCGGACTACGTCCCCATACGATCTGTCCCGATAGACATTCAAACATGGCTGCTGCTTACTTCCAAGGACAGAACTGACCAGCCCTTCCCGCAACAAAGCGAAAGCCTTTTGCTCCTCCTCCTTATACGTTTCCCCCAAGATCTTCATCACCTGAGAGCGGAACATATGATTATGTATCCTTTTCATCAACGGATTATCCTCGGAAAGGGCTTTCGGTAAGACAATCTTGTCTTTGGCGAAGCTTTCCGCCGCATCCGAAAGATCCAATTGATAGAATACACTTTTCTCATGATTAGCGGCCAATAATGACCAGTCTTTTTTACGGAAAACTTCTCGCTGAGCTACTAAACGGCGTAAATTCGCTTGATCGGACAAATCATTCGCCGATAATTTTCGGGCGAAAGCCAAATATGCTTTCCCTCTTCCCTATCCGGCTTCGTAATCATCCAGCGCAGCACTTTTCCCAGCTCATCCACGGTTTGGCAAACAGGAAACAAAGGTGCGTTTTGTATATCCTCATTCCCTCTCAAGGTGATCCCTCGCTCCATCGCCCAAGTCAAGATAGGTTTCCCCATAAACAAGGTAGACACATCAGACAAGGCCCCTTTAAACAAGTCATTAAAACCATAGGCCTTGCCGCCCAATTAGCTTCCCCTACCGGGACAACATCTACACAGACACCTTCCGGAAGAGATAAGTTCCAATTATTCTCCGGAACACCCGTTATAATTTGCTGGCCACGTAACGTCCAATTCTCACCGATATAACTATTCTCTATCCATAATTCCGAATTCTCAGCGGTCAATTTCTGGTGTAACACCGCATTCTGCACAAACATGGCGGGATGTGGTTTCACCTTACGCTGCATGATCGCACGTTGATCCCTAACTAAGTTCTGTACCGCCAATGTAGAGGAAATCAACTCACGGCTAGTTCCATAATGATAGAACTCTCCACCCGGAAGCGGCAGAATCGCTACTGAAAGCTGATTCAACTCCGAGTCCGTGATACGTGGATTCTTCCCCAAGGCCAACCCGAACTCAGCATATAAATCATACGCCTTCATCGCCTTGCCATCCTCGGTATAGGAATGTTTCATTAATAACCGCACCGCCTTGTCGCTTAGCAGCCAGATACCGATATCCATCAAGAATAAATGACTACCCGCCAATTCCCCCAATGTTTCCAACGAAGGCTTCTGTAGCATGAAGTCCAGAGTGTCCGGAGACTTACGGCTCGATACAAAAACCCCGTGATTCTTGGCCAACGAAGGCTCGACCCATAAACGTAACAAACCACATCTACCTCAGGAATCTCCTGCAAAGGCTGGTTAGCACGGATATATACGTCACCGCTAGCGATCAAGGTATGAAGCGATTCCGGCGCCTTTTTCATGATCCGTTCATAAAGAGGTAATTGCAAGGACAATAAGTTCTGGGATAGCCTCTGCCCTCTTGCCCAGCGAAACACAGGGATCGGAGTCAATATTTTCCCGGATGGCGCATATCCGGGCAAACGGCGGCTTTGCCCTCCGGCATGCAACAAGATACGCTTCTCCTGTCCCAACCACTCTTCCGTCGATACATCCGGAGCCTCTTTTCGCCGGGAGGCTCCAACAACCAAGTCGTTCCTCCCCCGGATCCTAAGCGGGCGCCTACCGGATCGAGGTGCAAAACCATTCCTCTGTACTTACATGCTCTACCGCATGGAAACAATCTACCAAATTTGGAGGTAAAGACAATAACTTTTTCATACCCATGATCATTCTAAGACTCCATCTTATTTTTCGAAAGCAAAAGTAACTTAAATTTTCTATACGGATATCCATTAACCCTTTTTATTACAATTTGTATGGAGTTCAAACCCACTCAACTTCTTTAACACACCCATAAAAAAGTTTGTTTTTACTAAAACGCACTATCAATCAATCCGTTTCCAGTATCTTGGTTGTTGTTTAATTAAATATAGGACATATGGTATACGGTTATGTAAGAGTCAGTACAGACAAACAAACTACTGAAAACCAGCGATTCGAGATTGAGAAATTCACAAAATCGAGGAACATGAGAATCGACAGGTGGGTAGATGAGACGATCAGCGGGACAAAAGTAATCGCCGATCGCCAACTTGGTAAATTATTAAAGCAAATACGTAAAGGCGACATCCTGATCACGACGGAGCTGTCACGTCTCGGACGTAATCTTATGCAAGTTATGAGCTTCCTTCATCAATGTATGGAAAGAGACATCATTGTATTTACGGTAAAGGAAGGTTACGAACTCGGAAATAACATTAACAGTAAAATCTTGGCATTCGCATTTAGCCTAAGCGCCGAAATTGAACGCAACCTGATTTCGCAACGAACGAAAGAAGCGTTGGCTCGGAAAAAAGTGCAAGGTGCCAAACTGGGCCGTCCAAAAGGAGAGCGACCGGAAACCTGTAAGCTAAAAGGTAAGGAAGAGATGATCTTGCAGTATATTAAAGAACATAAGACTAAAGTATATATCAGCAAGAAACTTGGAGTAACCGGCAAACCTTGAGGGAATTTCTCAAGACTCATCCGGAAATTCCACGGAAATGGAAAAGAATACAGAAGGATTAACAACTCAAGCAACAATTAACGTATGTTAAATTAGTTTAGTTTAGCAGACTTATCGCTCGTTTATTTGTTTATTCCCATTAACTTGCGGAGGAATAAGATAGAAATATACTTGAAATATCCTAAAAAACATTTCATCCTTTATTCCTCTATCATTCATAAAACGCCGCAAGGTTAACATGTATTCAAGACATCAAACATTTGTTTAATCTTTTAATATAAATCTTATGGAAAAACATTGGTTATTTTAAAGCCTTGTACCGTTCAGCGAGGCTGATCGGTGAAATCGTAACCCGTTTCGAAAAGAAGGGACTCCGTCTGGCCGGCATGAAGATGGTTTGGCTGACTGACGAGATCTTGAGTGAGCATTACGCCCACCTAAAAGAAAAGCCTTTCTTCCAACGTATCAAGGACGCGATGAGTGTATGCCCGGTAATTGTATGTTGCTGGGAAGGGGTAGATGCCATACATGTAGTAAGAACCTTGGCCGGCGCTACCAATGGTAGAAACGCCGCTCCCGGTACGATACGGGGAGATTATAGTATGAGCGTACAAGAGAATATCGTACACGCATCAGACTCACCGGAGACAGCCGAGATCGAATTGAAACGCTTCTTCAAGGATGACGAGATATTCGATTATGAGCTGAAAAACCTATTGAGTCTTTACGCCAATGACGAGTTTTAAATAAAAAAGAATAGCCGGAAACGAGAGAAATCATTCTCACCTTTCCGGCTCTCATATTTAGAAACCAACATCCTATTCTCCCGAACTGAATGAACAACCTAATTACTAATCTAAAAATCTAATACCATGAAAAACACACTACTATATCTATAACAGGGCATCCCCGCAAAATGTTTAAGGGATTTCATCCTGAAATTAGAAAGCCGATAAAAAACGTTTGTACGCCTCCAGTTGCCTTTCAAAACAGAAAGTTGTCTGGGATAATCTTAAGCAGTTCGCTTTTAGCTGTCGATACTCCTCATCCGGCAAGTGGCTCATGGCCCGTATATTTTTAGAAAGTCGCTCATAATCTCCGGGGGCCGAGACAAGGCCCAACTGATTCTCCTTTACAATCTCCTCGCCCTCGCCGCCTCCACAAAACAAGATAGGAACGCCTAACGGCAGCAAATCAAATAATTTAGAAGGTACCGCCCCCCTTATACGAACCGTCAAGGGGATAATGGAGGCATGGTAACGTGTAAGCTCCTCACGCATCCGTTCCTTGGGCAGAGAGCATGATAAAAGACCCCTTTATCATGTGTCCTCACATAATCCTCTATCTCCAAGGCTTGATTGCCCCCTCCAAATAAATGAAGCTCCGCTCCCATCCCTTTAAAATCGATACGCTCTATCAACTCCAATATATTCTGCGCCACGCCCAGCAAACCGGCATAGACGATCCTGAAAGGCTTCCGAGAAGAAGGGGGGTGATTCGGTAAAACAAAACGATGCTGTAAATTCCGATACAAGAACGAGGCCTTGCCCGGCTCATACCGTTTTATATAATCCACGATCTCCTTACTCTGCCCTTGACAGGCCGTGGCCTTACGATAAAGGAAACGCTCGATACGCCCCATCACCCCATGATAAACGCCACCCTCTTTCATGGCCCCCAGCTCCACGGCCGACAATGGCCAAAGGTCTGAGACGTTCAGTACCACCTTTTTCCGGTAGCAACAACGAAAAAGCAACATGGCCGAGGCCGCCGCCAAAACAGGAGGGGTCTGGATGATCACCTTATCATAAGATTTATACGCTTACGCTTGAGAGCGAAACACCAAAGGGTCGTGGCGAAAGCGCACATACTGGCAAGACGGACCAACGGCCTCCTCGAGATCGAGCATACGTCCAGTACCTGAAGACCGTTATCCCGTTTACATCCTCTGTCTTGGAAAAAGCCCCCCTATATCCATCAAAGATACGTCCCTTGGGATAATTGGGTAGCAAGTCAACACATCCACCTTTATCCCTAAGCCGGACAGTCCCTCCGCCATGTTCGTAATGCGTGAGGGTGCCGCACCGATCTCCGGAAGATAAGAGGGAGAAACGATCAAGACCCTCATTCCTTCCGGTTCAAAAATTCCACGATCCTTCCGCAAGCCAATCCATCGCCATAGGGATTGACCGCCTTGCTCATCGCATCGTAATAAGCCGTATCATCAAGCAACGCCGAGACCTCGCTCACGATCTTGTCATAGTCCGTACCGACCAGTTTCACCGTACCTGCCGCGAGAGCCTCCGGACGCTCGGTCGTATCACGCATCACCAACACGGGCTTGCCCAAGCCGGGAGCCTCCTCTTGAATACCGCCGCTATCGGTCAGCACTATCGTTGATTTCTCCATCAGATAGACAAACGACAGATATTCCAATGGCTCAATGAAGAACATATTCTCCAAATGAGAAAGATCCTCGCCGAATACCTCGTGAATCGGCTTGCGCACATTGGGATTCAAGTGCATAGGATAGACAAAATCCACCTCCGGATACTTCCGGGTCAAGTCCTTGATAGCGGTACACATATGGATGAATCCATCACCGAAGTTCTCCCGGCGATGACCCGTGATCAACACCAATCTCTTACCCTCAACCAGACGGTTCACGTCATACCCAGAACGTAAAAGCACGCCTTCCAGCTCCTTGTCCAGCTCAGCGTCCGTCTTTATCTTAGTCACCACTTGCCGTAAGGCATCTATCACCGTATTGCCGGTAACCAAGATTGAGTCCGGATTCACGTCCTCTCGCATCAAGTTTTGCTTGCTCAACCGCGTGGGTGCGAAATTATACGTGGCGATACGCCCCGTGACCTGCCGGTTCATCTCCTCCGGCCATGGGCTATAGATATTGTGGGTACGAAGCCGGCCTCTATATGCCTACAGGTATCTGTTGGTAGAATGCGGCCAAGGCGGCCGCCGTGCTCGTGGTGGTATCCCCATGCACCAGCACGACATCGGGTGTCGCCTCACGTAATACGTCACGCATACCCACAAGGACACGGGCGGTCACGTCATATAAGTCCTGACCCTGCCTCATGATATTCAAATCATAATCCGGCGTGATCTCGAACAATTTTAACACTTGATCCAACATTTCCCGATGCTGTCCGGTAACGCACACGATGGTCTCGAACGACTCCGGATGTTTTTGGAACTCCTTCACCAGCGGAGCCATCTTGATCGCCTCGGGACGGGTCCCGAATACTAACATTATTTTTCTCATTACTGCGTATTTTTCTATATTAGCGAACGATTATTTCTTGAATGTCCCGCAAAAGTCCAGCACCTCCACGTCATCCCGATAATTCAACCCCGCAAACTCCCTATGATTCACCAAGAAAACCACTATATCCGCCTTCTCGTATGCCTCCTTATAAGGGGTCAGCTTAAACAGCTTATGCTCCGACACGTTCGCTCCACCACCATGATGTCAGCGTTGTTACACGATTGCAGCACCTTCGTCGTTATTCCCTTGGCCGGCGATTCACGTAAGTCATCGATATCAGGTTGAAAGCCAAGCCCATCATTGCCACCGCCGGCTTGCGCCCGTGTTTCAACTCAAACCGTAGCATGGCGTTTCTCACTTTCTCCGCGCACCAAAATGCCTTGTAGTTATTCGTCTCACGAGCCGTAGAGATCATACGGCTCTCCATCGGAAACTCCGCCGTGATGAAGTAAGGGTCCACCGCTATGCAATGACCGCCAACTCCGCAACCCGGCTGTAAGATATTCACACGGGGATGCCTGTTCGCCAAATCGATCAGCTCCCACACATTGATTCCCGCTTTATCGCAGATAAACGACAGCTCATTGGCGAAAGCGATCTGTACGTCCCGGCTTGAGTTCTCGGTCAATTTACACATCTCGCCGTCTTGCTATTCGTTGGGTGAAGCGTACCCTTCACGAACTGGCCGTAGAACTCCATCGCCTTACGGGTGGAGGCCTCGTCCATACCGCCGATGACCCGGTCGTTATGCACCAACTCATAGATCACGTTACCCGGAAGCACCCGCTCCGGACAATAAGCGATATAGATCCTGCCCTCCAGCTCCGGCCGTTCCGAGAAAATCAAACTAGCCATCCGTTCGGTCGTCCCCACCGGCGAGGTAGACTCGATCACGTACAAATCCCCCTCCTTCAACAAAGGAAGCACCATACGGGTAGCCGACTCCACGAACGATACGTCCGGCTCATGATCCCCCTTGAAGGGAGTGGGTACCACCATGAAATAAGCGTCGCTCACCTGAGGCTCGGTGTAAGCCTTGAAATGCCCGGAGGCCAGTACCTCCCGCAACATCTCCTCCATACCCGGCTCGATGATATGCAATTTTCCTCGGTTGGTAACCTCCACCACCTGGGCGTTGATATCCACGCCGGCGATCTCCACCCCGTGCTTTGCGGCAATAATAGCCGTGGGCAGGCCAATATAGCCCAAACCCATGAAACATGCTTTCATAAGAATTATGTATTATTTTTTTAAGTAAGATATTAGGCAGATCAAGAATGGTCCAACAACGATCAACCTATTGTATAAGAAAGTTTCTTCATGAAATAAAATCAGCACCCTATTAAATCTGAACCCATCAAATGATAGTAATCCATCACCGCTCGAATTTGAGGATCATTCTGAGACTCCTTGCAATTCGTAGCCGACAGGCTTGCTTCTTTATGAATATACTGATAAAAAACGTCCAACGGAATATAGACATATCCTTTATCCGGTAACACTACACACTCCGTTCCATGCAAAACTTCCATGAAATAAAACCACACATCATCGGCCTTTGGAGCCAAACGCATGAACAGGTCCTCCCTACAAATATCCTTATGCAACAAGGAGCGTTTGTATAAACAACCACCGCACCCCGTTGGAAACACAAAACGGCCGCCGACCCCGGAAATTTCCATCTCCCAATCATTATAAGGTCTCAAAATTCCATCATTATTAAATGATACCCGATGAGCTCGATACGTGTAAACATGAGAGGGATCTTTATGATATTCAGCAACTAAACGTTCAACCATATTCCGCCGATAAAAGAAATCATCATCGCAAGTAATAATCAAATCATCCGGATACACCTCTAACGTGGGTATCAACTTCTTATAAGATTTAATATCCTTACAATAGCGGATAGTAAGCCCTTTCTTTTTCAAACGCTTCAAAATAAAAGGCAAATTACCATCATTCCAATGTTCATCATCCAACCATAACAATACCAAGTCTGGTTTATAAGTTTGACGAAGCAATGAAATAACCGTAAACGGGAGTATCTCTCCCACCCTTCGTCCATAACTGGTAAGAGAAACTATTACCTTTTCTTTACGCACCTTCTCCTGATTGATTCCATATGGGATTGTACCTAACCCTACCTTATAGTACAGTTTAAGTAGCTCACCACAAATCGCGGCAAGTAATATTTTAAGTTTATGCATATTTCATTTACTTGTTTAATTGATTAATAAAAGAAACATAATCAAATTGATCAATATATCTCCGTCCATCGAGATATTGCGTAGCATAAATATTTTTCACGCCTTTCACCTTCGAAAACCCACTCAAATAACAAGTAGATTTAAACTGAGGATAAATTTTATCAACAAACGCTACTTTATTTTTAAACGGAAGTTTATCAAAACGCTCTAGCACAGAGACATCACCCCCCCAATTTGTCAGCATAACCGCCATATTGTCAGCATTCAAACGTTCACATCTTTCTTTCCACTTAGCAAGTGAATCTGCAAATGCTTTATAATGAACAAAGTGGATTTTTACACCTAATAGTCCTTCTCCTACCGGATAATCAAAACCACTATTTTTAACTTCTTTGATCTCTGAATGAATAAACAAATCCCAATTTTCCAAGGCTGTCAAAAAATCCTCATTGGTCATATACAAATTAATGAACGGTGAATAGAAACGTAAACCCAACCAATGATATAAAAAGCCACCTGTACAATTACTACAGACCAATGAAGGTGATAAATTAGTTAATTTGCTTCTATTTTTACGATTGATACGCTCTTGTAAGATAACTTTCACTTTTCCCAACATACCTATTCTAATTTTTGATGATTGATATAGATTTCACTACCATATTCACACTAATAAAAGCACATATGGAAAATATTTTCGAGAAAAATCTGTTTTTTCCATAGCGCAAGAAGGGTGTTTCAAAAGAACGATATTTCGATTGCAAAAAATTCATGTATTGTTTATTAAAACAATGAGAAATACCCATTCTCCAAACACATTGATTGGCCGCATACACAATTCCAGCTTGAGCGTAAACCAATTCACTCGGATAATTAACCTCCATAAAGTTTGCTATTTCACATTTACCTATCACCGCATCCAAATGTTTTGAGGAGAAGGAAGATTGTGTTATACTGGCATTACGTATCCTATAACAATATTTTTTCTCACCACTAACCGCTATCACATTAGACTTAGCCACCAAACGATAAGTAATAAATACATCCTCATGATATTTTCCTTTTGGATAACGGATATCTTGAAACAATTCCGTACGATATAATTTCCCCCAAGCCACCGTATCAATTCCTTTTGAAGACATAAAATCATGCACACATTCTTTATTTCCATATACTACATAATCCTCAAAAAGAGCTTTATCATCATCCTTAATATCTCCACTCTCTCCAATTAAAAATCTCTGACAAACAGACATATCCGCTTTCACCCCTACAATTCTATCATAAAGGCTCTCAATCATATCTTCAGCTATCCTATCATCACTATCAACAAAAGATATATATTTTCCGCAAGCTTGATCGACCCCCACATTACGAGCGTCAGAAAGACCTCCATTTTCTTTATGAATAACCTCTATGCGATGATCCTTACAGGCATACTCATCACAAATCCTCGGACAATCATCCAAACTACCATCATCTACTAAGATAATTTGCAAATTTCGTATAACTTTGATTGATAATACTTTCAATACAGTCTCGCAAATATTGCTCCACGTTGTAAACAGGGACAATGATTGATATTAAATCCATAATAGACACATTAAAAAAATCACTTTTCACAACGAACATACATATTACCCTTACAAGTAACAGTATTGTTCATTTTTGAGACTAATAAACCAAAAACAACAAGATTCAGTATTTTATCCATACCTGGAGCTTCTGCCATATACATTACTAAAAAAGAAAAAATAAGAACCTTTTACTATTAAAGAAAAAAACGGAAACACTGCTTTTTAAAGATTTATTCAATTCATTAAAAAGAGGAACAAGAGATACAAAAAACAGAATCCCTGTCTCATATAAAGATTGCAATATTTGATTATGAGACTCATATACCTTTCGTATATTGCTCAGATATATAGAATAAACTCGTAGTTTCTCTAACACCGTTTCCTATAATAGGAGAATTTAAAAATACCATCTACCACCATACCCCAAATTAGGTTCTATTTGTAAGTGTTAAATTCTTACCTAACAAATCTTCTATCACATATGAAACTAAAGGAGATTCAAGGATGATCATCAAATTTCCAAACAATATAACAAACACAAATAAAGACACAAACACGAGCAATAAAGTATTCAATGACAAAGAAGCTATTTTACGCTGAATCACATTTGGAATCAAAAAAAGAAGCATGCAAACTAAACCAACAACATTGCTACCTGAAAATATAATCAATATAGTAGAAACATGCATTATTATATAAACGCACAAAAGCCTTTTTTCCCCTCGGAAATAGCTATCAATAAGCACAAAACAAAGGCCTTTCATCATTGGATACCCCACCTGATTCTCAATTCCTAGAAAATAAGACTCCCCAGACATCGAATCATTAACAAAAAAAGAAGGAGACACAAGCAAAAAAAGAAATTATCGCCATTAAAACAAAATAAAAACAAGCGATATATCGAACAAATAATTTTGTTCATTAAATGTGAACATTGCACAACATCAAATCCTCCCATAGCCAAAACCGTAACATAATCATTATAGCACGACGCACATCTCCATCTTTAATAACAGTAGAAATCAACATACTAAAAAAGACAAGACATATACACCCCATAACTTTTAATGTATTCTTATTAAATTGCTTAATAAGAGCCATCAATATTACAAAAACAGCAAAAAACTTTGAAAGTGAAACATATATTAAAGACAATGTATCAGAATGAAGGATATAATAAGTTTCCCTATCAAATAAAAAATACAAGAATATTATAAAGAACGCTTTCATTTTTGTTTTTATAGCTAGGTCATCTTCTTTTCATCCATCTCCACATTTCACAAAACATATCTTTAATCCCTTTATATTTTATGATTGACAAAAATTTAGTCACATATCCACGAATACCTTTAGGCAAAAAAATAAGTTTTTTACCTAATTCCTGCGCATACCGATCCACATCGCTCACCCAACTCCCCGCGAAATGATGGATCGTCATACTGTTCTCCGTTAAATAAATCTTACCATCCACATACGATTTTGGACACAAATAATCTTGGGGAAGTAACGTGAATCCATTGACAGTCTGTTTCGTATTATTAGGAACAAAACCATATTTCAGGCAAGCGTTCGTAATACGGGTTACATTTGTTGTCACATCTAACTACCGTCAGGACGCTTGAAATGTAAAACGTCATACTCATGGAGCAGCTCCTCAAAGAGGGGCTGCCCCTCCCGACAGGCCATCAAGCCTGTCGGATTCGAGACGAAGACTCGAATCCCGACACCCGCATCAT
>ENA-OQAA01000374-OQAA01000374.1-human-gut-metagenome-genome-assembly--contig:-NODE-374-length-31577-cov-3.949030_pt1 | contig 31577 bp, 42 predicted proteins | sample MGYA00242489_ERZ504515 | MGnify/ENA primary metagenome ERZ504515 (study PRJEB26092, sample SAMD00036237) | human gut metagenome | host: Homo sapiens | study: EMG produced TPA metagenomics assembly of... | reverse complement strand
CGGAGAATTATGCATTGCAGGAGCCTTAACGTGCTAGAGCCTGTTTGAAAAATCATTCCCGCAATCTGCACGCCCCACTTTGCGGTATATTTTGCCCGAATTCAGTTGCCGTAGCCCGCTACGCGCCTTCATCCGGACAAAAATCTCCCACAAAATTGTGACGCACATCTTGCAGAAAGCCTTTTTCAAACACGCTCTAGGTCAGCTTACCACATGGATTTATAATACCTATCCCTGTATTTTTTTGGAGTCAGACCAGTGAAATTTTCGAATACCTGAATAAAGTGACTCTGGGAAGAGAAGGATAGGTAATTGGCGATGTCAACTACTGCTTTGTCCGAGTAGCGAAGAAGATGTGTGGCTTTTTCTATTTTTTTCTCCCTTATGTAGTCACTGATGGAAATTCCAAGATTTTGTTTGAATACCCTGGATAGATAATTCTGGGAAAGACCGGTGTGGCAGGCAAGGTCTTCTATGGTGATACGGTCCTTTATATGAGCATAGATGTAATCAATGCACTGCATAACTGGCTTGGAAAGTACGGATAATTTTTTTTGCAGGATCATTTTTCCGGTAAAATCCTTTGCCATAATGTGGTGAAGGTCTGCAATCTGTCGCAGGGAAGTGCAGGAATCCATTTTTAAAATGTAAAAGTCACTAAGCCGGTAGGCCTGCTCTGCCTCCATCCCTCCGTCAATGCAATATCTGGTAAGCATCGCAGCTGTAACCACAAAGTGGTATTTCAGATTCGTGACAGGGTTTCTGGAAAGGACTCCGGTTCCCTCCAGATTCGTAAAAGAATCTGCATTACAGTTCTGTATGACAGTTTCCATATCTCCGGTTTTTACTGCCGTATAAAAGGAATATTCAACAGAAGGCGGCCTGTGCTTGGATTCAGTTTCGTTTTCTTCAAATTCTGTGTTGTACCAGTCTTTTGATATTGCCATGTAATCCCCTCCAAAACAAAAATGTGTCATTTTTTATATTATGACATGAATCTGATATTTTGTTAAGAGAAATAATATAATGTCAAAAATAAAAATGGTATATTTATTGCACCAAAGAGATACAGCATTAAGAAAATGCTCAAAAAAGGAGGATCTTTTATATGAAGAAGAGAGCAGTATCTATGTTACTTACAGCTGTTATGGCAGTTACCGGTATGGCTGCAACAGCAACCGTAGCACATGCAGAAGGAGAAGAGGGAAAGGTTATTAACATCTATTCCTGGAACGATGAGTTCCGTACACGTCTGGAGGCTATTTATCCAGAAGTTGAGTCCACTTCCAGCGATGGAACTGTTACAACCTTAAAAGACGGAACTGAGATCCATTGGATCATCAACCCAAACCAGGATGGTGTTTACCAGCAGAAGCTTGATGAGGCGCTTCTGAATCAGGCTGATGCATCTGATGATGATAAAGTAGATATTTTCTTAACTGAGACCGATTATGTTTTCAAATATACAGACAAAGATGCAGATGTAGCAATGCCGCTTACAGATCTTGGAATTGACCCGGATACAGATCTTGCAGATCAGTACGATTTCACAAGAACAACTGCTTCTGACTCTGACGGAGTACAGAGAGGTTCTACATGGCAGTGCTGCCCAGGAACCCTGGTATACCGTCGTGATATTGCAAAAGAAGTTTTTGGAACAGATGATCCGGCAGAAGTAGGCGAGAAAGTAAAAGACTGGGATACAATGAAAGAGACTGCTGCTCAACTGAAGGAGAAAGGTTACTACACATTTTCTTCTTATGCAGACACCTTCCGTTTATATGGAAACAGCATCGCACAGTCCTGGGTACAGCCTGGTGAGACAACCATTACAGTTGACCAGAAGATTATGGATTGGGTAAATGATTCAAAAGAGTGGCTGGATGCAGGTTTCCTTAACCCTACTGTAAAAGGACAGTGGAACGATGACTGGAACAAAGCTATGGGCTCCCAGTCAAAAGTATTTGCATTCCTGTTTCCGGCATGGGGAATCGACTTTACATTAAGTCCAAACTGGGATGGCGATGCAGGCTCATGGGCAGTTACAAATCCTCCGCAGGAATACAATTGGGGCGGTTCTTACATTCATGCAGCAACAGGTACTGATAATCCAGAGCATGCAAAAGACATTATCCTTGCTATGACTGCAGACAAAGACAACCTGTTAAAGATTTCTAAGGATTATTCAGACTTCACAAATACAAAGAGTGGTATGGCAGAGGCTGCTACAGATGATGCAAACTTCTCTTCTGAGTTCCTTGGCGGACAGAACCCATTTGCATATTTTGCACCTGTTGCAGAGAACATTAAGATTGCACCGCTTTCTGCATATGATCAGGGATGTGTAGAACTGATCCAGAACTCCTTCAGTGATTATTTCCAGGGAAATGTTGACTTTGATAAAGCAAAGGCAAACTTTGAGACTGCTATTAAAGAGCGTTATCCTGAGATCTCTGAGGTTAAATGGCCGGAATAATGTAGATAGTTCTGAGGATTTTGTTTGCAAAAACATCTTGCAGAATACTATTAAAAAAATAATGTCCATGTGACATTTGAAAATTGGTATAAGGAACGTGGAGAGGATCCTGTAACATAGGATTCTCTCCTGTTCTGTAAGATGTGTGTAAAGGAGAACTGTTATGAAGAAAAACAAGAAAAGCATTAATTATGGAAAATGGGGCTACCTGTTTATCCTTCCTTTTTTTATAATCTATTTGATTTTTTCTTTGATTCCATTGGTTGATACGGTCCGTTACAGCTTTTTTGAATATTTCCGTTCTGGAATTAAAGAAATCGGACCCAATTTTATTGGAATGGCAAATTACATCAGTCTGCTGAAATCCGATATGTTTAAATATGGAGCAAACACATTGATTCTGTGGCTGATCGGATTTGTGCCGCAGATTGTGGTTGCGTTAGTTCTGGCAGCCTGGTTTACAGATGCCCGTTTGAAAATAAGAGGAAAACAGTTTTTTAAAGTGGTAATATATCTGCCGAACCTGATTATGGCATCTGCATTTGCACTTTTATTTTTTACTATGTTTTCTACAAACGGACCAATAAATTCTATTCTGATGTCTCTTGGATGGATTAAAGACCCTATTGATTTTATGGGATCTGTAGTTGGAACAAGATCATTAATTGGCTTTATGAACTTCCTTATGTGGTTTGGAAATACAACGATTATGCTGATGGCGGCTGTTATGGGTATCAGTATGGATATTTTTGAGGCTTCTGACCTGGATGGCTGCAATAGTATTCAACGTTTCTATTATATTACATTGCCGCTGATCAGACCGATTCTTGCATATACATTGATCACATCTATAATTGGTGGTCTTCAGATGTTTGATGTACCACAGATCCTGACAAATGGACAGGGTAATCCAGATAGAACGTCTATGACGCTGATCATGTTCCTGAACAGTCATCTGAAGAGTAAGAACTATGGTATGGCTGGTGCATTATCTGTTTACCTGTTTATTATCAGTGGTATTTTATGCTTCATCGTATATCGCATGACCAATGATAATGATCCGGATGGTTCCAAAAAGGCTGCAAAAAAACGTGCTAAGGAAGAAAGGAGAAGATTAAGAAGATGAAGAAGAAAGCAGGAAGCCAATTCAGAACAGTTTTCGCACATATCGTACTGATTCTTCTGTCTTTTATGTGCCTGTTCTTCTTTTACGTATTGATAATTAATGCAACCAGATCTCATGGGGATCTGCAGAAAGGTTTCTCAGCACTTCCAGGAAAATATTTCCTTGAGAATCTGAAAAACGTGGCAAACGACGGAAGCTTTCCAATGTTTCGGGGAATTTTGAACAGTGTGATCGTATCTTCCTGTAGTGCCGCACTTTGTACATATTTTTCATCCCTTACGGCATATGGTCTTTATGCTTATGAGTTTAAGGCAAGAAAGGTTGCTTTTACATTTATCATGGCAATTCTTGTAATGCAACGCAGGTTACTGCAATGGGATTCCTTCGTCTGGTTACGAAGATGGGATTATATGATTCCCTTCTGCCGCTGATCATTCCCTCCATTGCATCTCCAGCTGTATTTTATTTTATGTACAGTTATCTGCAGTCGTCTCTGCCGCTTTCTCTTGTGGAGGCTGCCAGAATCGATGGTTCCGGAGAATTCCATACCTTTAATCGCATTGTGATTCCAATTATGAAGCCTGCAATTGCAGTTCAGGCGATTTTTACATTTGTTGGTTCCTGGAACAACTACTTTGTACCGGCCCTGATCATCCAGTCCAAGAGTAAAATGACGGTGCCGATTCTGATCGCTACTCTTCGTGGTGCTGATTATATGAATTTTGATATGGGTAAAATTTACATGATGATCACAGTTGCGATCGTGCCGATCATTGTTGTGTACCTGCTTCTTTCCAAGTATATTATTGCAGGTGTTACCCTTGGTGGTGTCAAAGAGTAATGGCGTTTACACAGTTTAAGCACAGTGGGACTTTGAATCCGGAAATATCTGTCTGCGAGAAAAAGCATAGCTCTTTTGCAGAAAAAGCGGCAGAGGAAGGCATTGTTCTATTGAAAAATGAAAATATTCTTCCCATTTCATTATCTGCATCGGTTGCCCTTCTGGCATCGGTGCGGATAAAACTGTAAAAGGGGGGATTGGTTCCGGAGATGTAAATAACAGGCAGAATATTACCATTTACGAAGGAATGGAAGAATCCGGAATTCGGATCACCAGCAGGGACTGGCTGGATGATTATGAACATCGCTATCAGAAAGCGAGACTTATATGGAAAGAGAAAATTCTTGAAGAAGCAAAGCATGTAAATAATCCTTTTGATGCCTATGCATCCAATCCATTTATCATGCCGGAGGGGCGTCCTGTTTCTGAAATGGATATCCAGGAAGCTGAAATTGTTGTTTATGTAATCAGCCGTATTTCTGGTGAAGGAAAAGATCGTCGTCTTGAAAAAGGTGACTATTATCTTAGTGAACGAGAAGAGAAAGATATTCTTTTTCTAAACAGCAGAAGTGTGCCTATTGTTCTGCTTATAAATGCCGGTGGTCCTGTGGAGCTTACAGATATTCTGGAAAAAGCGCAGTGGATAAAAGGTATCCTCAATATTTCCCAGCTTGGACAGGAGGGGGGACGTGCGGTTGCAAGGATCCTTCTTGGAGAAGCTGTTCCAAGCGGAAAGCTTACAACAACCTGGGCAAAAAAATATGCGGATGTGCCATTTGCAGAGAATTTTAGTTATCTGAATGGAAATCTGGAATTGGAAGAATATAAAGAAGGAATTTATGTGGGCTATCGGTATTTCGATAGTTTTGGTGTAAAGCCACTTTTTCCTTTTGGCTTCGGTCTTTCTTATACAGATTTTAAGATTCAGTTTTGCAGTATTGAAATTGACAAGGATAAGATTGCAGTAAATGTATCTGTAGAGAATATTGGAAATACTTTTGCAGGAAGAGAAGTTGTACAGGTGTATGTATCACTTCCCCGGGGCAGGATAGAGAAAGAATACCATCGCCTGGTTGGATATGCAAAGACAAATGTATTAAAGCCGGGAGAAAAACAGGAGTTAAAGATCCTGTTTGATGGAAAAACTATTGCAAGCTTTTTTGAGGATGCAAATGCCTGGATCGTGGAAACAGGAAAGTATGGTCTCTGGATTGGAAATAATTCAGCCAATCTGAAGCTGGAGGCTTTTATAAATGTGAACCAGGATGTAGTTCTGGAGCAGACGCAGAAACTGGAGGCGTTGGTTGAATTATCTGAAAAAATGGAAGCTTCGAAGAATGTAAAGGCTGCAGAAAAGCAGCTGGAGAAAAGTAGAAATGCTGATTTTCCCACCATACAGTTTGAAGCATTGCAGAGAAAACAAAAGGCTGGAAATGTTGACCGAGAGTCTCTGGCCATGGGAAACTCGCTGGAAATTCTGGCAGAAGAGCTGCCTGTAGAAGAATTGATCCCACTTTTATACGGAAATACTGGTGGTATTAGCAGCAATCTTGGAGCAGCAGGGATTAAAGTGCCTGGTTCAGCTGGCGAAACTTCAGAAGCTCTTTATGAAAAATATGGAGTTCCGGTATTGATCATGGCAGACGGACCAGCTGGTATCAGACTGCAAAGAAGTTATGAGGTAAATCGCGAGAATGATTCTGTTTATGGAATCGGTGTTCTTGGTTCTTTGGAAAATGGATTTCTGGTAACAGAAAAGCCTCACCAAAATGCAGATACGTATTATCAGTACTGTACTGCTTTTCCGGTTGGTACAGCTTTGGCGCAGTCCTGGAATCGGCAGCTGTTGAAAGAGTTTGGAGAAATGATAGCTGAGGAAATGGAGAAATTTGGCGTCAATCTCTGGTTGGCACCGGGAATGAATATTCACAGAAATCCCCTGTGCGGACGAAACTTTGAATACTATTCAGAGGACCCGCTGCTTGCAGGAAGTCTGGCAGCAGCAGTTACCAAAGGGGTTCAGAGTAAAGCAGGATGCGGGGTAACGATTAAACATTTTGCATGCAATAATCAGGAAGATAATCGTATGGGAGTAGATGTTCATCTTTCTGAAAGGGCTCTTCGTGAGATTTATTGTCGTGGATTTGAGATTGCCATAAAGGAGAGTAAACCTGTGGCAATTATGTCCTCCTATAATCTGGTAAATGGGGTACATGCCGCAAACAGCAAGGATCTGTGTACCAGAATTGTGCGTGATGAGTGGGGATTTGAGGGCGTGATCATGTCGGACTGGAATACTACGGAACCCAAGGACGGAAGTATTCCATGGAAGTGCACAGCTGCCGGAAATGATATTATCATGCCGGGAAGTGAGAATGATCATAAAAGTATTCTGGATGGTTACAGAAGCGGGGAGCTTTCAGAAGAAGAAATTCGTATTTGTGCCAGAAGGGTCTTGAAACTAATTGATAAACTGCGAAGCAGTTATTTGGTTATGAGCAAGTAGTGAAGCGGATTGCGAATATTCGCTTGACTAAAAGGACTGAGCAAGGTATGCGTATGTGTACTTTGCTCTTATTTTTTTCATTTTTATAGAAATTATAAAGAGAGATGTGGTAGTATGGAAAATACCAGCGATACAAAAAAGAAAATCTGGAATGGAGCTTGAGGTGAAAGATGGTGCTTTGCTGTGGCAGAGTATAGAAATAGACGAAAGTAAGAAGAGCGTATAAAAGCAGTGGAAAATGGAAGGAGAGTCTAAATGGATGAGCGAAGCAAACGGGCGCAGATGGAGCGGAAGAGGAGAATTCGTAGAAAGAAACAGAGACGTCGGGTTTTGATTAGTGCGCTGGTGGAAGTTTTGATTCTGGCAGTGTTGGCTTTGGCGTTTTGTTGGGATAGAGGACTTAGTGCTAAAGTGTCGGGAGTGCTCGGGATTTTCGACAGACCGCCTGCGACGGAACTGGATGTGTCGGGAGTGAACAGCTCAAATGTGCTTTTAATGGATGTAAAAAGCGGAAAGGTCATTGGAAATCTAAATGGGGAAGAGCGGATTTATCCGGCATCCATGACGAAGATCATGACTGCAATTGTGGCGTTGGAAGCATTTTCAGATCTGGATCATGAGATTACTTTAAGTGAGAATATTTTTTATGCTCTGGACGGACAGGATGCCACACAGGCAGGCTTTCAGCCAGGGGAGAGCGTGAGAGTGCGTGATCTGGTCTACGGCGTAATGCTGCCTTCCGGAGCAGAATGTTGCTGGCTTTGGCAGATGAAGCATCCGGCTCAGAAGAAGCATTTGTGGAAAAGATGAATAAGAAGGCCAAGTCCATTGATGAAGGATACCCATTTTATGGATTGTACTGGCTTACATGATCCAGAGCATTATAGTACAGCATATGATATTGCGCTGCTGCTTAAGTATGCGTTACATAATGATACTTTCCGTGAAGTGGCAGAAAGCCATTTCCATTCTACGCCAGCTACCAATGTACATCCGGATGGAATTACCTATTACAGTACCATGTTTAAAAATATGTCGGATACATCGGTAACCGGCGGGGAAATTCTGGGTGGCAAAACCGGGTATACCTCTGAGGCAGGGCATTGTCTGGCAAGCTTTGCACAGATATATGGCAGGGAGTACATTCTGGTAACTGCAGGCGCCGCGGCGGACGCTACGGGAGTGCCGCACATTCTGGACGCGAAAACAATTTATAACCGACTGGGCGAAGCGGTGGCACAGAAATAAGAAATGACAAATCCAGTGAGGAAGTGAATGCTCTTTTTCTATGCTGTGTTTCGAGTCAGGCTGGTGTTATTTCGCCATTTGCAGGATTGCCACAATATCTTCTTTCGTCAACGGCTGGAAGAAGCCAATGTGTCCGTTTCTGCCGAAAACGCATTTCTCAGCCATTTCCTCGATTTGGGCATCGGTTGGATAAATGCCAAGTTCAGTGAGGGTGGTTGGCATGTCTATAGAGTGGCACCAGGTCTCCCAGGCAGTGATGGATGCGAGAACAGTATCCGTAATATCAGAATCGCTGGTCTGGGAAGCATCAATTCCGAAAACCTTCTCACCAAACTGTGCAAATCTTCCCGGATTTGTCTTATACACATATCTCGCCCAGCTTCCCCAGACAGATGCAAGTCCGGCTCCGTGAGCTACATCAAACATACCGCCGAGTTCATGCTCAATCTTATGTGTGGCGAAATCAGATACCCTTCCGGCACCGGTCAGACCGTTATGGGAAAGGCTTCCGGCCCACATGAGAGTAGCCCGGGCGTCATAGTTCTCAGGGTCTTTTACAGCAACCTGGGCGGCATCACGAACGGAAATCATCAGTCCCTCTGCAATCCGGTCAGTAAGGCTGGTATCTGTGTCTGTAGGGGTAAAATAACGCTCCATAGTGTGCATCATAATATCAGCTGCGCCGCTGGCTGTCTGATACGCCGGAAGGCTGTAAGTCAGCTCAGGATTCATAATAGCAAATCTGGGGCGTGAGCAGTCGTGCCCATAGGAACGTTTCATCATACCGTCTTCAATGGTGAGAACCATGGAGGAAGACATCTCAGAACCGGCAGCTGCAATTGTAAGGATAACACCGATTGGCAGATTTTTATCTGTTTTTACACGACCGTAAAGCAGATCTTCTATTTCAAAATCATTGGCGATTCCGTAACCGATTCCCTTTGCTGTATCAATTACGCTGCCGCCTCCAATTGGCAGAAGGAAGTCAACACCTTCCGACCGTCCAATGCGGATCCCTTCTTTTACCAGGGAAAGGCGAGGATTGGGAACCACGCCACTAAAGTCTATATAGGAAAGTCCGGCTCCATTCAGGCTCTGATGTACACGTTCCAATAGTCCTGATGATTCAACATGTCCTCCTTTTTTTCCATAAATGATCATAACTTTATGCCCACCAAATGCGGCAACCTGTTTGCCAGCCTCGTTTTCCCGGTCTGCACCGAAAAGAACTCTGGTAGGAGTGTAAAAATCAAAATTTATCATGGGAAATGCCTCCGTAAAATATGAAAATAAATTTGCGATTCTTTGCAAAAAGTGTTCTGTGAGCGGTCTTATGCATCTGACATCATTATATATGCTGGAAATGTAAATGACCAGAGCGGATTTTGTAATTTTATGGGATAATTTTTCGAACGATAAAACTTTACTTTTAAGCTGTGATTTTGTAAGGTATGGTTATAGAGGAAAAACAGAAAAACGGTGCACAGTTATTCTTTACTTCCAATATAGAAAACTATATAATAAAAGGAGAACTGATGGATGAAAGATCTAAAGGATTTGAACCTGCTGGACCGTTTTCTGTTTGCTGAGGCGATGGAAGATCCGCAGAATATGCGGGATGTATTGGAAATTATTCTTGGAAAAGATGTAGTTTTGAAGCACCTACCCAGACAGAAAAAGAAGCACGGATTTCACCAGCGTATCGTTTTGCTAAAGTGGATGTGTGGGCAAAGGATACAGATGAAGTTGTATATGATACAGAGGTACAGGGGACGAATACGAAGAATCTTCCCAAAAGAAGCAGATATTACGAAAGTATTATTGATGCGAAATTATTAAAACCCGGTGAACGTGATTTTAACAAAATGAATGATATCTATATTATTCTGATAGCTCCGTTTGATTTGTTTGGGAAGAGAAAATATATGTATACATTTGAGATGACCTGTAAAGAGGATCCATCTGTATCGCTTGAGGATGGCGCTACCCGCATTTTTCTGAATACCCATGGGGAAAATCCAGATGAAGTAAGTCCGGAGCTGGTAGAATTGCTTCATTATATTGAACATACCACTCAGGACATGGCAGATGGCTGTAAAAGCGAAAGAATACATAAGATGCAGAAGCGTATATGCAGTATCAAATCCAGTGAGGAAGTGAGTGTGAGATATATGCAGAGATGGGAAGAAATGGAAATGGAAAAAGAGGCGGCACGTGAATTAGGACTCGCAGAGGGCAGAACCCAGGGACTTACTGAGGGCAGAACCAGGGTCTTGCGGAGGGAAGAGCGGAGGGAAGAGCGGAGGGAAGAGCGGAGGGAAGAGCAGAGGGAAGAAGTTCTATGGCACGATTGATAGATAAATTATTAGAAGAAAATCGCATAGAAGATTGTAAAAGAATAGCAAAAGACCCAGAATTTTGTCAACATCTGATGGAAGAATTTGGAATAGAGTAAAAAATAAAAGTGGAACATTCTTTAAAATTAATAAACAGAATGTTCCACTTTTCCTGTATCGTTATATGTTAGCTAGAGAATATTTGGCTTTTATCGATTTCCCTGGAAAGCAGCTTCTTATAACTGCAATCCATCCCGATTGCTCCAAGTGGTGCAGTGATCAGAATTCCCAGTACAGCCACAGAAAGCACGATCTGCCCGCAGGAAAGTCCCATAGCCATTGGAACAGACCCAATCGCTGCCTGTACGGTTGCTTTCGGAAGGTAGGCAATGGAACAGAACAGTCTTTCCCGCCATGTTAGGTTTGTTCCGGTAACACAAAGAGAAACGCCCAGGGTACGGATCAGAAGTGCTGCAAAGATCATGGCCAGGGCAGCAGGACCGGCTTTTAAGGTATAGCGGATATCTACAGAAGCACCTACAAGTACAAAAAGCAGGACTTCAGCAGCCAGCCATAGTTTCCCGAATTTCTGGGAAAGGCGGGCAGAAACGGAGGCGGTGCATTTTAGCTTCAAAACACAAGCCATGCTTATCACAGCCAGAAGTCCGGAGACGGAAACCACAGGCTTCAGCCATGTCTCAATGGACATAAGCAGGAAAGCCACGCCCATTACTACGATCACTTTCATGCTGTTTCGCACCATATGACTGTGCGCATAAGCAGTTTCGAAAAACAAGGAAAGAAGATAACCAGCCACACTTCCAAGTGCAATACCCAGGATAATGGAAACCGGAATGTTGATAAAATCTTTCAAATGTGCGCTGCCGCCCTGTGCCATAGTAGAAAATGTGGAAAACAGCACGATCACATAAATATCATCACAGGAAGCGCCTGCCAGGATCATCTGGGGAATGCTTTTGGCTGTGCCGTATTTTTCATCCATCAACTGTACCATTCTTGGGACAACTACAGCCGGGGATACCGCACCCATTACAGCGCCCATCACAGCCGCTTCCAGTCTGGTAATTCCCAGAAAATACGGTGCCAGCAAAAAGTAAGCCAGGATTCGAAAGTTGCAGGAATGCAGGCCATCATGATGGCAGGACGTCCCACTTTCTTCAGATCGGCAAGATTCAGGGAAAGTCCCGCTTTCAGCAGGATAATGATCAACGCGATCTGCCGCAGCTCCGATGAGATGGACAGAATCGACGGATCCAATACGTTCAGCACATAAGGTCCCAGTAAAATACCGGTGATCAACATACCGATAATACGTGGCAGTTTCAGTGCCTGGCAAATAGCAGCCAAGGAAAGTCCCACAAGAAAAATAAAAGCCAGAGATGTTAACATTGTTATAAATTCCTCCTTTTTACGCAGAAAAGCTGATGCTTCCTGCGACAATTGTTATCACAGAAGTCATCAGCTTAATAAGCGGTTCGGGATGATCCCGGGGAGACATTCATTCCCCTTTGTTTCTGGTGGTATAATAGCACATTATAAAAGTGGTGGCAAGAAGAAATTATAAATCAAATAACAACTTCTGCTGTGCACGTTACTGCTCACTCTGTGACCAGTAACCGCTCCGCGATGCACAGAAAGACGAACCTTCTTGTGACAAGCACAAGAAGTAGCGTTTGCTGCGCAAACTTAATTCTCGGGTTTTCTGTGAACTTTGTTCACAAAAAACACCTCGCGGAATGTTACCAGGGAACAGTAACCTGTGCACAACAACGTGCTTTGTAACATGTAGAATCTAAGTTTTGTATCATTAGGCGTTGGGGGAAGAGAATTAAAACAACGTCTCTTCATTCTCCTCAAATAGTTTATCATTAATTTCAAACAACTTAAGCCTATGAAGCAATCCATAATAAATAATGGCATCTCTCTTTAATTTCGGATAAAGCTGTGCCATTCCACAAAGCTTCAGCAGTTCCTGGGTTTCGTCAACCGTCGCTTCAAGCCCATAACACAGGCACAGAAGACGATTCCGCGATGGATTACGGCGGCCTGCGAAAATCTGATGGAGATATATTTCGCTCATACCGGCCTGTTTGGCAAGCGCTGCTTAGAGATATGCTTCTTTTCGAACAGACGGTTTAATAATTCTGCCACACTCTTATTTTCAAATTGCTCCTGGTTCTGGGACAGAAACTGGCTCAGATCCGGGGAATCCATAAGCTCCTGCTGTAAACCATCTGTATTTTTCTTTTTCATATTCGCGCCTTTACAATAATTTGTCAATAAGTTAAAATAATTTTAACAATACAATCAAATAAAACTATACTATAAAAAATTCTGAAAAACAATATGCAGTCAGCATAGTGGTTGCTGCCCTCTGGCAGTAGGGAGTGCCATTGGCGAGGAACATCTGATTTTCATAGCGTGCAGGTGATATGTCCATTTGGGGAATGATAGTTGGTGATAAGGAGAAATATGGAAATTTATGACAGTCTTTTAGGCGCAGTTTGTGACGAATATGACAGGGTCACATTGATCAAAAAAAGCGAGCGGGGCGAAGTAACCTTGATACGCCACAGGGCAAGCGGAAACCGCTATATTTTCAGACATTTTTCCGGCAGCAGTGAAGTGTACCGGAAGCTTCTTACGGTATCCTGTCCCAATCTGCCCCAGATCATGGAGGTGGGGGAAAAGGAGGGAAAAACAGCTCTTCTGGAAGAATATGTGCAAGGTGATACGCTGGGGGAGATTTTACAGGGTGGACTTTTGACAGCGGCACAGGCAAAGCAGATCACCCGCCAGCTGTGCATGGCTTTGTGGGTGCTCCATTCCCTGGGAGTTGTACATAGAGATGTAAAGCCAGATAATGTGATCATACGTGGAACCGAAGCGGTTCTTATCGATTTTGATGCTTCCAGAATTTATAAAAATGAAAACAGAGAAGATACACAGATTCTTGGAACCACAGGCTTTGCAGCACCGGAACAGTATGGGCTCTCCCAGTCTGATGGGCGTGCGGATATTTATGCACTGGGAGTTCTGCTGAACATTATGCTGACTGGGGAACATCCCTCCAGGAAGCTTGCCAGCGGAAGAATGGGCAGGATCGTCCAGCGTTGTACCATGGTAAATCCGGAGAAAAGATACAAGAATATCCTTCATCTGATGGAGGTTTTGTAAAGCATAAAAAGCTTATGGTCTCTGGAAAAAAGCCTGTAAATTTATAATACAAGATGGATAATTACTTACTAGTACATCGTTTCGTAAATAACTATACCAATCGCGTAGGATGTGGATTCGAGTGTGCAGGTATAAAAAACGCAGGCGTAGCGGGCTACGCCGAGGCTTTTATACCTGTGCAATCGGATTCACAGACAAGTGAGTGGTATAGTTATTTCGAAAACGATGTACCAGCTATAAGGTATGTTAACCATAAATATATCGTAATAGGAGAAAAATATGAGTAAAAAATGTATAAAATGCGGACAGCCTCTTCCGGACAACGCTTCTTTTTGTCCTCACTGTACAGCAGTCCAGAAGGAAAAACAGGAGATAAAAGCACCGAAACGATGGAGAAAGGCGGCTTTTGGAGCAACTGCTGTGGTAGTGCTTCTGGCAGCTGTTGGAGTAGCTTTTTCTCTGCATCACCGTCCGAAGTCCTATGAGGCGGTGCACAGGTAGTTTATACAGACAAAGGAAAATCTTATAAATTGCTGTTGAATTTTTCCGAAGATGATGGAGTAACAGGACATGCCCAGGGCGAACGTACTGATACACTGGCGCAGGGAATGGAGAGTGCCCTTCCATGTCAGCTGTATGTTCTGGATCAGGAGACTGGAGAACTGGCGTGGGAAGAATTTACAGAAAAGGTAGTTTCCTGTAAGGTGGATACAAAACCTGGAGAAAATTCCCGGAAGGTAGATTATGTAGAACCGGTTCATAACGAGAGTTTTCCAAATGCAGCATATGTTTCTGATATTATTTATACCTCAGACAGCGGTACTAACGATATCTTGTGGAACCTGACGATGAAAAACGGAGATACGATTTCTCTTAGCACACGGCTTACCATTGAAAAGCAGGCAGCAGTTACCTATTTTTCAGAGGATACGCCTATGGAGACCACAGAGGAACTGAATGCATTGCTGGCTTCCATTGAGGAAGAGGTGTCATCGGAAACTCCGGTTTACCTTCATCTTCCGGCAGTAACTTATGATGGTGATATTGTTTTTGGAAATCATGTGTGGGGAATTTATGGCAGCTCAGACGGAGATGACGTGACTACTTTCACAGGAACCGTCAGCTTGCGCGGATTGAATGGAAATTACGCGGAAATGTCAGGAATCCAGTTTAAAGGGAATTCTGGAATTGGGGTGAACGCGTATTGTCTTACTTTACTTTCCAAATGCGGTTTTAATGGTTGGGATACGGCTGCAATTGCCAATAATGAAGCCTGGGTAAATGCAATGGACTGTACTTTTACCAATAATAAAATTGCACTGAAGTTTAACAGCAGCATGGCTTATGGTACAGCGCCCAACTATCTGAATAATACATTTACCGGAAATGGAACGGCGGTCTGCATTGAGAATCTGCCTGGGAATGAAGTCCTTGATTTCGCGGGAAGTACTTTCTCAGAAAATGATGTGGACATTGATAATAAAGCAGAGCATTCGGTGGATACGGCGAAGGCAAATTTTGAGACTGCTTCGGAGTAATGCTCTGTGAGGGCTTTTTTATATAGCGTTCAAGTAATATTTTAATAAGAGTTTTAGGGTTACAGATTAATCATTTTGCGGTCTGTAACTCTTTTTATATTACGGCACAATGGCAGAGGCCGCCGAGACTCCCTGCTGCAGTAGCAGAATCCTGCAAAGTATGATTCTGTGCATCGCGAAGCGTGTTGCTGTGAAGGTCGTGAACAGTAATAATTTCTTCTTGTACTATGCTTTCAGGTAATTGCTTTCCTTCCTCCTATTATTATATGATAACTTATCAGTCTCAAATAAAATTACAAAAAATGGGGGTCAAAGGATGAAGAAAAGAACATTAGCGCTGGCGTTGGCATTGGGGTGCGTATTTATGTCTCCAACGCTTTCCTATGGGGAAGAGAATGCAGAGGTAGTTTCAGAAATAGAAGAGGATTCCAGTACGGATGAAGGAAACAATAACTCCTGGGGAAAAGTTGCGGTAGTAGATGACTTCGGGGATGCAACGGGGCAATCTGTTATAAGTACGGTTGTTTCCGGAACCTTTAGCAACACGGCAACAACCGGTAGTGATCTGCTTGTCACAGCATATATTAATTTTGATGAATTTGATTATTGTTATGATTTATCTTTTAAACTTTTAGAGTATAAGGATACCCCTGCTACTTATTTTTCTTCTGATTCTAAAGAATTGAAAATAAAAGTTGGAAGTATAAATACGGTATATGAATATGGTTTGCTAGGTGAGGAACCCAATGGCAATGTTTATGTCAGCGGATCTTCAGGAGAAGATATTGTGAAATATTTATATGAAGGAAATGATATACGTTGTGTACTGAATCTTGGTTCATCCAAATATAGCTTTGCATTGGAAGCAGGCAATATCGCAGAGCTAATTGATGAAGCGGATATGGTGCGCCGTTAGATGAGGAAGGCAGGAAAGAAAGAAAAAGTAAACATGAAATAGAAGAAGCGCAGGAAAGCAGCAGGAAAAAACAGGAAGCAGAGCTTGCACAGGCGGAGAAGGTTATAAAATCCAAAGATGATTTTATTGCTGCATATGTGAATCATACAGATGCGGATAATAACTATGAAAGTGGATTTTATTACTTCAAAGCTCATGCAGACGAGTTTGAGACTTTAACAGAAGAGGAATTATCCTCCATTTTTCCATGTAGATTCCGGTATTATACTGTTAATTGGGCAATTGGCGGAACCACTGGTGCCGGAGAACTTTATGAATATGATGCAGATGGTAATACAAAACAGCTTGGAAGCTTTGGAATAGATGACAGCTATCGCACAAGAGAAGAAATAAATCCCAACTGGCCTGAGATTGATGGAAGCTGGCGAATCGAAGATGGAAAACTGATCCGAACAATTACATCTGGAAATCAGGAAAAACGGTATATTGTGAAATCATTAGACCGTGACGGCTATTATTTATTATGCTTTGAAAGTGCAACCGGCGAGGTGAATGCGGTTATGATGATTGTTTTATATGATGAGAACAATATGCCGTTGTATGAATTTACAGAAAATTAAGTACAAAATAGCGAGAGAAGCTATGCGGGGAGGGACTGTGGTCCGCACAAATTAAACGAAACGGGAGAGACACATTTTGAGAGTTTTTAAGAGTGAAAAATGGGTTAGGGACACCTGATTTACATATTAAAAATGACGGAAGTCTGCCCAAAAAGGGAATCACGAAAGTGATTCCCTTTTATAAAAAGCTTTATTTTATGCGATTCCCCGGTAAAAATTATTCTCCGAAGTATCTCTTAAGCAGACCTGCGAATGCTTTGCCGTGTCTAGCCTCGTCTCTTGCCATTTCATGAACTGTATCATGGATTGCGTCAAGGTTAGCTGCTTTAGCACGTTTCGCAAGATCAGTCTTACCAGCTGTTGCACCGTTCTCAGCGGCTACACGCATCTCAAGGTTCTTCTTGGTGCTGTCTGTAACAACTTCACCTAATAACTCAGCGAATTTAGCTGCGTGCTCTGCTTCCTCATAAGCAGCCTTCTCATAATACATACCAACTTCCGGATATCCTTCTCTGTGAGCAACACGTGCCATAGCAAGATACATACCAACCTCAGAGCACTCGCCCTCGAAGTTTGCTCTTAAATCAGCAAGGATGTCTTCGCTGACACCTTTAGCAACGCCTACAACATGCTCAGCTGCCCATGCCATTTCATCATCCTGTTTCGTAAATTTCTCAGCCGGAGCCTTGCAGATTGGACATACTTCCGGAGCTGTGTCACCTTCATGAACATAACCACATACACTACATACCCATTTAGCCATAATTAAATTCTCCTTTTCGTATATAAAATTTATTTTTAATTTTTAATAATAGTAATTATTACTGTTTTATAGTAACATATTGTTTCCCGCTTGTCAAGAGTTATTAAAATTTTTTTCAAACAGGATCGAATGTTCACTTAAAGTTTGGTTCTGTGGCCATTGCTTGTCGAGCGGCTGTAATTCCCTGCAAAATAGATATGACCAGAAAATGAAAACTTTATTCAACTGTTTAGTGAGACTCTTCCTTCAGGCATTCCTTGCAGATTCCGAAAAATCTTGCTTTATAATCGGAAATCTGACCGTCCTTAAAGTCAGCTGCAATACTCTCAAGACTTTTATCAATATGTTCGCTGAATACGTCCATCACTCTGCCGCAGCGGGTGCACATAAAGTGACAATGGGGAGCGGTGCGGGCATCGAATCGGTCTGCTCCGCCAAAGCTGGAAAGCTTCTGTATTTCACCCAGATCAGCGAGAAGAGAGAGGTTTCGGTATACAGTTCCAAGGCTGATGTTTGGATAAATCTGCTTCATATTCTCATAAACAAAATCAGCGGTGGGATGGTCGGTTCTGCCAGTAAGAAACTCCTTAATAGATTCTCTCTGGCGGCTGTATTTCAATGTGGCCATCTGATTCCTCCTTTCTCTCGATAATAGTAATTGTTACTGATATTAATATACAAGATAATTGCAAATTTGTCAATAGTAATTTGTCTAAATTTACACTAAAATTATAAATATTGCATCGCTGTAAAATGATAAATTTGGGTTTACAAACCCATTAAAATGTGATACGCTCTTTTATATGAATTTATAAGCCAAACCCATAGAAAAAGAGAGTACATTTGCGTACCGCATTACAGAGAATCCCCCGGGAGATGAGCAGTTAAGAGTTGCTTTTCCAGGCTGAGAGGGGGTGTGTATGGAACAGATGGAAGATGGCTTTGGAGGGGCGCAGTTGAAGTAATTTAGGCTGCGACAGGAACGCCTGTTATAGCGTAAGGGTATGAAGGTACCCGGTGAGATTCCCGAAGATGGTTTTTCCATCTGTACCGTGAGGCGGGAATGAATAGAAGTGGTAACACGGGATAACTCGTCTTCTCAGTATATTTGAGAAGACGTTTTTTTATGTTGTGACAGGAAGGAGAAGTTTAACCAGCTCTTTTTGTTACACAGAAAAGGAGGAAATACAATGAGTAAACCAAAATATTACATCACCACAGCCATTGCCTATACATCCGGCAAGCCGCACATTGGCAATACCTACGAGGCGGTTCTGGCAGACGCCATTGCGCGTTATAAAAGACAGCAGGGCTACGACGTATTTTTCCAGACCGGAACTGACGAGCATGGCCAGAAGATTGAGCTGAAAGCAGAAGAAGCAGGTGTTACACCTAAGGAATTCGTTGATAACGTATCCGGTCAGATCAAGAGCATCTGGGATCTGATGAACACATCCTATGACAAATTCATCCGTACCACAGATGAAGACCATGAGAAACAGGTTCAGAAGATTTTCAAGAAAATGTATGCAAAAGGGGACATCTACAAGGGAGAGTACGAGGGAATGTACTGTACTCCATGTGAGTCCTTCTTCACAGAATCCCAGCTTGTAGACGGAAAATGTCCGGACTGCGGACGCCCATGCGTACCAGCTAAAGAAGAGGCTTATTTCTTCAAAATGAGCAAATACGCAGACCGTCTGATCGAGCACATTAAGACACATCCGGAATTCATTCAGCCGGAATCCCGTAAGAACGAGATGATGAACAACTTCCTTCTTCCGGGACTTCAGGATCTGTGCGTATCCAGAACTTCTTTCAAATGGGGAATTCCGGTAGACTTTGATCCGAAGCATGTTGTATATGTATGGCTGGATGCCCTGACCAACTATATTACCGGAATCGGTTATGATTGCGATGGAGACAATTCTGAACTGTTTAACAAGATGTGGCCTGCCGACCTTCATCTTATTGGAAAAGATATCATCCGTTTCCATACTATTTACTGGCCAATCTTCCTGATGTCACTGGATCTGCCTCTTCCGAAGCAGGTATTCGGTCATCCGTGGCTTCTCCAGGGCGATGGAAAAATGAGCAAATCCAAAGGAAACGTTATCTACGCAGACGAGCTGGTTGATTTCTTCGGCGTTGATGCTGTCCGTTATTTCGTACTTCATGAAATGCCGTTTGACAACGATGGTGTGATCACCTGGGAGCTGATGGTAGAGCGTATGAATTCCGAGCTGGCAAATACTCTTGGAAACCTGGTAAACCGTACCATCTCCATGTCAAACAAATACTTTGGCGGCGTGGTAGAGAATAAAGGCGTAACAGAACCTGTTGACGATGATCTGAAGAGCTTCATTCTTTCTGTTCCTGCAAAGGTTGATGCAAAGATGGAGAAACTTCGTGTAGCAGATGCCATCACAGAAGTGTTCACTATTTTCAAACGCTGCAACAAATATATTGATGAGACAATGCCATGGGCACTTGCAAAGGACGAGACCAAACAGGATCGTCTTGCAACCGTTCTTTACAATCTGGTTGAGGGCATTTGCATTGGAACCACTCTTCTTGAGTCCTTTATGCCGAACACAACAAAGAGAATCCTTGGTCAGTTAAATGCTTCAGAGAGAACTCTTGAGGATCTGAAGACATTTGGACTGTATCCGTCAGGAAACAAGGTAACAGATAAACCGGAGATCCTTTTTGCCCGTATGGACATCAAAGAAGTTATGGAAAAAGTAAACGAGCTTCATCCACCGAAAGAAGAGCCGAAGGAAGAAAAGCCAGAGGAGAAGGTTGTAGATATTGAGGCGAAGCCAGAGATCACATTTGATGATTTCGCAAAACTTCAGTTCCAGGTTGGTGAGGTTATTGCCTGTGAGGCAGTGAAGAAATCCAAGAAACTTCTTTGCTCTCAGGTTAAGATCGGAAGCCAGGTTCGCCAGATCGTATCTGGAATCAAGGCTTACTATACACCAGAGGAAATGGTTGGCAAAAAGGTTATGGTAGTAACCAACTTAAAACCAGCGAAACTTGCAGGAATTCTTAGTGAGGGAATGATCCTTTGCGCAGAGGATGCTGAGGGAAATGTATGCGTAGTCAGCCCTGAAAAAAATATGCCGGCAGGATCTGAAATCTGCTGATTTTGACCGGAAGCGTCCATCTGATATAGCCGGAATATAATACAATAGGTTAATATTGTTATAAAAAGGGACGAATTATGTGTAATAAATTAAGCCATTTTGATAAAAATGGTAATGCTGTTATGGTGGATGTCTCGGATAAACCGATTACCCACAGAACTGCAATTGCAACAGGTTCTATCCAGGTTGGAGCAGAAATCATGGAGCATCTTACTGCAGGCACTGTGGCAAAGGGAGACGTTCTTGCGTTGCCAGAGTTGCCGGGATCATGTCTGTGAAGCACACCTCGGATCTGGTACCTATGTGCCATCCTTTGCCGGTTACCAAATGTACCATTGATTTCGAAATTGAAAAAGAAAATGGAATTATCCGCACTTTTTGCACTGTGAAGACAGACGGTAAAACAGGCGTGGAAATGGAAGCACTTACCGGTGTGCAGGTGACTCTTCTTACAATTTATGATATGTGCAAGGCAATCGACAAGCATATGGTGATGACGGATATTCACCTGGTAGAGAAAACTGGCGGTAAGAGTGGAGATTTTTTATTCAAAGAAATAAAAACGAAGGGGGGAGAAAAATGAAACGAGTAGCAATTATCACATCCAGTGATATGGGATTTCAGGGTAAGCGGGAAGATTTAAGCGGTCCGGCAATTAAGGAAATCGCAGAAAGAGAAGGCTATCAGGTAGTATCTATGGATATTCTTCCGGATGATCGTGCCATGCTTTCCAGACGAATGGCGGAAATCGCAGATGAGAATCAGGCAGAACTGATTTTGACTACTGGTGGAACAGGTTTTTCCCCGCGGGATGTTATGCCGGAGGCCACCGAAGATATCACAGAACGTAAGGTTCCGGGAATCCCGGAAGCCATCCGCGCCTACAGCATGACGATCACAAAACGCGCCATGCTCAGCCGCGCCACAGCCGGAATCCGGAAAAAGACTCTGATCATTAATCTTCCAGGCAGTCCGAAAGCAGTAAAGGAGAGTCTGGAATACATTATTGGAGCTCTTGACCATGGTATTGAGATTATGACCGGGGAAGCTGGAAATTGTGCAAGGCAGTAAATATCCATAAATTTTATAGTAAATGAGAATCCCCTCCACTATGCAGCAGTTGCTTTTGTGGAGGGGATTCTTAGTTTTTGGGCTGACGAAGACTGCTTATGGCTGCTCTTTCATAGTTTTAAAATATTGGCTTGTTACAATCAGAGAGTTGTGCACCATATCTTCCAGTGCCTGATCTGTAAAATATGCGGCGTGAGTCAGCATAAGTACATTAGAGCCTGTTTGAAAAATCATTCCCGCAATCTGCACGCCCCACTTTGCGGTATATTTTGCCCGAATTCGGTTGCCGTAGCCCGCTACGCGCCTCATCCGGACAAAATCTCCCACAAATTGTGACGCACATCTTGCAGAAAGCCTTTTTCAAACACGCTCTAGGAAGATCTATAATCCGAAATTTTTACGAATTACATTTGCAAGCAGCTCTGCAGTACCGTCAATTCCGAAATTGTTGCTGTTCAGCATCAAATCCATATATTCGGTACTTCCTGGCTGTTGACCAAATGTGGCGATCAGTTCGCTGATGCTGTTGTATGCAGGTTCAAAAGCAGAAGTATCAGGCGTGTTTTCAAAGTATTCCAAAACGTAGCTGACGGCAGCGGCAGTACCATAGGTAAGTCCGTCCTCGTCCAGATCAAATTCCGGGGTATGGTGATTAGCGCCGGAACCTAATTCGTCATTTTTTATTCCCACGAAGGTTTCTACACCTGGAAACAGGCTGCACATATAACTGAAGGTTTCAGATGCCATCCATGCTCACAATCATATATGACATCTTCGCCGATCTGTTTCTTGATAGAATCAATATAGGTTTTTCTGCATGCAGGATAGTTCTCTGTAGGTAAAAGCTGTTCCAGCAATTTAAACTGGTAGGTACAGTAATTAAGAGGACAAATTGCAGCAACAATTCGTTCAAATTCTTTGATAAATTCTTCTCCGCTGCTTCGATCCATCATTCGGATGCTTCCCTCGCAGGTAAGCTTGTCGGGGATCAGGTTAAAGGTTGCTCCTGCATTGACAGAGCCCAGAGACCAGGTCAGAACGGTGTTGGGTTTTATGTATTTTAACCGGAGTGTATCAAGGTTGGAATATATGTCATGGAAACAGTCAATTACACTGTGAGCAAGATCCGGTCTGGAACCGTGTCCGCCTTTTCCGTTTATTTCAAGTACGAAGTGGTAAAGGCCTGACATGGCAGAACCCTGGCAGCAGGAAAGTTTTCCTGTGGGAATGTCCTAACGCACATGAGAGGCGTAGCAGGTGTCAAACTTCATGTCCTTTTCTGCCATATAAGCCAGAAGCTTTTCTATATTCCGATGTCCTTCTTCTCCTTCCTCAAATATAAGGACAACGCGTCCATTTAGGGAAGCTTCCATATTCTTCAGTATTTTTGCGGCGGTAAGAAGCATGGCAATGTGGCCGTCATGGCCGCAGCCATGCATAACACCAGGATTTTTTGAAATACATATTTTTTTATTCTTAAGATTGGTCTCGGATTCCAGTATGGGAAGTGCATCGATGTCGGATCTGAGAAGAACTGTTTTTCCGGTACTGTCTCCGTTTATATATGCAAAAATGCCACCGCCTGGTACCTGGACATAAGGAATATCAATTTTTTCAAGCTCCACATTATCTGTCGAATCTTCTGAATTATCAAGTATTTTTTGCTTTTTTGAAATTGTGTTTAAAATAGTTCGATGTTCGTTCTATTCACAGTAACAACTAAAATAGAACTTCCAAAAAGAGGTTTATAACACTTTACTGGTATGATTTTAGTATGCTATAATTGTTGTATCGCAAAGAAAAATGAGGCAGAAAAATGATATTTGATACACATGCACATTATGATGATGAGGCATTTAACGAAGACAGAGATCAGATCCTTTCTTCCATGAAAGACGGGGGAGTGGGCTGTATTGTAAATGTGTGCGCGTCCGTCGGGGGATTTGGCGGGACCTTGGAATTGATGAAAGCGTATCCTTTTGTGTATGGCGCAGTGGGGGTTCATCCCGACGATGCAGGAATTATGACACAGGATACTCTGGATGAGATCCGGCGTCTTTCCCATATGGAGAAAATGGTCGCCATCGGAGAAATCGGTCTGGATTACTACTGGCATAAGGAAGAGGCAGAGCATAAACAGCAGCAGGAGATGTTCCGGGCGCAGATGGACATTGCTAGGGAGGAGAAGCTGCCATTTATGATCCACAGCCGGGATGCAGCCGAGGACACTCTGGAGATTGTAAAGGAATATATGAAAAAAGATATGTTCGGAGGAATCATTCACTGCTTTTCCTACAGTAAGGAGATTGCGGCGGAATATTTGAAAATGGGACTTTATCTTGGCATTGGCGGCGTGCTTACTTTCAAAAATGCAAAGAAGCTGAAAGAAGTAGCTGCCATAGCGCCGCTGTCCCAGATCGTTCTGGAAACGGACTGCCCTTACATGGCACCGGAGCCCAATCGAGGCAGGAGAAATTCCTCCTTGAATCTGCCCTATGTTGCAGAAGCCCTGGCGCAGATCAAGGGAATTACTGCAGAAGAAGTAATTGCAGTGACGGAAGAGAATGCGAAGCGGTTATTATTCAGAGCATAAATTTTGACGGACAAGGAGACAAGTAGTGCAAAGTCAGTTAGTATTTCAGGAAAAAAAAGAGAGGGAACGACTGAGAAGACAGAATTTGCTGTTGTCACAGGCAGAGAAACCTGCGTTAGAGCATTTTTTTAAGGGAAAGTCAGAACTTTCTGTTCTGGATATTGGCTGCAATGATGGAGCCCGAACCTTTCACCGCTTTTCAGATGACAGGATTTCCAGGGTGATTGGCCTGGAGTATAATCAGCAGCTTGTGGAAAGAGCCAACAGTCAGTACGGAAATACTAAATTTTCTTTTTATCAGATGGATGTGGATCGGGATTCGTTTTCCGCGGATTTTCAGAAGCTATGCACGGAACCGGAAGACAGAGAATTTGATCTGATCTGTCTTTCTTTTGTATTAATGCATTTGCATGATGGGGAAAAGCTGCTTCGCACATTGAAGAATTTTTTGAAAAAAGGCGGAGTGATTTTTATCACAGAAAGCAATGACCGCATATCCACTTTGGCTCCAGATGAAAAGAATCTTCTTGGACAGTTTCTGGATATCTTAAAAGAGGACAAATACGCAGGAAAAAGAGAAACCGGTCAGGCCGTTCCCGGCTGGCTGACCAACTGCGGATACGATCATATCCATGTCTGGTGCAAGGGGATTTCCGCTGCCAAAGGCGAACAGCAGCAAAAAGAAGATATTTTCCAGACCTTTTTTTCCTATTTGCCCGAGGATGTGGAAATCTTGCTGGCGGAAGAACCGGATAACAGAAAATATCAGGACTGGCAGAACTGGCTGAAGAAGAATTATGAAGAACTTCAGCAGCTGATTCTGAGTGAGGAATCGGAGATTACAATGGGCATGCAGATTTTGTCCTGTGAGAAGGGAAGCTTATGACACAAAAGACAGGGAGGTTTGGGGCTTCTGGCAGAGAATTTTGTCTGTATTCATTGGAAAAAGAGGATATTGAGGAAACACTGCAGCTTATGGACAGGTGCGTAGGCGAAAATCTGTATCAGAAAGAAGAGCTTGAGCAGGCCATTGGAAGCAGTGAACGGGCATTCCTTCTGCTGAGAACTGCAGAAGGAGAGCTTGCAGGATATATTTATTACTATCTTACCAATGAGAAGCAGATTGCAGAGGATACCAGGCTTACGGAACAGAAAATTCAACAGGTATGCCAACAAGATACTTTGGCACCTGTTGGAAAGATCCAGTCTGTAGGAATAAAAGAAACATTTCGCAGACAGGGACTGGCAGTTTGGCTTATGAAGTATGCGTTGAGGCAGTTTGCGGAGAAGGGCATAGGGGAAGTGTTTATCATCTGCTGGAATGCAGGCGGTAAAGTTCCTCTGGAAAAGGCACTTCAGGAATGCAGGTTTGTTCATCTTTTTTCTGCAAAGATGATCTGGTATAATAAAAAAGAACTTTATTGTCCATATTGCAAAGGACGCTGCAAGTGTGATGCAGAGGTTTATTTTAAGAAAGTTAAGGAAAGGAATTGCAAATGAAAATAAAACTTCTTCCTAAATTTATACTTTCACTTGGCGTGATCGGTGTAATCCTTACCATTGCCATTTCTCTTTTCAGTTATAGAAGCTCCAGATCCTATCTGGAAAATCTATATGCACAGAGGGTAATGACGAACAGCAATAGTATTGCAGATATGATGTCGGTTTCGGATGTGAAGAAAATCCTGGCAGAAGGCGGGGACAAGACAGAAGAATATTCGGAAATGGTCACGCTGTTTAACAAGCTGAAAAAGGACGGCGATGCTACATATCTGTCTCTGGTTGTTCCGGATGAAGACAGTGTTCATTTCTACATAGATGCCCTGGTTGAGGAATTGGGAGATGATCCTGCGAATCAGATTGCCTATGGAAGTGACATTTTGTACACTGATGCTGCAAATCCTGATGATCCTGCTGACATGGAGAAATATATTACCATATGGAACCAGTATCAGCAGAATAAAGGTGTGGATCATCCGCTTGTGACGGACAACAGCTATGGCTATAATTACACGGGCATTTCGGTGATTCTGGACGAGAATGGAAAGGCTCTGGCAGAAATTCAGTATATTCTGGATATGAAAGAGGTCAGGAATTATCTGAATTCCTTTCTTATCAATATGTTTCTGATTTCTTTTGCATTATCGCAGTGACGATGGCTGCGTATATTGTCTTTGTGCGAAAGACAATCACCAGACCGATCAGCAGGCTGGCTGATTTTACCCAGGAGATTACAGAGAGCGGAAAGTTTGAGAATCAGAGAATTACTATGAAAACTGGTGATGAGATCGAGGCACTAAGTGACTCTTTCAACTTTATGATGGAAGAGCTTGAAAATTACATTGCCAATCTGTCCAAAGTGACTGCTGAGAAGGAGCGAATCGGCACTGAGCTGGATATCGCCAGGAATATTCAGGCATCCATGCTGCCATGTATTTTCCCGGCTTTTCCGGATCGTAAGGAATTTGATATTTATGCAACTATGACACCTGCAAAGGAAGTTGGCGGTGATTTTTACGATTTCTTCATGGTAGATGAGACACATCTGGCAATTGTTATGGCCGATGTATCCGGAAAAGGTGTTCCGGCTGCGCTCTTTATGGTCATTGGAAAAACGCTTATCAAGGATCACACTACACCAGGAAGAGATTTGGGGGAGGTTTTCTCTACTGTAAATAATCTTCTTTGTGAGGCAAACAGTGAAGGCTTGTTTATCACTGCTTTTGAAGGTGTGCTGGATCTGGTGACAGGAGAGTTCTGTTTCGTAAATGCTGGACATGAAATGCCATTTATCTGTAAAGCAGGCGGCAGTTTTGCGGCATATAAGATTCGTCCAGGCTTTGTCCTTGCTGGATTTGAAGATATGAACTATAAAGCCGGCAGTATGACGCTGGATGTGGGAGATTTGATCTTCCAGTATACAGACGGTGTGACTGAGGCTACAAATGTAGAAAATCAGCTTTATGGAATGGAGCGTCTGGAGCAGGTTCTGAATCGTGTAAAAGACAGAACACCATCAGAAATTCTGCCTGAAGTGAAAAAAGATATTGATGCTTTTGTGGGAGAGGCACCGCAGTTTGATGATATTACCATGCTTTGCGTAGAGTATAAGGCGAAGATGGAAAAAGCATGATCGGGCAAAAAAAGGCTGAATTCTGGAAATGAGATAATTTCCGGAATTCAGCCTTTTTTAAATATGCTCTGGTCAAAAATCTATTTAGTACCAAAAATTCTGTCGCCTGCATCGCCAAGTCCCGGGCAGATATAAGCGCGGTCGTTCAGTTCTCTGTCCAGATGTCCTACATAGATCTGCACATCCGGGTGCACCTCATGAAGTCGTTTCAGACCTTCCGGAGCAGCGATAACAAACATACATTTAATGCTCTTTCCACCATGTTGTTTGATGAAGTTAACAGCGGAGATAGCAGAGCCGCCAGTTGCAAGCATGGGGTCAACCATAACGATGAGACGCTGGTCGATAGGATCCGGAAGCTTACAATAGTACTCATGAGGCTCATGAGTAACCGGGTCACGGTAAAGACCAATATGACCGATCTTGGCAGATGGAACCAGAGTGGTGATACCATTTACCATACCCAGACCTGCACGAAGTACAGGAACAACAGCAAGCTTCTTACCAGAAATCATAGGAGTTCTGCAAGTCTCAATAGGAGTCTCAACTTCAACATCCTCAAGGGGAAGATCGCGAAGAGCTTCAAAACCCATAAGAACTGCAATCTCCTCAATAAGTTTGCGGAATTCATTTGTTCCGGTCTCCTTATTACGAAGAATGGAAATCTTATGCTGGATCAGCGGGTGATCCATAATAAAAACATTGTCCATATCTGAAAAATTTGACATGATAAAAACCTCCGTAGTGTGATAAAGTTGCCATTGCCCTATGCAATAACAATCGTTACTGTTCACTCCGTGATCAGTAACACGCTTCGCGATGCACAGAAATCATGCATTCGCATGATTTCGCGCCGCACTTCTCGGATTTTCTGTGAACTTTGTTCACAAAAAACACCTCGCGGAACGTTACCAGTGAACAGGAACTAACAATCCCTTCAGAACCTTTTTTAAACGGGTTCCAGAGCGTATTGAAAATGCTCTATGGGAATACTGTAAAAATCATATCGCACTTTCTATAGAAAGTCAATAATTGTAAAAATTTGTCGCATACTTTATACTATAACAAGATTGCTGGTTACTGTTCACTCCGTTCACAGTAACGCGCTTCGCGATGCACAGAAATCATGCATTCGCATGATTTCGCGCCGCAATTCTCGGGTTTTCTGTGAACTTTGTTCACAAAAAACGCCTCGCGGAACGTTACCAGTGAACAGTAACGTCAAGGTGTCACTTTTTGATAACACCTGATACTACATTTTTGAGGATAAGAAAAAGAGATGCCGAAGCACCTCAATTATGAATTGCAGACACAGCATGATAGATTCCGTAATATGCACGATTATTGGCACCACGAAACTCTTTCGCACCGAGAAGGATCTCTGCGGCTTTAATGTCACTTTGTGCCGTTTCAATTCTATACAGAACCAGATCCTTCTGTGTTCCTTTTTCATTAGGCTGCTTCAAATAGCTTTACCCCCTCTTTTTCCACGTTTGCATAAAATGGGTACACATCAACCCAATTTTGAAAATGCTGTTGACTTTTAGCTATGGGCTTTATATCAAGATCGTGATCCATATTAAAATCAAAGGTTTCACCAGATAATTCATGCCGATACTGTTTTATATCCATATCAGATAAATCCAGAAGAATCATAATATCTATATCTGAATCATCCCTGTAATCACCTCTTGCATAAGAACCATACAAAATCACCTTTTTTAAATGTTTTCCATATATTTTCTGCAAAATTTCTGTGTACTGGTCCAATAAATTTCGTGTTGTTATCGGCATAGTCCCACCTCCTGCTGCTCATTACCAGTTTCAATGCCTCTCACGGCACCTTCTGTTCAAATATAGTAGATATCTTACTTTATTATAAGCGTACCACACTCGGTTATGCAATAAGTATTTTTCTCCAAATTTAGACAAACATCTCCCACTTAATAAGGAATAAAAGCAGCCACCCTATTATTTATAGAATAGCTGCTCAGTTAAAATTCCATATTCAGTTTTATTCTACAAATCTGACAGTGAAATTCGGTCGTATGCACCATTTTCTTATCTTCTGAGTGTGGCTCCAAACCGATAATTGTAATATCTTTCTGATCTGGACCGTAAACCCAGTACATTCTCATTGCGCCACTGGTTTTATTTTCCAGATATGATTGCCACACTTTCATTCCTGTACCTGCTTTCTAATTCTGCAAAAAACTCTTTGTAATCTCTTCCTTTTCCTTTTTCAATATCATGGTAACTGTCCATTACCATCTTACGGACATCCTTCTGGTTCTCTTCCATTGCATCTATAAAATCTGATTTTCTCACTGTTGCTGTTGCTCCCATCGACAATTCCTCCTTTCAAATTATCCAATGTTTCATTCACTTGTTATAGTCTATAGCTCCATAGCTTATCTTTTGTTCCCTTTACATTTATTATAATCTTACTACCACTGCTTATGCAATAAGATTTTTTCGACAACGCCAGAAGAGAATCACGCATCCTTTTCCTGTCTGTTTTTCCATTCCTGCTTCTTTTCTTTCAGTTTTTTCTGGAAATCATCAAACTCTGCCTGTTTTAATTCTTTTGTTACTGTCGTATATATATCAAGTGTCACATCACTTCTGCTATGACCACACAGGTTCTGTATCACTTTAATATTTACTCCTGCTTCTACCAAGCGTGTTGTAAACGTATGTCTGAGTGAGTGGCAGGAGAAGTTTGGAAGTAACACGGGATTATTTTTTTCTTTCAGGAGCTGTTTGTCATTACAGTCTCTTATAATACGCCGTAAAGCCCTATTTAGGGTTCCCTGGTTCTGCACATTACCAAAGCGGTTTACAAAAATGAAGTTGTGGTACCCGTCAATAGTTACTTTGGACTGTATTCCTGCCAGATCCTGCATTTTTTTCTCTAACAGGAACGCATTCTTTACTTCCTCCGTCATAGGGATCTGACGCACTCCAGCTTTGGTCTTCGGAGAATGAATATCGAAATAACAGCCGTTCTCATCCCGATGTTTATAATAAACCAGCGTATGGTTCACGTCTATTATTCCAGACTTTAAGTCGATATCATTCCAACGTAACCCGGTAATTTCACCTACACGCATTCCAGTTCCCAGCATAACTGTAAAAATAGGAAGCCAATGATAATACTGTGAGTTCTCTTTGGACAAAAATTCCATAAACAGCTCCTGCTCTGGTAATGTCAAAGCGCGTCTATGTGAATCCTCATAATGATGAGAACTTTTTAATTCTTTCAGCAAATTATCTGAAATATTTCTTCTTATGTAATTGTCTTCAACAGCAAGCTGCAGAATCTGATGTATCACTGTATGAATATTATCTATTGTCGCAATCTTTAGGCCCCTTGCATTACTCTGGAGAGGGTTACGTACAAGAAAGCTGATTACTAAAGGCCTATGGATTTTTATAGATGAGTTCCAGAATCTTTCTTTGAAAGAGGATTCCGTTCTGTTAGAAATGCTGTGTGAAGCAAGAAAGTATCATGTGAATATTGTGCTGGCTACTCAGTCAATCGCTGGATACAGAAACGATATCAAAGCAGCACTGGATAAAACGGCAGTCCATTCGTGACCGCAAGCACCTTTCCACCATACTTTCTTATTCGAGCCGAAAGTTATACTGTCCGGTGTCAGTGGTAAATTCTTTTCTGACCACTCTGCAATCAATTCTGGATGTACTGCCGCTAAGCTGTTACTCATATCAAAACCTCCACTTCCTCTGTGATTAAAGTATATGAGGTTTCGGCTTTTTCTTGTAGTTTGCGAATATCCGTAAAATAGAAAAAGCCCTTTGAGAAAAGATTTCTCCTCTCTCAAAGGGCTTGATAAATGGGAATTTTCAAATTAGTCTTTGCAAATAACCTTTGAACCTTCACCATCAATTACAATTCCCTGACGGTTGTTAATCGGGCATAGATTCAAATCCGAAAACTCAGTCATTATTTTCTCGGTAACTTTCTTAAATGGTGCTGTAAGATAATGCGGAAGAACATAGAAATCAATCAAATCAAGCCCTGCATCATCTTCTTGTGAGT
>ENA-OQAA01000373-OQAA01000373.1-human-gut-metagenome-genome-assembly--contig:-NODE-373-length-31630-cov-4.274133_pt1 | contig 31630 bp, 44 predicted proteins | sample MGYA00242489_ERZ504515 | MGnify/ENA primary metagenome ERZ504515 (study PRJEB26092, sample SAMD00036237) | human gut metagenome | host: Homo sapiens | study: EMG produced TPA metagenomics assembly of... | reverse complement strand
CAAAGATATAGATTATTAATTTTAAAAACATAAATGATTTATGGGAACAACAATCTCAAACACCCAAATTGATAAGAGAAAGAAACTGTTGGATCTGCCGGAAGACGTTATAACTGTGCTATCCGTACAAGCAGCTAAGGAAGGGAAATCAGCTAAAGCCTTTATGGAAGGCTTATTGATCTCCGCTGCTAATGATTTAGAAGATATAACAACTTATACGTTTCTTTCCAAGAATCAACCTGAAGGGCACGTCATGGTTAGTGAAGCCGAACAAAAAGCCTTTGAACAGAAATATGGTTTATCATGAATGTAGAATATTCAAAGCCATTTTTAAAGGCAGTAGATAAATTATCAGGGAAAGTTCTGTCTTCTGTCCTTGATATGATCCGGGAAGTGAAGAACGCTAATGGTATTGATGAAATTACTAATTGCAAGAAACTTATTGCTTATAAATCAGCATATCGGATTCGTATAGGAGATTATAGAGCATTCTTTATTTTCCACGTTAAGATTGTAGATGATACAGTTAAATTTGAATATCTAGTATCAAGAGGGGAAGCATACGATAAAAAAGTACAATCAGAGTTACGGAAAAAGGATAAATGATAATTTATTATGGAAAAAGAATTAAGCCGGGTTCCACGCCTATTAAGCGAAAGTTACAATTCTGGGCTAGTTGAGCGCTTATATGATTCTGGCGGTAGTGTAATGCTAGATATTATAATTTACCTTTGTGGGAATCATATTAGAGATCTATTTGGTGAATCATGGTTCTCAATAGAGGATTTTTGTAATAAAATGGGTTATAATCGGACAAATCTTCAAAGAAAACTATCTAAGGAACAGCTGAAGGATCTTTTTGGGAAACGTTCACCTCATTATATCTGTAAGGATATAAACGGGGAAGAAATAAGCCATCCCATAGAAACCGTTTTTGAAGCCGCCCTTTATAAACTTGGCTTAGAAAATATGTCTTATCCTGTTTCTACAAACGAAGGCACTTCATATATATTTATTCAGATCCTTACCAAATTTGAAATCCGGACAAATTTTAAAACCAAGAAAGGGACGAAAAGATTATATAGTGCTACTCTGAATAATCTGATAAAGGATTCTGTTATACTCTCTATAATCTAATTGAAAGTCAGGATTATAGAGAGTTACCTTCCAAATATCGATATTTCTATTTGGAACTATCGAAAATGATATATCTTATTAAGTATAAAATCAAAACAGGAGATGCACCTAGTTACAGATTAACCGTTGATCAGTTGGCTAAGTTGTTCAACCTCAATTTTGAAGAGAATAAGGAAAGGAAAAGAAATGTAACAAAAGTTTTGAAGGGGATAAATGAACACTTGAGATTTACCAACTTTCAATTTAAGTACGTTAAAGGTGCTAATGATAAATGGGCATATACGGTAGATTTTGAATTTTCTCAAGAAACGCTTGATTATTTTGATGAACGCTATACCGCTATGTTTACTCAAAGATTCTATAGTGATCTGTTATGGAGATACGCCGGTTTAGCTTTTCCTAATTGTGCGGTAGGCAGAGATCGGGTTAACAAAGTTGAAGATATAAAATCTGATCGAAACTTGTATGAAGATTATTTGGCATGGGCTAATTCTCCACAAAACAAGGCACTGAAAGAGGAAGTATATAGGGAAAATTTCTTTCGGGTATTTGGAAAAACCCCAGAAGAGTTTGGATTAACTAGTAATGCTCCGACTGTGACACGTGAGCCAAAGGAATTTATAGTTAAAAATCCACCTACTGTGACACCTGAACCGGAAAAGATTATCTAGCTGTGTAAAACACTACACTTTTCAATTCTGTTAACATTTCCAGCTGTGTAAAACACTACACTTTTAGGTTTCCAGCTGTGTAAAACACTACACTTTTGGGTTTCCAGCTGTGTAAAACACTACACTTTTAGGTTTCCAGCTGTGTAGAATGCTACACTTTTGAAAATTTAGCTGTGTAAAACACTACACTTTTGAATTTAGCTGTGTAAAATACTACACCATATTAAAGATATCGCAAAAAAATAAAGTGCTGATTTTTAGATAATTAATGAAAAGTATTTTTTCCCAGCTGTGTAAAAGGCTACACCATATTTCATAATATAACCTAAAAACCTAAACCCCCTATAATCCCCCAAAGGGGGACAGAAGAAATGACCGGAAAAATGATATTTTTCCTTCAGTTATATCATCATACTTTCGGAAAAATACTATCGGGCATGACAAATTGTCATATTTTGAGGAAAGTAATAATTCTCCAATCTCATTTAATCAGAGGTGAGAAAGAGAAACAACAGCTATTTTACTTTTGGTATACGTTAAGTAAAATGTTTTTTTGGGCATATATCAAGAAAAAACACGTTTTACTTTATTGTTTTACTAAATTATTTTACTACCTTTACAAAAAGTAAATGATAAAAGCATAATAGATATGACTGATGATGATATTAAAGATTTGAAGAAAGATTTACTTCAGTTGTTTATGAAGTACAATGTTTCCATAGGCTTCACTTGTGCAGACTGTAGTGATACATATGGATTATACGATGATCATATAGTTATACAGGATAATAATAGTAGGGAAAATGTACTAGAAACTGATGGATGGTGGTTAAATATAAGCCATTTGCAATAATTTCAAATAATAAGAAAGGAGTAATAATATGGCAATTGATACAGAAAGGATATTTCTTTTAGCAACTAAAAAAAGCCAACGAGTGGAAAATCTGACCTATTGTATAGGTGTGCATCGATTAGGAACTCCAAACATGGAGTACATTCTAGGAGAAACAGACAATAACCGTGAATATAGGCAAGGTGATGAAGTTTCATATATTTATCATGCGGAGTATGCCTATACGTTGCAGGAGGCTCTAGATTGGCTAAATAATGTAAATTAGTATAAAATGGATAGTTTAGATACCTCGTTAGTTTGTATCATTGGAGCCTGTGCTATGCTTTGCAATATAATAATTTTACTTGGGAAAACAGATATGCACGAAGATCAACGGTTAGCAACTGGAGGTTGTTTTCTGTTAAGCTTATGTTTAACAGTTCTCGAATATTCCTTCAAGGAACATTCCCTTATTTTGCATATGCAGGGACAGTTTTCATGCTGTATACTTTGATTAATATGATAGTAGGTGAAAAGATACCATTCTTTGTTTCTGGAGTGTTTTTTATTGCATTCATGCTATATCTAGGATATACAGTGAGGTATCTTTTATAGTTATTTTTGAAAGAGCCAGTTGGAAGCTGCTCTAAAGCAAATGAAAGATGAAGGTTTTAATTCTTCATTAAATAAAAAGTGAAGAATTAAAATCCTCAATAAATGTTTAATGAAGAATTAAAATCCTCGTATTATAATGAAGATAGGATATGCACGTGTATCGACTCCGGATCAGAATCCAGCTTTGCAATTGGAAGCATTAGAAAAGGCTGGTTGTGAGAAAATTTATCAAGAAAAAAAATCAGCGTTTAAAGAACGTCCTGAATTAATCCGGGCATTAGAAGATCTTAGAACTGGGGATATCTTATATGTCTGGTCGTTGGATCGTTTAGGCAGATCCATGAAGGAAATCCGGACGAATGTAGATCTAATAATGAATAAGGGAGCGCATCTTGTCGATGTAACGCATAATATCGATACGTCCACTCCTTCCGGGAAACTTTTGATCCCGATATTTTCAATGTTGGCAGAAATCGATCAGGTTTTACGTACAGAAAGAACGGTTGCAGGTTGGGAAGTCGCAAAACGTGAGGGAAGAACAGGAGGAAGAAAGCCCGGCTTAAATGATTTAGCGAAAAAGAAAGCCGAGCAAGCAAAGAAAATGTATCTGTCAAAAGATCCCTTCTATTCAGCAAAAGAGATCGCTTCAATTCTCAATATCTCCACGAGAACTTTGTATAAATATTTGCGTTCTGTTGGGGTTGAACCAAAACAAAACCAGTAACCGGTTATCTCTTAATGGAAAGTAAGGTAGGAAATCCCCTACCCTATTTCCATTTTAACTTGTTGCAAAGCCCCTTTGAGTTCTTTCATTGTGTCCCTTTTGTGCTTCTTGCATTCTTCCGGCTGAATGATTTGGAACTGTTCATCTTGGTAGTTGACCGCACCGCAAATCTTTCCGTCATGGTCGCAAATGGTATCATAACCGCCAAGTGTTTCACTTAGCCATAGCATACCGCAAGAGCATTGCACTTTTATTATTCCCATATATATTTTTTTAGTTGATTATTTACATGTCTTCTATTGCCAATGATTTACTAATTAAGATGATAAGGAAAGGTAAAACAACCTTTCCTTATGGCTATTTTTTTCCTAAAGTACCGTTTATGAATTTGCGTTTATAGCTTGCTATTTCTTTCTTATTTTCTTCCAAAAATGCTTCAAGCAGATTTCCTAGCATTTGCATCATTGGAACTTTTGACATTGTAGATAGTATTTTAAGTTCTTGATGGAACTCTCTAGGTATCTTTATCGTTTCCGTGTCTATTATCTCTCTTTTAGCGAAAAGCAAAGAAAGACCTTTAGGAAAAGATGATTCGGGAAATTCTGAAGGTTCTTCTGTCATATTCTCATTTTCCTGAATGATTTCTTCTTCTTGTACTGGAGCAACAACTTTAGCTGGTTCTGTGGTGCTGGCTTCTGGTTGTACTTCCGGAATTTTCTCTTCTGAAGTCTGTTGTGATGAAACAGATTTTATACTTTGAACTTTCTTAGCTTCTTCTTTACCAGCCTGTACCAATGCGAACATTGATGTTTTGGGTTTTCCTGTATTTTTCTTTTCTTCAGCCATAATTTCATTTTTTAACGTAATTGATTAATAATTGTATCATTTCTTCTCCGAAATCATCACAGGTGTGATTATAGTTGTTTATTATCGTAGAAAGGTTTCTTTGGTAATTAACTTTGCTTTCCTTGATATGATTGTTCAGTAGCTCGAAAGGTAAATTGTCTTTGTTTGCTATAAGCTCTTTATATTCAAGCAAATTAGGTGTTACCTTATTGGGCAATCCTTTTACTATTGTTTTGTAACCTAGACTTTCTCGTTAGATAAGATATTTTCCTTGTAGTAATTGTAGAACTTTACAGTGTGCAATACTTCGATTTTTGAAGGAGCAAAAGGTATAATGACCACATCCATCATCATCAGGGTTTCTACTACTCCTGCCTGTTTCAAGTTTCCCGGAAAGTCAACCACTATTATATCGAAACTTTCTTTGAGAAATTCTATGCTGTTAATGAAGTCTGATGAAGATATACTCATTACTTCATACTCGTCTTTTATATCCTCTTCCTGTTGTGCTTCATCGAAAGCTCTTAACTCCCCCATTGTATTTTGCGCATCGTCTATATCAACAACGCCAATGGTTAAACCTGTCTGCTCGTGGCTCTCATGTACATATCCTGCGAACAAGGCTGTTAATGTTGATTTACCTGTTCCACCTTTTGGGTTCTCGAATGCTACGAATATACCCGGTAATATTTTTCCCATAATGTTACGAGTTTAAATTTTCCGCAATATATAAATTAATAATCTAACTAACAAATTAATCAGCTTGTTTAATAAATAATTAACTAATAATCTTATTGTATAACAAATTAATCAACCAATTAGTTAATTAATTATACAATCAATAAATTAGTTATCTAGTTAATAAGTTATTTGATTTATTTATTAATTAGTTAATTGGTTTTCTAATAAACCAGTTTTCTAGTTGTTTCTTGTTGCCATGCTTTCAGTTCTTCCTTTTGTTAAGTTATCTGGTTACTTAGTTAATTAGGAAATCAGTTCTTTGGGTTGATTTTTCCGAAAGTATAGATCTTAAAGTTTTGGTGCTTTATAATTTTTATCTATCTTTGTATATGCAAGGTGTGGTTTTGTAGCTACAAAACCCACCTTGCGACAGCCGAGCTGCCGAGTGATGTTCGTTTCACTCACATACATTAGAATAGAGAATAGGAATATAGAATGAAAGAGAATAGAACTAAAGTTATTCGGGCACGTCTTTCTGAAGAAGAAAAGGAACAGGTTTTCAGACGAGCTAAAGCTGAAGGTGTAACACTTTCTATGTATTTAAGAAAATCTGTTTTAGGGGAAAGGATAACTTCAAAAGCGGATATTCAAACCGTCTTTGAACTGAAAAAAATAGGTACTAATTTGAATCAACTTGCAAAGCACGTTAACTCTTTGCCTGTTGATGAAAACATTCGTATTTCATTGGAAAGTATAGAAATGTACATTAAAGAGTTGAAGCAAATAACAGATAAACTAATATGATAGCGGAGATACAAGACCCGTTTGTAGGAGAAGCATTAAACCGCAAAATCGATTATCAGTTAAAGAAGATTGAAAGCGGTGTAGCTAGGGAATTATATAATTCTTCTGGTGATTCTCTTATTAATATGTATCGTAATATGTCCCTTGTTGCTGGTCTGAATGATCGTGTGAAATCACCATATATAGAATTTATTCTTAGCAGCCCGATAGGGAGGATCTTCCGGACGAAAAGTTTTCTGAAATAGCGAAAGAATATTTAGAAAGAATGGGGTACGGTGATTCTTGCTACACCATCATAAAGAACGATGATAAAGACCACCGGCATGTACATATACTTGCCACTACGATAGACTTAAACGGCTTGTGGATCTCTGATAGTTACAGCAAGGGACGTTCCGGAAAGATCATGCGAGAGCTAGAGCTTAAACATGGGCTTGAAGTTATGGAGAAAGGAAAGTCTTCCCGGAACAAGACGTTGGGAGAATCCCAGTACCGGCAATATTTCTTTGACACAGCTTTGCACAAGGCTTTGCGCAGCCATAATGCAAAAGAACGGGTGAAGGATCTTCTAGGGCAGTCGGAAACCTTTAAAACGATTAATCCTGATATGACTAAGGCTTATACTAATGCGGAATGGAAAATCATATTGGGGGAAGATACATACGAAAATATGTTAGATATGTTATCAAAAGGAAAGTTCTTTAATCCATTACTCAAGGACGAGTTGCTTTCCGTCATGGATCGTTTGCGTCAGGAATGCGACAACGTGAAAGAGTTCCGGGATCGATTGGAAAAAGAAGGGTATTATATGCGTCTGGTATCGGACAAGGGGAAATCTCATTATGTATATGGCATTCCTGATAGAGGCTTTTATCTGAAAGATACAGCCCTTCCGGAATCGTACCGGTTTGGGAAACTTTTGTTCGCCGGAAAACAGATGACCGCAGACGAGCAAAAGCATTACCTGTATAACCAGATCTTTGCAGTTCTTAATGGTTCATCCAGTTATGAAGATTTTAAAGACCGGCTAGCGGAGCATAATATAAACTTGATCGAGCACGTCAACGGTAAAGGGATATACGGCATATCCTTTGCCCTTACAAATGTCGATACTCCGGAAATCTTTAAAAGCTCTGATGTATCAAGGAGATTAACCTATCAGAACATACAAGACTTTTTCCAAAAAGAGCAGAATCCGGAACAGGGAAAAGAGCAGGAGAGAGCAACGCCCATCGATCCGGTTATTGTGTGTTATGCGAGTAATCCGCACGAGTGGGAGAAGGATCTTATCTATATGTACCCGGTTGCCATGTCAATGGCTTTAGATAACGGATCAGGGAAGCACCGGAAAGGTGATGAAGATCTTCCGGATAACAAGAAAAAGAAAAAGCGAAATAAAGGATTATCATATTAATAACAAAATTGAATAGAAGATGCGCAAAAAAAAGAAGCAAATTAGTATGGAAGCAAATCGCTTCAAAAGTGTAGAAGAATTGATAAAATCATTCGAGGAGTATTCTGGGTTTAGTATCGAACCGGAGGATGTGGATACCCGTGAAAAGTTATTGAATAAAATTTCGGAGATACAGGACTGTTTATCTAATGAAGTTACGGATAACTGTTCCGAATATTATTATGAAGCAGAACAATTAATGCCTGAAGATGGAGATTAACGTATAACTAATTCGATATGAAGAAGATAAAGAAAGTAACCCGGAGAGCTTTTACCGAAAAGCAACTTGATATGTTAGAACAGTATCATTACCTATACAAGAAGCTATGGCGTATTGGTCTATCAGAGGATGAATCAGAATATTATGATTCACTTGCAGAGAAGATAAGAAAGTTTATTGTAATTGATTAATAACAAGATATATTATGAATTACAGCGAAGTTTTAAATCCATACCAGCCGTTAGAAACCGGTGATTTCATGTACCGGTATTATATTAATGACCGGGAGTATATAATTTATTCACCGGAACGAAACAAGATATCCTGTTTGGAATTGTTCGATTTCAAAGATCTTAGCGCTTATCAATTATCTGTATCCATCCAAGCGAAAGTACAGGTGCAATCGGAAAGCGAGGAATTGAAGGAGTTTAGTTTTGATCACGTATGTAGCAAAGAAGATCTGATAGCTTATCTCTTTGATATTACTGAAGGAAAAACGGAGATCCGGAAGGTGAGAAAGGTTTCAAATAACGAGGGCTATTTCCTTTTTGAACTGAAGAGTGCGCATAAGATTCGGAACTTTTACCAGTTCAACCCGGAAAGTAAAGAGTATCAGCTCGTGTTTGACAATGATATTTGCTGTGCAGCGATATATGAAGATGTAACTTCTGATGTCGTAAACGTGTGCTGGAATCCTGTTATCTTTAGTATATTAGAAGGACAGACAGAGCAGCAGAATACTTCTTATCTTCTGCCTTCTTCTAATCCTATCCTTTGTGCGCATGTCTGCAAGAAAGCGCAGGAGAGAAACGCTAGGATCAATCTGTACGTAGGCAAAAACGGCATGGAAGCTCTTTTGTTCTTTTCTTACTATATAGCTTCTAAAGGAATTGAGAAAAGCATTTCTATTTTTTCCGACAGTAAACAGGTGACTGTAGAAATGGATCGTTGGAATCCTGTTACGGTGGTTAAACTTATGTCTAAGATGCAGAAAACGATCAATGATAAGTTAAGGAAACAGTTTGGGGAAGAAGATGAAGTGACCATTTACCGGCTGGAATCCGTAGCCGGGAAATCTTTTCTTGCTTTTCAAAACCATCCCCTAGCGATAGATGTGTTCTTTCGGAATATCATCCCGTTATATGGTTTGGAAAATATTGAGTATATAGAAATGCCGCTTTTGGCAAAATGATAGTGATATCTGCTAAAAAAAATCAGAAATCAATCTTCCAGATTGTACAAAATGATATTGCGTGCATGACTGAAGGGGACAGATCCGGCTATGAAATGAAGTAGGAGAGTAGCAAAATGATATTTATGTTTTAGGCGTTCCCTTCGGTCAGGCTTTCCGCTTCTACATGGTAAACGCTTCAATCCTTAACGCATAATGCCCACCCACCCGAATAAGGTAGGCTATTTCCCGATTGATCGGTTCGGTGAGCCATCCGGTAAACCGAATGACTTTCACTGATCCGAACAGTCGGAAAAGGAGTACCCGGAACAAACCTTTCCGGCTGATAGGTGCAAGCACTTACCAGTTGGAAAGATATATTCCTGCATGGGTACTCCGGTAGCCGGTTGTTTGATCCCGTTATTATACTTTCGGAAAAAATCTGTGTTTAGATACTTTTTTCTGTGTTTAATCCTAGTTCTTTGCTATTGCTTTGGGCTAGTTTGATGTTGCTTAATCCGGGAGCGTCAGAGGACAGACCGAAGATCTTCTGGACTGCTATCATCGTTCCCACCGGTGCGGATCCTTTCAGGTTGTTTATCGCTTCTGGAGAAGGAATATATCCTTCATCCTTTAGGAAAGAGATCTGTGCAAAGTCATTTTTTTTTTATGGCAAGAAAAAAAGTCTTTTTTCTTTTAGATATTGATCTACCATTCTTTTAAATCATCTTTTACTAATGACCAGTAGTTACCCTTGAAGCAATCTATTCCTTCAGGTGATTCTTTTACAGAATCTATTTTTTGAAACCCATTTAATATACCTTCCTCTGTAACACTCCATTCGTTCCTTTTTATTCCCCAGTCGATCATATCTTTGAATGAATATTTTTCATTTAGTTCGTGGATATCCCAAAAGTCTTTTTGCCTTGGTTCTTCTTCTGTAATGGCAGATAGTTTCATGGCTGCTATTTCCCGTATGTCTGCTATTCGTATATGGTCGATTTCTTGTATGGGGAAAATAAATTTTTCAGTATAGAAAAAATCGACTTTAATTTTGTCTATAGGGGAGTCCCCCATGTATAGTGTATATCCTAAAGCTGATGTGTCTAGAGAATCTGTATTCTCGGAATATGGAAAACTCCTTTGAATAAACTCTTTCATTTCTTTTGTATTCATGGTTCCATAATCTATATCAGTGAATAAATCTATGTCAATAGATCTTCGATGTCCTAGTTGTAGGCTCAAACAGGTTCCACCTATAAGCGTGAAATCTTTAAAAATAGGACTATTGACCAGCTTTTGCAGAGTTTCTTTTAATAAAGGAGAAACAGTTTCATAATGTAAGTTCATAGAATGTATTTTTGATAGTTATCGTTTCTTGTGTTACTATTCCATTTGTTTTTTATGTTGGGAATGACTTGTTTTATGGTTTCTATTCCATAGAACCGAATAATCTCCTTGATCTCGATATCGTTGCCATATTCAAAAGCCCGTTGTATAACCCATTCCTTGTTCCTTATCCAATTTATCTTATCTATTCGTGTGTCCCAAAATAATCCTTTACTTAGTTTAGATAAGTCAGGATGTTTCTTTCGCTCTTCTTTCATAATGAAGGTATATATGTCATGGTTGGCTTGTATTTTAAAGAAAAAGCCTTCAATGTTTATGTTTAACGCTTTTTCTATTGAAATGGAGGCTTTTATAGTGAATTTTCGTTCCCCTTTTATATAGTCACAAATACGTTGCGGATATTCATTTGACATATGCGCTAACTTTTTTTGAGATATGTTCCTTTTTTTAAGGATTACATCCAATATCTTACCTGCCGGAACATCTTCCATTGACAAGTATTTTTCATATTTTATATTCATAGGACTATAATTTTGTTTTGGCAAAAATAATGACTCTTAATATAATAACCAAATTTGGTTATTGTTATTTTGGGAAAATTATAATGCTTGCTCAATATTTTTCCCGATTGTTTGCCTATCATTTTGGGCTAGCTTTATGTCGCTTAGTCTGGGAGTGTCAGAGGGCAGACCGAAGATCTTCTGGACTGCTATCATCGTTGGAGCCGGTGCGGATCCTTTCAGCTCGTCTATTATTTTAGGGGAAGGGATATACCCTTCATCCTTCAGCTCGGCGATCCGGGTAAAATCGTTTTTTTTATGGCATCTTGGAACTCACATTCCTTGCCTTTTGATATGGATGCTTGTAGATCATCGTTCCAATCACTGTTTACCGATAACTCCACGTTAGGCAGTTGAAGAACTTTATCCTTCAGTTCTTCAACCGGCAGACCTTCAATATTGGGTAACTCTTGACCTTTTAAGAATGTATCTAGCTTCAGCGCATATTTATAGCCGTTGCTATCATTGTCAAATATATAAGTAACCTGATCGGTTATATTATTAATATTTTGCCTTGACAGGAGCAGCTTTATAACGCCCATTTGTCCCTGTGTGATGTTCCCTTCAGTGCTGATATATAAGATGTTCTTTTCGGTATTCAGAAGCTTTATTTGATAATGGGACGCAGCATCGATCATGCTTTCACTGATATATATATGCTCTATTGGTCTTGTCTTGTCATGCTTAGACACTACGATACTATCGTATTTGTTGCCTGATATGCCTTTGAAGCTCTTACCGTCTTCAGGTCTTATCCCCCTTTGGGAAATACCCTGAAAGCCGTTTTGGTTAATAAGTCTGGTACAGGTATTATTATAGACTTTTCCATCTTTCCGGTGTTCCCTAGAGGTGAATACCCCGGAAAATACCGGTGAAGATAGCGTATCTTGAGTAATTCCTCTCTTTTGCAAGAAATCCCCTTGATAGGGTTTCAGTTGCTGTTCAGGAACGCCAGCTGATTAGGATCTAGTTTTGCGTTGCTAACTCCAAACCGGCTATCTTGAGATAATACGACTTCCTTATTGTTTACATAGTTCTGAACGGCTTCCCCGGCTTCTCGCAGGCTAGGCATTCTCCCGGTCTGTTCGTAGATATGCTTCTGCATTAGATCTATGATAGTCTTTCCTCGTGCTTCTCCGTGCACGTCCCAATAGGTATAGTAATCCTTACTATTCTTCTTGATAATAACGGTATCGGATCCGTTGCTCATCTTAGGGGACGAGTTGGAAGATCCGGAAACAAACTTCCAGCCTAAATAGAGAAAAAACTCCGGAAGGGAAACATCCCTTTTCAGTTTGTCAAAGTCTACTTTCATAACGTCAGATTTTTAGGTCATTACTTTTATCTTTACCTAGCCCTACATTATCGCTTTGGGCTAGTTTGATGTTGCTTAATCCGGGAGCGTCAGAGGGCAGACCGAAGATCTTCTGGACTGCTATCATCGTTGGAGCCGGTGCGGATCCTTTTAGCTCGTCTATTATTTTAGGGGAAGGGATATACCCTTCATCCTTCAGCCCGGCGATCCGGGCAAAATCATTTTTTTTTATTGAATCTGAAAAAATAGAATCGGTTATTTGTTGCTGTGTTCTTATGATGATAGGATGATCCTGTATGTTATTCAGGATCTCTTTATCAGAAAACAAAAGATCCGGCTTATATTTCCCAGCGTAGAAGTTTGACAGGTACAGTTCCTCTGAAGGTTCTAATTTCATTAGCGAAGATACGAAATCAGCCACCTTATCGTTGATCTCCTGCATGGGATATTTTCCGCTGTTGGTATGCATCATCGGAAGTAGCTGCTGCCTTATCTCCGTAAAGGTCACATTCTCTATGCTTTGTTTTGGATCAGCCTTTAACATGTCCTTATTCTCCGGATTGCCAAGAGAAGAGTAAAAAACAATGGATTTCCTCAAAAGATCCCTTTCTTCTTTGCTCGTCAATATATCAGAGGATGCAAGGGAGAAGAGGTCATATATATCTCTGGCTTACATCTTTCATAGAACGCCTTTATCTTTCCTGCAAACAATTCGATAGGATTGACGTAGTTTACTACAAATGAAGTCTTGTTCTCTCTGATGAAGGGAAACTCAATAGATTTAACTTCCGGTTTGAATATATGGGATCGATTATGATAGTTTATATCTAGTTTTATCTTATCTCCGCTTCCTGTCACCGTATTATAGTGCAAAGAGAGAGAATCTAGGGTAAAATTACTTCTTTCGGTCTTCCTATACCCGTTCTGCTGGAAATAGCTATCTAAAGCCTTGTTGATTTGTTCTCTCTCCGCTAACATATCCTCTTTAGATACGTTTTTAGAGAAATCAAGATCCAGATCGACAGAAAGCCGGGGAAGATCGAAAACAAGCAGGTTTATAGCCGTTCCCCCCTTCAGTAACAATTTACCGCTAAACTCCGGCTGATTGTTAAGGTCATTGAGGATATTGGATAATCGCATAACTTTCTCTATTCCAGCAACCGTAAAATTATTTTCTTTTGCTAGTCTAGTGATTTCTTCTTGTGTATAATCAAAACTCATAATATACTCCTTTCTCTATTTCTTTCATTACATCTTTAGGCGCACATACATTCCATTCCTTGAAATAGGTATCACAACGGGAAGGATTTGTAAGGTAACTTGTTGTATTACCCATCTTCTTTTTACATACATCGAAGAACATATCCGATAGGTTTAGTTGTTCCTGAAGCTGGGACAGGATGAATCCTGTACGTTGATACAGGCTTTTCTTTTGGTATAGCTTCAGGCATTCTAACATATCTTCTTCTATTACGGAATCCGGATCAACCTCGATTAAGGCAAATAACAGTTCTTCAATGCCACCGGCTAAGCCTATATTGTTTAAGCAGTCAATTATGGTTTGGCTGATCGATGTAACCGTGATAGGATAGCCGGTATCTTTTTTTGTAACCAATGGTTTGTATATAAACTGCAAAGGCTTATATACATAACGCTGGTTCAGGTACTCAAAAGACCGGAAGGGAGTAGAACTGTGCACATAAAGCCAGTTAAATTCCTGTGTCTGTAACATATAGAACTCTAATGCAGAATGATAAGCTAGGCAACCGTTATCAACGGAATTGCAAGCTATCTGATACTTGTTCTGTATGTTAGCCGGCAAATATACTCCCCGGCGAATATGTGATAACAAACCTCGCTTTTTCCAGCTGTAAAGACGGGATTTCATGGTGTTATATCCTACTGGTTGATCTATGCTTATCATGCCTGTTTCTTTATATTTAGATATTATATTACTCATTTTACTTAGAATTTATTTCAAAGATATCATATTTGATAGTATTGAGCAAATTTCTAAGTACTTTTTATATTTAAACTTGATATTATCAATTAGTAGACAGATAATTAAGAATATACTTTCGGAAAAATATCCTCTTATCTTTTTCTGCCCTGTATGTTAATCCCTTCTATCCTTAGATATTTGTATAGGGTAGCTCTGGAAATTCCTACTATCCGGCAAACATCATCTATCGTGCCTATTTCATTTTGTAGATACTTGGTGTATTCTATAGCCGCTAGTTTAGCTTTTCTTTTAGCTTGATCTGTTAGACCGGGCTTGCGTCCTCCTATTCGTCCTTTTGCCTTTGCTGAAGTCAAACCGGCTATTGTACGCTCGGAAATTATATTTCGCTCCATTTCCGCAATACAGCATAAAAGATGAAACGCAAACTTTCCGATAGGTGTTGATGTATTTAATTGCTCTGTTAGACTAATTAGAGCAATATTTTCTTTTCAAGAGCTTCTTGAAGTTTTATAAGTTCGCAAGTTCTTCTTCCTAATCGGTCTAGTTTCCACACGATAAGCTGATCTCCTGTTTTTAATTTTGCAATTAAAGCATCTAAAACAGGCTTATTTTTATTCTTTCCAGATATTTTTTTCTTCACAGATGTGATCCACTCCGTATAAACGTAATGCGTCCAGTTGGAGGTTTAAGCATTGATCCGGAGTTGATACACGTGCATAACCATATTTCATAATTTTTACGGCAAAAGTAGCACGTACATAGCCTTTGAAAAATATAGAGAAGGTGATTTTTTAATTTATTAAAACGAACCTTTTTTTAAACTGAATATGAGATTATTAAAATTAACTTTATTACTAGTGTTATGTGCATGTACACATAGTGTTTACGCACAACGGCATTATGTAGGTATTTCAGCCCTAGAAGTAAACTATGGGTTGAATATTTTTGGAAGGAATAATACTAACTTAAACCTTTCAGTATCAAAGTATAGGAGTCGAACAACTTACTGGAAAATAGGTTTGAACTATTTTGAAAAGTCTTACAACTACAGCTATGAGAGCAATACTACGGAAGTTCCAACGATAGTTTCTTTTAGCTCTACAGCGAAAGATTACTATATCGATGCTGCTTATTTCAAAACAGTTGCGACAAATCTTTCTTCACTTTATTTTAGCCTAGGTCTAGGTCTTTTTACAGGTGTAGAAGCGTACAAGAAGCAGGATGATAAGTATGATTTCTTGCTTGGTTTAAAGATCGAGCCTGAATTAGAATACTTTGTATCTCCACGAGTTGCGATACTTGGACGTGTTAAGCAGTATTGGAGTCCGTTTAGCTATGCAAGCAAATGGAATACAGTCTGGAATCTTGGTGTTAAAGTCCTTATTTATTGATTATGATATTATTATCAGCTGATGTAAGCGCATTGATTGATTTGTTCAAACAATGTGGCGAAATGCTAGCCGGTGTCGGATTTGTCTGTGCAGGTCTTGCGGTTATAAAAAAAATAATAACTAATCACGAGAGAATGAAAGAAGCCATAATTACGTATATCGTTGCATTAGTAATATTTATACTAATATGGTCGCTTATATAAATATACAAATGACTGAATATCTAGCCACTAATTATTCATTATTTGATCTGGCGATAGTTACGATAGTTATTGTTTCAATTCTAATTTTAGGATTGGTCTATTTTTCCGGAAGTAAAAAGAAAACTGAGTGTACAGCTTCACTATCAGTTGAAGAAGAAAAATCTGATTCTGATCTAGTTTTATCTCCACGCATAACAATAGTTTTTCAAAAGGATCTTTCAGATGATGAAGAATTAAGTAGAGAGATAGCGGATATGTATATTTCAAACCGGGCATACTATTATGCTGGTAAGATACCACCGTTCCAGCTTCAAGTACTTTCGAAAAATCAGATGATGTTTTTGTCAAATATGAAAGTGTTGATTTTTCCGCTTTAAGCAAGATTGATATATAAATAACATGTATAAAATAACAATTAAAATTTTAAGATTATGGTACAAGTTTTGAAAAAGAGTGTAGATTTTGTTAGTGTACACAAGCGTATTATTATGATTTTAGGGCTTTTCCTGCTGACTTTTGTTGTTGTTCCTCAAGTTGTAGAAGCCCAAAGTTCATTAAAAATTAGCAGTTTGTCTGATGTTGAATCGAAAGCGCAAGAAGGTTCTGATACGATTCTTAATATCGCAAAGTATGTATTAGCTGCCGTGCTTGGCATAGCTTTAGTATTTGTGATCTATTCCCTTGCAACGAATAATCCCCATGCCAAGGAATACCTTCTCGGATGGATCATTGCGGTTGCGGTTATTATGGTAGCTTTCCTTATTATCTGATTAATGAGGACTATAAGAAAGATAAATAGACCAATTAAGTTCTTTGGCTTAACGTCGGGACAATTTGGTCTATTTATGTTGGCAAATGCTTTGATTATAATTGTTTGCATATTTAAGCATGTACATCCGGTAATCATAGTTAGTGTCATGGGAGCTATATTCTTTGCTTCAGGTATCTTATTCAAGAACCTAAAACGGGAACATAAAGCTGGCAATCCGGATTATCTAACCGGCTTATCGGTTAGATCTGCAACCCCTAAACAGATAATAGATAAACATAAGGTATTCAATTTTATAATGAAGCAGAAATGATCTTGAAATCCTGCGGAATGCGTGATACAGATTAAGGCTGTCGCTTTTTCTTGCAGAGAGTTTATATCTACTATGTGGTAACTAATTACAAAATAAAATGATAGGATTTATTATTATATCGGCATTATTACTGTGTGGTGTCATTACATTACTCGCCATACTTTTTATGCGTCCTTCTGAAGTTCCTATATCTGATAAATCAATAGATCTTTCGGCTGTACTACCGATCCAGACCATAACGGATAGCGTTATAGTAAACGGTAGCGGAGATTTAACCATTGGATACAGATTGTTTCTTCCGGAAGTATTTACTCTTTCGCAGGAAGATGCAAAATATATACATGAGAGGTTAGAGGGGCTTTTTAAGATGTTACCTCCTGCAACGGTGGTGCATCAGCAGTGCTTTTACTATGTAAGCCAGTATAAGAACAATGACTTTTCTGTTAATCCATTGAAAGCGGAAAGTATTAAGCACTTTAATAACAAGCAAATAATAAACAGCTATACAAATTTGTATATCACTTTTGCCAATACAGATTTGAAAAAGGGAGTGCGAAAAAAGGCTTCTAATACATCGCTGCTTAAAAAACTCAATTATCCTTTTAAACAGCCCTACAAGAACTATGAAGAAAGGTTATCAGAGATTGAACCGAAAATCTTGAATTTTGAAAATGGGTTATCTTCTATAACCCAATTTGAGATAAAGAAGATGGATAGTAAAGACTTAAATAATGCTGTCTTTGATTATCTTAATCTCTCGTATGCTAAACCAACAAAAGACGCTACTCAAGAAACAGTTAGCCCAATTATGGTAACTCCTAGCGGTGATCTGAAGGTTGGGCAAGAATATTTAGCGATGCTTTCTCTTACCGTGGAAGGGGAAAATCTTTATGAGCTGAATGTACCCAATACGGGTAAATCAAAAGCGTATGGAAGTACGATTGAGCTTCCGGAGAATATACAGTCTAAATGTTCTATGTTGTACCCGGTTGGACTTGGTTTGCCTTTCGATCACATTGTAAATGTTGTGATAGAGATAACAGATACAGATACTACGCTAACGGCTATTAATGCTGAAAAAAACGGGCTAAACTATTTGACTAACTTTTATCCTCCGGCTAAAGACAAGCAAAAACAGCAAGAACTTTTCTGTAAAGAAATTACGGATTTTGATTATCAAACAGCTTATACAGCTTTTAATGTGATTATCAATGATCCGGATCGTTCTTCTCTAATTCGGAAAATTTCATTGGCACAGCAGGGATTTAGTTTTATGAACCAAAGTTCTTGTTATGTCGAGAATGCGGAGTTGTGCAACTTATTTTTTTCTAATATACCGGGGAATGCTCGGAGCAATTATAGGGGGTTTATCAATACGACCAAACAGGCGATTTGTTATTTGCAAAAAGATAGTATTTATATTTCTGATCTGCAAGGGCATTTGTATAATGACCGATTCGGAAATCCTGCATTGATAAATTTATGGAATAACAAGGCTTTAAACAATAGAAATAAAATAGTAATCGGTCCGTCCGGCTCCGGAAAGTCTTTTTGGCTAAACAACTATATTTATCAGTCTTATTCTTTGGGTAATGATATTACAATTATTGACATCGGTGGATCTTACAGGTCTATGATTAGCTTGCACCGAGGTAAATATTTTGATTCTACAAATCAGAAACAGTTTGCTTTTAACCCGTTCTTGTGTGAACGTGATCGGAACGTAGATATATTTATATTGATACTTCAGATGCAGAAGCAGCCGAGGATCTTATTAAAACGATCTGTGCTCTTTTATCCTATATCTGGAAACAAAATAAGCCTATAGATCCTACCGAGAAAGCTATTCTTAGAAAATCAGTGATCGCATTTTATGAGTATGTAAATAATTCTTCTGTTGATGGAACAAATGAAAGGATTTTTCCTAATCTGATAGAATACCGGAATTTCTTGCGAGATGTATTTATTAGCAAAATGACTGACTTTGAAAAACGTAGATTTGAGATAGAGGAAGTGCTTTTACTACTAGAACCTTACACGGATGGAGAACTATCCTTTTTGTTGAACGCAACTGAAAATATTGATATAGTTAACGATGATTTAATTGCGTTTGATATGGAAGACGCTGCAAAGAAGGAGTATTTTCCTTTGGTAGCGATTATCACGCTTCAAATGGTTATCGATAAGATCAAGAAGCGTGAAGGAGTTAATAAGGAATTGATTATCGATGAAGCCCTAGACTTTTTAAGTGATGATAAGTTCGGTGATTTTATCGCCTATTTGTATCGTACATTCCGTAAAAAAGACGGGGCTATAACAATAGCTGCCCAAAATGTACTGTTCCTGAAGAACTGTCCACCGGCGATCAAGGATTCAATACTTATAAACTGTGATACTAAAGTAATACTGGATCATTCAAGTTATAGAAAGGAGTTGCCCAATCTGCGAGATATTCTTTCTATTTCAGAAGAAGAACTAGTAATGATAGATAGTCTGCAAAATAGGATGATGAGATCAAGTGGAGAGAGTTCTTCATTAAATTGGGAAACGAAACCTATGTTTTTCGCAATGAAGTATCTGAATTTGCCGCTGTCGCTTTTGATTCAAGACAATCGACTGTGGTTAGGCTCAAACAGCTTTTTGAGGAAACAGGATCTACTTATGCTGCTATTAACCGGTATTTAGAAGAAAGGAGAAAAAAATATGAATGATGCTGTAGAAGGATTGAACCAGATAAAAGGATGGTCGGGAGAATTTAACAATACGTCTTTTAGTGTGGCAGGGTATATCACCGCTGCAATGTTAGGCGTTTCTCTGATTTTTGTAGTCTGGGCTTTAGCTACAAAGAAAGATAATGCAAGAACATATCTAGTAGCTTGGTTTGTGGCTTTGATATTTGCGATAGTGTTTATTCTGCGATAATAAATTTATAATATTATGAAAATAAAGATACTCTTATTTTTTTCTGTGTTGCTGTTAAGTAGCTCTTTTTCTGTTCAAAAGGCTAGTGCGCAATGGGTTGTTAATGATCCGGCTCACATGGGAATGAACCTTGGCGAATGGGGAGCGAATGCAGCGCAATGGGTTAAGCAGCTTAATGAAATGATTGATGCTGCACATATACGAGAAAATTTACAAAAGATAGACCAACTACGCCAACTACAATCTTTAGTAGAACTTGCTGAACTGTTGGATGATGTAGCTTGTCTAAGTAGTGATTACCGTTTTTATATGAATATAGGCGGTAACTATCATTGTTTAAAGTTTTTAAACTTCCAACAAGTTACGGTAAACCTTAATTTGAGCACAGATCTATTATTTAAGGTTGCTACTGTTTCCGACTATTTCAGCATGAATAGTGAGGGAAGAATGTCCTTTGTCGGACAGGTAAGAGAAGCCTTAGAAACGGCTTCTGCTGAAATGAAATCTTTTAATGAAATAGTAAGAAGTGAGATCATAAAAGATGCAAGTCGAAAACATGTAGGGAAAACATATTATAGCGGAAATTTATCTGCTTTTAGTCGATATACTAATTAATTTAATTAGCCTTATGAACGGACAAGATACTTTTTTATGGGGATTGCAGATTAATGATTCCCTTACAACAGAATTAACTGCGCAAATGACGGTAATTGCGCTTGGTGTAGCAGTTATTTGTTTCATCTGTAATATAGCTTATAATTACCTATATCATGGTGTTAGTCAACTTTTAACAGCGGATGAAAATAAGTTTCCGGATTTGATGGAAATAGCTCGCTGTTTTGCTTTAATATTCTGTCTTTCGCTATATACGCCCATTGCAAAAACAATTGTCGGAACAATGGAAGTTATTAATGAAGCAACTTCCCTGACAGGTAACCGGCACAGGAATTTGCAAGTTTTCTAAAAAGATCAGCGGAAGAACAACATACGATGATAGCCGATAATGAAAAAACGGCACTTGAGGCGGAAGTCGCTGCGGGGAAAGATCCGGAAGGAGCTATGAATAAAGAACTGGATAATATGAATCAAGGAAATAAGGTCAATGAAGGTACATCTACATTGAAGCAGATAGCCCAAATATTAAATCCTGCCAATTTCGCAGCTATGCTCTTGCATGCTCTATCCGCATTATTGGTCGGGATTATACAGCTTATCGTATTGGGATTGGGAGTTGTTATTGTAAAGATACTTGTCATATTAGGTCCCTTCGTTTTTGCTTTTTCCATTCTGCCGGTATTTCAGAAGCAGCTATCTAATTGGTTTGGTACACTGTGTTCCGTTGGTATGGTATTTACCGTGATTAATATTTTAAATCAAATAATGTGGTTTACATTTAAGTCAATCTATGATTCTGACGCATTCAATATAGTAGATGAAGCGACAAAACAACTACAATATTTATGTATGAACCTTGCTTTGATCGGTTCTTATTGTTGTTGTTTCTGGCTGGCGAGCAAGATAGTCGGTCATGGTGATGCCGGTAGAATTATCTCCAAAACGGTGTCCATTGTAACTGCTGCGGCAACAATGGCGATTGCAGGATCAGCGATAGCAGGGGGGGCTACAAATGTAGGGGCTGCTGCTTCATTAGGTAAAAGTATTATAAACGATGAAGAATAAATAAATATGGATCTTACAAAATTTAAAACGGTGGATCAAGCCTTTAAAACAACTGTTATTATTGCGGTTTCTTGTTGTGTGGTAATGGGAATATCCTTTACAATCTGCTTTTTCTATTTATCCAATAAAATAGATGTAGCTTATACAAAGGCTTTGGTACTTGATACTTCAGGACAGGTTTACGATGTTGCAGCCATTGAATCCGCAGCGATGCGAAAGTATGAATATGAAAATCATATCAAAACATTTGTTTCGCTGTGGTACTCCTTCGATGAAAGTACTTATGAGGATAACGTAACATTAGCTCTTAATTTGATTGGTAATAGAGGAAAAGAGCTTTACAACGAATATAACGATATTAATATGCTTAATTCTTTGATTCAGAAAAATATACGCTATGGAGTTATAATCAAGGATATACATATCAATATGCAAACAGTTCCGATATCCGGGGATATACTGTTTACGCAAACCGGCTATCGTGCTAGGGGGAGCGTAGCACGTGATATTTCAGTGAACTTTACTCTATATGATGTATCTCGATCACGTGAAAACTCTCACGGTGTTAAAATCGAAAGCTGGGAAGTTCGATATTCGGAACCACGAGAAATAACAGATGAAGAAAAATTAAAATAATGGAGCTATGGGAAACTTTTTAAAAGAAGCGTTGAAGGACAAAAACAAATTGTTAATGTTAGTACCTCTGCTTTTGGGCGTACTGTTTGTAATAGTTTTCTTTGGTAAAAAAGAAAAACCGGCTGAATCTGCATCCAATACAGAAGAAGTGAATCAGGCTTTTCTTGAACCGGACACAGAAGGAGAAAAGAAGATCGCTAATAAGGTAGATGCTTATAAACGTGAACAAGAAGAAGCTGCTCGTAAGAAACGTGAATTGGAAAAATCACAAGTAAAAGGAAGCGATTTCTATTTTGAAATGCAGACATCCGAAGACGAATACAACGAGAAAATGAAAGCTCGTATTGAGAAAATGAAGAAAGATCCATTGGACGAAGTTACTAGCGAATACAAGGAGCGAGGAAAAAAATCTAGCAGTGCATTTTCTGAAAAAATGCGCCAACAACTAAATGATATTGAGGATCAAGAAACCTTTAATCAGATAGTCAAGGAAGCAAAGAAAGAGGAAAGAATACGCAAAGAGCTAGAAGAAAATGCAAGATTCCGGGATGAAATGAGAAAGAAATATCGGGATCAAGCATCAGGAAAAGATATAGAGAAATCTCAAGAGAATATTTTTCCGAAAGTAAATGATTCTGTTCCTAAAGTTGAGAAAGCTTCAAAGCCGACTTTTATAGTGGAAAATGGAAAACGGCGTCGCCGGTCACAGTTTACTATTGACCAAAAAGTCAATCTTATCAAGGCTGCTATTTATGGAGATCAGACCATTGTTAGTGGAAGTGCTGTCCGGATGCGCTTGTTAGAGCCTTTATGGGTTGGTGGCGTTGAGATCCCTGCAAATACGATCTTCTACGGAAATGCTAGTGTCGGCTCTACTCGTTTGAAAATTACGGTAGAGAACATACGATATGGAAAATATATAAGTCCTGTCGCTTTTACTATTTATGATTCTGATGCGATTGAGGGATTGAATTTACCCAATAACATGAAAGCTGAAGCTGCTCGAAAAATGGAACAGGGCTTGCTTCAAGGCGTGCAGCTTCCGATTTCTTCTATTGGCACAGTAACAAGTGAGGTAACTAGTGCGATCACAGCCACTACACAGGTTACTAGACAAATTTTAAATCAAAGCCTTTCTCAAGTAAAGGTTCATTTAAAAGCTAACTATAATATGTATATCAAGGAAGAAACTAATGAGGACAGAAAAAAGAGAGAGGAAGAAGAAGCTGAAATAGAACGTCTGTATAGAGAAATGCAGATGCAGCAGAATGAACCAAAGAAAAAGAACCCTTTAACCCAACTAATCGAAGCATTATAATGATAATTGATATACTTAATTTTATGGTAGCTGTAGCTACTGTATTTTTGGCTTATAGGTTCTTTATAGAACGCTCTAAAGGGAAAAAGATAGCAGAAATGAAAGTACTGATGTATAGTTTAATATCTTGTTTCGTTCTGCTTTGGATTATAAATATTTTTATTGGTTTTGTAAAATGAAAACATTGCTTTTTATATTAATCATGTTTTGTGTTCCATTCTCCATTTCTGCACAGGAAAAAAAAGAACTGGACTCCCAAACAATTATGTTCGTTTGATAAAACGAAACATATAGTACTTCCTGCACAAGTAAGTGACATTTCGTATGGTCGTGAAGATTATGTAAAAGTGGAACGGGTGGATAATGTTCCTAATGTTGTCCGCATAACGGCACAGGAAGAAGATTTTTCAGGAACGACAAACCTTATCATAGTTTGTACAAACGGGAATGTCTATTCTTATAAAATATCCTATCTGTTACCGGGAATGACGGATCACTGCGGAAATATCGTATATGCCGGTGATGTGGATAGATCACGTTGTTATAACGTAATAGTCAATAATAACAATACTACAGAAATGTTTTTTCCAGCAGATGTGTTATATCTGAAACAAGGAAATGAAGAAGTTTTCGGGGTTGAGTATTATAATAATATGGTTAAAGTTGGTACAACTTTTGATGCCTTTGAACCTTCTAATCTGTTTGTTATCGATAAAGATCTGAATACCTATGAAATTACCTTGTTTAAAGACAATGCTCTTACTTACTCTTACAACTTTGACGATGGTCGCAAATATATTGCGCACATTGATGTGAATAGCATAGAGATGGATAATCTTATCAATAAACTGCACTATAAAAAGCGTAATATCTTCAGCTTGGGAGTTATAAAAAATAAGTTTGAGATGTCCCTTGCAAACCTATATGTAAAAGATGATTTCATGTTTTTTGTATTTGATATAAAAAACTTCTCAAATATAGATTATGACGTTGATTTTATTAAATGCTTCCTTCGTGATCAGAAGAAGGTTAAGAACTCTATCCAGCAGGAAGTTCCGTATGATCCGGTAGAACAAAAAGACTTTGATAAAAAGATATTGGGCAAAAGCCAAAATCGCTTTGTCCTAGCATTCAATAAGTTCACTATCCCGGATGATAAGGTTTTTGAGATCGAAATGTTTGAAAGGGGTGGGGGAAGGCATATGAAATTATCTATATTGAATGAATATATATTGTCCGCTGAATTATTAAAATAATTGTCATGAAACTACAAGAGGTTCTAACAGAATATCAATATAATAATGTCGGTCAATTTAGGGCGATTGCGGAAAGTTTAGGTTACAAAGAAGCCTATAACAAGGGTTCTTTGCTTTTTACCCGGAATGACGAAGTATTTCGTATCGATATGGATAAGATACGTTCACACACAAAGCGAGAACCGGATTTATCTGCGGAAAAGGCTTCTATGGATCGTGTTTGCCAGTTCTTTAATCGGGATCAGGCTTTATCTCCCGACTATAAAAGCGTATTAAAAAATGAAGGGGTTGATATTGTTAACTGGGGTGATCTAAAAAATGATGCCAAAGATCGTTTTACTGTGATCGATCATAAAAATAAAATCTGCTATACCGGAAAAGAACTATATGAGTATGCTTTGCAAAATGGTTACTCGTTAGACGGGAAAGGCACAAAGTTAGAGAAGGTGTATTATCCGGATTAATGGATATCAATGGTAAACCAGCTAAAGTTCGGTTGCATGAACACGGTATTTCTATTATATATAGGAAGGAAGCGTTAACCATACCGGATCGCATTTACGGAAAGAAATTATCGAAGCAACAGAAGCAAGATCTACTTGATGGCAATGTGATAGTCTTGTCAACAAAAAAAGGAGATATACTTCTTCAGGTAGATAAGGATCTCAACGCTGTGGTGGTACGTTCGGAAAAAGAATTGTCTGTTCCTGCTAAAATTGGGGATTACGAATTGACCGCAGCAGATAAGTTTCTCTTAGCGAATGGTCATTCTTTAGATAACAAAATGATCCACACTCCTGAAGGTTACATAATCACAGATATAGCTATGCTTCCGGATAAGAAAGGATATGCTTTCTCAAACATCCAGAAAATATCGGAAACAAAGGCACAGCAGATTTTACAGGCAAGAGAAATGGCAAAGGATAAAGAATTTCTTAATGATAAGCTAAAGGATATGCAGCGTACCGGAAAAATCGATATAGACGAGTTGAAGGATAAAAGGTATGAGCAATTAATAAACAGCCATTTTGCCACAGAACATAAGGAATACCTATCTTATCTGAAAGATGAAAATCCGGATAAAAACTATAATTATGATCTTGAAGCACGCATCAGGTTAAAGGCTGGGGATATGTTAGAAAAAGAAGGAATAATCGCCAAAGGTACAACTGAAAAGGAATTGAAAGAAGAAGGCTTTAAAGTTGAGAAGATCCGGGAACAATATCAGGAGAAAGTAACGGGTAAGGATCCTGTTCCTGATCGAGATCTTGACAAGGAGTTAAGAGAAGCCGTTGTCAAGAATGACTATGAAAAATGGCTAGTTTGAAAGAGGAAGGTTACAAGCCTTCAGAGGAAGTTATTAGAGGTTTGGGACAAGATACAAAGATTGATCAGACGCAAGCTATCGTTATAGAAAAACTATTTGGGATGAAACCTGAAGTGCAAAAAGCGGAAGAAGTAACACAAGCAAAGGAAGAATCCAAAGAAGCAAAGGTAGAGCTTAATGCTGATCCTGCTAGTGCTAAGGTTTCTCCGGAACTAGATAAAGAATTTAAAGAAGCAGTAGAGAAAGGCGATTTTGTAAAGATGTCACAACTGAAGGAACAAGGCTATCAACCTTCCAAAGAGTTGATTCAATCTTTGAATGAAACCGCATCTGGCAATACGATGATAGCCGTTCAGAAGATATTTAATTTGAAAGGCTCTGCTAATACGCTCGGAGATGTTAAGCTAGCACAAGGTCAACAAAGTGCAGAAAAAGATCTAAAGCGTCCTCTCGCTAATACGGTGAATAAAATGTTCTCGGATTTATAAAATTTATATTTATGGAAAGGGATAGACGAATATGGAAAAATCTGGGTTAAAAAAACATGCTAGGTCATGGACTGTATTCCACATTTTGTGACAAGGAAAACAATCAATTTTTAATTAGAGTATATATGAGTATATTTAGTGATAAAAAAGAAAAAACATCAATCATAACTCCTGCTAAGAATTATAGCCTTAGTTATAGATTGCGTTCCATTGATTGGAATGAGGATTTCTATTTTGAAAATCCTATTGATAAAGAGAAGATTAATAGTGTTTCCAAGGCTATGAATATAGCCAAAGATATATTCTTGTCAGTGGTAAGAGCAGAGATACAGTTCCGGGACAATCATAGATGGGATGATTATATTTTCTTCACTATGGCAGCTGAAAATATCTTTGCGGCAACAATATATTATTATTGTAAACATTTCCCGAAGGAATATTGCAATCTGGCTTATATTATAGGCACTGTTTGTCATACAGACATAACTATTTTGTTGGAAATGTTAAAGCGAGATAGGGAAACCGAAATCTTTATAAGATGTTTGGAGGATTCTCGTACTTTAAGGGTAGATGGGGAATATGTTGGGATTAAAAGCTCTTTAGAAGTATTTCTTGGTCGATTCTATACTAAGGAGTTTTTCTATGTATTTGTTAACGAAGAATATGATACGACTCTATCTTCGGCAGATTTGTTAGTGAATTTTGATTCGGTCTTAAAAAAGGTTGGTTCTCTAGAAGATAATGATTTTGTCATGCCTGTTAAAGGTGTGCGCTTTAGGAGTTTTAAAGAGTGATTGATTACTATAAATATTTGTCAAAATGGAAGATTACGATGATTTAGTTGCAAAATGCCAATCAGGAAAAATTAATGATCTGGAATTTTTATTAGCTCAAGAAGATTTAGCGGCTCTCTACGTTGCGGATATGCAAGCTGAAGGAGTTAGCCCGAATGCGGAAAACGCTGCTGAATGGTTGCTAAAATATGAAAATGAACACCTTTATCAATAAGTCATGGATGGTCAGGCAAATGATAAGCTCTGCAAAAATTTGCGGATCTTATGGTTAAGAAACTTACGGAAGTCGATGCGGATTGGCATAAACCTTGGTTTACAACGACAGGATATGGATTACCACAAAATATTGATGGGCGTGTTTATAATGGAATCAATTCCTTCATGCTTTTTCTTCTTCAAGAGGAACGTAGTTTCCAGACACCTGTATATATGACTTTTCCGCAAGCAAAGAAACAAGGGCTTCACATAAACAAAGGAGCATCGGCTTTTCCTGTTCTATTTTGGAATTTTATGATTAAAGACGATAAGGGGAATAAAATTTCGATGGATGATTATAAGGCTTTGACTAAGGAAGAGCAGAAAGAATATACCGTTATTCCTTATACTAAACCTTATCACGTGTTCAATGTTGATCAAACAAACTTTGCGGAAGTATATCCGGAACAATGGAAGGCATTGAAGGATAAATTTAGTTGTCCTAAATTGAAAGATGAGCAGGGAATGTTTTCATCGCCGGAATTGGATCACATGATAAAACACGGTACATGGTTATGTCCTATTATTTCTTCTTTCTCTGACAAGGCTTTTTTTCGTCCTTCAGAGGATAAGATATATTTACCCCTTAAAGGTCAATTCTATACAGGAGAAGGATTTTATAGCACATTGTTACATGAGATGGCACATTCAACCGGTATAGATACCCGTTTAGGACGTGAAATGAAAAACATGTTTGGTGATCCCAAATATGCAAAAGAAGAATTAATCGCAGAATTTACCGCTGCTGTTTCTTGCCGTTCTCTAGGTATCGTTTCCGGAATCAGGGAAGAAAACGCACAGTATTTAAAAAACTGGCTCGGAGCGATCAAAAAAGAACCTAAATTCCTCTATTCCGTATTAACTGATGTAGGTAAGGCTAGCACTATGATTTTGAATGAAGTCTGCAAGTATGAGTTATTGAAGAAGGAAGAACAGGAAAAGCAACAGGAAGAATGCAAGCATATAGAGAATAAAAAAGTAGATGATAGCAAGGATTTTTCTGAAACCCGGAATGATGAAAAATTATCACCAGCTTTTAATATAGCTCTAGCTGCTGCACTAGCCGGTTCGTTTAAGGAATTGGTTAACCTAAAGGAGCAGGGATATACTGTCTGCAAAGGAACTTGATGCGTTAAAGGATGCAGATCCGAAAATATATATTGCCGCACAGAATATATTTAATATAAAGTTGGATGATCCTACTCCTTCCCTACAATTCTCCGAATCAAAAAATAAAAATGAAGTCAAACAATTATCTTTAAATTTTTAGCGTATGTTTATAGGTCATGTTACGGGTTATCTTGGATCAGATGCCAAGAAAACACAGAAAGGTTATTCATTCAATGTTTCCACTAAATATAGAGAGGGAAACGAAGAAAAAACGTTGTGGATCTGTTGTTTCTTAAATTACGAAACAAAGGTTGCGGAGTTTTTAAAAACAGGAACTATGGTTCATGTGTACGGGGAAATCACTGTCGGTATCTTTAAGCGTGATACTGGTGATACAGTCCCTTCAGTAACTATGAGTGTAGATAAGGTTCAATTACTCTCTAGCAAGAATAAAGAATAATGGAACCAGCAAAGAAGGAATTATCATTTGTCTTTATATTGCTTTCCGTAATAATCGGGGGCGTGATAATCTTTCAGTGGGTTTTGGTGAATGATCTTTGTTCACCAAGCCCAGCTGTATTATTGCAGTTGGGAAAGTTTTTACGCAAAGCTATTATGTTTCGATTCCTATATGTGGTATTACTAGCTGGGTTGGCTTTCCTATTCCCTGTACAAAAGAGAAGAGATGAATCCTTGAAATATGTATATACTGCCACTACATTAGTCTTAGCAATAGCCCTAATATTCGGCTTCAGTAATGTTCTATCATGGTACAATTTATTAGTTTTTCCGATAGTATTTATAGGATTTACAATACTAGTTATCCAAACAGCCGGTTTTTACCTTAAACGGCATGTGGTATCTGATAAATCTATCTTTGGTATATCACATGAAAAATCAGAGTTTTATTTTGATTTTGAAACAGTAGAAGGAAATCTTAGAATCCATAAGCCACAACAAAATCTTTATATTGATGGTGGTCCGGGATCTGGAAAATCGGAAAGCTGGATTAAAGGTATCATCTATCAATGTGCAGAGCGTAACTATGCCGGATTTGTATATGATTGGGAAGGAGATCCTACTAAACCGGGTTCACCTATTTTGTCCCGGATCGCATACGGTAGTATAGAATATTTTAAGAGAAAGAATGTACCTACACCAGCATTTGCTTTCATAAATTTTGTAGACATGTCCCGGACGGTTCGTGTTAATGTACTTTCGGAAAAATATGTCCCTAAAGGAAGCGAATCCTTGTTTATTCGTAATATCGCTACTACCTTAATGAAAAACCTTGAAAGTTCATGGAAGGAAAAAACTGATTTCTGGGCGAACAATGCGATTAACTATGTATATTCAATTGCTTATAAATGTTACAAAGAACGGGCAAAGGGAATAGGAACTTTACCCCATGTAATCGCTTTTGCATTATCAGATAGTGATCTGGTCTTTAAATGGCTCTCTGAGGATGCGGAAATTGCGCTAAACATGTCTTCCATGTTAACCGCATGGCGTTTAGGCGCACAACAGCAGACCGCTGGTGCGGTATCTTCCGCACAGACTCCGCTTGTTTTGCTTAACAATAAATACATATTTTGGGTTCTATCACCACTTCCGGAAGAAGAATATTCACTAGATATAACTAATCCGGATCATCCTACATTACTGTGTATAGGCAATGCTCCTTCAATTAAAGAAGCTGTATCTCCCCCTGTTAGTTGTATCGCTAGCGTTGTCATGTCGCAAATGAATAATCCCGGCAAACAAAAGAGCGTTTTTATGGTGGATGAATTTCCAACGGTAAATTTGCAGGTATAGATGTATTTATAGGTACAGCACGTAAACACAATGTAGCTACAATCTTAGCCGTACAGGACTTTAATCAAGCAATCCGGGATTATGGAGAGAAAAGTGCAAATATCCTGCGATCTTCTTGTGGTAGCCAAGCCTATGGAATGACCGGTAACGAAAAGACAGCAAAGGATCTAGAAAATCTTTTGGGAGAAACGAAAGAAGCACAGGAGTCGTTCTCACATCAAGAATCCGGTACTGGAAGCATGACCGAATCTCTGCAAAAAGAGAAAGTAGTAAAGGCTCGTGAAGTTGCCGGGCAAAGTGTTGGTCACTTCATCGGAAAGGTCGCTGGCGGAAAACCACCTTATTTTAATACACAATTTAATATGTGTAAGTTTATAGATAAGGATATTCCGGCTTTTTCCAAACCTGTAAATTTGGGAGATGGCAAAGAAGAATTAGAGTATGATATAATGGAAGAAATAGTTAGTCAACATTATCTTTCAATCATTTCAAAAGTAAATGCGATCTTGGAAGATGTAAAGAATAAGACAGAAACGGACAATAAAAATAAGGAAAAAAACATGCCGAAAGATCATAATCATAAGGCATGGAAGGAATAAAAGAGGTATCTTTGTGAAAACATAAAAAAATTTAATATATGAAAAGTAGGATATTGATAGTTTTATTGTTTGCCTTATCTTCGTGTGGATCACCTGAATATGAAAAGGCAATAGCGGATTGGCTTCAAACCGATGAAAACGGTACTTGGACTGATCTTAAGTTTGATTGATAGAGTTGCTTGACGAAAAAGATGTTACAGTTTCCGACAGCTTATTGTATTTGGATAGTAAAGCTGCTCAACAGGTACAAATGATAGAAAGAGCGGAGAATCCTCGTGCTTGGTAAAACCGCTTTCTCTGATTACGCCAAGGCTAAAGATAATTTAAAATGGATAGAGAAAAAGAAAATGGAGTATAAGGATAGAGATAGTACGGAGGTGTTAGCCAAACTATTGAAATGCAAGTATGCAAT
>ENA-OQAA01000372-OQAA01000372.1-human-gut-metagenome-genome-assembly--contig:-NODE-372-length-31743-cov-7.580213_pt1 | contig 31743 bp, 36 predicted proteins | sample MGYA00242489_ERZ504515 | MGnify/ENA primary metagenome ERZ504515 (study PRJEB26092, sample SAMD00036237) | human gut metagenome | host: Homo sapiens | study: EMG produced TPA metagenomics assembly of... | reverse complement strand
CGGAAAAATCTGCGGATTTTTCCGGAACCTGATTATAAATATCATTTCATCTGATGATGCCAGAGCGAAGCGGAGGCCATTTTAATCGTGCTGCTTCGCAAGGGCCTGCACCATATCGTGTATCCCCTTGCGCACCTCGCGGGAGCCGTTACTTCTACCTTGCCGCCAAAGCCGCACACCCAGCCGTAGAACTGGGGGCTGACGCATACCGGCACATCAAAGTGGAAGTGGGTGCCGTCCTCTTCCGGAACAAAGACCGGTGCTTTGCCAAAACGGTCGCGCATGGCGCTTTCCAGGTCGGCGGTGCAGCGCAGGGTGACCCGGTACTCCGGCCCGCCGAACATGTTGAAGTGCTTGCGCAGATAGGCGGGCAGGTCGAACTGGAGGAACTCGGCCTTGCCCCGGCGGGCATCGCCCAGCACCGTCACGGAAGACATGCGGTCCACGCGGTAGTTGCGGATGCCCGCAGGCTCTTTCTCGTCCTGATAAGCGATAAGGTAGTAGCAGCCGTTTTCCCATGCCAGCTGCCACGGGCTGACGGTGCGGGTGCCGCCGTCCTTGTAGCGGAACCGCACCATTCTGCCCGCATTGATGGCGCTGTGCAGCGCATCGATGCTGTAAAGCAGGGTGTGGCTGTCGCTTTTGGGGCGGCCATCCACGTACACCTGACGCTGCAGCTGGGTGCCCTCGTAGTCGGAGCAGAGGGCTTCCAGTTTATGGATGAGTTTACTGCTGGTGCGTGCCGACACAACCTTGCTGGCCTGTACGGCATCCACCAGCAGCTTCAGCTCAGAAAGCTCAAAGGTGCGGCTGGCCAGCCAGTAGCCGCCGCCGCGCCCGCGCCGCAGCTGGATGTCATACCCCAGACTGCGCAGGGTGTCGATATCGCTGTAGATGCTTTTGCGCTCGGCAAGAATGTCCTGCTGTTCCAGCAGCTCTACCAGCTGCGGTACATTGAGCAGGTGTTCTTCGTCGGTCTTTTGTTCCAGAATGCGCAAAAGGGTCAAAAGCTTGGATTTCTGGCCTTCCTGCTTGGGCATGGGAGCACCTCCGGTTTATTCGGGCAGTTTTTTGTCGAACGCCGCGCGGCGCTGGGTGGAAAGACGGAACATCTCTTCCAACTTATCCCGGTCGTCGGCCACAAGAGCAGAGCGCATCTGCTGCAGCGCAGCATCGAACTGGTCGATCTCGCTGATCAAGTTCTGTTTGTTCCACAAAAACAGCTCTGCCCACATTTTATCGTTGATGCGTGCAATGCGGGTCAGGTCACGGAAGGAGTCGCCGGTGTACTCGCACAGCGAGGAGTTATCGTTGGCGCACATCAGGCTCACGGCGATGGCGTGGCACAGCTGGCTCACATAGCCGATCATCTTGTCGTGTTCCTGCACCGTCAGGGTGCAGATGTGGTGGAAGCCCAGCACTTCGGCCAGGTCCTTTGCCCACTGAATGGCCTCTGGCGTGTTCTTTTCCGTGGGGGTGATGATGAAGTTGGCCGGGGCAAAGTTCACCTCGGCGGCGTGCTCCACGCTGGAAGTCTCACGGCCTGCCATCGGGTGGCTGGCAATGAACTCCACGCCCGCCGGGCACATGGCCTGCACCGGCTCCACAAGGCCGGTCTTTACGCCGGAAACATCGGTAAAGATGCAGCCGGGCTTGAGCAGATGGCCGTAGGTGCGGAACCACTCGATGAGGCCGTGGGGTACAGACCAAAGATGATGTGGTCGGCGCTGCTCACAAGGTCCTCAAAATCGTGGGTCTTGCCGCTGGCGATATAGCCGTGCTCTAGCGCGTACTGCAAATGCCCTTCGCTGCGGTTGATGCCGTCCACATGGAAACCGGCTTTCGTCAGTTCCAGCGCGTATTTGCCGCCCAGCAGGCCAAGGCCCACCACGAGATAACGTTTTGTTTTATCAAGCATATTCCACCTCCGCGCCCAAGGGCTTGATGGCTTCAAAGAAATTCGGCCAGCTTTTTGTGATGGCTTCGGCATCGTCCACGGTCAGGGGGATGCCCGTACTCAGGGCCAGCACCGCAAGGCTCATGACCACACGGTGGTCATTGTGCCCATGCAGAACACCTGCCGGAGCGTGCAGCCTGTTCGCGCAGCCGTGCACCGTAATGGTGCCGCCCTCGCTTTCCAGCACGCCGCCGCAGGCACGCAGCTCGGCCTCCATGGCAGCGATGCGGTCACTCTCCTTCAGGCGTAAACGCTCTGCGTTGCGGATGACTGTAGTGCCTTCGCACAGCAGGCCCAGCACCATGAGCACAGGGCCAAGGTCCGGGCAGTCCGCAAGGTCGATGTCCACACCGTGCAGCGGTGACTTTGTAAAGGGGATGCCTGCTTCTGTTTGGGTGAACTTTGCGCCGCAGCGGCGCAGGATATCCAGAATGGCAGCATCGCCCTGCAGCGTTTCCGGGGCAAGGCCGGTGATGGTCACGCCGCCGCACGCGGCCCCCAGCACCGCCGGGAACGCGGCCTGACTGTAATCGCCCTCCACGGTGTAATCGCAGGGGTGATAGTGCTGCCCGCCCGGGATGGCAAGAGTGTTTTCGTCCAGCCAATGGCTCTGCACACCGAAGGCTGCCTGCACAGAGCGGGTCATATCGATGTAGCTGCGGCTCTCCACCGGCGGGATGAGGTGCAGCGTGCTGTTGCCGGAAAGCAACGGCAGAGCAAACAGCAGCCCGCTGATGAACTGGCTGGATACATTGCCTGCAAGGCGGTATTCGCCGGGGGTCAGTGCCCCTTCCACGGTCAGCCCGGCAGCGCTCTGCTCAAACCGCAGGCCCTGCTCCCGGTACAGAGCTTCATACACCGACTGAGGCCGCTCCATCAGCCGCCCGCGGCCGGTGAAGGAAACTGCCTGTCCGGTCAGGCTGGCGATGGGGATGAGAAAGCGCAGGGTGCTGCCGCTCTCGCAGCAGTTCACCGGCGCGGCAAGGGGCACAAAATGCCCCAGCCCTTCCACCACAGCATCGTCTGCGCCGGTGCGCACACGGGCGCACAGCTGTGCCGCTGCGCCCAGCGTGGCAGAGATGTCCTTGCTGAATTCGAGGTTCGTGATATGGCTGCGGCCCTCGGCCAGTGCCGCGCAGAGCACAGCACGGTGGGCCATGCTCTTGCTGGGTGGGGCAGTGATGGTGCCGCCCACGGAACGCGCGTTCTGAATCGTTACCAGCATAGGCCGTTACATATCCCGGCCAATGGCCCATGCCACCTGACGGCACTTTGCCATGGCCTGTGCGAAGGAATCCGGGGTCAGGCACTGTGCGCCGTCGCTCCATGCGTGCTGCGGGTCGTAGTGGACCTCCACTTCCAGACCGTCGGCACCGGCGGCCACGGCAGCGATCATCATAGGCTCCACCAGATTGGCCTTGCCGGTGGCGTGGCTGGGGTCCACGATGATGGGCAGGTGGGTCTTTTCGTGGATGATGGGCACTGCAGAGAGATCGAGGGTGTTGCGGGTGTACTTCTCGAAGGTGCGGATGCCGCGCTCGCACAGGATGACCTGCTCGTTGCCGCCGGCCATGATATACTCGGCGCTCATGATCCACTCCTCAATGGTGTTGCACAGGCCGCGCTTGAGCAACACCGGCTTGTGCATCTTGCCAACGGCCTTGAGCAGCTGGAAGTTCTGCATGTTGCGGGCACCGATCTGCACCACGTCCACGTACTCCTCAAACTCCGGGATACGGTCCTCGCTCATCAGCTCGGAGACGATGGGCATGCCGGTGGCCTCGCGGGCCTTTACCATATCCAGAATGCCCTCGGTCTCAAGGCCCTGGAAGGAGTAGGGAGAGGTGCGGGGCTTGTAGGCACCGCCGCGGAACAGGGTGGCACCGCCGGCCTTCACGCCCTGTGCAATGCGCAGAGCCTGCTCTGCGCCCTCGATGCTGCAGGGGCCTGCCATGACGGCGATCTTTTCCTTGCCGCCGATCTTCACGCCGCCGCAGTCGATCACGGAATCTGCCGGGTGGAACAGGCGGTTTGCACGCTTATAGGGCGCGGACACGCGGGTGACGTTGTCGATCCACGGGTTTGCCAGCACATCCCGTTCGTCGATCTTGGTGGTGTCGCCCACAAGTCCGAACACGTTGTAGTTCTTGCCGGTGATCAGGGTCACGTCCAGACCCTGCTTCTCGAATTTGTCAACGATCTTTTCCAGTTCATCCTTCGGAGTCCCTTTTTTGGTGGAGATGATCATGGGAGTTTGTTCCTTTCCTGTTTTATAAAACCCTCTCCGTCATCGCTACGCGATGCCACCTCCCCCGAGGGGGGAGGTTTTATGGCGTACCCGGGGCAGAAAAGCTCCCCTCGGGGGAGCTGTCGCCGCAGGCGACTGAGAGGGTTGTTTTTACATCACGATATGCGCTTTGCTGGAGCCGTCGGTGCGCAGCAGCTGGGCAGATAAATGCAGGCGTGCAGGTAGCCCTGCGGGCCTTCGCCGATGAAGTGGCCCTGACAGCCAAAGGATACCACGTCCGTCTTGCGGAAGGCTCCCGCTCGTCCGGGGCGTGCAGCATCACTTCCACGGCGGGTACGCCGCACAGGCGCAGCGCATCCAGAATGGCCACGCTGTAGTGGGCGTAGGCACCAGGGTTCAGCACGATGCCGTCCACCCGGCCCGCTGCGGCCTGAATTTCGTCCACGAGGTCGCCCTCGTGGTTGGACTGGCAGCAGTCGGTCTCAATGCCCAGCTGTTCGCAGCCTGCCTGCACATAGTCCATGATGGCGTTATAATCCAGCTCACCGGGTACGCCCGGCTCCGACCAGCGCATGATGTTGAGGTTCGGGCCGTTAAGAATCAAAAATTTCATCCAGTGCCTCCATGGCGGCATGCAGGGCATCGTCCAGCGTGCCGTTGTTGGGAATGACGGCATCTGCCGCTGCTAGATACAGCGGACGGCGCTGTGCTTCCATCTGGCGCAGTGCGTCCATGCTGGAAGAAAGCGGCCTGCCGCCGCCCACGGCCAGCGCATCCACCGGCCGGTCGATGAACAGAATGACACCGTTCTGGTGCAGAGCACGCAGATTCTCCGGCTTTTTTACAATGCCGCCGCCGCAGGAAATGAGCTGTCGGCCCTCTTTGCCAAAGCGCTGTGTTTCGGCAGTTTCCTTTGTGCGGAAGCCGTCCTCGCCCTCGGCTGCAAAGATATCCGGGATGCTGCGGCCGTCGGTCTTTACGATCTCCTCATCCAGATCCACAAAGGTACGGCCAAGGCTCTTTGCCAGCATCCTGCCGAGGGTGGTCTTGCCGGAAGAGGGCATCCCGATCAGGGCAATGTTCAGCATATCCCGGCGCAGTGCGGCGGTGATGCGCCGAATTTCAACCGGCGCATCCTCAAACTTGCGGTCCAGAAAATATTCTGCGGCATACACCGCCTGCGCCACCAGCATTTCAAGGCCGCCCACAGCCACCGGCACGCCCGCTTCCTCGGCGCGGAGGATGAGCTCGGTCTTGTCGGGGTTGTACACCACATCCACCACAGCCTCGAGGTCCGGCATGGCGGCAACGTCCAGATTGCACACGCCTACATTGGGTACATGCCCGCCGGGGTGGTGTTGATCACGATCTGCGCCCCGCTGGAAACGGCCTCGGCATAGCTCAGCTCGCCCTTTTCCGGGTCCGGATGGCGGCTGACGGTGAGCACCTTTGCCGCGCCCTTGTCCCGGGCCACAGCGCTGGTGGTGTTGTGGGTGCCGCCGGTGCCCAGAATGACCACGGTCTTGCCTGCAAAGCTCACGCCGTGGGCGTCGCACAGGTGGGCAAAGCCCATATAATCGGTGTTATAGCCGTAGAGCAGGCCGTTTTTGTTCACCACCGTGTTCACCGCCCCGATGGCCTTGGCCCGCGGTCGATGTAGGAGCAGTATTCCATCACCAGCTTTTTATAGGGAATGGTCACATTGATGGCCTTGAACTGCCGCTTTGCCAGAAAGGCCCGGGCCTCTTCCTCGGTGGGCAGAGGGCACAGGTCGTAGTGGTAGCCGCAGAGCATCTCGTGGATGATCTTGGAGTAGGAGTGGCCGAGTTTTGCGCCGATAAGTCCGTATTCCATTTTACTCGTCCTCCTTCCGGAAGCTGGTGGGGTGGGTCATCCATGCCGCGCCGTAGCGTGCCGTGAGCAGGTCGCCCACAGCCAGTGCGGCGGCGCAGGTCTGCACGATGGCGGCTCTGGGCACGATGCAGGGGTCGTGACGGCCCTGAATGGACAGCTGTGCGTCCTTTTTGGCAAGATAGTCCACTGTGTCCTGCTGCTTGTAGATGCTGGGTGTGGGCTTGACCACGGTGCGGAACACCACCGGCATCCCGTTGGCGATGCCGCCGTTGATGCCCGCATTGTGGTTGGTGGCGGTCACCACTGCTCCCTCCGGCGTCATGCGGAAAGCGTCGTTTGCTTCGGAGCCGCGCATCCCGGCAAAGCCGAAGCCGGTGCCGAACTCGATGCCCTTGACGGCGGGGACGGAGAACACCAGATGTGCGATCTCGCTTTCCACGCTGTCAAAATAGGGCTCACCGATGCCTGCCGGCAGGCCGAGGATGGCAGTTTCCAGCATCCCGCCCACGCTGTCGCCCTCGGCTCCGGCGGCACGGATGGCGGCTTTCATGGGTTCTTCTACGCTCTCGTCCAGCACCGCAAAGCCCTCGGGCTTGCTGGCAAGGGCTTCCACCTGAGCAGAGAGCTGTGCGGCATCATCCTGTGCAAAGCGGGTGTCCGCAATGCCGGCGCACTCTGCGATATGGGTGGTGATGTCGATGCCCGCACGGTGCAGTGCGCTCAGCACAATGGCACCGCCCGCCACAAGGGCGGCCGTCACCCGGCCGGAGAAGTGCCCGCCGCCGCGCGCATCCTGAAAGCCGTGGTACTTGGCGTAGGCGGTGTAGTCTGCATGGCCGGGGCGCAGAAGGTCTGCGGTCTTGGCGTAATCGCCGCTGCGGGTGTTGGTATTTTCGATCATCAGGGCAATGGCGGTGCCGGTGGTGCGGCCGTTCACCACGCCGGACAGCAGCTGCACGGTATCCGCTTCCACGCGGGGAGTGGACAGGCCGTCGCCCCGGGCACGGCGCTTGTCCATGCAGGCGGCAAGAAATGTCTCATCCACCGGCAGGCCTGCGGCCATGCCGTCCAACACCGCGCCGATGGCGCGGCCATGGCTCTCGCCGAAAATGGTCAGCGAAAGGTCGCTGCCGAATGTATTTTTCATGGCTTACTCCTCAATGCCCAGCAGGGGACGCAGGCCCTCCACCGGGATGGTCTCGGCGCGCCAGCAGCCCAGACCCGGCACCTTGATAATGGTGATCTGGCCGCTCTGTGCCTTTTTGTCGTGCAGCATCTCTGCCAGCACCTTTTCCTTATCGTAAGTAGTGCGGGTGGGCAGGCCGAGGCGGCGGTACACCGCGCGCACCCGCTTCTGCAGTGCCTTGGATTCGATCATGGGCAGCATGCCCAGCGCCACGCACTCGCCGTGGTAAAGGCCCACGGTGCGGCGGCCCTTGATGCCCTTGACGGCCTCGATGCCGTGGCCGATAGTGTGGCCGAAGTTGAGCGCCTTGCGCATGCCCTGCTCAGTCTCGTCCTGCTCCACGATGTTCTTCTTGAACCGCAGGCTGCGGCAGATGATCTCGCCGATCTGGCATCCACGTCGCCATTTTCAAAGATCGCGAACAGCTCGGGATCTGCCAGCAGGCTTGCCTTGACGGCTTCTGCCAGACCGTTGATGAAGTGGCGGCGGGGCAGGGTGGAAAGGGTGTCCGGGTCCACGATGACGAGCTTGGGCTGCCAGAAAGCGCCCACGATGTTTTTGGTATCGCCCAGATCCACGGCGGTCTTGCCGCCGATGGAGGAATCAATCATGGAAAGGGTGGTGGTGGGGCAGTTGATGAAGTCGATGCCCCGCATGTAGATGGAAGCGGCAAAACCGGCCAGATCGCCCACCACGCCGCCGCCCACGGCGATCACCAGATCGCCGCGGCCCATGCCGAACTCCAGCATCTGCTTGAGGACGGATTCCAGAATTTTAAAGCTCTTGCTGGCTTCGCCCTGCGGCACCGTGATGATGTGGGCATCCTTGCACTGGTCGGCCACCATCTGGGCGTACTGTGCGGGCACACCACTGTCGGTCACAACGGCCACACGGCGGTCCAGCCGGGCGAACTGGTACAGGTTTTCCAGCGAGCCGCTCTTGACGATGATGTCATAGCTGCGCTCGCCCAGATTCATGGTCAGCTTGGTTCCGATAAATTCACTCATTTGGTATACACTCCTAACAGCCGCACGGTACGGCAGGTGCGGTCAAGCTCACGCAGCAGCGCGGCGGTCTCGTCGGCGGTGGGGTCGCCCACCAGCTCCACGTAAAAATAATATTCAAACGGCACATGAGGCATGGGCCGGCTCTTGATGGACTCCATATTGAAGCCGCTGGCACCGATGATCTGGATCACCTCGCCCAGCTTGCCGGGCTTGTTGTCCACCGTGAACAGCAGCGAGAACCGGTTGCCGCCGGTAGGCTTTTCGCGGCTGAGCACGATAAAGCGGGTGGTGTTGTCGCCGTCGGTGTTGATGCTGGGCACCAGCACCTCCAGCCCGTACAGTGCCGCCGTCTCCACGCTTGCAATGGCCGCTTTGGAGGAGTCGCCGCTTTCGGCCACGAACTTTGCGGCCATGGCGGTGTTGGCCATGGCGGTGGCGGGCAGGCCGAACTGCCTTAAAAAGGTCTCGCTCTGGGCGATGGCCTGCTGGTGGCTGTAGACGCTTTTGATCTGGTCGAGTTTTGTGCCCGGCAGCACCAGAAGATTCTGGGAGATGGGCAGATCGTACACATCCACCACCCACAGCGCCGGATGGTTATAGCACAGATCCAGCACGGCGGAAACATCGCCCGCATGGCTGTTCTCAAAGGGAACGACGCCCCGGGCAGCATCGCCGCGTTCCACCGCGTCAAACACCTCGTCCCAGGTGGGGTAGCTCACAGCCTCGGCGTGGGGGAACAGCGCCCGGAGGGCAATGTGGGCAAAAGCGCCCTCCACGCCTGATAGGCGGCGCGGTTTTGGCCCAGCACCACGGCTTCGTACTGCTTTGCCACGTCCATCAGGTTCTGCACGTGGTCTTTATAGTAGGGCCGCAGGGCCGGGTCCTGAATGCGGGCCGCAGCCTTTTCCAGCACTGCCGTCTCGCGGGCGGCATCGTAAACGGGCAGGCCATGGGCTCTTTTGTATTCGGCCACCTGCAGCACAGCAGCCATCCGCCGCTCAAACAGCGCAGCCAGCTGGGCATCCACCGTGTCGATCTCGGCGCGTGCCTGTTCCAGTGCGTCCATGGGTTCACATCCTTTTGTATGTATGATAAATACCATCAAGATAATAGATACCCAGTAAGTATACCATAACTGGGACGGAGAAACAACAAAACCTCCGGCGTTTCAAAGGGGAGAATATTTCAAATCAGATATGGGTAAAAAGAACAAAATAGAAAACGAACTCCCTCAGTCAAACCCTTGCGGGTTTGCCAGCTCCCTCAAAGAGGGAGCCGCTGACAAAGCGGAAAAGTTTCCGGCTCTGCCAAGGGCCCCATCCCCGAGGGGGCTGTCGCCGAAGGCGACTGGGGGAGTTCTATTTGCATATTATCTGTTTTTCAGCAGTTCTTCCCTGCTGCGGCTTTGCCGTAATATCTCCCATAGGGATTATCCAGCGCCTGTGCAAGGGAGACCGGCTTTTCCGGCTCTGGCCTTTGCACCGGCTTTGCTGTGCGGTCAAATGTGAACCCGGCGGCAGGCCCGCCGCGCTTTACCCGGAACCGCATGGCTCAGCCTCTGCACTGGCGGTAGAAACAGCCCCGGCGGTCAGCTTGTTCCACAGTTCTTCGCCGCCCTCAAGCAGGTCGGCGGAGTCCTTGTTCCATGCGCCGCGGATGCCGATATAGTACCGGCTCATCAGTTCCTGACTGGAGCCGCTTTCGCTCTGCACAGCATCAGAAGCGTAATCGCCCAGATCAAGGCCCGCCAGCACCGGGCAGTCGGTCCAGCGGTAGACCATGTTCCACCAGTCACTGTCTGCGTCGGACTGCGGCAGGCTGCCGTCGAGGTAGCGCAGGGTGCCGGTGGTCTGCTGGAACCCGGCTGGGTCGTACAGGATGAAGATGGAGCTCAGCGCGCCCTGAATGTCGGTGGAAAGCTTGGTGGTGCCTGCCATGTCAAGGTAGCATCCGAGTCCTCGTTGCCAAAGTCCATGGTGTAGAGGTTCAGCTTTACCACCACCTTGCCGTCACCGTTCCGGTCTTCGCCGTAGGCGGCAAGGGCATCCTGCAGGGCGGTCTGGGTGGCTTCCGGCAGGTAGTGGGGGGCCACCACGGCCACGTTATAGTCTGCATGGACGGTAAAGAAATACTGCCCGATGAAGTTGTAGCCGAAGAACACCACGATGATGCCGATGATGATGACCCACTTGAGGTTATAATCCCACCAGTTGGCCCAGCGTTCCTTGCGGGTGTACTGGCGCTGTTTGCGGGGCTGGAGGTCTTTGGGGTCGATATCGCGTTCGTAACGGTAGCTTGCCATGGGGCAGTTTCCTCCAAGTTCTGATTTACAGCTGTGCCAGAATGGCCTGACGCACAGCGTCCGGCAGCTGCTTCTGCTCGGCCTTGCTCATGCCTGCAGTCCGGATGGGCGGCAGCACCTTGATATGCACGCTGCCCGGATGGCACAGGTTGCCATTGTTCTCAAACAGGCACGTGCACCGGTAATGGCCACCGGAACCACCGGTGCGCCGGTCTTGACGGCAATGCGGAATGCACCGGCCTTGAACTCACCGGCACCGCCTCTTCTCCCTTGTAGCGGGTGCCCTCCGGGAAAATGACGAAGCTCTTGCCGCTCTCCACAATGGCAGTGGCATCGTTCAGGGCGCGCACGGATGCCCGCAGGTCGTCGCGCTGCACGAACACGCAGCCAGCAGCTTCATCCAGCGGTTCAGCAGCGGGATCTTTTCCAGTTCTTCCTTGGCAAGGATGCCGTGGGGCTTATCCAGACTGGCCAGCAAAAGCGGGATGTCGTAGTAGCTGCGGTGGTTGCCCACGAACACGCAGGCCGTATCTTTGGGGATATTCTCAAGGCCCTCCACGCTCAGGGAAACGCCGGTCACCTTTAAAATGCCCCGGCTCCAGTGCGGGATATGCTTGTTGACAAGCTCTTCCACCAGCTGCATGTCGCCTGCAGCCAGAGCGCGTTCCGCCCGGCGCAGCACGCCATAATGGACGATCATATAACCAAATAAGTAAATAAACATCGCAATCGTGCGAAAAATGCTCATTGCGTTTTCCTCCCTCCGGCAAAATATGCCATTGTCATTGTATCACACTTTTTGTAAAAAGGGGAGAAATAACACTTTTTTTACAAATCGGAGGATCTGCGGTCTTGCAAAATTGACAAAATGCGGGTATATTTATAGTTGTAAAGCCAGCACAATGGCACTTTCTGCACGAAATGCTTTCTGCCGGCCCAATGGATGAAGAGAGAGGTACCATACGAACATGGGTTTATTTCCTTCCGCAAATGACTTCAAGGCCGGTAAGGGCGTTGAAAAGGATGCTCCCCGCAAGACCGGCGTGGGCCGTTTTTTTGAGCTTGTGGGCCGTGATATGAACGGCATGTTCCTTGCAAACCTGCTGGCCTGCATCGGCTTTCTGCCGGTGATCTGTCTGGTGTACATCGGCTTTCTGGCAAACAGCCTGCCTGTCATGCTGGCAAGCGCGGTGGTAGGCGGCATTCTGGCCGGGCCTGCGCTGGCCGGCATGTACGATACCGTGCTGCGTGCCCTGCGTGACGAAGCCGGTTACTGGTGGGTGACCTATCGCCGTGCCTTCAAGCGCAACTTCAAGGCCAGCATTGCGCCGGGCATCTTCTACTGTGTGGTGGTCACGGCGCAGATCTTCCTTGTGTATTTCTGCTTCAATATGCTGAGCAAGGGCACCAATGTGGGCGTGCCGCTGTGGGTGGCCACGGTGCTGAACCTGCTCATCTTCCAGATGCTGTTCGCCTACATGTGGCCGCAGGTGGTGCTGCTGGATCAGCCCTTCAGCCTGACCGTGAAAAACAGCATCAACTGCATGATCGCGTTCCTGCCCCACGCACTGGCGGCGGCCATCGTGCAGATCCTGTTCTGGGGCGTGGTGATCCTGTGCATGCCGCTGGGCCTGCTGCTCATGCTGATCTTCGGCTTCTGGTTCGTGACCGAAGTATCCTGCCAGATCATCTACGGCGATATTGAAAAGGTGTTCCACATTGAGGAGAGCATCCGCAAAATGAAGGATGCCGAGCTGGAAGCCGCCCTCCAAGAGGATTACGGCGAAAGAACCGACGACACCGAAGAGTAAATTTGAACTTCCGCAAAGGAGGGGTGCTCCATGGAACAACGGAATAATCTGGTTTTGCAGGGCACCGAGACCTTCTCCCGCGGGCAGCTGGACAATGTGGCACTGGACGGCGGTGCACTGGTGCTGGACAGCGTGGCGGGCCGCTGCCTGCAATACGGCAGCTACACCACGCCGGAATTTGCCATGCCGGCCTTCTGCAACCTGAATGTCAGCTGGAACGCCTTTGCGCCCCACAACACCATGGTGGAGGTGCGCTGCCGGGTATATGCCGGAGGAAACTGGACCGGCTGGATGAGCTTTGGCAAGTGGGCACCGGGCTACCCCCGCTGCAGCTGCAATTCCCAGAGTGACGACGGCATGATCTTCCTCATGGGCGATACCGTGACCGTGGCAACGCCCGGCGGCGGCACCGGCGTGCAGCTGCAGGTGAACCTTTCCACCAACGATGACAAGGTCTCGCCCGCAGTGCGCCTGCTGGCCGCGGCAGTGCGGCCGCTGGCGTGGGAGAAGCACAACGGCCACCCGCTGAACCGGCAGCTCTATCTGCCGGAATACTGCCTTTCCGCCCACGATCCCAGCTTTGGGCGCACCATGGATCTGCCGCTGGTCATGGCGGCACTGATGAACTGCTGGGGCGAGGATGTCCTGCCCGAAGAAGTGGCTTATGTGATGGAGGACATGGCCCACAGCACCACCGCCAATGCGGCCTTTGCGGCTGCTGCCGCTGGCTGCTGCGGCTACCCCTGCTGGCAGGCATGGATGGATCTTGCCGACCTGCGTGCCCAGATCCACGATGACTGCTGTGTGGCAGTGCAGGTGGAGCGGCGCATCCGCGGCCAGCGGGACCCGGTGCGGGTCTGGATGGGCCTGCGCGGCTTTGGCCACGACGATGCCGTAATGGCAGATTATGTGCTGCTGAACGACCCCACCGCAGATTCCAACGGCGCAGTGAACTGCACCATGGCACTGGTGGACTTTATGCGTTACTTTACCGGGCGCGCCATCGCCCTGCGGGCAAAACCCCGCGATGTTGCCGCCAACCGTCCGCTGCGGATGCGCTGCGAGCTGGTGCCCGGCGAGACGGCAGACGTTTACTATTTTGAGCAGCGCGGCGTGAAGGACCCGCTGCCGGAAGGCTTTTCCGGCTGGGTGGCCTGTGCGTGCCACGACGGTGTGGCCCACGCCACCACCGCCCACCGCAGCTTCTGCCGGATGGAGCGCACGCCGGAGGGAGGCATCCGCTTCCCGGAAAAGATCATGGCCGCAGGCTGCCGCTGCAGCGTGTATGCAGTGGACCAGACCGGTGCCATGCGCGTGGCGGAGGTGCGGCTGCCAAAGCCGCGCCCCACGCCGGAGCAACCTGTTTCCCAGGCACAGGAAAAGCCGGCGGAATGACCGGCCCGACCCAAAGCCTTTGGCTATAGATCAAGACATAGGAGGAACACATTATGGCAAAGACGATCATCACTTTGGGACGTGAATACTGCACGGGCGGCCGCTACATCGCTGAAGATGTGGCAAATGCGCTGGGCATCAAGCTTTACGACAAAGAGCTGATCACCATGGCAGCAAAGCACTCCGGTCTTTCGGAAGAAGCTGTTGCCGCCAGTGAAAAACGGCATACTCACAGCCTGCTGTACAGTCTGTACACCATGGGCAATGAGCTGCCGCTGGGCGATCAGGTGTTCATTCTTCAGAGCCGCATCATCAAGCAGCTGGCCGAGGAAGGCCCCTGCGTGATCCTGGGCCGCTGCGGCGACTATGTGCTGCGTGAGCGCAAGGATGTGCTGCGCGTGTTCGTGTACGCCCCCAAGGAGTGGCGGCTGGAATACGCAAAGACCAATCCTCTGGTCAAGGCCAAGGACGAAAAGGGCATCAAGGACGAGGTGGAAAAGACCGACCGCAACCGTTCTGCCTACTACAACTACTACACCCAGAACCGCTGGGGTGATGCCCACAACTATGATCTGGCCATCAACGCTGCTCTGGGCCGCGAGACCTGCGTGAAGATGATCCTGGACGCAGCCGCCGCCAAGGAGAAGAACCTTGGCTGACCGCCCGGGCACTTCAAAATAAAACAACGATGATTCGTGGGTAGGGTGCTTTTGCACCCTGCCCACGTTTCGGGCAACGGCGACTGTTTTACTCCTTCAGTCACGGCTCCCGCCGTGCCAGCTCCCTCGAAGAGGGAGCCTTTGGCAGTATGATGGAGTTCCTGATTTTGCCAATGCCTCCCTCATTGAGGGAGGTGGCATCGCGCAGCGATGACGGAAGGAGTTATTCGGCAGCGGCCTTGCCATATTCCCTGTAACCTCAACATCAAAAGGAGCAAACGTGGAAACAAAGCAACCCCAAACCTCTCCCGCCCAAACGCGGGAAAACATTATGGGCACCATGGAGATCAACCCTCTGCTGGTCAAGCTGAGCGTGCCATGATGATCTCCATGCTGGTGCAGGCGCTTTACAACGTGGTGGACTCGGTGTTCGTGTCCCATGTGAGTGAAAGCGCCCTCACCGCTGTGTCCCTCGCCTTCTCGCTGCAGAATGTGATGATCGCTGTGGGCGTGGGCACCGGCGTAGGCGTGAACGCCATGCTGTCCAAAAGTCTGGGCGAAAAGAACCAGAGCCGTGCCAATGCCACGGCAAAAAACGGCATCTTTCTTTCGCTGTGCAGCTTCGTGGTGTTCCTCGTCATTGGCCTTACCTGCATGAAGCCCTATTTCTATGCACAGACCAGTGATGCAGCTATTGCGCAGCAGGGCATCCAGTATCTTTCGGTGTGCTGCATCTTCAGTCTGGGCCTTTCACCCAGACCATGGGCGAAAAGCTGCTGGCCGCTACCGGCCGCACCTACCTGAGCATGATCAGTCAGCTGGTGGGTGCCGTGGTGAACATCATTCTGGACCCCATTTTCATCTTTGGCTACTGCGGTGAGGCCCTCAGTGGTACCACCGGCGCAGCTGTGGCAACGGTCATCGGCCAGTTCTGCGGCGCAGGCATGACCCTGTTCTTCAACCTGAACAAAAACCCAGATATCCAGATCAGCTTCAAGGGCTTCCGCCCCAGTGCCAAGGCCATTGGCCGCATCTACACGGTGGGCCTGCCCAGCATTGCCATGCAGTGCGTGGGCAGCCTGATGACCTTTGGCATGAACCTGATCCTCATGAGCTTCTCGGCCACGGCGGTGGCGGTGTTCGGTGTGTACTTCAAGCTGCAGAGCTTCGTGTTCATGCCCATCTTTGGCTTGAACAACGGCATGGTGCCCATCATCAGCTACAACTACGGTGCCCGCAGACCGGACCGCGTGAAAAAAACCATCAAGCTGGCAGTCTGCTATGCCGAGTGCATCATGCTCATTGGTTTCTGCATCTTCCAGTTCGCGCCGGATAAGGTGCTGGGCATCTTTGCGGCCAGTGATGCCATGCTGGCCATTGGCATCCCAGCCATGCGCATCATCTGCCTGCATTTCCTGCTGGCGGGTGCCAGCATCGTGCTCAGCTCGGTGTTTCAGGCACTGGGCAACGGTGTGTTCAGCCTGATCGTTTCGGTCTGCCGTCAGCTGTTCGTGCTGCTGCCGGCCGCATGGCTGCTGGCACAGACCGGCAATGTCAACAATGTCTGGTGGGCCTTCCTCATCGCTGAGATCGTCAGTGTCCTGCTGAGCCTTGGCTTCTACGACCGCATCAACAAAAACATCATTGCCCCCATGTATTCCCCTGCCGAATGAGGGGCGTGAAAAACTGTCCCTGCAAAGGAAAGGAACGTGATCTCTATGGTAAAAAAGCTCAAATGGAATCTGGTGCTCATGAGTGCGCTGTATCTGGGTCTGGGCGTTTTTCTGCTCATGAAGCCCACCACGGCCCTGAACATCGTGTGCTATGCGCTGGGCGCTGTGGTGCTGGCCTGCGCGGCGGTGCAGCTCATCCGCTATTTTGTGGTGGAACGCGGTGTGTTCCAGAGCCAGCTCACCCTGATCTCCGGCATCATCTGTCTGGCATTGGGTGCGTTCCTGATCCTGCGCAGCGACATCGTGGTGAGTATCCTGCCCATCGTGTTCGGCCTGTTCGTGATCTTTGACAGCATCAGTCGTGTGCAGAACGCACTGGACCTGCGCCGCTGCGGCTATTCCAGCTGGAAGAGCTTTCTGCTGCTGCCGGTGCTCAGCGTGGTGCTGGGCGTTATCATGATCCTGAACCCCTTCGGCACCATGGAAACGCTGGTCATGGCCATTGGCATCATCCTGATCGTGGAGGGTTCCATCAACCTGCTCAGCGCCCTGTACACGGTGCTGGCCGTGCGCCGTTTTGCCAAGCTGCACCCGGAGACTCAGTCCATGCTGGAGTCCCTGACCGGTGAAGACCTGAACGGCGACGGCGTGGTCGCCCCGGATGTGACCCGCACCGATGCCGAGGCCAGCGCTGTGGAGCTGGATGAGGTGGACGAGAGCGCCACTGTGAACAGGAGAACGAGAAATAAACCCTCTCAGGCGCTCCGCGCCAGCTCTCCCGAAGGGCGAGCTTAATGCGCTGTTTTGATGACGTTTTCCTCATACTGTGAAGAAGGTGTACCCTTTCTTCCGCAGGAAAAAGCTCCCCCCTCGGGGGAGCTGGCAACGCCGTCAGGCGTTGACTGAGAGGGTTTTATACTAACGACTAAGCAAAGGAAAAAGAGAAATGGAAAAGTATGATCTGATCATTGTCGGTGCCGGCCCGGCTGGCATTTTTACCGCTGTGGAGCTGCTGCGCCACGGCAGCAAAAAGAAGATGCTGCTGGTGGAAAAGGGCAAGCCCGTGGAAAAGCGCCACTGCCCCAAAGCCGAAGTGGGCCACTGCGTCAACTGCCGCCCCACCTGCGCCATCACCACCGGCTTTTCCGGTGCAGGTGCCTTCTCGGATGGCAAGCTGAGCCTCTCCTATGAGGTGGGCGGCGACCTGCCCGCCCTGATCGGAGAGGAGTTTGCACAGGAGCTTATCGACTACACCGACAAGATCTACCTTGAGTTCGGCGCAGACCCCCATGTGGAGGGCATCTACACCGGCGAGGAGATCAAGGAGATCCGCAAGAACGCCATCCATGCCGGCCTGAAGCTGGTGGACTGCCCGATCCGCCATCTGGCACAGAGAAGGCGCAGCAGCTGTATCTGCCATCCAGAACTATCTGCCGACAACGGCGTGGAGATGCTGTTCAATACCGAGTGCGAGAACATCATCCTTGAGAATGAGGAGTGCAAGGGCGTACTGCTGAAGGACGGCGATCAGGTCCGGCCTGTGTATGCGGATACCGTGGTCATTGGCACCGGTCGCCGCGGTGCGGACTGGCTGGAAAAGATCTGCGCCGAGCACCACATTGCCCACAAGCCCGGCACCGTGGACATCGGTGTGCGCGTGGAGTGCCGCAACGAGGTCATGGAAAAGGTGAACAAGGTGCTGTATGAGTCCAAGCTTATCGGCTACCCCAAGCCTGGAAGAACAAGGTGCGCACCTTCTGCCAGAACCCCGGCGGCTTTGTGGCGCAGGAAAACTACGACAACGACCTTGCCGTGGTCAACGGCCACAGCTTCAAGGAGAAAAAGAGCGAGAACACCAACCTTGCGATTCTGGTCTCCCACAACTTTACCGAGCCGTTCAACCAGCCCATTGCCTACGCACAGAAGGTGGGCGAGCTGACCAACATGCTGGGTGCAGGCCACATCATGGTGCAGCGCTACGGCGACATCCTGGACGGCAAGCGCACCTGGCAGAAGGAGCTGGCCCAGTCCAACGTGAAGCCCACCCTGAAGGATGCCGTGGCAGGCGACATCACCGCCGCCATGCCCTACCGCGCCATGACCAACATCATTGAGTTCATCAAGATGCTGGATATGGTGGTGCCCGGCTTTGCCGCCAACGAGACCCTGCTGTACAGCCCGGAGCTGAAGTTCTACTCCAACAAGGTGAAGATGGACGAGAACCTTGACACCAACATCAAGGGCCTGCACTGTCTGGGCGACTCCTCCGGCTGGACCCGCGGCCTGATGATGGCTTCGGTCATGGGCGTGCTCATGGGCCGCAAGCTGGCCGAAAAGGAAGGCTGCTAAAAACAAGCATCAACAAAAATCCCGGCACCGCAAGGTGTCGGGATTTTTTTAGGTTTGAAATTCAGCTCAATGAGCTCCACAGTCTTCATCTTGACCGGGGTGGTGGGCTTATCGTTCCAGTCGGTGCGGACAGCTGCGATCTTATCCACAACATCCATGCCTGCAACCACCTTGCCAAAGGCAGCGTACTGGCCGTCCAGATGAGGTGCATCCTGATGCATGATGAAGAACTGGCTGCCGGCGCTGTTGGGTTCATGGCGCGTGCCATGCTGATCACGCCGCGGGTGTGCTTGAGCGGATTGTTCACGCCGTTTGCAGCAAACTCGCCCTTGATGTTCCAGCCGGGGCCGCCGGTGCCGTTGCCCAGCGGGCAGCCGCCCTGGATCATAAAGCCGGGGATCACGCGGTGGAAGGTCAGGCCGTTGTAAAAGCCCTCGCTGACCAGCTTCTTGAAATTCTCACAGGTGATAGGAGCGGCTTCTTCGTTCAGCTCGATATCGATGATGCCGCCGTCTTCCATAGTAATGCGAACCATAACGCTACAATACTCCTTTTGTGTTGCCCCGCAGCAGTGCGGGAGTGTTCGGCAGAAGGCCTGCCGGATATCTCTTATAGTATACCATAGGTTTTGGGGGTTGCAACGCCGCAGATGCAACGTTTTTGTTAAAATTCATCTTTCATCTCCACCATATCGGCCCAAAAGCGCTTGGGGCAGTGGGTCATGCGGCATTTTTCGTTGTGGCGGGCCTTGATCTCCAGCGTCTGGTAGAACTGCTTCCACAATGCCTGAAACTGCTGCTCCCGCTCGCTGGGCGGCGGCAGCTCCAGCGGCGCGGCCAGCTCCAGCAGCCGGGCCTTGTGGTCCTCCTGCAGCAGCACAGCCTGATGCACCGCATCGTAGATCATAAAGTTCTCTTCCGGGAACCGTCCGCAAAAGTGGGGCCGCAGCAGCGGCAGGATGTAGTTTTTGGGGTGGATGACGGCGCCCAGCATCCCGTCGTGCTCCTCAAACCGCACAAAGCCCTGAAACTTGTCCACTTCCCAGTCAAGGCTTTTCTTCATCTCATACAGCGGGGCCACGTCCGGGTGGCCGGTGCGCTTCACGGTGCCGGGGCCGAGGGCGAAGGCCAGATGCAGAAAGCGGATGAGCAGCAGCTCTTTGTCCTCCCGCCCGGAGAGGAAATCCCGGCTGACGAGGTACTCTGTCTCGGGGCCAAGCTTTCTGCCAAAGCTGGCAAACACCCGCTGAGCCTTGGCGTGGTCGGTGGGGATGTCCTTGACCGGGTACAGGGTGGAAGTTTCCCGCTGGGGTGTCCACACCGCAAAGGGAATCTCGTGCTGGGCAAAGCTCTCGAATACGCAGCACAGAAAGCCTTCAAAGCTGCTGTCGTAGAGGTACACCACATCCGCATCGTGGAGCCTGCGGGCTTTCTGAACTTGAACATTTACAGCGCCTTCGCCAGACATTGCACTGCCTCCTCCCGCACCATGCGCATGGCTGCGCGCGGTGCCACGCCCTGCGTGATCAGATCGTCCACCGCAGGCGGCGTGAACAGACTGAGCTGTTCGCAGCTGCCGCCGAACACGTTGGGTCGATGAGCGCCTGCGTGATGCGCTCCCGCCCGGCGGTGCCGCGGCCCGGGTGCGCACCCGCAAAACCCTTGCAGGTGATGAAATACTGTGCCCGCTTGAGCACCACGCCCATGCGCTTCAGCTCGTCCAACCCAAGGCTGGAAAGCTTGCGCGCGTGCCAGATGCGCCGGGCGCTTTTGGGGCCGATGCCCGGCACACGCAGCAACATTTCAAAAGGCGCGCGGTTCACATCTACCGGAAAAAGCCCGTAGTGCTGCACGGCCCAGTTGCATTTTGGGTCGAGGTAGGGGTTGAAGCTCTGGTTGGCTTCATCCAGAATTTCGTCTGCCTTGAACTGGTAAAACCGCAGCAGCCAGTCAGCCTGATACAGCCGGTGCTCCCGCAAAAGCGGGGGTTTGGTGTCCAGCGCAGGCAGGCGGGTGTCCTCGGTTACCGGGATGTAGGCGGAGTAGAACACCCGTTTCAGACTGTACTTCCGGTACATGCCCTCAGTGAGCTTTAAAATGTGGTAGTCTGTCTCCGGCGAAGCACCTACGATCATCTGGGTGCTCTGCCCGGCGGGTGCGAACTTTGGCGCATGGCGGTAGACGGTCAGCTCCTGTTTGCTCTGCGCGCCGGAAACTGCAATCTGCTTCATGGGCCGGAAAATGGAGTGCCGCCCTTTGTCCGGGGCCAGCAGGTTCAGGCTCTGCTCACTGGGCAGCTCCACATTCACGCTCAGGCGGTCGGCCAGATATCCCAGCTGCTGCAACAGTTCCGGGCTTGTGCCGGGGATGGCCTTGGCGTGGATGTAGCCCCCAAAGCGGTATTCGCCCCGCAGCAGCCGCAGGGCGGCCAGCATCCGTTCGGTGGTGTAGTCCGGCGTGCCCAGCACTGCGCTGGAAAGGAACAACCCTTCAATGTAGTTGCGGCGGTAAAACTCCACAGTCAGCTCAGCCAATTCCCGGGGCGTGAAGGTGGCACGGGGGATATCGTTGGACTTGCGGTTGACACAATAGCTGCAGTCGAAGGCACAGCAGTTGGTCATGAGCACCTTTAAAAGGCTTACACAGCGGCCATCAGCGGTAAAGGCGTGGCAGCAGCCCGGTGCATAGCAGCTGCCAAGAATGCCTGCCCGCGCGGTGCGGGATGCGCCGCTGGAGGTGCAGGCAACATCATATTTGGCGCTGTCGGCCAGAATGGTAAGCTTGTCCATCAGGGTCTGTTCCATGCAGAATACACCTCCAAAGTGGGAAAAAGGGTCAAAAAATAAAGCCATGCGCAAAATTGCAGATGGCTTTTATGGTTTCACGGTTAGCGTCCTCGCCCTCTCAGTCTCACTTTGTTCGACAGCTCTCCCAAAGGAGGAGCCTTTGGCAGTACGGGAAAGTTTCCGGTTTTGCCAAGGCCTCCCTCCATGAGGGAGGTGGCTGCGAACAGCGTGAGCAGACGGAAGGAGCTATTACCACTTCGCTTTTGTTTCCACCACGCGGCCGGCGATGTGCAGATGGTTCAGGTCCTCACCCTTGATGACCATTTCGCTGTAGGCCGGGTTGAAGGGCTGCAGCACCACGCAGTTGCCGCGCTGGATATAGCGCTTCAGGGTGCCCTCGCCCTCATCGCCGTAGATCAGCACGCCAAGGTCGCCGTTTTCCAGTGTGTCCTGCTTGTGCACAAGGGCAAGGTCGCCGTCCTGAATGCGGGGCTCCATGCTGTCGCCGCGCACCACCAGATAAAAATAGTTGGAGGGGTCCTTCACACGGGCATACTCCTGACCGTAGTCCTCCTCAAAGGCGAGGGCACCGTAACCGGCCTTTACCGTGCCGATCACCGGGATCAGGCTTTCAGAATAGCTGCCAAAGAACCGCTCTTCCGGGGCGGAAACATTGCTTACCGGGCGGTACAGGCCCAGCAGATAATCTGCTGTGGTGTTCAAAAGCTCGGCAATGCGGGCCACGGTAGACGGATCGGGAGAGGACTTGCCGCTTTCCCATTTGCCGACAGCCTGCTGTGTCACGCCCAGTTTGGAAGCCAGCTCAGCCTGGCTGATGCCCTGCTTTTTGCGGCACTGCTTCAAAAGTTCTGAAAACGACATGGTATATTTCTCCTTTACACCGCGAGGAAATTTTCTTGTGTTTATTATACAACAAAAAGGTGTACTTGTAAAGACCTGAAACAGGCCAAGACCCAAAAAGGTTGTGGTAAATTTTGTTTTTAAGGCTGAAAGAAAAAAATTGCGCCAAAGGCTTGACACCGGCGTGCAAATCTGGTAAATTAAATAGGCATTCGACACGGCGTAAGGCGGATGTCCACAAGGAGAGATGTCCGAGTGGTTTAAGGAAGCAGTCTTGAAAACTGCCGTACGGCAACGTACCGTGGGTTCGAATCCCACTCTCTCCGCCATTTTTTATTGAATAAGTGTAACACACTTTGCTCTGGAGTAGTACTCAAGAGGTCGAAGAGGCGCCCCTGCTAAGGGCGTAGGTCGTCTAAACAACGGCGCGAGGGTTCAAATCCCTCCTACTCCGCCAAGAAAAAGCTCGTTGATTCGTTGAAATCAATGGGCTTTTTCCTTTGTAAAGGAAAAATGCGGCTTGTGGAACAAAAAGGAGAAACCAATGGCGTTTGGCGTTTTGGCAGGTCAGATCACGGTGATCTTTCTGGAAGTGCTGCTGGGCTATGTAGGTGCACGCAGCGGCATCATCAAGGATCGTGACAGCAAGTTTTTGTCGGATTTTATCATGAAGCTTCTGCTGCCCTGTACCATGCTGGCTGGTGCAGCCGTGGACGGTGAGCCGGAGCTGCTCACGCAGGCAGGGGTGCTGTTCGTGCTGCTGCTGGCACTGTTTGTGGTGACCACCGGCCTGTGCCGGTTGAGCAGCTGGCTGCACCACGACACGCCGGGCAAGTATGCGGTGTTGGTGGGCACGGCGGCTATGCCCAACTGCGGCTTCATCGGCCTGCCGCTGTGCAGCGCCCTGCTGGGCACGCGCGCGGCACCGTGTTTGCAGGCATGGCCATGGCCTCTTATAATGTATGGTTCTTTACCTATGTGGTGTGCCTGTTCCGCCCCGGCGAGAAGATCCGGCTCAAGACCTTCATCACCCCCACCAACATTGCCACGGTGGCTATGCTGGTGCTGCTGGCCACCGGCTGGCGGCTGCCCGCACCGGTGCAGCAGTTCTGCAGTGCGGTGGGCGGCTGCACCACCCCGCTGGCGCTCATGATCGTAGGTGTGCTGCTGGCAGACAGCGACATCCGTGCGCTGCTGCACACCGGTTTCCTGTATCGGGTCACCCTGCTGCGCGGCATCCTGTTCCCGTTGCTGTTCATGCTGCTGCTGTGGCTGCTGCCGCTGGACAATGTGCTGCGCACCGGCCTGTCCATCATCGCATGCTGCCCGGCCGGCAGCCTTGCCGCTGTGCTGGCCAAGCAGACCGGCACCGAAGCGACCCTTGCCAGTCAGGCGGTGGCCCACTCCACCGTGTGTATGCTGGTCACAGTGCCTGCCATGCTGCTGCTGACCGGTGCGATGTTCCCGATGTGAGAAGCTGTAAAAAGCCTGCTGTCTTTGGACGGCGGGCTTTCTGTTGTTATAGCATAAGGTTCGTGATACCTGCTAGCACCAGCAGGTGCACCGGGTAGAACCAGTAAAAGGCCTTTTTCTGCAGCGGACTGCACGCGCCGCGCTGCCCGTTGTAGAACCAGACCAGCACAAAGGCCAGCGGCGCAGTCAGCTCGAACAAAAACAGCAGCGCACCTGCAAGGCACTGCCGCTTGCGGTCTGCGCGAGTCAGGTACAGGGTGCAGATGATGAGCACGCCGATGGCGTGGTAGTCGGTGTTGGCAGCCAGCGCCAGCGCGGCGTAGCCGCCCGCCCACACAAGCCCCTGCCAGCCGGGCAGGCCGTTTTCCTTTTCAAAGCGCTTGAGCCCTGCCATAGCCAGCACGCCCAGCGCCAGCGTCCAGTAAACGTTCTGGTGCTGCGGGGCGAACGGTGTGCGGAAAAAGGCAAGGTCAAAAGGTACTTCGCTCAGAAGGCCGAACAGCAGAAGCCGCCCAAGGTAGCCTTTGACGTTGTGGGTGTGCAGAAAGCCCTCCACGGCCAGAAAGCAGAAGATGGGAAAGGCCAGCCGCCCGATATACCGCAGCACACGGTCTGCCGCCAGCAGGGTGCTGACCGGGATGCCACCGCAGCTGGCAGAACCGGCGGCGAGGGCCGGCAGCAGGATACCGGCTTCGATGCAGGAAGCGCCGATGTGATCAATGAGCATGGTGATGCAGGCGATGTATTTGAGCGCTGTGCCGCTGAGTCCACAGCGGACAGGGGCTTTGGCAGTCTCGGTCATAAGGAATCCCTCACTTGATAAAAAATCTACTTTTTGTGCTTTTTTAATGATACGGCGCAGGCTGGCAGGCTCCTGCGTCATCCTTGACAAAATACGCCGGAAAGGCGCATAAATCGGGCAAAAATGCTTGACAGAAAAGGCGCGGGATAGTACAATCAAGAAGATAATTGAACTATCTCAAATGAAAGATGAAAAAGATTCACAGAGAATCGGGCGTCTCCGAACCAGTAAAAACGGAAGGAGGCTTTGGGCATGACGCTTTTTTCCTACGAGATTTTTGATGCCGTGGCCCGGCAGGGCAGCTTCAACAAGGCGGCACAGCAGCTGCACCTGACCCCATCGGCCATCAGTCACGCCATTGCCGTAATGGAGGAGGAGCTGGGCTTTGCTCTGTTCAACCGCGGCAAAAACGGCGTATCCATGACCAGCTACGGCGCATCCCTGTACCCCTCTATTCGCGATGTGCTCAACAGCGACGAGGCCCTCAAGCAGAGCATCGCCCGCCTGAACGGCCTGGAAAAGGGCAAGGTGAAGCTGGGCGTATTCAACTCGGTGTGTGCTTCGCTGCTGCCGGGCCTGCTCAAAAGCTTTATGACCCACTACCCGCAGATCGAGATCGAGGTGTATCAGGGCACCTACGACGATGTGAAGGAATGGCTGCGAACCGGTCAGGTGGATATCGCGTTCCTTTCCTCCACCTGCCGTGAAGAGTTCAACCTCACCGAGCTGTTCCGCGAGCCGCTGCTGTGCATCGTGCCGCAGGACTGGCCCGAACCGGAAAACGGCGTGATGACTCCCGCCTGATGAACGGCCAAAGCTTCGTTGTGCAGTGCGATGCCACCGATGCTGAGATGCGCCAGTTCCTGAAAAAATATAAGATCGGCACCGAGCGCCGCTGCCATGTCATCGACGACCAGTCCAACATCGCCATGGTGGAAGCAGGTCTGGGCATTTCCATCATGCCGCAGATGCTGCTGCGCGACTGCAAGGCTGCGATCAAAATCTATCCCATCGAGCCAGAGGAAGACCGTGTGGTGGGCCTGGCTGTGCAGCGCCCCGCCGCAATGGCCCCGGCAGTGGAACAGATGTTCCACCACATCGTGGACTACTGCAGGCAGATCGAGCTGAGATGAGCCGGACACCTTTATACTATACCATAAAACAGTCTGTGTGTGGAGCATGGACTGTTTTTTATTAAGAAAGAGCGATTGTATCAGCGTGCAAAATCCGCTATACTTAGAAAAACAGGCTGGTTTTATGCAGAAGCCTTGATTGGAGCAGGAAGATGAAGACCATAAAACGACGTGCCTTTTGCAAGGCGGCAGCAGCTGCCGTGGCAGGCGTGCTGGCCCCGCACGCGGCGGCAGAGGCTTTGCTGCCGCAGGCCGCACAGGCTGTGGTGGGCAGTGCGGTGCCGGAGGATTACTACTCCTTTGCTTTCCGCAGCGACCACAGCGAAACAGATCTCTCCCACGATTTTTATTATACAGATGCCTTTTTTGAGAACACGGCGCTGCAGTACAGCCACAAGCTGGCACTGGCAACGCTGGGCCTTGTGGCGGCAAGCGGCAACACCTACCAGAGCGATGCGCTTTACTGGGTGGAGGGTGAAGCGGGCCGTGAGGACAGCATTGCGGATGCCTACCAGAAGCTTGGCTTTGCCAATGCGGTCTATGCGGGCTACCAGTGCAGCCTGAACACCCCGGTGGATACCGCGGGCTGTGCTTTTGCGCAGAAAACACTGGTACAGGATGGCCAGCGCACCACCATTATTGCAGCCATGCTGCGCGGTGTCGGCTATGGTGCCGAGTGGACCAGCAACCTGCATGTGGGCGAAGGCGGTGGGCACTATGGCTTTGTGACAGCAGCAGAGCATTTTTTTGAGGATCTGCAGGACTACCTGAAAAAAGCCGAGGCTGCAGCGGGAACGCTGGGCACCATCAAGCTCTGGCTGGGCGGCTACAGCCGCGGCGCGGCTGTGGCAAACCTGACGGCGGCGCGCATCCGGCAGCAGCTGCCGCAGATCGCGCAGGAAAATACCTTTGTTTACACCTTTGCCGCACCGGCGGCACTGACGGCAGCAGACCGCCCGGATCTGCAGGCGGACTACGACAACGACCACACTGCAGACGGAGGACTGAAAACGGATTGGGATGTAAGCAATATCTTCAACATCATTTCCAGCGGTGACATCGTGGCCCGCGTGATGCCGGAAGAGTGGGGCTACCACCGCAACGGAAACGACCGCTTTCTGCCCTCCACGGCGTACCAGAACGAGCTGGATGATCTGAGCATCATCGAGAGCCGGATGGGCGGCGTGCCGCTGCGGTTCGACCAGCTGGCCACAAAGGAAGATGTGGATTCGGTGATCGCGGCGGCTCTGGTGTTCTGCAAAAGCGCCGCAAATTACCACGAAAAATATGAAGCTGCCTTTATGGATATGCTGCAGTGTGCCTTTACCCTCTCGGAGAAAGAGGCAGCCGAGGGCGTGATCTTGGACGATGAAGCTGTGATGGAACGGCTGCGCAGCATGGAGAACATCCGTAAAATGTCGTGGACGAAGGTGCTGCGCTGCGTGATGACGGCTTCGGCCATGAGCCGACCCATTCTGGAGCAGGTGGGGGCCATCGTGCCGCTGCGGGCGCAGCAGGTGGTGGTGCCGGTGCTGGCGGTGGGTCTGTGCTACGAGGTGGAGAGCGATGTGCTGCGGATGCTGGTGTACTACATCCTCAGCCTGATGAGCGTGAACAGCCCGGCAGACAGCGTTCTGCGTGCGGCATTCTGCCACTACCCGGAAAACTACATCACCCTGATGGAATATTACGACCCCGCCGAGCACGGCATGGAAGCTTATACCCGAAAATAAAATCTCCGGAAATAAAAAAGAGGGGCTGTTGCAAAATAAAAATGCGATAGCAGCTTGCACAAAGGAATAGCGCAAAATCAGAAACCCGGAACCCTTTTTGAGCCATTGGCCCTGAAAAGGTTCCGGGTTTTTATAATTTTCCAGCGCAAGACCGGGCTGCCACTCAAACACCCCACTGGGGCGTTTGTTGCTTCGCAAACGCGAACTTGTTGGGGCGTGCCTGCCCCAAACCCTGCTTCTTACTATTTGGAAATTACATGATTATGCACCACTGGGTCCACGAGAACTGACGCTCATCGGAGGCATAGAACTATAAAAAGATTGGCCGTTCACAGTGTTTTGAGTCAACCCAATCAAATCGATCAACTGGCTCTCGTTATAGCGCTCTTGACAGTTATCCAGCACAGCGCATTGGCAGCTATATACACCACTATCGTTAGAGACAACTCCCCACCATTCAAGGTCTGCCAAAAGTTTTCCAATCTTCTTGCGGTCAAAGCGTATTTCTTTTTCCAAAAGGGACGAGCAAATTTGTGGAGCAGACATCGGTTTTTGCTTTAATAGGAGAGCTAATGCTAATTCCTGTCCATGCAAACGGTGAAGCAAAAGACCTCTGCGAACCCAAATGTTCGATGCTTTTTTCATAGCAAATACCTCCTTTTTTAGATAGCTCGTTCACTTAAAATACGATTGATGTCCATTTGAAATTGCGCTCATTCACAATTGTTATGTTGACGTGAGTATATCATATTACACAATAAAAGACTACTGTTATATATCAGAACTTGCCCTTTTTCCTGCGTACGTGCGTACCGACCATGTGCGGACGTACGCAGCGATTGACCCGAAACGCACAATATAGGAGGATGCAAAACAAAAGGCAGGGCACACCGCCACGGTGATACCCTGCCTTTGTTTATTGCTGTTCGAGTTCTGTACCGCCCACCACATTCCCAGACCGAATGGTCTGGCGGCATCTTTCTTGGTAGACATTCCTAGGCGTTGGGAACCGCGCACTAACAAACACCCCACTGGGGTGTTTGTTGCCCCGCCTGCGGCATGGCCGTGCTGTTCGAGTCCTGTACCGTCCACCACGAAAAAAAGTCCCCAGACCTTTTTGGTCTGGGGACTCGTGGTGGAGCATTGTCCACAGCACTCGAACCCAACACCTCTTCACGGGAGATGGTTTTGGAATCGTCCGTGAAGTTGAAATTGAGCACGACCCGGTCGTCAAAAACGTAGACCGAGTTGACAAAGGTATCAATGATCTGCCGCTGGTGTTCCATGTCCCTCATGTCACCCTTGCGGAATTTTTCAAACCAGAACCGCATCCATTCGCGGGTCAGGACTGGCTTTTTCAGCTCTTCTTCCAGAATGCTGGTGTTCAGGGCTTCCTTCCGGGCTTCCAGTTCGTCCAACCGCTGCTTGGTGGTCGGGGTCAGGATGCCCTGTTCAATGGCTTCCAGAAGGTTTGCCAGCCGCTTCTCTGTGTCCCTGAGCTGGTTTTTCAGGACAGGCAGCCGGGTGTTCTCCTTCTGCTGGGCTTCCATGACCAAATCTATCAGCTGTTCGATGATTTCATCGCTGAAAATCACCTTAATGGCAGTGTCCACCACGAACCGCTCCAGAGGCTCCTTGCGGATGGCTTTCAGGTCGCAGTGCGCCTTGCCGTGGCGTTTGGCGTTGCCGCACTTGTAGTAATAGTAGGTGTTTCCCATGTGGCTGGTGCCGCTTTCGCCACCCATCAGGGTGCCGCACTTGCCACAGAACAGCTTGGTGGTCAGCAGATAGCTCACATCCTCTTTTGCAGGCCGACCGTGGGCGATCTTGTTCTGCTCAAAACGCTGCTGTACCCGGTTGAACAAATCCTCGTCCACGATGGCAGGAATGCCGCCCGGTGTCACGATGTCTTTATAGCGGTACTCGCCTATGTAGCGGCGGTTCCGGAAGATCTGGAAGAAGCTGTTCTTCACGAACGGCTTCCCGGTGCGGGTACGCAGACCGCGCTCGTTCAGGGATGTTGCGATCTTCTCGGCCGGTTCGCCGTCGGCATACCGTCTGAAGATTTCCTGCACGATGGGAGCCGTCTCCGGGTCGATATGGTACAGCCTGTCCTCCTTGCCAATGGTGAAGCCCAGCGGCACCACACCGCCGTTGTACTTGCACTGGAGGGCGTTTTCGCGCTCACCGCGCGCCACTTTCAGGGCGAGTTCGGCGGAATAGTATTCCGCCATGCCAATCAGCATACTCTCCACCATAATGCCTTCAGGCCCCTGCGAGATGGGTTCCATGACAGACGCCAGATGGACACCGTTCTTTTCCAGCTGGTACTTGTAGTTCACGGCATCGAACCGATTCCGGGCAAAGCGGTCAAGTTTCCAGACCAGAACCACATCGAAGATTTTCTTTGCGCTGTCCTTGATCATCCGCTGGAAATCCGGGCGGTCATCCGTCTTGGCAGAGTAGGCACGGTCGATGTAGGTGCCGACCACGGTGATACCGTTCTTCTCGGCGTAGTCCTTGCAATCGCGCAGTTGTCCCTCAATGGAGCTTCGCGCTGACTGTCGGATGAATAGCGGGCGTAGATTACGGCGGTCATGGTAGCACCTCTCTTTGCACATCATTGAATCAACGCAATGTTTCGTATAACCTATATACCATATTTCACACCTGTTTGCAAGAAAAACAAAACGGAAAAGTGGTGGTGCTCATCATGAACACCACCACTTCAGAAGAAAAAAGTTCTTTGCCCGCTTATGCGTTTTAACAACTTGGAAACAATTACGGAAAATCGAATTTGAGCTTACTAGCTGAGAGCAAGAATCGTCCCGTGGCCACAAATTTTCAGTTCTTGAAAATTTCCTGTCCATCCGGGACTTCACTTCTTCAACTCTTGCGAGTTTCCGAAGTGTTCTTGTTGGGGCGTGCCTGCCCCAAACCCTGCTGGGAACGAGTACGGCAAACTGGAATTGTTTACTTCTTCATCTTAGGCGCAATAAGCAGCACGACTGTCACAAGAACATACAAACCATACAGTAACCAAGTAATGGTATTGTTCCAAGGAAAACTCATTTCTGGATGGTTCACCGCAAACATTATAAATGCAACAGCTATAATCAGCATTACCAAACCGACGATTCTTGATGCGCTCTTTTTCATGTAAATCACCTCGCCAAATTTTGATTTGTTGAACTAAGCCGAGTATACCATACTCTCCAATGAAAGAACACCCCGATATAGTGAAATTTTGCCGTTTTCCTGCGTACGTGCGTACACACTCCACAGGAATTCTAAGGAGCCTGCCCCCTTAGCACACGGACTTTGGAACAAAGTCTAGTGTGTTACACCTTGCCAGAGGTGTACAGGCTCCCGGTACGCACGTACGCAGCAACTGCCCTCAATGCGCCATATAGGTGGCGATCAAGTTCGCACAAAGCGAACTTGATTCCGCAAAGCAAAAGGCAGGATACCACTATCATAGTGATACCCTGCCTTTGCTCGTTTACCGTTCCGAGTAGTCCTTCCGCAGAACCTCCGATAAACAAAAAACGTACCCGAACCCTTTTTCGTAAAGAATCGGGTTCGAGTACGAACTGTATGGTGGAGAATTAGGGACTCGAACCCCAGACCCCCTGCGTGTGATGCAGGTGCTCTAACCAGCTGAGCTAATCCTCCATATTTTGTTTTGTGCGTTCCGAACTGGAACGTGATTATTATAGCACGGCCTTTGCCAAAATGCAAGCCCTAATTTTAAAAAAATCACACTTTTGTATCCGCTTTCCGGTTGCCCTTTGATGCCAAATCGTGTATACTGAACACAGAAACTTTCCCACCGGGAAAAGAGGTACAAAAAATGCTGACACTTCGTGGAATCATTACGCTGATCGTTCTGATCGTTCTGTTTGCACTGGCCGTTGTGTGGATCTCCAAGCAGGGCGGCTGGAAGGGCGAGGGCTGCGGCGGCAACTGTGCATCCTGCCACAGCCACTGCGAAAAACAGGACCCGAACAAAAAAGCCTGAGTTCAAAAATGCCCCCGGACATTGCCTGCTGGCAGCGTCCGGGGGCATTCTGCTTTCAGCTTTCCGTCTCGCGGTAAAACACCCCGCGCTCTGCCGCGTACACGGCAATGGTGCTCAGCAGGTCCTGATGGGCTTTCTGGTAAGTAGTGCGGCCGATGTGCAGCTGATCGATCACATCGTCTCCGTGCGGTGCTGCACATAGCGCAGCTCGAACAGATCCGCACGCAGCGGGTCGTTTTGCCGGTAATAGGCAAGGCCCTCCTCAATGGCGCGCACCAGCTGCGCTCCACCGGGCTTCGTGCACGCTGCCGCATCCCATACCGGTACAGTGCCAGCCGCGTCTGATTTCTCTGCTCGCTTGTCATGTTCTGCCCTCCTCTTTCATCCGCGCGGCGTGCCAGCACTTCGCGGCGGTTCTGCTCTTCAAAAAAGCAGAGATCCCGCTCGTACATGCTCAGACCAAGCACCGCGCTCAGCCGTTCTGCTTCGCTCAG
>ENA-OQAA01000371-OQAA01000371.1-human-gut-metagenome-genome-assembly--contig:-NODE-371-length-31781-cov-3.293486_pt1 | contig 31781 bp, 33 predicted proteins | sample MGYA00242489_ERZ504515 | MGnify/ENA primary metagenome ERZ504515 (study PRJEB26092, sample SAMD00036237) | human gut metagenome | host: Homo sapiens | study: EMG produced TPA metagenomics assembly of... | reverse complement strand
ATACACTCCAGTCGAGTAGTCAAGGCTACAGGGAAAAATCAAAAGTCCATAGTATCTGAATTGTATTGAACCACGATATTAAAAGAAAGGAAACGTGTGATAATTAACTTCCTAATTATCATACAAGGTTATTATGAAAAAACGAATCGTTCAATTACAGATCGGCGCTGCGGCGATTGCAGCAATTCTCGGAACGGGAAGCGTTATAAATGCATTTCCGTGTTCCGCCGCTTTGGTCACTGCTTACGCAAAAGAGCAGAATACCGAGGAAAATGTAACCGTAGTCAATGAAAAGACAACATGGAAATATCTTGACAACAACACAGATCCGGCATCCGGGCTGTCCTCGCTCACTGCTTGGACTACTCCTGATTTTAATGACTCTGCATGGAAGTCTGCCGCCGGAAAATTCGGTGCGAAAAGGGGCGCTCTTACATCTTTTAACGGATTTACTCCGACAGTTCTTTTACAGCAATATCAAGATCAAGAAAACAGCAAATGTACTCCGACATTTTTCTTCCGTACAACTTTTAATGCACAAAATATTGATCAGATCACTTCTGTCACAGGAACTCTTTTCCATGACGACGCTGTTGCCGTTTACTTAAACGGACAGTTGATCACTTCAGCGACATGCCGGATGAAAAGCATGAAAATAATCTTTATTATGCAGGAGTAAGCGCAGGAGCTCCTAAAGAAGCTTCAGTTGTTCTTACAAAAGATCAACTGAAAAGCATCTTAAAAGAGGGATCAAACGTTCTTTCTGTAGAACTTCATCAAGACCGTGAATCCAGTTCTGATTATTTAACTTTGAATTTCAGAATTTGTCTTTTAAACTAATAATGAAAATAATACAGACGGCGATAACAGCGGAAGCATGATGAAAAAGTAACGCAGAAATCTATTTTTCTAACTGTAGGAAACGATACGTCAAGTCAGGGAATTACATGGTACGCCGACACAGAAACGGCAGGAGAAGTTCAGTATGCGGTAAAAACAGGCGATACATTCCCTGAAAATTACTTAACTGTACCCGCTTCTTCAACAGCTGCAAACGAAAAAGGATTCTATTCTAATCAAGCGGTTCTTACAGGACTTCTTCCTGATAAAGAATATGTGTATCGTGTAAAAAATGGCGATACAATCAGTGATATTTATAGTTTTACTTCCGGAAACAACGACGGTTCTTATGAATTCGCCTTCGTAGGAGATCCTCAGATCGGCGCCGGCAGCACAGACAGCGATATTGAAGGATGGAATGAAACTTTGAAAACTATTTCTTCAAAATTTAACGCCGACTTTCTTCTTTCAGGCGGAGATCAGGTAAACACGGCCTCAAATGAAACACAGTATACAGGATACATAAATGAGTTGTTTACTTCCCTTCCGAGCGCTACGACAATCGGAAACCACGACTCAGGTTCTGCCGCATATAATCAGCATTTTAACCTGCCAAACGAAAGCGCTGATAAAGGACAGACAACTGCCGGAAGCGACTACTGGTTTGTTTACGAAAATACACTTTTCATTAATTTAAACTCCAATGACAGATCCACCGCAGAACATAAAGCATTTATCGAAGAAGCAATCGCTGCAAATCCGAATGTAAAATGGAAAACAGTTGTTTTTCACCATTCTATTTTCTCAACTGCAAGTCATGTTGACGACGGCGATATCATTACAAGACGTAATGAACTTCCTCAAGTTTTCAAAGATCTTGATATTGATGTTGTATTAATGGGACATGATCATGTTTACACAAGAACTTATATGATGGACGGAACAACTCCTGACACAAGTAAAGGAGTTCAGAGCAGCGTTACAAATCCGACAGGAATTCTTTATCTTACCGCAAACTCTGCTTCCGGTAGTAAATACTATGATATCAAAGCTCCGAATGCCGAATATTCCGCTAAGATGGATCAATCTTACAGAAGAACGGTAACAGATATTAAAGTGACAGATACTTCTTACACAATGAAAACTTATTACGCCGATGATCTATCTTTATTAGATGAATTTACAATCTACAAAGCGGATAATACAGCTCTTCTCAATAAGATAAATGAACTTAAAAATATGAATTTATCGGAGTCTGATTATACAAAAGACAGTTGGAAGTCCTTTTCCGATGCTCTTACATCAGCAGAAGAACTGTTAAAAAATTCTGATGCCACACAAGATATGCTGGATGCATCGCTTTTAGATCTTCAGACAGCTTACGAGAATCTTGTCAAAACCGATGATCAAAACGGTAATGATAACAATGGTAATAACAATAACGGCGATAACAATAACGGCAATAACAATAACGGCAATAACAACAACGGCAATAACAACAATGGCAATAACAGCGGCAATAATAATGCCAACAACAATAACAACAGCAGTAATAAAGCAAATACTTCTGCTCCGTCCGCAAAAACCGGCGATATCACCACTTTTGCTCCGATAGCTTTGCTGCTTGCCGCATCACTTTCCGTTATTGCATTTATTACAAAAAGAAGGAGATCTGCTTAAGATCAGATAGGATAAAATGATGTTGAGAAAAATAAAGCAAAACTATATTGTACTGATACTTATTTTCCTCAGTGTCCTCACTATACTTATTCTTCAGAATTTCGGGTTTAAAAGCTATTCTCGATACAGCACAGATACACTCCACTACGACAAAGGTGTCGTAGTGGAGATTTCTAATGAGGACATTGAATATGATAAAGAACTTAAAATTCACCTCGCAGTCAGGATTTAAAAATAAAAATGTCCGAAGGAATTCAAAAAGGTAAAATTATAGAAGTAACAAATTATCTAACGAAAACACATAATGTTCATGCGAAAATCCATATGCCTCTTATTATCAATATCGATCAGCCTGATAATATTGAGCCATATTATACTGTATACAATTATGACCGCACATTTTCTCTTTTTGCATGTGCCGCCGTTCTTGCAGCCGCGATCTTTTGTATCGGCGGAGGAAAGGGATTAAAATCAATCGCAGGGCTTCTTTATTCTATGCTTCTTATCATTGAATTTCTCCTGCCTGCCGTATTCTCAGGATGGCCGCCGATCGCATCCAGTATCATATGTGCCATACTGTCCACGGCAGTTACTCTTCTTCTGTTAAACGGACAAAGCGGGAAAACATTTTCCGCGATTTTATCTACAATGATTGGAATGTTTTTTGCGCTTATTCTTTTCCTTATCACATCTGCCATGATCCATGTGGACGGATTCAGTTCGGCAGATGCCGAAGGTTTGATTTTAATACATGAAGAAACCGGTCTACAGATTAAAGACGTTCTTTTTGCGGGAGTTGTAATTTCTTCTCTCGGTGCGATCATGGATGTCGGAATGTCTGTCGTTTCATCACTTTACGAAATTTATCACCATAATCCGACTCTTACTGCAAAATATATTTTCAGATCCGGTATAGAAATAGGAAAAGATATGATCGGAACAATGACGAATACACTGATCCTTGCATTTACAGGCAGTGCATTCATCACATTACTTGTGTTCCTCTCATATCAAGTACAATTTAACCAACTTATCAATTCTAATTATCTCAGCATCGAAATTGCTCAGGGACTATGCGGAACATTCGGAATTGTTCTGACAATTCCAGCCGCTTCTGCAATCTCTGCATTTATGCTGACTCGAAAACAAAAGATGATCCCGTAGTGTGCCTTTCGGCTCTTCCGGCGATTATTCATATTAAAAATTAATATATCCCTGCAGCCATATCGTTCCTTTAAAGCGCCTTCCGATCTCAGGTTCTCCCATCGTCTCGGATACGGGAACACATATATCAAATTGAAGTTCATTTACATTAAGCTTCATCTGATAAACTTCCCTGTTCGTGACGATGTTTTTTCGTCTGCGGACTGCCAGTATCTCTCCCATGATAGAATAAAGATCGCACTCTATTCCATACGGCATAAAATACGTATCCACTATAGAAAATATATCCTCATTTGCAAGTCTTTTTGAAACTTGAGAATACATATCTATATCGTCTAATGTCAGTGTTTCTATCGCGCTCTGATCTCCGTTTCTTGCTGCATTAATGAGCATCTTCCGGTTATCCGAAGCTTCTTTTTCCGACCTTACGCTTTTCTCGTCTTTGCTTACCGGAAGCAATATCATTCCTGATAAAGCAAGCCCGGATAAAGTAACTGACGTCGTCGGATCTGCCGGGAATCCGGCCTGACGTTCTCTCATATATTCGATTCCGTTCTGCACCGTAAATATCAGACTTATTCCGATCTTAGAATCTTCACACATTCCGAGATATTGTTCTTTTTCAATTTTTCTCTCTACGGCAATTTCTGCATATGTGCTTATACCGCTTCCTTCAAAATACGGAAAATAATAATAAGGATCAAAATATTCTCTTTCATCTAATCCGCCGCACAGTGCAATTCCCATACTTTGTCCGTATTCTTTTTTCAGCTCACAGAAATCTTCTCCCGGCTTATAAGAAACTATTGTCTGATGAGTACACTGCTCTTCAACTTCTTCCAACAGCTTTTTTAAGTCTGATCTTGTTTGAATATTATCAAATCCTAACGCTTTTAAATACTTATGCATCTATTTTTCATCTTTCTGTCTTGATTGTTTTCAGATCTTTTTACTCTTATTTTTTCTTGACTTCTATTTTCTCATTTCCGCCCATATACGGTCTGAGAACTTCAGGAATTTTTACCGATCCGTCAGCCTGAAGATTATTTTCCAAAAATGCAATCAGCATTCTCGGCGGAGCGACAACTGTATTATTCAGTGTATGTGCAAAATAGTTTCCGTCTTTACCTTTCACGCGAATACCGAGACGTCTAGCCTGTGCATCTCCGAGATTTGAACAACTTCCTACCTCAAAATATTTTTTCTGACGCGGAGACCACGCTTCTACATCTACAGACTTCACTTTCAAATCTGCAAGATCTCCCGAACAACACTCAAGTGTTCTTACCGGAATATCCATAGAACGGAACAGATCAACTGTATTTTTCCACAATTTTTCATACCACTCCATACTTTCTTCCGGTTTGCAGACAACGATCATTTCCTGTTTTTCAAACTGATGAATACGGTATACTCCTCTTTCTTCGATTCCGTGAGCTCCTTTTTCTTTTCTGAAACAAGGTGAATAACTTGTCAGTGTCTGTGGAAGTTCCTCTTCCGTAAGCTGTGTATTAATAAACTTTCCGATCATAGAATGCTCGCTTGTTCCGATAAGATAAAGATCTTCTCCTTCAATCTTATACATCATCGCATCCATTTCCGCAAAACTCATTACGCCTGTAACAACATTACTTCTAATCATAAACGGAGGTATACAATATGTAAAACCTCTGTTGATCATAAAATCGCGGGCATAAGATATCACTGCCGAATGCAGTCTTGCTATATCTCCCATAAGATAATAAAAACCGTTTCCTGCAACTTTTCTCGCACTGTCAAGATCAATGCCGTTAAACGCTTCCATAATCTCTGTGTGATACGGAATTTCAAAATCAGGAACTACCGGCTCTCCAAAACGCTCGAGTTCTACATTCTCACTGTCATCTTTTCCAATCGGAACAGACGGATCGATAATATTCGGAATGGTCATCATGATTTTCTTGATTTTTTCTTCAACTTCTTTTTCTTCTACAGACAACTCCTCGATTCTTCCTGCGCTTTCACTTACTTTTTTCTTAAGAACTTCTGCTTCTTCAAATTTTTTCTGAGCCATCATTGCTCCGATTTCTTTTGAAGATTTATTCTTTTCTGCACGAAGAGCTTCTACTTCCTGCTTTATCTCTCTGTTTCTTAAGTCTAATTCAATTACTTCATCAACAAGAGGAAGTTTTTCATCCTGAAATTTATTTTTAATATTTTGTTTTACGATTTCTGGGTTACTTCTTAAAAATTTAATATCTAACATAACATATACTCCTTTTTCTTCTTTACTCTTTTCCTAATTAAAATTCACATTTTATTATTGCTAAAACTTATATCTTTTCTTTATGATCACACTTTTCTATACGGTTATTCTTCCATATCTCTCAAATCATATTTTTCTTGATACACCGCTTTTTCCAGACATTCTTTTTCTTCGGATGATAACTCAATATAGCTTTCACCGTTTACAACTTCTTTTATATAAGTGTAACAGCCTTCTCTGCTGTGCATTGCATTGAAGATCCATCCGTTATTGTTTTCATCCAGCATTGTAAGTGCAAAACTCAATTCTCCGCCCATTTCGTGAAAAGCATCGTATTTGACAATTCCGACCTTCTGATAATGTGTTTTCATTTTTTCCGAAATTTCTTTTACTTCTTTTTCATTTGCTCTCACAAGTTCTGCGATTTCATCCAGTTCATCAAATTTGCCGAAAATACTTTTTTCAAGATTTTTTCCGTTTTTTCCACGCATAAATGTTACATAACTTTTCTGTAAACGTCTATATTTTGTATTCAGCATCACATACAATACGATCATTACAATCTGTATGATAAACATAACGACAAACAGATAAAACGGATCTACTCCCCAACTATCCAATATACCTTTCATTTCTTTTCATCTCCCCATATTTTATGACTTTTGCTTCATCTTTTTTCTATACGTTCTTCCTTTTCACATTTCTATTTCTTCTATTTTGATTGAATAGACATGATCAAATCATAGATTCTTTCAAGTTCTTCCTCTGAATAATATTCTATCTCAATCTTTCCCTTTCCATTCGCTTTTGGGTTAACACTCACTTTTGTTCCTATTATATTTTTCAAGTGTTCTTCGAGATTATCGTACACAAACATGTGTTCTTGTTTTTGTACTTTTACTTCTTTTTTGGGATTTTTTAAAGCTTTTACAAGTTTTTCAGTTTCCCGAACGCTTAATTTTTCATCAAATATCTTGTTTGCCAATATATACTGCTGTTCTTCATCGTCAAGCGCCAACAAAGCTCTTGCATGTCCTGTACTGATCATATCATCAACTATCATCTGCTGTACACGCTCACTTAGTTTAAGCAGCCGCATGGAATTCGTTACCGCTGTCCGGCTTTTTGAAACCCGCTCTGCAACTTCATCTTGTTTTAAATCAAATTCCTCTAGCAGACGTTTATATGCCATTGCTTCCTCGATCGGATTCAAATTTTCCCTCTGAATATTTTCAATAAGAGAAATTTCAACAATCTCCTGATCCGTATAGTTTTTCACAATAATCGGAACATCTTTAATTCCCGCAAGCTTTGCAGCTCTCCATCTTCTCTCACCCGCTATGATTTCATAATAATCTTTCTTTTTTTGAACAAGAAGCGGCTGTAATATTCCAAATTGCCTGATAGAATCTGCCAATTCCATAAGCGAATCTTCATCAAATTCTTTTCTTGGCTGTTCTCTGTTCGGTTCAACTTCATTTATTTTTACTAATATTTCCCCGGATCCAACATTTTTTTCTTGTTTTTCTTTACTTACTTTCTGCTGAGATGCTGATTCTTCCTTCACAGTCTTATTCGGGATAAGACTATCCAATCCTTTTCCAAGACCATTTCTTTTCCCTGCCATAATCACTCTTCTCCTTTATGAATAACTTCTTCTGCCAACAGCATATAACTCGTAGCTCCTGTTGACTTCGGATCATAAAGATTGATCGGCATTCCATAACTAGGAGCTTCCGCTAATCTAATATTTCTCGGAATAATTGTCTTATAAATATTCTGATTCAAATTATCCTTAACGTTTTCCACAACTTGTAGGGAAAGATTCGTTCTTGCATCATACATTGTAAATACGACGCCTTCTATCTCAAGATTCGGATTCAATCTCTCCTGTACAAGTTCAATCGTATGTATCAACTGACTCAGTCCTTCCAATGCATAATATTCGCATTGTATAGGCACTATTATAGAATCAGCCGTTGTCATTGCATTTATTGTAAGCATGCTCAATGCAGGCGGACAATCAATTACGACAAAATCATATTCATCTTTTACTTTTTTCACTTCAGTTTTTAATATATATTCCTTATTTTCAACACCGATCAATTCAATCTCTGCCGCCGAAAGGTTTATATTAGAAGGAAGAACGTCAAGATTTTCAAGTGCATCTTTACATATACACTCTTCAATTCCCGCATTTCCTATTATCAGATCATAAACTGTTTTTTCAGCTTCGTCTTTATCAACACCTAAACCACTTGTCATATTTCCTTGTGGATCCATATCAAGAGCAAGAACTTTTTTCCCTTTACTTGCAAGAGCAGCCGATAGATTTATAGAAGTTGTTGTCTTACCTACCCCGCCTTTTTGGTTGGCAATAGCTATTATTCTCCCCATTTTTGCCTCCTCATATGCGTTCTTTTAACATATTTTATATAATATTGCTTCATATTCCAAGACGCTCGCAATAAGAACACTGATGTTTTCACAATCTAAATCCCTTATGTTTGCGTATTTTATATTATACCACTTTTTAAATTATTAATCTATAACTTTTGAATGTTTCACGTGAAACATTTTATTAACTTTTCACGTTTTTATCTTTTAAAATAACCTTTTATATCTACCATTACTAACAAAAAATCTTTTTTTATTTTTGACTTTTTTATTTCTACTTCTGCTTTTATTACAATAAATGTTCACGTGAAACATTTTATAAATCATTTCTATTATCTCTTAAAATATTCTTATTATTTCTTTCATTCTTGAATTGATAAATTCAGTGTAGTATAATAATTAAATAAAGTATTGAAAGATGGTGAAATCCTATGGATAAGAATAAGTTATTAAAGAGAATTGCTGTTTTTACAGGTGTTTCTTTAACGGCAATGCATGTTTTTAACAGAATCTCTACATATATTGCTACTGCTGATAATCTTCTTGGTGCAGATGATTATAACGTCTATGATTGGAAATACGGAAAAATTTCTTATAAAAAGAAAGGGGCAGGAACGCCTCTTCTTCTTATACACAATTTTAATGTTTTCTCATCTTCTCATGAATGGAATAAGATCATAGATCACTTTTCAGCAACAAACACTGTATATTCTATTGATTTGCTTGGATGTGGTTGTTCTGACGTCCGATCTTAACATATACTAACTTTTTATATGTGCAGCTGCTTACCGATTTTATCAAAAATGTAATAGGTGAAAAAACAGACGTCATTGTTTCGCGGGACTCCTCTCCTTTTGTTTTAATGACATGTGCAAATGACGACACCTTAATCGATCGTATTATAATGATAAATCCTCAAAGCTTAGTTTCACTTGCAAAAGTTCCTTCTAAACAGAGCAAATTATTAAAAAACATACTATATATGCCTGTTATAGGTACTTTTATATATAACATAAAAACAAGAAAATCCATTATATACGAGAGATTTACTTCCGCATATTTCTACAATCAAAACAAAGTAAATGAAAAAGATATGTTAGGATGTTTTGAATCATCGCACAGAAATAAATCTCATTCAAAATATGTATACAGCCTGTCAGAAATTGGGTTATACAAATGCAAATATTTCTTTTTGTCTGGGCAAATTAAAAAATAAAATTACAATTATTATAGGAAATGATAATCCTGAAAATATTCTTTCCGCAAACCAATATCAAAATCAAATTCCGGAGATAGAAATCATCGGAATAGATCATGCTAAAATGCTTCCTCATGTGGAAAAATCGGATGAATTTATTGAAATAGTAAAACCGCTCTTAGAGAAATAGCTTATCAATATATGACATTCATAAATTTATCTTTTTAAATTCATTTTATAGAATACTTTTTAAAATTTAAATTTTAATAAATAAAAACGCGTATTCCGGCGTTTTTATTTATTCCTCAATTATACTTATTCACATTTTTTAGTTATATATGCTCACTTTTAGTTATATATTCTCTCTTTTTCTTGTATTTCCGTTTTTATAATATTTTTATGCGCAACCTTTATATGCCGACATGTTATAACGGCTCTCTTGAAGGCATTCCGGCCTTCCTCGGATATTTTGCCGGTGTAATTTTAATCTTTTTAATATTTACAAGCGCCCTTCCCATATCTGTTTCCGGTAATAAAAATTTGTCTGTTTTTTCGATTTTTCCGCCAAGTATATTCACTGCCTTTTCTGCCTGTTGAATTTTCTTCATCAGATGAGCCGCTTTTATATGAAACAAAATATCCGTTTCTTTTTACAAAAGGAATACAATACTCACTCAAAGTTGATAAATTTGCAACAGCTCTCGATACGCAAAGATCAAACTGTTCTCTGTATTCCTTTCTTTTCGCATAATCTTCCGCTCTTCCGTGAAGTGTTTCGACGTCTGCAAGATCTAATTCTTCTATAACTGCATTTAAGAATTTTATTCTTTTATTTAATGAATCAAGCAAAACAACGTGAATATGCGGAAACGCTATCTTTATCGGAAGTCCGGGAAAACCTGCTCCTGTTCCTATATCTATTACCGCATCTATCTTATTCATATCTATATTTCTTACAAGCGTCAGACTATCTGTAAAATGTTTCAGATTTACCTCGTCATAATCGGTAATTCCTGTCAGATTCATTACATTATTCCATTCTACGAGCATTTCATAATAGCGATCAAACTGCTCTTTCTGATGTTCTGTAAGATTAATATTCAATTTTTCAAGTTCTTCTTCAAACTTACTTTTTTCTGCCATCATCTTTTCCTCTTTTAACTGTTCCACTTTTCAGCTCTGTTCTATTTATAATAGAACAGAGCTTTTAATGATAATACTTCATACAAATATAAAATCTATTTTATATTTTATTCTCTATCTACATTCTAAATACTTCTCATCTGCTTCCTAAATAAACAAGAAGAACCGATACATCTGCCGGAGATACTCCTGATATTCTGGATGCCTGTCCTATCGATGCAGGACGGATCTGATTTAATTTCTGTTTTGCTTCTATACGGAGACTTTTTATTTCATCATAATTTATATCTTCCGGTATCTTTTTATTTTCCAATTTTTTAAATTGTTCCACTTGACGCATCTGACGTTTTATATACCCGTCGTATTTAATGTTAATATCAACCTGCTGTGCCACGTCTCCGGGAAGATTTTTTCTGTTTTTGTCTATCGGAGCAAGTTTTTCATACGATAATTCAGGTCTTCTGATCAGTTCCGCAAGAGTTGTTCCTGATGTTAACGGGGTGCTTTCATATGTTTTTAACAGATTCTGACTTCTTCCGACGTTCCGATATTTACCCGTTCCACCCGATGTATTTCTTCTTCGATCAACCGTTCTTTTTCAAGCAGTTTCTCGTATCTTTCTTCGCTGATAAGGCCTATCTCATATCCTAATTTTGTTAATCTTTGGTCTGCATTATCCTGTCTGAGCAAAAGATCTGTACTCTGCTCTTGACGTCATCATCCGATATGGCTCGCGACTCTCTTTTGTAACGAGATCATCGATTAAAACACCTATATACCCCTGTGATCTGTCAATGACAATTCCTTCTTTTCCCTGCAATTTTCTTGCCGCATTAATTCCGGCTACGATTCCCTGTGCCGCAGCTTCTTCATATCCCGAACTTCCGTTAAACTGCCCGCCGCTGAATAATCCTTCTATATTTTTAAATTCCAACGTACTTTTTAACTGCCTTGCATCTATACAATCATACTCGATCGCATATGCATTTCTTACGATCTTTGCATGTTCCAAACCCGGAACACTTCTATACATTGCATACTGAACGTCTTCCGGTAATGAACTCGACATTCCGCCGACATACATTTCATTTGTATGGATTCCTTCCGGCTCAATAAAGACCTGATGTCTGTTTTTATCTGGGAATTTTACTACTTTATCTTCTATCGACGGACAATATCTCGGTCCTGTTCCTTCAATCGCACCGGAAAACAGCGGCGATCTGTCCAGATTTTCCCGAATGATTTCGTGCGTCGTTTCGTTTGTATATGTAAGCCAGCATGACACTTGATCGATCTGAACGTCTTCCGGATCTGTCGTAAAAGAAAAGGCACGACTCTTTCATCACCTTTTTGTTCTTCCATCTTTGTAAAATCGATTGAGTTTTTATCAATTCTTGCAGGAGTTCCCGTTTTAAATCTATACATCTTAATTCCAAGTGATTTCAAACTGTCGGTAAGATAATTTGCGCTCTGCAGCCCGTTAGGACCTGTCTGCGTACTTATTTCTCCGTAAATGCAGCGGGCTTTTAAATATGTGCCTGTACACAAAATAACGGCTTTACACGGATATATAGCCCCCGAATATGTCTGAACCCCTTTTATTTTCCGAATTCCAGATTCATTCGGATCGTCTGCTATAATATCCGTCACTTCCATCTGACGGATATCAAGATTGTCCTGTTCTTCCAAAACCCTCCGCATCTCTTTGCTATAGTCGGATTTATCTGCCTGTGCACGAAGAGAGTGAACTGCCGGACCTTTTGACTGATTTAACATTTTCGACTGTATAAATGTCTTGTCGATCACCTTTCCCATTTCTCCGCCGAGGGCATCGATTTCTTTTACAAGATGTCCTTTTGAACTTCCCCCTATCATTCGGATTACACGGCATCAATGCAATACTGTCTACACTTACCGTAAACATTACCGTTTTAAATCCTAACCGGGCGCACGCCAGCGCTGCTTCACATCCTGCGTGTCCCGCTCCTACAACCGCAATATCATATTGATCTTTATTTTCCCATACAGAATTTGCTGAATATTTCATTTATCAAGTCTTCTCCTACTGAATTTCCCGTAATATACCCGAGACTTTCATACGCATCCATCAAATCGATCGAATAAAAATCTTCCGGCATATTATCATCGATACTTCTTATTACCTTTTTCATACTTTCGAGAGCTTCCAACAGAGCGTTTTTCTGACGAACATTTGATATATACACTTGATCATTAAATGAAATGTCGCCTTTTAAAAACATCTCTTTCACTTTATCTTCCAGGTCTTTGATTCCTCTTTCTTCTTTTGCAGATATTGAGATGATCGGAATATTTGAAACTTTTTCTTTTATATGTTCTGCCGAAATCACAGTGTCGATATCTGATTTATTTAATAAAACAATCGACTTTTTGTCACTGATCATATTAATGATCTTCTCATCATTTTCATCCAGACTTCTCGATGCATCGACTACATAAATGATCAGATCTGCTGTCTCTGCATATTCTAACGCTTTATCTACGCCGATTTTTTCAATCAGATCTTCTGTCTGGCGGATTCCTGCCGTATCGACAACATTTAAGTTGAGTACGCCTAATTTGATCGTCTCTTCTAATACATCTCTCGTTGTTCCTTCTATATCTGTTACGATTGCTCTCTCATGTCCTGCAAGAACATTCAAAAGTGACGATTTTCCTGCGTTCGGTTTTCCGACAATCACCGTTTTGATTCCTTCTTTTATCACGCGACCGTCATCTGCCGAATGAATCAGTCGTTCCAATTCCTGAATAATCTCTTCCGCCGAACTGCGCAAAGTATCGGAATATCCATCTACGCTGATATGCTCCGGATCATCAAGCGCTGTCTCTATAAATGCCGTATGATAAATAATTTTTTCTCTTATATCATTAATCTTCTTTTTTACGCTTCCTTTTAGCTGGCTGACAGAACTTTGAAGTGCATATTCGTTTTCGGAATTGATTACATCTATAACCGCTTCAGCCTGTGAAAGATCCATCTTTCCGTTTAAAAATGCCCTCTTTGTAAATTCTCCCGGTTCGGCAGGACTTGCCCCGTTTTTTAACACGAGTTCCAACACTTTTTTTTACAACAAATGTTCCGCCGTGACAATTTATCTCCACGGTATCTTCTCCTGTAAATGTTCCGGGAGCTTTCATCACAGTTACAAGAACCTCGTCTATTACTTCTTCCGATTTCTTTTCTGCCGAAGATATTTCTCTGTCTACAATATATCCATAATTTATCGTATGGCTTTTTACTTCACAAAGCTTTTTCTTACCTCTGTAAATACGGTCTGCAACTAAAACAGCTTCCTCTCCGCTGATTCTCACAATTCCTATTCCCGAGTTTGTCATTCCGGTCGATATGGCTGCGATCGTTTCTTTTCTCATTTTATCCCGTTCTCCCGATTTCTTAATTTAATACTTAACTTCCCGCAAACTAAAAATAAAGCATTACATTTTATTTTAGATTGAAAGTTCCCATTCGTCAACTTAAAACATTTCCGTAAACGTCAGCTTATTTATCCACTTATTTATTCACAAAAAAACGCCTGACGTTTCACGATATCCGCAAACTATCAGACGTCTTTTATTTTATTTAATTATCTTTTTAATGTAACTACAACTTTTCTGTACGGCTCTTCACCTTCACTGTGTGTCGTTACATATGGATCTGACTGCAGTGTGGAATGAATAATCCTTCTTTCATACGGGTTCATCGGCTCAAGTATAACAGGTCTTCTGTTCCTTTTTACCTTATGTGCAATATTTTTCGCAAGATGTTTTAATGTCTCTTCTCTTCTTGCACGATAATTTTCTGTATCGAGTTTCACTCTTACATAACCTGACTGATGTTTGTTTGCAACGCGGTTTGCAAGATATTGAAGGGAATCAAGAGTTTGTCCTCTCTTACCGATAAGAATTCCCATATTCTCACCTTTCATATCAACATAAAGAGCTCCGTCTTTGTCGATTGACGATGTGATCTCAACATCCATATCCATCGCTTTTAATGTGTCTTTTACAAACTGCTCTACATATCTGATCGTCTCATCTTCTACTTTTGCAAGAAGCTCTTTTTCTTTTACAGATACCGGCTCTGACTTTTCTTCTTTTGCATTTGCTGAAGCTTCTTCTTTTTCTGTCTTTTCTTCCCGCACAGCTTCTTCCTTTTTCGCTGCTTCTTCTGCCTGATGTTCTTTTACATCATCTTCTTTTACATTGTCTTCTTTTGCAAAATACTCTTTTACGGGATTCTCTCTTATTGTTTCTTCGACAGCTTTCAGAAACTCTTCTTCTTCTTTATCTTCTTTTTTCCACGCTTCGATCACAGCCTGTTTCATACCGATTCCAAGAAAACCTGCGCTTCCTTTTTCAATGACATTATATTCAAGTCTGTCGCTTGTAACACCTAATTGAATCAACGCTTCTGTAATCGCATCGTCCAAAGTTTTCGCAGATACTCTGATACTACCTTTCATACCATTCATTCCTTTCCCGCAAACAGTTTACTTCTTCTTTTTATTATCCTGCTTCTCCGGAATCACTTCTTCTGTTTTTACACCGCTGTTATATTTATTTACAAGATTTGCCTTTGATGTAAGACTTCCGGGTTTTGCATTTTTCGCAAGTTCCTGTGCTTTTCTGATCTTTTCTTCTTTTTCGGCATCGATTGCTCTTCCCTTTGCCTTAGAAGAAGATGTTCCTACGTTCCGGGTACTTGTTGTTGCCATCTTATTGATTTCTTCTGCCGAAGTACCTTTTTTCTCGCGTTTCTTTTTCGCTTTTTCCTGATTTTCTTTTATAATATCATCAATACTCTTTTTCGACAAATATTTATTTACCGCAAGCTGCTGAACGCTTCGTACAGCCGCGCTGGCTACCCAGTATAAACCAAGTCCTGCCGGGAGTGTAAAACCGAATACAACAGAGATCAACGGCATTGTATAAGTCATTGTCTTCATGGAAGCTGCCATCGGATTATCATCACTCATTGCCGCTCCACCTGCGCCTGCCTGTGAAAGTTTCACGCTGATAAACTGTGTCAAACCTGCAAGTACCGGAATCAGTACTGCGATAATAACTCCTGCGATCGAAGCCGCCGCCAAAGCATCTGTAAGAAGATTCCACGGATGTGCTCCTATATCGACTCCCAAAAAGTTATTCAGATGAGAAACTTCTGACATAGTATTATTTACAACGCTTTCAAGTTTCGGCATCTTATCGACCAGCTCATTCCATGTGGAACTTTGGAATTTATACATCACTTCGATCATATTGCCCGCTTTAGTATAATCTAATGATTCAGCTCCCGGAACAAGACCTGTCGCAAGAGATGACATAATCTTCTCATATCCTGTTGTTGCCTGGATTTTCTCAACAAGAGGTATATATACGTTTCTTACTTTTGTAACATATTCCGGAATATTTTGTACTACCGGATAAAGTCCGAACAGGAATACGAGCTGCAATAATGAAGGAAGACATCCGCTTGACATCTTCAGACCATATTTATCGTAAACCATATTCATCTCTTCCTGCTGTTTCAGCATGGAAGCCTGATCCTTTTTATTTGCATATCTTTTCTGGATCTTCTGAATCTCCGGCTGCATTACTGCCGACATCTTTGTAAACTTCTGCTGTTTGATCGTAAGCGGAAGAAGAAGCGTATATACGATAATCGTAAATACGATAATCGCCACACCGATATTTTCAATTCCGATTGCGCTCAACGCGTTGTAGATTCCGTTCATGACCTGACCTAACAGCCATGATACTTGCTTAATGATCGGCCAGTCATAAATTCCTGCAGCCGACATTACAAAAATTTCCATTACTTGTCCTCCTTAAGGTACCGGATCATACCCGCCTTTTGAAAACGGATTGCAGCGCAGGATTCTCCAGACGGTCAGTGCACCGCCTTTAACCGCACCGTATTTTTCTATCGCCTCGATCCCATACTGGGAACATGTGGGATAATACTTACATGTGCTGTATCCTTTCATACCGGATAAATACTTTCTGTAAAACCGGATCAGCCATAACATCACCTGCTTCATCCGCGCCACTTCCTTTTAATTATTTATATATTTTATGAAGCTTTCCGAGGTGGATCAGTGCGCTCTCAATCTCATGATAATTTCTTCCTTTGGCACTTGTTCTTGCAATTACAACTATATCTATTCCACAACGGAAATGTTCTTCCGACAGTCTGTAACTCTCTCTTATCAGTCTGGTCAGATGATGTCTGACAACACTGTTTCCGACTTTTTTACTTACCGATATCCCTATTCGGTTTTCCTGAAGTCCATTTTCTAAAATGTACATAACAAGATAACTGTTTGCAAAAGACGTTCCCTTTTTATAAACATTCTGAAAATCTCTGTTTTTCTTTAAAGACTGGGAAAATTTCATTCAAAACCTCTTCTTCAGTCTGTCCTGACTGCTTAATAAAAATAAATAGAAGAAAAGGCCACATATATGCGGCCTAAGCTGATAACTGTTTTCTTCCTTTTGCTCTTCTGGCAGCTAATACTTTTCTTCCGCCCGGTGTGCTCATTCTTGCTCTGAATCCGTGAACTTTAGATCTGGATCTTTTTTTCGGCTGAAATGTCATTTTCATATCAAATACACCTCCTCTTTTCTGATATACCTTATAATAAAGTATTCACAATAATTAACGTTTTTTTTCCGCGCTTTTATCAAATTTAACCTTTTCTTATTATAAATTTGAAAAAACACTGCTCTTAATTATAGTAAGAAACCTGCTATAAGTCAAGCAAAATCAAGGGTTTCATAGAAATATTTTGCAATAACGCTACTATAATAAGCATACATCACAGTTTTACAAATAACAAAAGCTGAATTGTTAAAATAATGCAAGTTATTTTGACTTTTCCAAAAGTTATTCACAGAATGGGGAAAATTTTCGTTTTTTATGTGGATAACTTGTTAAAAACTTTGGGATAAGCTGTGAATAAAACAATTTTTTTCAAAAAAACGTCTATATTACGCAGATTATTGTTGTGAATAAAGTTATACACATTATTTCTCATTGCCTAAGAACCGCTTTTGATGTAAAATGTAATAGAGAGATTCTGCCTTTATATCTCTCTATTCTATTGATTAGGAGTTACTTTTGATGAATATTGTAGAACAAAACTGGGATTTGATATTAAATAAGATGAAACTTGAATACTGCTCATCTAATATTTCTTATACTACTTGGATTGCGCCTTTGACAGTTTATGAAGTAAAGGACAATACCGTTTATATTCTCGTCCAACTAAGGGCAAGCCTTGAACATATCGAAGAAAAATATCTTCTTCCTTTTAAAGTCTGCATTGCGGAAGTAACCGGAATTGAATTTGAAGTTGCTTTTGTTACAGACAATGAAGCGGTTATTCAGGAAAAAAAGGAAAATATTATTAAGAAAAACCGTGTTAACGCGATTTATGAAAAAGCGAACCTGAATCCAAAATATACATTTGATACTTTCGTAGTCGGAAGTAACAACAATTTCGCGCATGCCGCTTCACTTGCAGTTGCGGAATCACCCGGAGAGATTTACAATCCTCTCTTTATATACGGAGGCGTCGGATTAGGTAAAACTCATCTTATGCATTCCGTCGCTCATTTTATACTTGCAAACGATCCGTCTAAAAAAGTATTGTACGTTACAAGTGAAACTTTCACGAATGAATTGATCGACGCTTTGAAAGCCGGTAAAACGGGAAGTGAACTTGCCATGACAAAATTCCGTGAAAAGTACAGAAATAACGACGTTCTTTTAATCGACGATATTCAGTTTATAATAGGAAAAGAAAGTACACAGGAAGAATTCTTCCATACTTTTAATCATCTTCATGTATCGGGAAAACAGATTATCATATCAAGTGATAAACCCCCGAAAGATATCGAGACACTTGAAGCCCGTCTTAGGACAAGATTTGAGTGGGGACTTATTGCCGATATCTCGTCGCCTGATTATGAGACAAGAATGGCAATTCTAAGAAAAAAAGAAGAACTTGACGGACTTGAAAAATACCATATTCCGGACGATGTTATGCAATATATTGCCAATAATATCAAATCGAATATTCGTGAATTGGAAGGCTCTCTTAATAAGCTGATCGCTCTTTCTAACCTTGAAAATAAAAAGATCGATATCCCGCTTGCGGCGGAGGCGTTAAAGGATATGATCTCTCCGGATAATAACCGAGAGGTGACGCCTGAACTTATCATTGATATTGTATCTGAACACTTTAATATTCCGATTTCAGAGTTAAAAGGAAAGAAGCGAAATGCAGAAATCGTCCTTCCAAGACAGATCATCATGTATCTTTGCCGTACTCTGACGGATACGCCTCTTAAGGCGATTGGCGCTATCTTAGGCGGAAAAGACCATGCTTCTGTCAATCACGGCGTTAAGAAGATCGAAAACGAATTAAAAACCGATGAAGCTCTTAATAATACCGTCAACATTATAAAAAAGAAGATAAATCCGATATAATTGTGGATAACTATGTAGATTACTTCTTAAAAACTATGGGAAAAGATGTGAATAACATAATATCGACCTGAAGAGGTTCAGATTTATACCCACACTTTCCTCATCGTTTCAACTCGAATCCCACACAGTTATCACAAGCAGAAAACCTTGATTTTTCAAGGGGTTGAGATGGTTTTCAACTTATTCACAGCCTCTAATACGACGAATGCGGAATTGATTTTATATAAATCTATATTATTTCGTGCGCGTCTGACTTTTCCACACAGATCGAAAGGAGTTACTTTTTTATGAAAATCATATGCACAAAACAGAATCTGGCAAAAGGAGTGAGTATCGTTTCCAAAGCTGTTCCGTCAAAAACAACGATGCCAATTCTCGAATGTATTTTAATAGACGCATCTACAGACGTCATTAAACTTACAGCTAACGATATGGAACTTGGAATCGAAACGTCTATAGATGGAGAGATCATTGAAAGAGGTATTTTGGCTCTTAACGCAAAAATATTTGCAGAGATCGTCAGGAAACTTCCCGACAACGAAATTATCATAGATACACAAGGCGATAATCAGGCGCTTATCACAGGTGGAAAAGCAAAATTTAAAATCGCATCACTTCCGGGAGATGAATTTTCTTATCTTCCGAACATTGAGAAAGATGATTTTATAACAGTGTCGGAGTTTACACTAAAAGAAGTAATCCGTCAGACGATCTTTTCGATCGCCGACAGCGATACGAATAAAATGATGACAGGAGAACTTTTTGAAATCGAAGATAATATTTTGAAAGTCGTATCACTTGACGGTCATAGAATTTCAATCAGAAAAATAGAACTGAAAGATTCTTATGCGCCTAAAAAGGTAATCGTTCCCGGAAAAACACTTCAGGAAATCAGTAAGATCATAGGCGGGGAAGCAGAAGCCGATGTAGATATTTCATTTACGAAAAATCATATCGTATTTGAATTCGACAGGACGATCGTAGTATCAAGACTGATAGAAGGAGAATATTTCCGTATAGATCAGATGCTCTCAAGCGATTATGAAACGAAAGTAAAAATAAATAAAAGAGAGCTTCTTGAATGTATCGACCGCGCTACCTTGCTTATCAAAGAAGGAGACAAAAAACCGCTTATTATCGATATCAGAGACGAATCAATGGAATTTAAAATAAAATCACAGGTCGGTTCAATGGATGAAGATATTATGTGTATCAAAGAAGGCAAAGACCTTCTTATCGGATTTAATCCGAAGTTTTTGATCGAGGCGCTCCGAGTGATCGAAGATGAAGAAGTAGATCTTTATTTCATGAATGCAAAGGCGCCGTGTTTCATAAAAGACGAGGCACAAAGTTATATTTATCTTATTCTTCCTGTAAATTTTAACGCAGCAGTATAAAAGGAGTAAAATATGGAATTTTTTCATTTGAGAGCCGGAGAAGAATTTATCCGGCTCGGACAGGTTTTAAAAGCAGCCGGATTTGTTGAGAACGGCGGGCAGGCAAAAGAAGTAATACAAGACGGATTTGTCAGTGTAAACGGAGAAGTTGAGACGAGAAGAGGTCGTAAACTGTATCCGAACGACGTTGTATCTTACGAAGAAAATGAGTTGACGGTCAAACAATAAAGGGTGAATCCGAACATTGAAAAAAATGTAAAAAGCGTGTAAAATAAATTAGATGGGAAAGTTATGGTTATCAAATCTTTGAAGCTTAAAAATTACAGAAATTATGATCTTCTTGATCTGAAATTTGATCCGAAGACAAATATTCTGTATGGTGATAATGCTCAGGGAAAAACGAATATACTGGAAGCTTTATATTTATCGGGCACAACAAAGTCTCACAGGGGAACGAAAGACAGAGATGTCATTCAATTCGGGTATGATGAGTCACATATAGAGACGATCATTGAGAAAAGGAACATAGATTTTCAGATAGACATGCATCTTAAGAAAAACAGTCCAAAAGGGATTGCCATCGATAAAGTTCCGATCAGAAGAGCAGGTGAACTTTTCGGGATTGTTCATTTTGTGTTCTTTTCACCGGAAGACCTGAACATCATAAAAGAAGGACCGGCAGGGAGAAGAAGATTTATTGATCTGGAACTTTCACAGCTCGATAAAATTTATCTCAATAATCTTTCTAACTATAATCGAATCATTAATCAGAGAAATTCCTTGTTAAAAGATATATACGGACAGAGAAATCTGATAGAGACATTAGATATATGGGACATGCAGCTTGCGGAATATGGAAAAAAAATATTAGAGCGGCGTAAACAGTTTATAAAACAGGTCAATGATATTATTGCCGATATTCATTACAAGCTGACGGGAGGAAAAGAGCGGATCACATTGACATATGAGAGCAGTCTCGGAAATATAACGTTTGAAACTGCTTTGAGCAAATATAGGGAACGTGATCTGCGAATGAAGAGTACGACAGTCGGTCCGCACAGAGACGATATCTGTTTTACGACAGATGCGGGACTGGATATTCGGAAATTCGGTTCGCAGGGACAGCAAAGAACAGCGGCTTTATCGCTGAAATTATCTGAAATTGAACTTGTAAAAGAAGAATTAAATGATACGCCTATCCTGCTTCTTGACGATGTATTGTCTGAACTGGACAAACATCGGCAAAACTATTTATTGGATAGTATCGATAATATACAGACGATCATAACATGCACAGGGCTGGATGAGTTTGTCAATCACAGATTTTCTATTAACAAGATATTTCACATAAAGAACGGACATGCAGTAAATGCAAATTAGGAGGGTATTACATGGGTGCATCAAGTACAGAATTTGACGCGGAATATGGAGCGGATCAGATCCAGATACTGGAAGGTCTGGAAGCCGTAAGGAAAAGGCCCGGTATGTATATCGGCAGCACTTCTACGAGAGGACTTCACCATCTTGTATATGAGATCGTGGATAATTCCGTAGACGAAGCTCTGGCGGGATATTGCGATGAAATACAAGTAAATATTAACAAAGATAATTCTGTTACAGTGTGTGATAACGGAAGAGGTATTCCGGTCGGTATTAATCACAAAGCGGGACTTCCGGCAGTTGAAGTTGTATTTACTGTACTTCATGCAGGAGGAAAATTCGGCGGAGGAGGATACAAAGTATCCGGAGGACTTCACGGAGTAGGTGCATCTGTAGTAAACGCACTTTCGGAATGGCTTGAAGTAGAAATATATCATGACGGTCAGATATACAAGCAACGTTATGAAAGAGGAAAAGTTGTATATAAATTAAAAGTGGTCGGCGAATGTGAACCTGATCGCACAGGAACGACGGTTACGTTTTTCCCGGATGCAGAAATATTTGACGATACGGTGTTTGATTATGATACGTTGAAACAGCGTTTCAGGGAAATGGCGTTTTTAACAAAAGGTCTGAAGATTGTATTAAGAGACTGGAGAGGCGAAGAATTACGAGAGCATACGTTCCACTATGAAGGCGGAATCAAAGAGTTTGTCACATATTTGAATAAAAGTAAAACTCCGCTTTACGAGCAGATCATTTACTGTGAAGGATGAAAGACGGCGTTGCAGTGGAAATTGCGATGCAGCATAACGATTCTTACAGTGAAAATACTTATGGTTTTGTAAATAATATTACAACGCCGGAGGGCGGAACTCATATCGAGGGATTCAGAGGCGCTCTTACAAAGACGTTTAATGATTATGCAAGGAAAAATAAACTGCTTAAAGATAGCGAACCGAATCTTTCCGGAGACGATATCAGAGAAGGGCTTACTGCAATCGTAAGCGTGAAGATCGAAGATCCTCAATTTGAAGGTCAGACGAAACAAAAGCTTGGAAACAGCGAGGCAAGAGGTGCGGTAAACAGTATTCTGTCTACTCAGCTTGAAATTTTTCTGGAACAAAATCCAAGCGTTGCCAAAATTACGGTTGAAAAATCAGTTATGGCTCAGCGGGCAAGAGAAGCTGCAAGAAAAGCAAGAGATCTTACGAGAAGAAAATCGGCGTTGGAAGGAATGTCTTTGCCGGGAAAACTTGCAGACTGTTCCGACAAAGATCCTGTAAATTGTGAAATATACATCGTAGAGGGAGATTCCGCCGGAGGTTCGGCGAAGACGGCTCGTGATCGTGCCACACAGGCAATCCTTCCTCTTCGAGGAAAAATTTTGAATGTAGAAAAGGCGCGTCTCGATAAAATATATGCAAATGCCGAGATTAAAGCTATGATAACTGCATTCGGAACCGGAATTCATGAAGACTTTGATATTTCAAAATTAAGATATCATAAAATCATTATTATGACCGATGCCGATGTAGACGGAGCACATATAAGCACATTGCTGTTGACGTTTCTTTATCGTTTCATGCCCGATCTTATCAAAGAAGGTTATGTATATCTTGCACAGCCACCTCTTTATAAGCTGGAAAAAAATAAAAAAGTATGGTATGCATACAGCGACGAAGAATTAAATCAGATACTTACAGAAGTAGGACGAGACAGTAATAATAAAATTCAGAGATATAAAGGTCTGGGTGAGATGGATGCAGACCAGTTATGGGAAACAACAATGGATCCTGAACATAGAATTTTGCTGCGTGTAACGATGGATGAAGAAACGTCATCTGAACTCGATCTCACATTTACGACTCTCATGGGAGATAAAGTAGAACCAAGACGCGAATTCATAGAAGAAAACGCAAAATACGTTAAAATTTGGATATATAGCACTTTACAGCGACTATTCATGGAATTGATTGAGGTAAAAAATCAGGTTTACTTGATTTTTTACAGAAAAGCAATTCTATGGTTTGGCATTGGAAATGCCAAACCGGTAAGAAAATCAAGGAACGAAGATTTTCTTACCGGATAGGAGCGGAAGCAAACTAAAAGTAATTCTATGAATTTAATCAGTAAAAAGGAGATAAAGAATGGAAGATAATATTTTTGACAAAGTCCATGAAGTCGATTTGAAAAAGACAATGGAAACTTCCTACATTGATTACGCGATGAGCGTTATTGCGGCAAGAGCTCTTCCGGATGTAAGAGACGGACTGAAGCCGGTGCAAAGAAGAATTTTGTATTCCATGATCGAGTTGAATAACGGTCCGGATAAACCGCATCGTAAATGTGCCCGTATCGTCGGAGATACAATGGGTAAATATCACCCTCATGGAGACAGTTCTATATACGGGGCTTTAGTAAATCTTGCACAGGAATGGTCAACAAGATATCCTCTTGTTGACGGTCACGGAAATTTTGGTTCTGTCGACGGAGACGGAGCTGCCGCGATGCGTTATACAGAAGCACGTTTAAGTAAAATTTCAATGGAAATGACGGCGGACATCAATAAAGATACGGTTGATTTTGTCCCGAACTTTGACGAGACAGAGAAAGAACCTGTTGTACTTCCGTCAAGATTTCCTAATCTTCTTGTAAATGGTACGTCAGGTATCGCGGTTGGTATGGCAACCAATATTCCTCCGCATAATCTGCGTGAAGTCATCAATGCCGTTGTAAAGATCATAGACGATCAGATTGATGAAAACGGAGAAACTTCGATTGAAGATATTCTTCAAATTATCAAAGGACCTGATTTCCCTACAGGGGCAGAGATACTCGGTACGAGAGGAATAGAAGAAGCATATAGGACAGGCCGCGGAAAAATCAGAGTAAGAGCTGTGACAAATATCGAGCCGATGCAGAACGGAAAAAACAGAATTATCGTTACAGAACTTCCGTTTATGGTAAATAAGGCACGTCTTATTGAAAAAATAGCAGAACTTGTAAGAGACAAAAAAGTAGATGGAATTACGGATTTAAGCGATCAGTCAAGCAGGGAAGGAATGCGTATCTGTATCGAACTTCGCCGTGATGTAAATCCAAATGTTATTCTAAATCAACTTTATAAACATACACAGCTTCAGGATACGTTCGGAGTGATCATGCTTGCACTTGTAAATAATGAGCCGAAAGTCATGAACATTCTTGATATGCTGAAATATTATCTAAAGCATCAGGAAGAAGTTGTTACAAGAAGAACAAAATACGATCTGAATAAGGCGGAAGAAAGAGCTCATATTTTGCAGGGATTGCTCATTGCCTTAGATAATATTGACGAAGTAATCAAGATTATTCGTGGATCGAAAAATGTTCAGGAAGCAAAAGCAGAGTTGATCTCTCGATTTGATCTTTCAGAAGTGCAGGCACAGGCAATCGTGGATATGCGTCTGCGTGCTCTTACAGGTTTGGAAAGAGAAAAACTGGAAGCGGAATATGCTGAATTGATGAAAAAAATCGAAGAATATAGGGCAATTCTTGCGGACAGAAAACTTCTTCTCGGAGTTATAAGAAAAGAAATTCTTGTTATTTCCGAAAAATACGGAGATGAAAGAAGAACTCATATCGGCTATGATGAATTTGACATTTCGATGGAGGATTTGATTCCGAGAGAAAAATGTTGTCATTACTGTGACAAATATGGGATATATTAAGCGGATGAGCATGGATACGTTCAAGAGCCAGAACAGAGGTGGCAAAGGAATTAAAGGAATGCAGACGCTTGAAGAAGATTTTATAAGAGAATTATTTGTTACAACGAGCCATCATTATATTATGTTCTTCACAAATAAAGGTCGTGTGTACAGGCTGAAAGCATATGAGATACCGGAAGCTGGAAGAACGGCAAGAGGAACGGCTGTTATTAATTTACTTCAGCTTATGCCGGATGAAAAAATTACGGCGACAATTCCGATCAAAGAATATGAAGACGGAAAGTATCTGTTTATGGCAACAAAGAAAGGTCTTGTTAAAAAGACTCCGATCCAAGATTATATGAACGTGAGAAAGACCGGACTTGCGGCAATCTCATTAAGGGAAGACGATCTTTTAATCGAAGTAAAAGTAACAGATAATGCACAGGATATTCTTCTTGTTACAAAATATGGACAGTGTATCCGGTTCAACGAAAAAGACGTTCGTTCCACAGGCCGTGTTTCTATGGGTGTCAGAGGAATGAATTTGAGCGATAATGATGAAATCATCGGTATGCAGATGAGCAGTCAGGGCAAAGATATGCTGATTGTTTCGGAAAAAGGTATGGGAAAACGTACAAGTATGGAAGAATTCACAAAACAAAATCGCGGCGGAAAAGGCGTGAAATGCTATAAGATTACGGAAAAGACCGGAAATGTAGTCGGTATGAAAGCTGTAGATGAAGAAAGCGAGATCATGATCATCAATACAGAAGGAATCGTAATCCGAATGAAATGTTCTGATATTTCTCAATATGGAAGAATAACATCAGGAGTAAAATTGATTAATCTTCCTGAGAAAGAAAGAGTGGCAAGTGTAGCAAAAGTAAGAACAGCTTCAGCGGAAATTGACGGTGAAGAAGTTGAAATCAAAGAAGAGGACGACTCGCCGGAAAATACATCTGAAATTATAGTGGATAATTCAGAAGATAACGTATCAGATGATGTGGAAAACAAATAAAAACAGAGAAAACATTGTTGATAAATAGTTTAATCTGTGTGAAAAGATCGATAATGAACTGATTTTTCAATCGTTAGAAGTTTGCGATAAATAGATTGAAAAGTTCATTGTCGGTCTTTTTTGCGGCGCTGCGAACAGAAGTACGGATGATGTTCTATTAAGAATACGATGTAATAATGGGTGATGATATAGAATAAAATAATTTATAAAAAGTATTAAAGTAAAAAGGTAATACGTAAAAAGAAAGGGAGCGGGACAACTGGGAAAGAAAGTTTTGTACATGGCAGTGAATTTTATGATCCGTGCGGTGATAGGAATGGCGCTTATTTTTTTTATAAATCAATACGTTATTCCACCTGAATCTTCAATTAATGTAGGTTTGAATGCAGTCTCTTTTTTGACATCGGGAATGCTTGGAATTCCTGGGGTTGGACTGCTTTATGGGATTGTTTGTTATCAGATTTTGTGAGTTTTTTACAAAAAACAGCAGATTTAAAATTTGTTGTAGACAAAATAGAATCTGCTGTTTATAATGCATTTTACCGACAGAGATCAACTGTTGGAACATCTGTTTTTGAGGGAAAGCAGATATTCAAAAATCCGGGAGTAAAAAAGACCGGATATCGTATATTTTTATTCGTGCTGTATAGTTCACGGCAAAATTCAAATTATGACGGAAAAACAATATAAAGGCATTGCAGGTAATTTTTTGATTTGTGATGTGCAGAAAGAATATGCGGAACATTTATTAAGCATATTAGTAAAACGTTTCGGAATGCGTTTTCAATTTCATTTTTTCAGTAATGTGAAAAAGATAGAGCAGTTTGCGGAAAAAGCAGAGATAGAAATTCTTTTGATTGCGGAAGACTGCGTCTCTGAAATAAGGGGGAATGTAAAAGCAAAAAAGAAATTTATATTGTCAGAAAGTATGAAAAAAGAGGAAAAACAGGGAGAAACGACGATAATTCCGATATCAGTCGGCAGATGAGATTCTTAAGATCATTCAATCGGGGATAGGAGAAGAAGAGGCGAAAGCCGCACATAAAGCCGCAGAAAAAAAACAGAAGAAAAATATGATGCGGTTCAAAAGTGATTTTACTGCTCCAAAAAGAAAAATAGGAATACGTGACGAACCTGAAGAAAGCGGTCTGATCGGTATCTATTCTCCGATACACAGAATCGGAAAAACAGAGTTTGCACTTTGTTTAGGCGAAAAAATATCGGAAAAAGTTCCGACTCTTTATATCAACATGGAAGGATATTCGGGAAATGATTTTTATTTCAAAGGTGAAAAAAATCAAGATTTAGGAGATCTTCTGTATTACTTAAAGCAAGAGAGAATTGATTATGGTTTGAAAGCAAGCCTTATGACAGGGCAATATAAGCAATTGGATTATATCATGCCTATCTCAAATGAGAATGATCTAAGAGAAGTGACGAAGAAAGAATGGATCTATTTTTTGGATACGATTATGGACCAATGCATATATAAGGCTGTAATCCTTGATCTTGGTGATTGTGTTTCGGGGCTTTACGACATATTGAAAAAATGTAGTCGTATATATACGCCTTATATACAAGATGAAATTTCTATGGCAAAAATGAGGCAATATGAAGAAAATTTAAAAACAGCAGGATATTCGGACATATTAAAACGAACCATGAAGCGACAGATGAGAGTGAAGTGACATAGTATGATATCTGCAGAATTGATGTATGAGAAAGTTATGCATCGCATGGATATGACAAAAGAAACAAAGGAAGAAGAACTTCAGGAAATTATAAGGACTGTATTAGAGGATGAGTCTAAAAAAGAATTTATCCCCTTAAGTGAAAAAATCAGATTGAGCAGGGAACTGTTTAATGCTTTTCGCAGACTGGATATATTACAGGATTTGATTGAAGATGACAGTATTACAGAGATTATGGTGAACGGAACGGAGAACATTTTTTATGAGAAAGAGGGAAAGTTATATCGGACAAACAGACATTTTTTCTCAGAGTCAAGATTGTGCGATGTGATACAGCAAATTGTAGGAGAGGCAAACAGGTATGTCAATGAGACTTCACCTATTGTCGATGCAAGATTAGCTGATGGATCTAGGGTAAATGTTGTATTAAAGCCAGTGGCAGTGAACGGACCGATCATGACGATCAGAAAATTTCCGTCAAAAGCGATTAAGATGAATGATCTGATCAAAATGGGAAGTTTAACGAAAGAAGCGGCAGAGTTTATCAGGAAGATCGTCCGTTCAAAATATAATATTTTTGTGAGCGGTGGAACAGGAGCCGGGAAAACAACTTTTTTGAATGCAATGTCGGATTTTATCCCAAAAGAAGAAAGGATTATTACGATAGAAGATAATGCAGAACTTCAGATTCAGGGAGTTGAAAACCTTGTCAGACTTGAAGCGCGTGAAGCGAATTTGGAAGGAGAAGGAGCAGTTACGATTCGTGATCTGATCAAATCGGCTTTAAGAATGAGACCGGATCGCATTATTGTAGGTGAAGTCAGAGGAGAAGAGACTGTAGATATGATTTCATCGGCGATGCTGAACGGACACAGCGGATCAATGTCAACCGGTCATGCAAATAACCCGAAGGACATGCTTCACAGAATTGAAACGATGATGATGATGGGAATAGACCTGCCTTTGCAGGCGATTCAAAGGCAGGTTGCATCGGCTCTGGACATTATTATTCATCTTGGAAGAATCAGGGATAAAACGAGAAAAGTTCTTATGATTGAAGAGATACTCGGATATGAGGATGGGAAGATACAGACAAAAACATTATATGAGTTTAAGGAGGTGGGAACAGAAAATGAAAAAGTTAAAGGAAGCATTATGAAGGTTGCTGAACTTGAAAATACCGGAAAACTTGTGGCTGCAGGATATTAAAAAAACAGAATACATTTTTTTGGCAGTAAAGTCGATAGCGGTCATCCTTTTGATCACATATGTATTTTACGAATCTTTTCTTCCGATATTTTTTATGATTCCCATATGGGTTATATATGCAAGAGACGGACTTCGTGATTTGTGCCGTAAAAAAGAAAAGGAATTCAGAGTTCAATTCAGTAATGCGATACAGGCAATGGGAGCGGCATTGAAAGCGGGATACTCTGTAGAAAATGCGATAAGAGAAGCAGAAAAAGATCTCGCACCTATGTATGAAGAAAATGTAAGGATCAGAAAAGAATTTAGAAAAATGGTACATCAGCTTGATATGAAAATGCCGGCAGTCAGCGTGATGGAACAGTTTTCCGAAAGAATGAAACAAGAGGATACAGAAGATTTTGTCACTGTATTTTCATCTGCGAAGATGAGCGGAGGAGACAGTATTTCAATCATACGAAATGCAGTAAAGATTATAAGCGGGAAGATTGATACGGAACAGGAAATCCAAACGATGTTCGCTTCAAAAAAATTAGAATTTGAAATTATGTGTGCAGTTCCGTTTTTTATTATTTTATACATGAAGCTGACATTCGGAGAATTTCTAAGTGTTTTATACGAAAATGCAACGGGGAGGTGTTTCATGACAATTTGTTTAATCGTATATATTGCAGCGTACAGCTTTGGAAGAAAAATCATTCATATTGAGGTATAGGCTATGAACAGAGCAACAGTAAATAAAATATTCCAAAAGCATCCTGTTTATGTTAAAGCAGGGATGATCGCGGTCATTTCGATTATTATTTTCGGATGTGTATATAGTAAAGATAATGGGAAAAAGCTTGAAAAAGATGAGAAAGGAAGGGAAATATTAAGACGGAATGAGAGCGGAAAAGATGAACTCAAAAACATGAAAGTAAAGATTGATGAAAAACAGGAAGACATCAGTATTTCGGTTTCAGGGAAAAAATATGATGAAGAAGAGCTGAAAAATGCATTTTCAGAAGCTGAAAAAGAAGTTGAACAAGCTGTTCTCGGAAAAAATAAAAGTTTGGATGAAGTAAGATCGGACTTGAATCTAATCACATCTGTTCCGGAAAAAAATATGAAAGTTTCATGGGAACTGGATCGTTATGACGTTATGGATATACAGGGACATTTACAGCAGGATAATTTATCGACAGAAGGAACATTGATAAAACTTACAGTGATTTTAACATATGAAGATGAGGAAGAACGATATGAATTTTATGCAAAAGTATTTCCGTCGGAATTAAGCGCTGATAAAGAAGAGATGAGGCAGCTTCAAGAAAAGGTTGAAGAAGCTGATAAAAAGACAAAAACAAAAGACTATATCGTTCTTCCCGAACAGGTAAACGGAAAAAAAGTTATATGGGCATATGGAGTTCAGACGAGAGCATATGGAATTCTTGTTATGGGAATCGGATTTGCAGTTTTTGTGATTATATCATCATCACAAAAAGAGAAAGAAGAAAAGAAAAAAGAATTCAGAGAAATGAAACTGGACTATCCGCAAATTATTAATAAATTTAATCTTTATATCAAATCCGGAATGACGATCAGAAAAGCATGGTTTAAAATTGCCGGAGAATATGAGAAAGATCAAAAAGAGAAAGAACAGATATCCGCTAAAGCGTGCGGCAGGAAAAAAGCTTATGAAGAAATGGTTAATGTAATGTATAAGATCAGCGGAGGAGCTTCTGAGGGAGAATGTTATGAGGAATACGGTATAAGATGTAATCTGTCCGAATATCGAAAATTCGGAATGATGTTGTCTCAAAACTTAAGAAAAGGAACGAGAGGACTTACAGAATTACTTGAAAGAGAAGCGGAGGATGCGTTTGAGCAGCGAAAAAATCTGGCGAAAAAAGCAGGAGAAGAAGCAGGAACAAAATTAATGATTCCGTTATTTTAATGTTGATCATTGTTTTTGCGATTGTAATTGTTCCGGCATTTTTCTCAATCAGAATATAAAATCCGAATAAAAGATAGCAAGTAAGAGAAAAAGCAAAGTTTAAAAAGTCGGGAAAAAATGCCGTAGGAAAGGAGACCAGCTATGAAAAGTCAACCATAAATTAGCAAAAAATTTCTTTTTCATATCGGTGGTAAAAAAGGGTAACTTTAATAGAGCTCCCTTAGGGTGCTTTTTCAAAATCTATCGATATAGGTATAC
>ENA-OQAA01000370-OQAA01000370.1-human-gut-metagenome-genome-assembly--contig:-NODE-370-length-31802-cov-2.636275_pt1 | contig 31802 bp, 40 predicted proteins | sample MGYA00242489_ERZ504515 | MGnify/ENA primary metagenome ERZ504515 (study PRJEB26092, sample SAMD00036237) | human gut metagenome | host: Homo sapiens | study: EMG produced TPA metagenomics assembly of... | reverse complement strand
CTTAAAGAATGAATAGAAAGACAGGTGAAGCAAAGCGTGAAGTGAAAAATTAGAAAAAGCGCGAGAATAATGAAAAAATAAACAGAAGGTAGATTTCTTCTGAAGAAAAACCGGTGTTTCATATCACACCACCGATTGGCTGGATGAATGACCCAAATGGATTTTCATTTTATGATGGGAAAATTCATCTGTTTTATCAGTATCATCCTTATACACGAGAGTGGGGACCGATGCACTGGGGACACAGTGTCTCAGAGGATATGATTTCATGGGAAAATCTTCCTGTGGCGTTGGCTCCGGATGAAAAGTATGATGCATTTGGATGTTTTTCAGGAAGCGCTCTGGAAGCAAATGGAAAACACGTGCTTCTCTACACTGGTGTGAGCAGACAGGTGCTGGAAGATGGAAGAGAAGAAGAGCGACAGAATCAATGCATTGCATATGGAGATGGAATTTCTTATGAGAAATCTTCTAAAAATCCTGTAGTGACTGGAGAGCTGATGCCGGAGAACTGTAGCCGGATTGATTTCCGTGATCCTAAAGTATGGAAAAAGGGGATACCTATTACTCATCGTAGGGAATAAAAATGCAAGAACAAAAAGGACAGGTTGTTCTTTTTCCAGTAAAAATTTAGAAGAGTGGAAAATTTGAAACTGTACTGGCAGAAAACAGTGACGGCAAAGTGGGGACCATGTGGGAATGTCCGGATTTCTTCGCATTGGATGAAAAATATTTTCTAATCTGTTCGCCGCAGAATATGAAAGCACAGAAATACGAATTTCATAATGGAAATAATTCTGTATATTTTGTGGGAGATTACGATGAAAACACACATACATTCCAAAAAGAGATGCCGAAAACATTGGATTATGGATTAGACTTTTATGCACCGCAGACGACAGAACTGCCGGATGGAAGAAGAATCCTGATTGCGTGGATGAAATCCTGGGATGCCTGCGTAATTCCGGAAGAACAAAAATGGCAGGGAATGATGACACTTCCAAGAGAATTACATTATGTAAATGGAAAGTTATATCAGAAACCGGTAGAAGAATTGAAAAACTACCGAAAAAATTCCTGTCGTTTGGAGAATCAGGAAGTATCTGGTACGGTGCAATTTGATGAAGTGAAAGGGCGGATTTTGGATCTGACAGTGGAAATCTGCGAAGGAGTCTTCGATGAATTTTGCATCGAACTGGCACACAATCAAGAATATACGACCAGTTATACTTATTATAGAAAAAAACAGATAATGGAAGTGAACCGAACATACTGCGGTGTGACAAGGGACATCATATGTCAGCGTGCGTGGAAACTTCCAGAACAAAAAGAACCTTTAAAACTTCGTTTTATTATGGACAGACAGTCTATTGAATTATTTATTAACGATGGGGAGCAAGTGTCTACCACAGCAATCTGTACGCCGATGGAAGCAGAAGAGATTGTATTTTGTTGTGATGGAACAGTAAAAATCAACGTGGAAAAACATGAACTGATTTAAAGAGCAGGAGGAAGGCAATGGATGTAGTAGCATTAGGAGAACTTCTGGTAGATTTTACCAGTGCAGGAATCAGCGGTCAGGGTAATCAGATTTATGAGGCAAATCCTGGAGGAGCGCCATGCAATGTACTTGCAATGCTTCAGAAACTGGGGAGAAATACCGCATTTATTGGAAAAGTAGGGAAAGACTCTTTTGGAGAAATGTTGGTGTCGGTAGTAAAAGAACAGGGAATTTCAGCAGAGGGAATCTGCTATGATGAGAAAATCCCAACGACATTGGCTTTTGTACATAATGCAGCAGATGGAGAGCGTACGTTTTCGTTTTATCGGAATCCCGGTGCGGATATGATGCTTCGAAAAGAAGAAGTTGGGGAAGCACTTTTAAAAGAGACAAAACTTTTTCATTTTGGAAGCCTTTCTATGACATCGTCCGAGGCAGAAGAAGCGACAAAATATGCCATTTGGACAGCAAAACAAAATGGTGCGATAATCTCTTTTGATCCTAATTTGCGTCCGGCACTTTGGAATCATTTAGATGAGGCAAAAGGAAAGATTGCATTTGGGATGAGTCAGTGCGATGTGTTAAAAATCTCTGACAATGAGATCACATTTATGACAGGAGAAACAGACATTGATCGCGGAGTACAGAAACTGATAGAGAAATATCAGATTCCTTTTGTCTGTGCAACGATGGGAAATCAGGGAAGCAAAGCATTTTTTGGCAATGAGATTGTGGAAGCAGAAGCCTTTTTGATGGAGGACACAATCGATACAACTGGAGCAGGAGATACATTTTGCGCTTGCCTTCTGGACTACATATTAAGATATGGCATACAGAAGCAAGACAAAGAAAGGGTAAGGGAAATGCTACAGTTTGCCAATGCAGCAGCTGCATTGATCACGACGAAAAAAGGTGCTCTGCGAGTGATGCCGGAACGAGAAGAAATTGAAAAGGTTTTGGGAGGAAAATCCTGCTCTTCATTTTGAGGGGCAGGATTTTTCTATTAGAAAAGGAATGACGGCGAGTTTCAATGATGATATACTGGATTCGTAGATTTTAGAATCATTGTAATAAATATTTGAGTAATAAAAATCTGTCGGACCGATTCAGAAGGAAATGGTACTTTCACTGTTTCGGATATTGACAGGAAGAGAAGAAAAGGAGGAAATCAGCAACATCTATGAGTTTTGCACATTTGCATGTCCATACAGAGTATAGTCTTCTGGATGGATCAAATAAAATCAAAGAGTACGTTGCCAGGGTAAAAGAGCTGGGGATGAACAGTGCTGCGATCACCGATCACGGTGTCATGTTTGGTGTGATTGATTTTTACCGGGCGGCTAAGGCTGCAGGCATCAATCCCATTCTTGGCTGTGAGGTGTATGTGGCTCCCGGGTCACGTTTTGACCATGAGATCAATGGCGGGGAGGACCGCTATTACCATCTGGTATTGTTGGCAGAAAATAATCAGGGATATCAGAATCTGATGAAGATTGTTTCCAAAGGGTTTGTCGAAGGATATTATTACAAGCCAAGAATTGATATCGAATTGTTAGAAGAGTACCATGAAGGAATCATTGCACTGAGTGCTTGTCTTGCAGGGGAAGTACAGAAAAATCTTCTTCGGGGAATGTTCGAGGAAGCGAAACAGGCAGCACTGAGATATGAATCTATTTTCGGAAAGGGGAATTTCTTTCTGGAGCTTCAGGATCATGGGCTGACCGAGCAGGCAGATGTCAATCAGCGTCTGATTCGGCTGGCGGCAGAGACCGGGATCGAGCTTGTGGCGACCAATGACGTCCACTATACTTATGCGGAGGATGAGAAACCGCATGACATTCTGCTGTGTATTCAGACCGGGAAAAAGCTGACAGATGAAAACCGGATGCGCTATGCAGGCGGACAGTATTATGTCAAGTCAGAGCAGGAGATGATCGAATTATTCCCATATGCAAGGCAGGCGCTGGAAAATACGCAGAAGATTGCAGACAGATGTCATGTGGAGATTGAATTTGGAGTGACGAAACTTCCAAAATACGATGTACCAGGGGGAATGACTTCATGGGAATATCTGAATCAACTCTGTTTTGAAGGGTTAGAACGCCGGTATCCAAATCCGGGAGAAGAATTAAAAGAACGTCTTTCCTATGAATTAAGTACGATCAAAAATATGGGATATGTGGATTACTTCCTGATCGTATGGGATTTCATCAAATATGCGAGGGACAATGATATCAGTGTAGGGCCGGGGCGAGGTTCGGCGGCGGGAAGTATTGTCTCGTACTGTCTTGGGATCACGAATATTGATCCGATCCGCTATCAGCTTCTGTTTGAACGTTTCTTAAATCCTGAGCGTGTGTCCATGCCGGATATCGATATTGATTTTTGTTTTGAACGGCGTCAGGAAGTCATCGATTATGTTGTGAGAAAATATGGGAAAGACCGTGTTGTGCAGATTGTAACATTCGGTACAATGGCGGCAAGAGGTGTGATCCGCGATGTAGGACGTGTGATGGATCTGCCGTATGCATTTGTCGATACGATCGCAAAGATGATTCCGACAGAGCTAAATATCACGATTGATAAAGCATTGAAAATGAATCCGGAATTCCGGAAAATGTATGAGACAGACGAACAAGTAAAATATTTGATCGACATGTCCAAACGTCTCGAAGGCTTCCACGGCATACGTCGATGCATGCTGCCGGAGTCGTGATCAGTCAGAAGTCGGTAGACGAATATGTGCCGCTTTCCAGAGCATCGGACGGTTCGATCACGACACAGTTTACGATGACGACACTGGAAGAACTTGGTCTTTTGAAAATGGATTTCCTGGGCTTGAGAACTCTGACCGTAATTCAGAATGCCGTCAACCTGGTGGAGCAGGCGACTGGAGTCAAGTTGGATATGGGGAGATTGACTACAACGACAAACTGGTATTGGATCCATCGGAACCGGGAAGACTGATGGTGTATTTCAGTTGGAGAGCGCCGGAATGAAAAACTTTATGAAAGAGTTAAAGCCGCAGAGTCTGGAAGATATCATTGCCGGTATTTCGCTGTACCGGCCGGGGCCGATGGATTTCATTCCACAGTACATCAAAGGAAAGAATGACAAAGGATCTATCACCTATGATTGCCCACAGCTGGAGCCAATCCTTGCACCGACATATGGATGTATCGTTTACCAGGAACAGGTTATGCAGATTGTGCGTGATCTTGCCGGATATACACTTGGACGAAGTGACCTTTTGCGAAGGGCGATGTCAAAGAAAAAGGCGGATGTCATGGAGAGGGAGCGCCAGAGTTTTGTTTATGGCAATATTGATGAAGGAGTTCCGGGATGTCTGAACAATGGAATTGATGAAAAGACAGCGAATAAGATTTATGATGAAATGATTGATTTTGCAAAATATGCGTTCAATAAATCTCATGCCGCAGCATATGCAGTTGTTTCTTATCAGACAGCCTATTTGAAATATTACTATCATTGAGTTTATGGCAGCGCTGATGACATCTGTGATTGAAAATCCGACAAAGGTATCAGAATATATTTATGCGGCAAGGCAGATGGGCATCAAAATCCTTCCGCCGGATATCAACCGCGGAGTCAGTGGATTCTCGGTAGATGAGGGGAATATCCGCTATGGACTGGCGGCGATCAAAAGTATCGGGAAGCCGGTCATTGAAGCAATTGTAAGTGAACGGGAAGAAAATGGATTGTACCGGGGACTGAAAGATTTTATTGAACGTATTTCCTTAAAAGAAATGTTAAATAAAAGAAGTATTGAAAACTTTATCAAAGCAGGGGCGCTAGACAATCTTGGCGGGACAAGAAAGCAGTTTATGATGATCTATATTCAGATTGTAGACAATGTCAATCAGGAAAAGAAATTTTCGATGAGCGGGCAGATGTCACTGTTTGATTTTGTCGACGAAGATCAGAAGAAAGAATTTGAGATCCAGCTCCCAGATGTTGGGGAATATGAAAAAGAGACGCTTCTTGCATTTGAGAAGGAGGTGCTTGGTGTTTATATCAGCGGGCATCCATTAGATGCCTATGAAGAGCAGTGGAAGAAAAGTGTGTCGGCAACTACACTGGACTTTCAGCTTGATGAGGAGACAAATCGGACAAAAGTGCATGACGGTGCGAAAGAAATCATCGGGGGCATGATCGTTGGGAAGACGATCAAGCATACGAAGACAAATCAAATGATGGCATTTATTACCGTGGAAGATCTGCTCGGAACGGTGGAAGTTGTCGTGTTCCCGAGAGATTATGAGGCGAACAGACAATACTTGGAAGAAGATAAGAAGGTGTTTGTCAAAGGAAGAGTTTCTGAGGAAGATGACCGTCCTAGCAAATTGATTTGTGAGAAAATCATCCCATTTCATCAGGTAAAGAGAGAACTTTGGATTCAGTTTGCAGACAAAAATAGTTATCTTGCGGAAGAAAAGCTTTTGATGGGCATGCTCCAGGATTCTGAAGGAGATGACACAGTTGTAATTTATTGTAAGGCAGAGAAAGCGGTAAAACGTCTTCCGCGTAACTGGAACATTGGGATTGAACCGAATATTTTGAGCAGACTGACAAATTATTATGGGGAAGAACGTGTGAAAGTTGTCGAAAAATGCATTGAAAACAAATTTTAAGTATGTTAAAATAATCACAAAATATATAAATAATAATATTTAGGTATAGGTAAATGGAGGTAATATCATGGCAAAGCGTATACGCACAATCGGTGTCCTGACAAGTGGTGGAGATGCTCCGGGAATGAATGCGGCAATCCGTTCCGTAGTCAGAACAGCTTTGGGGAAAGGACTTAGAGTAAGAGGGATCAGAAGAGGATATCAGGGACTGATGGAAGAGGAGATCATCGATCTTTCAGCAAGAGACGTATCTGATACAATTCAGCGCGGAGGTACGATTCTCCAGACTGCCAGATGTAAGGAAATGCGTACAGAAGAAGGACAGCAGAAGGCTGCTGCAATCTGTAAGAAATACGGAATTGAAGGGCTTGTTGTCATTGGTGGAGACGGTTCTTTTGCCGGAGCACAGAAGCTTGCAAAGCTCGGAATCAATACAATCGGAATCCCGGGAACAATCGATTTGGATATTGATTGTACAGAGTATACGATCGGTTTTGATACAGCGGTGAATACCGCAATGGAAGCAATTGATAAAGTGCGTGATACTTCGACTTCTCATCAGCGCTGCAGTATTGTAGAGGTTATGGGAAGAGATGCAGGGTATCTGGCATTGTGGTGTGGAATCGCCAACGGTGCAGAGGAGATCCTTCTTCCAGAAGAGCACAATTACGATGAGTCAGAAATTATCAAGAGAATTATTGATAACAGAGACCGTGGAAAGAAACATTATATTATCATCAATGCAGAAGGTGTCGGAGATTCCATCAACATGGCAAAGAGAATCGAGGAAGCAACTGGAATGGAGACAAGAGCGACGATCCTTGGACACATGCAGCGCGGTGGAAGCCCGACAGCAAAGGACAGAGTGTATGCTTCCATTATGGGTGCAAAGGCAGTAGAACTTCTCTGCGAAGGAAAGACGAACCGTGTGGTAGGATACAAGCATGGTGAATATATTGATGTGGATATTGATGAAGCGCTGAACATGGAAAAGAAACTTCCAGAGTATCAGCTTGAGGTTGCGAAAAAACTGGCAATTTAGTGATTTTATAAGAGAAACAATCTGTCTGTGAGGACGGCAGAGTAGATGGCTTTCTCTGACTGACAAAGGAAGAAAGAACATTTTCAATTCGGACGGGCATCCAGTGACGGGGATGATTGAAAATGTTCTTTTTTGCTTCTCATTGGACCGGGATTTTGAGTAAAGGGAACATGCCCTTGAAATCTGCCTGATAAGCGGGTACAATAGAGAACAGATATGGCAGATAGAAGGAGAAATGTTGTGAAGATAGAGAATAAGAAAGATATGCCGATCGGCGTATTTGACTCCGGAGTCGGAGGACTTACAGTGGCAAGGGAGATTATGCGGCAGCTTCCTAATGAGAGTATTGTGTATTTCGGAGATACTGCGAGAGTACCTTATGGAAGCAAGTCGGAAACTACAATTATCCGCTATTCCCGTCAGATTATCCGCTTCCTGCTGACGAAGGAAGTGAAGGCGATTGTGATTGCCTGCAATACAGCGAGTGCGCTTGCTCTGGATGCGGTGCGGAAAGAATTTAAGATTCCGATCATCGGTGTTGTTGCACCGGGAGCGAGGGCGGCAAGGGAAGAGACGATCAATAAAAAAATCGGAGTGATCGGTACAGAGGCGACGGTAAAAAGTGAGATTTATAAAAAACTGATACAGGCAGAAGACCCTCAGATCAGTGTATCCGGAAGAGCATGTCCCCTGTTTGTGCCGCTTGTGGAAGAAGGATTTGCAAAACATAAGATTACCCGGGAAGTCATTGATATCTATCTGTCAGATATGAGAGAATCTGATATTGATACACTGATTCTTGGCTGCACACATTACCCACTCTTACGCTCAACGATCCGGGAATATATGGGAGAAAAGATTCATCTTGTGAATCCGGCATATGAGACTGCAATGGATCTTAAGCGGCTTCTGGAGGAAGAAGAGATGCTCAGAGACACTCCGGTGAATGACCAGGAAGAACATGGAGAGTATTCCTTCTATGTCAGTGATGCGGCAGATAAGTTCAAGCAGTTTGCCAATTCTATTTTGCCGTATGATATTGAGACGACAAAGCAGATCAATATTGAAGAATATTAGAATGCAACAATATGAGAGATGACAGACAAAAAGTACAGGTGAGAGTATGACAAAAGACGTATTAATAAGTATTTCGGGACTGCAGATGGACGTACTGGAGGAGGAAAAAGAGTATGAACCTATTGAAGTCGTTGCTCCTGCTAACTATTTCCTCAAAAATGGAAAACATTACATTTTATTCGATGAAGTTACAGAGGGCATACCGGGCATTACAAAAAATCGAATAAAGATTACCGGAGAGGACGCTTTGGAAGTGATGAAGAGCGGTGTATCAAATGTGCACATGGTATTTGAGAAGAATAAAAAGAACCTCACATACTACCAGACACCGTATGGACAGCTTCTAATCGGCATCCATACAAAAGAAATGGAAGTGGAAGTGTCAGAGGATAATATCAATGTAAAGGTCGGATATATATTGGATGTCAATCATGAGCATTGGCAGACTGTCAGATCCGAATCAATGTAAAGTCTAAAGATGCAGGAGACTTTCAGATTACAAAAAATATGGACTTCTAAAGAAGAATGAGAAAGGAAAGTGTTGAAAATCTGAGGGAAGAGTAAAGGAAACCTCCAAAATGATGTGTATTAACTGGCATCATTTTGGAGGTTTCTGTAATCTCCAGACATTTCCATGAAAGTTATCTTCCTGTAGGAATGTATTAGATTATTTATTTTTCTTTGTAGATTCTTTACTCTTTTTGTTATCGTTTTGCTCGTCTTTGTTCTTTTTGAATCTTGCGAAGAAGCCTTTTTTCTTTTCAGGCATTTCTAATTTCCCGCGAAGTCCTTTGACATCTGTGATATAGATACCGCTGAGAACTGCTTTGACTTCCTTTTTGACCGGGATCAATGGGAAAATTTTCTCGTCGCACATCAGAGTCATTACTTTTGGACCGATCTTTGCTTTTACAACCGGAACTTTGGCTCTGCGCAAATATTTCGGTGTACTCTCCAGTACGATGGCAGGAAAACCGGCTTCTTTTAGTTTCATATGCTTCTTATCAATGATAAGCATCGTTACATTTTGAGCCATAGCATCTAACTGCTGCTGTTGTTCTGCCTGTTTCTTTTCCGCTTTTTTTCCCAAGAAGTACAATACGATCGTGCCGATGATCAGTACGGCTAAAACGATAAGTAATATAATTACTGGTAAACTCACGATAGACCTCCTAGTATATAGTAAAAATACATTTTTAGACAAATAGTATTGTAGCATTGTTTCTTAGGAAGTGCAAGCGATTTGAGCGCTGCACCTTACTTTTCTGTGGAAAAATGAGTATAATAGGGAATGAGAAAAAGGTGAAAAATACAAAAGTGAGGTGAGGGAATGTTAGGAAATATTTGGAATGATCTTTGTACAGGAACTGGCTGGATGATGGAGCATCTTGTTTTGATCAATATTCTTCTTTCGTTTGTGATTATCTTCTTTCAGAGAAGAAAGCCGCAGACTGTCTGGACATGGCTGCTCGTACTATATTTTATACCAATTGTTGGATTTGTATTGTATCTGCTGATCGGACAAGATTTCCGAAAGAGCAGAATGTTTAAAATGAAGGAAATTGAGGGAGAAGTAAATTATGCAGTCAGACGGCAGGAGAAGAGTATCCGTCGGAAGCAGTTTCGTCTGTCCAATCCAAAGATGGAACGATTTGAGAATCTGATCTATTACAATCTGGAAGCGGCCAGTGCGGTGTTGACAGGGAATAATGATGTACAGATTTATACGGACGGCAGAGAGAAATTCGCGGCTCTGATACGAGAAATCCGCGCCGCAAAGACATATATCCATCTGCAATATTATATTATCCGAAAGGATGAGCTGTGGCAGGCGATCAGCAGAGAACTGATCAAAAAGGCCAAGGAAGGCGTGGAAGTACGCATCCTGTTTGACAGTATGGGATGTCGTGATATGAAGAAAAAAGACTGGGAGGAGCTGAATGCAAATGGAATTCAGACGGCAGAGTTTTTCCCGGCGCTGCTCGGGAAGCTACATTTGCGTGTCAATTATCGGAATCATAGGAAGATTGCGGTCATCGATGGAAGAGTTGGGTTTGTCGGAGGATTCAATATAGGAAAAGAATATATTGGGCTGAGCGAAAAATTCGGATACTGGAGAGATACCCATCTTTGCATCGAAGGATCAGCGGTTACTTCCCTTGCGGTGCGCTTTGTGATGGACTGGAACTATGCGGCCAGAGACAATCTGTTTTTGCGGGATGAGTTGTTTGAAATTCCAGAGTACGTAAGAAATGGAAGAGAGCCGGTACAGATTATTTCCAGTGGACCGGATTCCAAAAGTGAAGAGATCCGTGACAACTATATGAGGCTGATCCATAAGGCGCGCCATCATATTTATTTGCAGACGCCATACTTCGTGCCGGACGACTGTATTTTGGAAGCGCTTCGGATTGCGGTGAAATCGGGAGTAGATGTGCGAATCATGATTCCGTGTAAACCGGATCATCCGTTTGTTTACTGGGCATCGTATTCGTACCTTGGGGATATGATCGAGGCTGGGGCAAAATGCTATGTGTATAACAACGGTTTTCTCCATGTCAAAGGACTGACGGTCGATGGCCTTGTAAGCTGTTTTGGGACAGCCAATATGGACATTCGGAGTTTTGAACTGAACTTTGAAGTCAATGCCGTAATCTACAGTGAGGAGACGACAAAAAAACTGGAGGAAGCTTTTGAACAGGATATTCTAAATTCTACGTTGGTGACAAAACGTCTTTACGAAGAGCGGAATCTTCTCATCCGTGGAAAAGAGCAGTTTTCCCGCCTGCTGTCCCCACTTTTATAAGAAGAAAGAGGATTCTAAAAGAAGTGTGAAATCTGGCAAAACACCTTTCTTTCTGTTTGGAAGTGTGATATAACTGAAAGAGCAGTCAAAATGTGAGATGACAGCTGGAAAATGAAAGAATAATGAGGTAGGAAGATGAAAAAGAAATTAGCGGCGCTTCTTCTCGGAGTGTGTATGACAGTAACACTGGCAGGATGTCAGAAATCCATTGAGGACGATAATGTAAAGATCAGTGAGTATAAAGGGATTAAAGTAGAAGGACTGGAACTGGCGAAGGTGACAGATAAAGATGTAGAAAACAGCATCCAGAGCACATTGGAAGCGGAAGCTGAACATAAAGAGGTGACAGACCGGGCGACAAAGAAAGGAGATTCTCTGGAAGTTTCTTACGTTGGAAAAGCAGATGGGGAGACATTTGATCAGGGAGACCTTACGGTAGAAGTCGGAGGCGAAGGATTTGTGGAAGGATTTTCAGAAGGAATGGAAGGGCATAAGCTGAATGAGACATTTGATATTTCTCTTACATTGCCGGAGAATTATCCAGCGGAAATCGCGGGGAAAGATGCAGTGTTTACCGTAACGATCAATTCCATTACAGAGGAGATCCTGCCAGAGCTGAACGATGAATTTGTACAGAAAATTTCTGACAAGGCAAAGACCGTTGACGAGTACAAAAAACAAGTAAAAAAAGATCTGGAGACATCTAATAAAAAGACGGTAGAGTCTCAGAACAAAAACAGTGCATGGACAGAAGTAGTCAAAAACAACAGAAGCTGAAAAAAGAGTTTAAAGAGGATATCAATGAGAGCGTAGATCTGATGAAAGAGCAGTATACACAGCTTGCAGAGATGTACTACCAAGTTACATTTGAGGAATTCCTGGAACAATCTGGAATCACAGAAGATCAGTTTGTAGAGAAGATGGAAAAGCAGGCAAAAGATCAGTTGAAGAGCAAGTATGCAAGCAAGCTGATCGCCGAGAAAGAAAAATTAGAGCTTTCCGACAAAGCGTATAAGGAAAAATATGACGAATATGCACAGTCTACGGATACGAAAACGGAGATGCATTTATTGAGGCAAATGGTGAGGACGGAGAAGAGAAGTTAAAAGAGAGCATTCTCTTAGATACAGCTATGACATGGGTTGCTGATCATGCGAAGTTTGTAGAGGCAGAGACGGAGAAATAAGAAGTTAGATGCAAGAACGGCAAGAGGAGTCTGTAAAATTCTGACCGGAAAGGCAGAGCATCAGACAGAAAGAATAAGGGGAGAGAAGACAGTGCGGATTGCATATTGTGAGGATGAGCGCGCGCAGGCGGTGCTGACAGAGGATATGATAAAAAGCTGGGCAAAGGAGCGCGGGCAGAAGTGTATCGTCGATGTATTTTCCAGTGCAGAACAATTTCTATTTGAGTTGGATGGAGAAGAACTCGTACCCTATGATCTGCTTCTTCTTGATATTTCGATGATCGGGATGGATGGATTCACACTTGCAAAACAGATTCGGAAAACGGATATGAATATTCGCATTGTTTTTTTGACATCAGATTCCAAGTCATGTATTTGATGGCTATGAGATTGAAGCCTGGAGATATATGATGAAACCAGAAGGGAACAGAAGCTGTATAAAATGTTGGACATACTTGTGACAGAACTTGCAGACAGAGAAGAGCCATATGTTCTTTTGGAAGTGGCAGGGGAGAATATCAAGGTGGAGCAGGGGCAGATTTTGTATGTTGCAGTGGATGGTCACTACACCACAGTGTATTGCAAGGACAGACAGTTGACAGTCAAAGAGAGTTTCGGGGAAGTTTTAAATCATCTGAACAGAGATACAAAGGACGGGGGCATTCCTCCTTTTGTGAAATGTCATAGAAGTACTGCTGTAAATTTATCGAAGGTGAGCCGGATTGGCAGGCAGAGCTGTGTTCTTACAGGCGAGATCGAGGTTCCGGTGAGCCGGGGAATGTACCAACAGCTTAATCAGGCATTTATTCAGGAAAATCTATAAGGAGTATTACAGATGAGAATGGAAATCATAGGGCTGGCTGCAGTGGCAATGCTGCTCCTGCTTGTGATCATCGGTTTCGTGATCCGGGCAATCATGCAGCGGCAGTATGAGAAGGCGCTGATTGATTATCAGAACAAATTTTGTCTCAGGAGATGGATGAAGTGCGGAGCATCTATATGACGATGCGAGGTTGGCGGCATGATTATCATAATCATATGCAGTCGGTAAAGGCATATCTTGCGAAAGATAATATCACTGAGGCAAAGGAATACTTAAACCGGCTGGAGGAAGATCTTGCGGATATCCGCCTGCTGTTTGATACCGGAAATCTCAATGTAGATGCGATCTTAAATGCGAAGATTTCACTTGCGCTGGAAAATGGAATCCGGTGTGACTATAAGGCGGTGATCCCCAAAGAGTTGTCTGTGTCGGACATTGATCTGTGTGTTGTGATCGGGAATCTGATCGACAATGCAGTCGAAGCATGTCGGACGGTGAAGAAGGAAGAACAGTTTCTCCGACTTTATATTGCACCGCTGAAGCAGCAGTTGTATATTACAGTGACCAATGCCACCAGCGAGGTTGTGCGAAAACTCGATGAAGAATATATTTCCCAAAAGCGCGGTGATCACGGTCATGGGCTTAAACGGATTAACAATGTTGTGAAGAAATATGACGGTTATATCAATCGAAAGAATGAACCAGGGGTGTTCGTCACCGAGATCATGCTGCCATTATAGAGAAAATTTGCAATTCATGCACGGATTTTTACAATTCGTGCATGTTTTTTCTATTTTGAGAACAAATGTGATAAGTTAAGAATGCAAGAAAAGAGAGGAGGCTTTATAGATGGAGGAAGAGAAGAAACAAAAGCAAAAGAAAAGGAGCATTTTAAGCAACCTGATTTTCTGCTTTGCACCGGCTATGAAGAAAACTCCGGTTTATCTGGTGCACATCGGGATTCAGGCAGTCACATATGTTCTTCTTCTGTTACTGGGGGTAGGAGCAAATGCACTTATCGTATCGATGCTGGGGAAGGAAAGCCCGCTTATGCTGTTGATCGGGGCGTCATGACCATCTTTCTTGTATACGGGGCGATTAGTTGGCTTGATACTTATCTGCAGAATATCATATCCGTAGAATACATCGAAATGAGGATGGGAGGACACTTCTATTCTGTTCTCGAAAAAATATTGGAGATTTCTCTGGAACAGTCAGAAAGCAGTGAAATCCGTCAGATGATGGAGAGGTCGCTGATCGCATTGAATGGAAACGATTCCAATGGAGTGCAAGGCATGATGCAGCGTTTTGGAATGTTTTTTACAAATGTACTAGGGCTGGTCACATATGCAATGATCGTGGGAAGTATGGATATACGCATCTTGCTGCTCCTTGTCGGTCTGTCACTGATCACTGTCGCAACGTCCAAAGTTTCTGTAAAAGTGTATGAGAGGGTCAAAGAAAAACTTGCTGGATATCAGAGGATAGAGGGATATATTGATCGGCTTGTGGATGATATTGCAGGCGGAAAGGATATCCGCGTCTTCGGACTTTCCGACTGGCTGATCGGAAAATATGATTCGGCGATCAGACAGCGAAGAAAATATAGGGCGCTTTATAATGCGGCCTGCTTCTTCTCGGACTTTACAGAAGTGATCCTGGCAGCAGTCAGAGATTTTATCTGTTATTTTTATCTGATCTATCTTTTGAAACAGGGGCTTTCGTCAAGCATGTTTGTGTTTTATATTGGATTGATCAGCGGGTTTGCCAAATGGTTTACAGAGATCACAAGCAACTTTGTTGTGATGAAGCGGTGCGGGCAGCAGGTGGATGATCTTAGAGATTTTTTAGAACTTGAGAGCGGATCAGGAGGAGAAAGGCGGATTCCGGAAAACCAATTTTCCAGTCTGGACATTACGTTTGATCATGTATCCTATCGCTATGAGGGGGCAGAGGAAGAGGTGCTAAAGGATGTTTCCTTTACCATCCATCAAGGAGAGCGGCTTGCACTTGTCGGATTAAACGGGGCCGGAAAATCTACGATTGTAAAACTGATCTCCGGTCTATATCTTCCTACAAACGGAGTAGTCTATGTTAATGGGATCGACACGAGGGAACTGGATCGTAAAGCTACATGCACCATGTTGCTGCAATTTTCCAGAATCCGTTTATTATGTCGTATACAGTTGGGGAAAATGTGGCGCTCTCAGGAGAATGGGATGAGGAAAGGTTATGGAATGTGCTGGAAAAGGCAGGAGTGGCAGAGAAGATCAGCAGCCTTCCGGACGGACTATACACCTATTTTGGAAAGGATGTATCGGAAGATGGGATTATGCTCTCGGGTGGACAGATTCAGAAGCTTCTTCTAGCAAGGGCGCTGTATCACAGCCCGAAACTGTTACTTTTAGATGAACCGACTGCAGCGCTGGATGCACTTGCAGAAAAAAATATTTATGATACTTACCAGAAGACGCTGGAAGGAACAAGTACGATCTTTATTTCCCACCGGCTGGCATCGACACGGTTCTGCAATGAGATTCTTCTGCTCGACAAAGGGAGATCATTGAGCGCGGAACCCATGAAACATTGATGAAAATGGGAGGGACATACGCTTCCCTTTTTGAACTTCAGGGGAAATATTATCAGGAGGAAGAGGCACATGAATAAGAGAAAACAGATGTCTGTAAAAGAAATGTGGAAATTTTGTCTTTTTCAGGCGAAAGGCTATCGGATTTTGCCGGTGATCCTTGTACTTGGAATGCTCTCGGGTGCATCGGTTGTCTATATTAACAGTTTTCTGTATGCGAAGATTCTCGATGTTCTTCTGGAGGAGAAGTATCAGCAGGCAGCAACTTTTGTCGTGATTCTTGTTGTGACGGTGATGATTGTATCATTGATCTCAAAGGCAGCGGAACAGATCTTTTCGCACTATGCGGAACCGAGCGAGGAGGAGACGAAAAAGCGTACTGCAAAAAAAGCATTTTCCATGGAATACGAAGAAATTGAGAAACAGGAGACGATTCAGAAGTTTCGAAGAGTACGGCAGGCAGAGCGCGGACATGGAGGAATCTCCGAACAGTGTATAGAAATTTATAAGTATTTTACCTGCTGCACGGAAGTTGTTTTTGCCAGTGGATTTGTCGTGCTTCTGCTGCTGCAGTCAGACTGGGAGAAGGAAAGTATCTTTCGGTTTCTGATCAGTACGGGGGGTGATGATCGCTGGTTTTGTATTTGTATTGTGGTTAGGAGATAAGGTTTCCGAACGGATCGGAAAGGAAACAGTAATCACTATGCATGCAAATGAAAAGTCAAATGCATTATTTGACTATCTAGTCAACCTGATTGTTTCAGAGCAGTTTGCGCAGGATATCCGTCTGTTTCAGCTCAAAGAATATCTGATAAATAAATTTCAAGGAGATGTGATAAAGAAGTGTATGGCACTGTTCCAGAGAAGAGCGAAAGTTTCCGGACGTGGAAATGGCGCTGTCGCTTTTGCGCTTCAGATCCTGGCAGGCATCACTTATGTATATATTGCAATAAAGGCAATCGCAGGAAGTGTTTCCGCCGGGGAAGTGCTGATGTATGCGGGTGCGATCATAACGATGATGAACAGTATCCGTGAAATGATGGGAGCACATATTGAGATTGATTATTCCAATGAGTATCTGAAATCTTATGAGGAATTTATTCATCTCCCGAATATGCATTATGTAGGGACACTGCCGATTGAAAAAAGAGACGATAATCAGTATGAGTTGGAGTTTGACCATTGTTTCTTTTTGTTGATCCGGGACAGAGACGTATTATTTTAAAGGATGTAATGTTTAAAATTCAAAGTAGGGGAGACGATGGCGCTTGTCGGATGAATGGTGCAGGAAAAACGACATTGATCAAACTGCTGCTTCGTTTCTATGAGCCGTCTGAGGGAAAGATCACTTTAAATGGGATTGAGATCGGGAAATATGATTATGAGGAATATATAAAGATTTTCGCGGTTGTCTTTCAGGACTTCAGACTGTATCATTTTCCATTGGATGAAAATATCGCAGGCTCCGAGAAAGTGGATGAAAAGAGAGTATGGAAGGTGATCCGTCAGGTCGGGCTGGAAGAAAGAGTGAAGAAGATGAAAGATGGGATTCACACGCTGCTCTATCACGAAACCGGGGATGGCGAGGCGCTCTCCGGCGGGGAGGCGCAGAAGGTTGCGATCGCAAGAGCGCTTTATAAAGATGCTCCGTTTGTGATCCTCGATGAACCGACTGCAGCGTTAGATCCGGTGGCAGAATCGGAAATCTATGAGAATTTCAACGAACTGATCAATGGAAAAACGGCCATCTATATCTCCCACCGGATGAGCAGCTGCAAGTTCTGTGACAGAATTGTTGTTCTGGAAGAAGGAACTGTTGCAGAGAGCGGAAATCATCAAACATTGATGGAAAAGAAAGGGAAATATTTTGCGCTTTACGAGGCACAGGCACAGTACTATGTGAAGAAGAAAGCGGAAGGAGGAGAATCAGAAATTTTATAAAAAAAGGATTGTGTTCTTATCCGATTCTAGTTATAATAGGCATAAAGATAAAAATTTCACAATCTCTGAAACAGAGAGAAATCTGTGAGAGAAAATCAAATGTAAGAAAAGAATCAGACTGCGAAGTCAGTATTTCAAAAAATCAGGAGGAATACAAAATGAAGGTGACAAATGATATCATTTACGTTGGGGTTAATGATCATCAGGTAGATTTGTTTGAAGGGCAGTATATTGTGCCAAATGGAATGTCTTACAACTCTTATGTGATCAAAGATGAGAAAATCGCTGTAATGGATACTGTGGATGTGAATTTTGCGGAAGAATGGCTGGCAAATATTGCACAGGTGCTGGATGGAGCAAAGCCGGATTATTTGATCGTGCAGCATATGGAACCGGATCATTCTGCGAATATTTATAATTTTATGAAGGTATATCCAGATACAACGATCGTGGCAAATGAGAAGACATTTGTGATGATGGCCAACTTTTTCAGGGAGATGGATCTGGAAGGAAGAACATTGGAAGTAGAAAACGGACAGACATTGTCACTTGGAAAGCATGATCTGACATTTGTGTTCGCTCCGATGGTACACTGGCCGGAAGTTATGGTTACTTACGACAGTACAGAAAAAGTACTGTTCTCTGCAGATGGATTTGGTAAATTCGGGGCAAATGATGTGGAGGAAGATTGGGATGACGAAGCTCGCCGTTATTATATCGGAATCGTCGGAAAATATGGTACACAGGTACAAAACCTCTTAAAAGTGGCAGCGACACTGGATATCCAGATGATCTGTCCGCTGCACGGACCGATTTTAAAGGAGAATCTTGGACATTATATCGAGAAATATGATATCTGGTCTTCTTATGCAGTGGAAAAAGAAGGTGTGATGATCGCTTACACATCGGTCTACGGAAATACAAAGAAAGCAGCAGAAACTTTGGCTGCGAAATTAGAAGAAAAAGGATGTCCGGATGTGTATGTCTGTGACCTTGCACGCGCAGATATGGCAAGAGCAGTGGAAAATGCATTCAGCTATGGAAAATTAGTACTGGCGACAACGACATATAATGCAGATATTTTCCCGTTTATGAAAATTTTTATTGAGCATCTGACCGCGCGCAATTACCAGAAGCGCACGATCGGATTCATTGAGAACGGAAGCTGGGCACCGACGGCAGCAAGAGTTATGAAGGGAATGTTTGAGGACAGCCAGGATATTACATGGATGAAAAATTCAGTAAAGATCATGTCCTCGCTGAGCGAAGAGAATCTGGAAGAGTTAGATCAGATGGCAGACGAGTTATGTCAGGAATATATTGCCCAGTCAGATGACAAAGCGAATAAAAATGATCTGACAGCGCTGTTCCGTCTTGGATATGGACTGTATGTTGTGACTTCAAGAGACGGTGAGAAGGATAACGGACTGATCGTCAACACTGTTACACAGCTGACAGACAATCCAAACCGTGTGGCAGTCAATATCAATAAGGCGAATTATTCGCATGATATGATCAAGAAGACTGGCGTGATGAATGTCAACTGTCTCTCTGTGGAAGCACCGTTTAAAGTGTTTGAAAGATTTGGATTCCAGAGCGGAAGAGAAGCAGATAAATTCGAAGGATGGAATATGCTGCGTGCAGACAATGGTGTTGCCTTCCTTCCAAAATATATCAATGCCTTCCTTGCATTGAAAGTGGAGCAGTATGTGGATCTGGATACACACGGAATGTTTATCTGTACCGTGACAGAGGCTCGTGTGATGAATGATAAAGAAACGATGACATACACTTACTATCAGAAACATGTAAAACCAAAACCGCAGACAGAAGGAAAGAAAGGATTCGTATGTGTGGTATGTGGATATATCTATGAAGGAGAGGAACTTCCGGATGATTATATTTGTCCACTGTGCAAGCATGGAGTTGCGGATTTTGAACCGATTTAGGAATCAAGATTTCTAGGTGAAGAAAAAGATAAGAAAAAGCATATAGAAAAAGGCTCTTTCAGTGGGATAGTTATTTCCATGGAGGGAGCCTTTTATGCTATCCGTGTATCTTATTTGAAATAGAAAATGTACTGTTCGGTATAAAAGAGTCATATGAGGGAAAAATAAAAAAGTCATGGAACAGAGAGGAAAATTGCAGGACACAAAATGTTCACAATTTTTTTAGCACTCCCTCTTGACGAGTGCTAACATAAGTGTTATATTACAACTAGAACAAAGGAGGAGGACGAAGAAAGGATGAGAAGATCTGAATAGTCCCCACATCACCGGTTCCAATAAATGACATTTATCAATAAGATTTTAATGGAAAAGGAGAGATGATTTATGATGATGCCTAGTATTTTTGGAGAGAATTTGTTTGATGATTTCTTTGATTTTGATTACCCATTCAGAGGTTACCAGAGAGCGAACACAGAGTCTTTGATGAAGACAGACATTAAGGAGCATGAACATGGCTACGAATTGGAAGTAAGCCTTCCGGGATATAAGAAAGAAGACATTCACGCAGAATTAAAAGATGGTTATCTGACCATCCAGGCGGCGACGACGAAGAACAACGATCAGAAGGATGAGAAGACAGGCAATTATATCCGAAGAGAAAGATATTCCGGATCTTGCAGCAGAAGTTTCTATGTAGGAAAGGATATCACTCAGGAAGACATTAAGGCAAAATATGAAAATGGTATACTTGTTCTTGCAATCCCGAAGAAGGATCAGAAGAAAGTAGAAGCTGAGGAGAAGAAATATATTGCCATCGAAGGATAGTGCTGGTAGGTGTGTATGGGGAAGAACTTTTTGTTACGGATCAAGAAAGCAGTGATAGATTTTCAGACACACTCTATATAGATTTGGGACTGCATGATTACAGACTGTGACATGCAGTCCCGTTTTTATTCCGCAGGAAATTTTTAATCTTGCATAAAAATTGTAGTAGGAAAGGGGAGAAATAGTTATGGCGGCAAATAAGGATTATTACAAGATTCTCGGAGTGGACAGAAATGCAGACGCGAATGCGATCAAGAAGGCATACCGAAAACTGGCAAAAAAGTATCATCCGGATACCAATCAGGAGAATTCTGTTGCAAATGAGAAATTTAAAGAAGTGACCGAAGCTTACGAGATACTGCACAATGAAGAGAAACGGAAGTTTGTACGATCGATTTGGAACAGCAGCCTTTGATGGAAGTATGGGAGCAGATCCGGGCGCCTATCAGTCGTACGGAGAACCTAAAGGGGCGAAGTTCTATCGAAGTCCGGACGGAAGCTACCAGGAATTTCATTTTGAAGGCGGAAATATGGATGATTTTTTGATGACATTTTTGGAAGTTCTTTTCAGAGAGCAAGGGGAAGTGGAACTAGACCGCGCGGTTATCGCAGGAAAGGTGCAGATGTCACTGCAAAATTAGAGGTGACTTTTGAGGAAGCAGCATTTGGAGGAGATAAGGTCATCTCTTATACAGACGCAAGTGGACGTGCACAGTCTCTGAAAGTACACATTCCGGCGGGAATTTCTTCCGGCAAGAAAATCCGGCTGAAAGGAAAGGGACAGGACGGGATGAATGGAGGAGAAGCCGGAGATCTGTTTCTGGAAATTTCAGTAAAAGACAAAGTCGGTTATGAACGGAAGGGAGACGATGTCTACACGACCATTCAGATTCCGTATACAACAGCGGTGTTGGGCGGTGAGGTGATTGTGCCGACACTTTACGGAAAGGTAAGCTGCAAGATCAAGGAAGGAACACAATCCGGAACAAAAGTGAGACTGGCCGGAAAGGGAATCGCACATATGGGTCAGCCATCCGGAAAAGGAGATCAGTATGTGACAATTCAAATACAGGTGCCGCGGAATCTGAGTGAAGATGCAAGGAGAAAGTTGAGAGCATATCAGGAGGCAGCAGGAAGAGTTGCATAAGCATTGCTGTTTAAATACCACTGTTTAAGAATGATAAAGGGGAGAAGTACGGGAAAGATAAAGTGTAAGGAAGCAGTTGTTATTGGAAAAACTTTGGTTTATAATAGGGGTGTACAAGCGGGAAGGGAGTTTTCTCTTCCTGAATGTATTTTGGAAACCGATGAATTTACACTTTATAAGGATGGGAAACATATGATAAAAGTTCAGGAATACAGAGGACATATTCGCAACTGGGAGGCGCTTTGTGAAGAGCTTGTCATGATAAGCTAATCCAGAAGAGAGAGAGAGGAGCGGATTTTGGTCCGGGCATTTGAGACATGGCAGTTTGATATGGCAGCGCATTTGTATGGAATGTTTGCTTTTGCGCTCTGGGATGAAGAGGAAAAACAGCTATTCTGTCTCAGAGACCAGTTTGGCACGAAGCCGTTCTACTATTATGAGACGGAAGATGGACAGCTTCTCTATGGAACAACAATCCGGGGAATCATGGAGCAGCAGGGTTTGTCAAAGAATTGAATGAGGAGATGCTGCAGATCTATCTCAGTCTGACTTACGTGGCAGGAGAGAATACGTTTTTCCGCGGACTGAAGAAACTGCTTCCGGGACGTTACCTTATCTGGAAGGACGGAGTAGTGACAGTAAAGCGCTATTGGAAGCCGGAATTTCATCCGGATGACAGCAAGTCTCTTGAGGAATGGGCAGACGAGATCCACACGACACTTGGCGAGATCATGAAGGAAGTAAAGACTTCAGATGAGCGAGTGGAGTCTTTCCTGTCAGGCGGAGTGGATTCTTCCTATGTACTTGCGATGTCTGATGCCGATACTGCGGATACATGTGGTTATGAGGAAGAACGGTTCGATGAGTCCGTACTGGCTGTAGAGACTGCGCGCATTTTAGAACGTAAGATTTCCAGACGTGTGATCAATCCAGAGGAATATTTTAATATTGTCCCATATGTCATGTACAATATGGAGCAGCCGCTTGGGGATGCTTCTGCGATTGTGTTTGCACTTGGATGTCAGGCGACTGCAGAGCATACGAAGATCTGCTATTCAGGAGAAGGTGCAGATGAATTTTTCGGTGGGTACAATATGTACCGCAATGCAGAGCGATACGGGAGAATCTAAAGAACTTCTATGTCGGTAACACGAACATTATGAAAGAAGACGAGAAGAAGAAAATATTGAAAAAATATGACCCGGACGTACTGCCAATCGAAGTAGCACAGAGTATTTACGAAGAGATGGAAGGGCTGGATCCTCTGACAAAGATGTCTAATATCGATATCCAGATCTGGCTGGAGGGAGATATTTACCTCAATGTAGATAAGATGAGTGAGGCGGCAGGACTTGAGGTTCGTATGCCGTTGACAGATTTGCGTATTTTCGATATTGCATCGAGAATGCCTTCGAAGTATAAAGTGAATGAAGAGCAGAATAAGGTTGCGTTCCGTACAGCGGCACAGAAAATGCTGCCGGAAGAGATTGCGTTCCGAAAGAAACTCGGATTTATCGTGCCAATCCGTATCTGGATGGCAGATGACCGCTATAATCAAGATGTGCGCGCCAAATTCCACAGCGAGATGGCAGAGAAATTCTTCAATGTAGAAGAGATCAATACAATCTTTGATGAGTATGTCGGAGGAAATTCTGACAACTGGAGAAAAGTTTGGACAATCTATACGTTCCTTGTATGGTATGAAGAATATTTTGTAAAGCGTTAATCGTGCACTGGCAGATGGCATGAGAGCAGCATTGCTGCATCGGATATAAGGAAGGGTTCAAAAAACGTGTGTGAAAAGCTGGAGAGGTTTCGCGCACGTTTTCCTATCAGAAAAAGCGGATCACAAATGAAAAGTTTGAGAAAAAGGAGAGAGGGATATGGAAGAAAAAAGAAATCCTATTGCAATTATTGTGACAAGATTTGGGGACATTAAGGTAGAGCTATACCCAAAAGAGGCGCCAAATACGGTGAATTGTTTTATTTCTTTGGCGAAAAAAGGACTGTTTGATCACCGGAAGATTAGAAGGATTGCACCGGGATTTGTATTGCAGCCGAGTTATTCTGACTTTGAGGATGAAAGGTGTGCAATCTCACTCGATGGAGAATATCGAAATAACGGGTTTCCGAATGATATTCCGTTTGAGCGCGGGACTGTCGCGATGGGCGGAGAGGGAAATGTAGCTTCGGGAAGCTGTTTTTTTATTACACTGACGGATGAAGCTGGCAAACGTCTCGATGGAGGCTATGCGGCATTTGGGAAAGTCATAGAAGGCTGGGAAGTTGTGGAACAGATCACAGCACTTCCGACAGAAAAAGTAGATATTGGAATTCCGGGAGTGGATGTCAATGAACCGATTGAGCCGGAATACATGGAAAAAGTGATAGTAGAAACATGGGGAGTCGAATATGATGAGCCGGTTATTTTAGGGTAGAGATACTGTCACGCTAATAAATTAGAATGACAGTTCTCCAAAGGGATAGTGCTAAAAAATAGACTGCTATGCGGAGTAGATTCCTTGCACCGTGATCCTTTTAAAAAATTTGGAGAGTCCAAGTGTCACTGTTTCCTCCATGTGCTGTGGGATACGGCGGATCAGGACGTTCCCAAGTGGATGAGGGAATACTTGAAAATGATCTGCTTTTAATGCGGCAGTTTCCTCTGCGTCGATAAATCTTGCTGAAACCTCCAGCCGGGAGCCACCTCAAGTATGGCAGAGCATAGAAGTGATCAGAATATTTTCTTTGTGATGTTCTTTCATATAACCGGTAAGACGTTCATCTAATTGAATGTGCATAATGGTAATCCTCCTTACGATAGTATGTGATCTGTGATGGCTATATCATCGCAGAAACAAAAAGAAAATTCTGTAATGAAGTCACAGACGTTTCTTCTTAAAAAGAGAACTGAAAAGAAAAGGGACGATAAGATTGTAAGGCTTCCGTTTTGGATGTATAATAAAAAAGAAATACCAGTGTGGTTCATAAATAAAGAGAAAAGAACTTTGTTTACTGGCATTGACAGAATCGAAATGGAGGGAAGATTCAAATGAAAATTGCAGTAACATATGAAGAAGGAAAGGTGTTTCAGCATTTTGGACACACAGAACACTTCAAATTTTATGAGGTGGAAGACGGAAAAGTCACAACGAGTCAAGTTGTAGACACGAACGGAAGCGGACATGGAGCGCTTGCAGGACTGCTTGCGGAGCATCAAGTGGATGTTTTAATCTGCGGCGGTATTGGAGGCGGCGCACAGACGGCGCTTGCGGAAGCGGGAATCAAGCTTTATGGAGGAGTGACCGGAGAGGCAGATCAAGCTGTTGAGGCATTTTTAAACGAAGCACTTTCTTATGATCCAAATGTGAAATGCAGTCATCATGAAGGGGAACACGAGCATCATGAGAACTGTGCAGGCGGCGGATGCGGAAGTGGTCACTGCGGACATTAAAAGAATAAATAAGAGATTCATAGGCTACCGGAAAAGCGGTAGTCTATTTTCTACTTCTGTAAGACCTGGGAGCAGGTACAAAATAGAAAGATCAGACTATTAAGAAGAAAGGTTGATGTCATGATAACAGAAAAGAAAGAGAAGCGGATTTTAATGATGTCCTTTATTTCAGGACTTGCGTTTGCTGTCATAGAATTTATATTTTCTATTTACAGTCACTCACAATCAGCTTTGACGGATGCGGTATATGATGCTTCCGAATTAGTATTTATCGCTTTGTTACTATTTTTAACACCATTGTTTCATAAGCCGGTATCAGAAAAACATCCCTATGGATATTTTCAGATTGAGTCCATATTTGTCATTATCAAAGGAGTCATGATGCTGTCAGTGACAATGGGAGTTTCGGCAGAGATTATTGAGTCGGCATTAGCAGGTGGTAATGCGGTGAATAATGCACAAATTTCTGTTTTCAATTATTTTGGGGATAGCAAGTATTATTATTTTTGTGATTATGAAAAAGTGGAACAAAAATTTATCCTCTCCTACCATCGAAGCAGAATTGTTAGGATGGAAATTGGATATTGTTTACAGTTTGGGTATGTCATTTGCTTTTTTCATATCACTTTATTTAGAGCGCACACCGATTGCGTTTGTCGCTCCATATTTTGATCAGATTGTGGCGGTAGTAGTGATGATCTTCATGCTTCCGGAAAGTGTGAAAGTATTGTGGAATGCGATAAAAGAAGTATTTTTGTTTTCACCGGAAAAACATGTAGTGGATGAGATTAAAACACTTTGCAATCCGATTTTAGAGAAATATCAGTTTTCCCCTGTGTTTTATGATGTGACTAAGACAGGACGACATTTATGGATCGCAGTTTATTTTCAGATTGCAACAGAAAGTATGTCTGTGCGGGACCTGGAGTCTGCATTGAGACAGGTAAATGAGCAGGTAAAGGAAAAATACCAGGAATGCACTTGTGAATTGATTTTAGTACCCGGAAAATAAAATATGATTTGGAAAGAGGAAACAATTGCATTGACATCACCTACATGATTATTTATAATATCAGCTTGAATTACATGTATTCCGTTGTTAAACTAAAAAGGAATAGAAAACAATACAAGGAGGAAACAAGATGAAAAAGAAATTAGTCAGTTTATTGTTAGTGACTGCTATGTCAGTGACTGCTTTATCCGGATGCGGTTCCAAAGCCGACGGAACTGAAGGAAGTAAAAAAGAAGATAAAAAAGAAGCGCAGTCTATTACATTTATGGCTCCTGATTGGGCAGTCCCTACAGATGAACAGCTGGATGAATTTACAAAAGAAACAGGAATAGAAGTTGTAGTCAATGAAGTTGGCTGGGATGATATTCGTGAAAAAATGGTTACTGCAGCTGCAGGAGGACAGGCCGTTGCAGATGTGGTAGAAGTAGACTGGTCATGGGTTGGTGAATTTTATGCGGCTGACTGGTTAGAGCCATTAGACGTTTCTGATGAAGTAAAAGCAGATATGCCTACTCTGGAAACATTTACAAAAGATGGAAAAGTGCTTGCAATCCCATATGCAAACGATTACCGTTTATCTTACTATAATACAGAACAGTTTGAGAAAGCCGGAGTCACAGAGGAGCCTCAGACATGGGAGGATGTGCTGGAAGCATGCCGAACATTAAAATCTACAGGGACAGTAGAGCATCCTTTTGCAATTGCATTAAATGCAGAGGAAAAAAACAACGACTTGCTTGATGTGGCTTGCATATACGATGAATGGTGTTGTCTATAATGAAGATGGTACTTTAAATGAAGAATCTGTAACAGAGGCTTTAAAGTACATGGAAACTCTGATTCAGGAAGAACTTGTAGATCCGGCAGATAAGACTTCATCTGGTATGGATGCCTATAAACGTCTGACAGGTGGAAGCGCAAGCTTCTTAACAGGACCGACTTCTTTTGTATCCAGAAGCACAAATCCAGAGGAGTGCAGTGTTGTCGGACAGATTACACCAATCCTTACACCGGGAAAAGAAGGAAAATCCGAAGTGACAATGGCTCTTCCAGAAGCGCTTGGTGTAACAAAATTTTCTAAAAACAAAGAAGCAGCGAAAAAAATTTGTTGAGTGGTATACATCTGCTGATATGCAGAAAAAATTAAACGAAACAAACAGTGCGATTCCAACAAGAAATTCAGTGCTAGAAGAACTCATCAACGATGATAAAATTCAGAATGCTGGTGCAATGCTGGAAGAGGCGAAGTTAATTTCTTCTCCATTCCCGGATGGAATCCCGTCTTACTATGCGGAGATGAGCAATGCAATGTACAATGCAATCAACAAAATGGCTCTTGGTGAACTGACAGCTGAGGAAGCTTTCAAAGAAATGGATACTAAGATCACTGAGTTAGCAGGACAGAAATAATGAAAAAGAAGATTTTACCATATCTTTTACTCACACCCATGATATTGATCATGGGTGTATTAGTATTTTATCCGATTGCAGCAACCTTTTCTTACAGCCTAAAGTATTGGAAACTGACTGCGCCAAATGACGTTCATTTTATTGGATTCGATAACTACATAAATATTTTAAAATCAGAGTCCTTCTGGTACAGCCTCCAGAATACGGTGTTCCTTCTCGTACTGATTTTGTTTGGAACAACCATTCTCGGGGTGCTGCTCTCTCTGTTTTTGAATATTGAAGTAAAGTTTTCCGGAGTTCTGCTTGCAGTTGCGGTTCTTCCGTGGGCACTGCCGCCTTATGTAAATGGAATTTTGTGGAGATTTATTTTTTACCCGGGATACGGTCTGATGAACAAGCTGCTGATCGGAATGGGAGTGGTCGATCAGCCGGTCGAATGGCTCAATTCGAGGTGGACACTTCTCTTTGTCGTATCCATTGTAGTAATTTGGAGGAGCATTCCGTTTATGGCGCTGGTATGTCTTGCCGGAAGACAGTCGATTCCACATGAATTATATGAAGCTGCAAAAATCGATGGCGCAAATGTTCCAAATATTTTTCGGCGGATCACGTTCCCGCTGATGCTTCCGTTTATTGGAATCGGAGTGACATCCACTTCGGTGACAGCGATCAATGTTTTTGATGAGATTGTTGCGTTATCTGGTTATAGCGATCTGGGGAAAAATATCCTTGTGGAAAGCTATTTGACGACCTTTAGTTTCCTGGACTTTGGAAAAGGAAGCGCAGTTACCTATCTGGTAATGTTCCTCGCCGCAATCTTAGGAATCTTTTACTTGCGGAGTCTGAATAAGGAGGTGGAATACTAATGAAATGGTTGAAAAAAGCAGGGTATGTTTTGTGCTTACTTGTATTCCTTCTTCTGACGCTTGGACCATTTGTGTGGGCGTTTATTTTGTCTATTACTCCGGAGCATGCGATGCTTGCGAAGTCGACAGCGCTTCTTCCGGAAGTAGTTACCTGGAAAAACTATCTGGAACTGTTTGGAGGAAGTCGGAAAGGACAGCTTTTGTTTGCCGGCATCGCAAATTCGTTAAAAGCGGTTGGCATGACTTTGTTGGTTGGGATTCCAATCTGTCTGATGAGTGCATACACGTTGAGTCGTATGGAATTTAAAGGGAGAAAATTTATCCGGAATCTTCTTTTGATCACGATGGTCATTCCTGTCATGGCGACGATCATTCCGCTGTTTCGGATTTTTGTTGCCAGACAGTTGTTGGATAACGTATTTTGGCTCAGCCTTGTTTATGTCAGTTCGTATCTTCCGATGATTACCTGGCTGATGTCCAATTATTTTTCTACGATACCAAAAGAATTAGAAGAAGCGGCAGTGATTGATGGCTGCGGAAGGCTTGCTGTTTTTATGAGGATTTTTCTTCCGATTTCTTATCCGATCATCCTCTCAGCAGCATTGATCATATTTTTAAACACATGGAATCAGTTTCAGATTCCGTTAATTCTCGCTTCTTCTGTGGAGACAAAACCGGTGGCGATCGTTGTATCAGAGTTCATGACAAAGGACTCCATTCAATACGGTCTGACTGCTGCAGCAGGGATTATAACTGTGATTCCGCCGGCCATTACAGCGTTAATCTTTCGAATTGTTTTGGATTCGGATGATGCGAGGATCATGTAAAGGTAGATCCTTCCTTTTTTCGTGGGTGAAGTGTGGGACTGTTGGAAAATGAAAAAACATTTTTCAACAGTCTTTTTTTTTAATATTTTGAGGGAAAGATAAAAATACTATAAGTAATAGCCTATAAGTTATATAAAACTTATGTATTTTACAAATGATATAGAGTGTGATAAACTCATTTCGGAAACAGGGAAGACCAGAGAAGGTTTACATAGAAAATGGAGGAGAGCATTATGAAAAAGGATTATAGTAAACTATGGGTGTTATTTAAGTCAATGTTTGTGCTCAGTGCATGCACATTCGGAGGGGGATTTGTCATTGTATCCTTGATGAAGAAAAAATTTGTGGAAGAGCTGCAGTGGCTGGAGGAGGATGAGATGCTTGATGTGACGGCGATCACACAGTCAGCGCCCGGTCCGCTTCCGGTGAATGCTTCGGTGATCATCGGATATCGGATCGCAGGGGTAATAGGTTCACTGACGCTATTCTTGGTACAATTCTTCCGCCGATGATCATTATTTCCATCATCTCACTGTTCTATGAACAGTTCCGTACAAATCCGTATATCAGTACAGCGCTGCAGGTGATGCGGGCAGGTGTGGCAGCGGTTATCTTTGACGTAGTCATTAACCTTGCTGGAAATGTGATAAAGACAAAACGGATTCTGTATATTTCCATGATGATCATCGCTTTTGTTGCGACGTATCTGTTGGATGTCAGCGCAATGATCATTATTCTCGCTTGTCTTGGAATTGGTCTGCTGGACCTTGCTGTAGGAACTTTTCGGAAAAAGAATGGAGGGGTTGCATAAATGTTATTATTAAAATTATTTTTTGCTTTCATACAAGTTGGAATGTTCAGTGTAGGCGGTGGATATGCTGCTATTCCACTGATTCAGGAACAGATTGTCAATATTTACGGGTTAATGACACTGGAAGAATTTTCAGATTTGATCACGGTTGCAGAGATGACACCGGGACCGATTTCCATCAATTCAGCAACGTTCGTAGGAATGCGGATTGCCGGGATTCCAGGTGTCCTGCTCTGTTCGATTGGATGTATCATACCATCCTTTTGCATTTGTCTGATCCTTGCACATTTCTATTATAAATATCGTTCGGTTGGTGGTGTGCAGGTTGTTCTTGGAGCAATGCGGCCGGCAGTCGTATCTCTGATCGCCTCTGCAGGTGCGTCTATTTTGATGTTGGGATTATTCCAGGCAGAGTTAAGAGAAGTGGTAGTTGGTGAACTTCGCGTTGTAGAGTTGGGGATTTTTGTCGTAGCACTGTTCCTCCTGAGGAAATACAAAGTAAGCGCAATTGCAATTATTTTGGGAAGCGGTGTTGTCGGGACGGTAATTTATGCACTGTTGGGAGCCATCTAAATCACTGTGAGGTTCATCCGGAAAAGCAGAAAAATCCGAAGATTTTAGGGAAAAAGAAGAGCAGGGACCAAGATAGAAGGGAAGGAATATATGACGATCAGGCATTTGAAAATATTTACGGCGGTAGCAGATTACGGCGGGATGAGCAAGGCGGCAAAGATGCTGCACATCTCTCAGCGAGTATCAGCCAGGCAGTTTCAGAACTTGAGAAACATTATGGAGTAAAGCTGTTTGAACGGCTTTCACAAAAGATATATTTGACGAAAGAAGGAGAGCTGATGCTCTCTTTTTCCCGTCATATTCTCGATTCGTTCGACCATATGGAAGCGGCGATGAACCGGGCGGTAGAAACAACAAGTCTGCGGATTGGATGCAGCGTATCTGTGGGCACATGCCTGATCAATGATATTCTGGATCAGGCAGAGAAACGGATTCCAGAATGTATGATCAGTGTCAATGTGAGCAATTCTTCAGAGATTGAGAGACAGATTTTAAATAATGAAGTGGATCTTGGAATTGTGGAAGGAATTTTAAAAAGCAAGGATCTCGTCCTGACACCTGTCTGTAAGGATGAGATGGTTGTTGTTTGTGGAAGAGATCACTGGCTTGCAAAAGAGAGAAGTGTGACATTGGAGATGCTCCAAGGGGAGTCATACATTAGCAGAGAAAGTGGCAGCGCGGAGCGCAATCAGATTGAAAAGATGTTTGAGGATCGTGGAGTACAGCTTCGCAGGACATTTTGCAGTACGAATACGGAAGCAATTAAAAATGCGGTGATCCGTGGAAGAGGGATTGCCATTTTCTCAAGAAGAATGATTGAGAAAGAGGCAGAAGACGGAAGCATTGTCATACTGCCGTTAAAGGAGATCAGTGTCACAAGGAACATTCATCTTGCCATTCATAAAAATAAATATTTGTCAGAGGAAATCAAAGTACTTCAGGAAATTTTATTGAGCAGTTGTTAATTTTTCCGGACATTTTGTTGAGATCTGTTCAGTTGTGGAAGAATCAGAGCTTTGGTATGCTTAAAGTAAGCAAAGGTCGATGCGAAAAAAAGATTCAAGAGAAATGGATAAAGACAGGAAGAGATGGCAAATGCACTTGAGGAGAGCTAAATCGGATCAGCTATGATTTTGTTTAAGTACATTTAACGAAAAGTCTGGTAGACGACACAAAAATCAAGTAGAGTGTGGTATAATAAATTTATTTCATGTAGATGAAAAGGCAGTGTACCTGTCTTTCCAGACAGCAGAAGAAAGGAAGAGGAAAAAAAGAGGGGCAAAAGAGAATGAAGATTTTGAGTATTACAGCAC
>ENA-OQAA01000369-OQAA01000369.1-human-gut-metagenome-genome-assembly--contig:-NODE-369-length-31845-cov-3.936976_pt1 | contig 31845 bp, 36 predicted proteins | sample MGYA00242489_ERZ504515 | MGnify/ENA primary metagenome ERZ504515 (study PRJEB26092, sample SAMD00036237) | human gut metagenome | host: Homo sapiens | study: EMG produced TPA metagenomics assembly of... | reverse complement strand
ACTACGGGATTTCTGTGGCTTCCGTGTTGTTCCTGATGCCTCAAAATTTACCCGCTTTAAACAGGACTTTCTTATGGACTTACAATCGATGTTCGATCACTTAGTTGATATCACTGAACCGATCTGCAACGTATTGATTCTAACCTTGCTTCCATGAGTATCTTTGATACTTCTGGAATTGAGGCATGGGTAACAGAAAATAATCCGAAATACGCAAACCGTATCATAAAACAGTTAAAGGCCTTTGCAAAGGCTCACAACTTTGATAAAAACTTTGATCCTTACAAAGCTGCTTACGGCTCAATGCCTGCACACGCTACTGCTAACCCAGCTATCCAACAGATGTACATCAACGGACATTTCTGCTATGCCTATAAGTTTGGTATTGTCACTAATGGTCTTGGTATTGTTCGCGATATTACCTTCTACAATAAAGATTTCCTAAATGCTCATCCTAATATCATTGTTGAAAAGAAATCCGATTCACCAGATGAAGATAAATCACTTGCGGACTCTAAGGCACTGCTCCCTGTTTTGATTGATTTCTTTCAGAAGCATCCTTTGATCAACCCTAAAACTTTTCTAGGCGATGCCGCTTTTGATACCATTGAAATCTACAAAGCCCTTTTGGATGATCTTGGCTTTGAAAAAGCATTTATTCCACTCCGGACAAAACTATCAATGGAAGAAAATGGCTACACCTTCAACGAAAATGGTGTTCCTTGCTGTCCGCATGATTCCACACTTCCTATGAAACGGGAAGGGAGTAAATCTCATCTGAGAAGCAAACTTCCCAGCATGAAGTTTGTATGCCCTAAAATGAAATGGGAATACAACCGTGAAACCAAAACGAAACGCCGTGTCTGCCGCTGTGAGAACCCCTGTACCACATCTTCCTGTGGAAGAATGATTTACATTTACCCCGAAAAGAATCTGCGTGCCTATCCCGGTGTGGAACGTGGTTCCGTAGAATGGATGAGACCTATAAAATCCGTGTAAACGTTGAAAAATCAATCAACCATTTTAAAGACAGTTTCTGTATTGCCGGTCGTAAAACCCAAAATGAGAAAACACTACATGCAGATTTGTTGCTTGCAGGAATTTCTCAGTTAATAACTGTCATGGTTGCTGATAAAATTCACCAGCATCAATACATACGAAGTTTAAAACCACTCATAGCATAGGACTTACCAACTTCATAAGCCCATGAGGTTTATTTGTTGTGCCAAGAAATGAACGATTTTCACTTCCTATCCCAAGAATCCTGCATGACAGGAGCCTTCGCCTGTTTTCAGTCAGGATTGCGGACTTGTTTCGCAATTACCTATTGTTACAAATTCTGCTGTCATTTTTTGCAATATCTGTATAATTATGACGCTGTTTTTTATCTTTTAATTTTGATATCATATCACATATCGCGCTATATTTTCGATCATATTTGATATTTTTCGATTTATTGTTACATTTTTCATTGTTCTAACTCATTTGAAATGTTATAATAAAACCATTATAAATTCGATTTAACGAAGAGAGAGGAGTATTGATTTTTATGAAATGTCCGATATGCGGAAACAAACTTGAGATCAAAAACAAACAAATCGGCACTGACAACAGCGGAGATCCTGTCTTTAATGAATATGCAGTCTGCCGTGACTGTAAAAAACAGTGGAATTTAGACAAGCAAACGTGCAAAAAAAGCAGCGGCAAAGGCATCTGCCAAAAAAGCCGAAGCGGCAGATAAGACCAGCCGCAAAAAAAACGAGAGCGACGTTGCTCAAAAAAAAGACGAAAACAAAATCAAAAAGGCGCACAAAGAGCCGGAAGCAGCTCATACCGGCAGCCCCAAAAAACGCGCTGCTGCAGAAGCTTCCCCAAAAGCTTCCGACCGGGTGAAGTCACCTGCGCAAAATCAAAAACGGCGGCCTGATGAAAAAGCAACTGACGAGAAAACAGTTCGGATTCAGGAAAATCCCGAAAAGAAAGTCCCGAAAAGAAAGCCTTCATCCAAACAAACTACTGAAAAATCAGCTCCGAACGAAGATAAACGGTACAGTAACATCCCACGGAACAAGTCCGCACAAAACGGGAGAAAGCTGTTAAAAAAGGCTATGATGATATGCTTGCAACAGGAGTTCTTGATACTGACAAAGTAAAAAAAGCCTCCTCAAAATCATCCAAAAATAAAAACGACAAATATGACACAAAAGCTTCGCGTAAAATGCCTGAACCGGAAATCGACGATTATGAAGATGATTATTACGAAAGCGTTCCGAGATTCCGCGCAGTGCGCATCATTCTCGGGATCATCTCTCTCGCAGGATTCGGATTCTTTACTTATAAAGGATTCATGACCGGACTTAACGGCACAACAGACGGCGGCGGCACAAGCGGCACTTTATACATTATCCTTGCCCTTTGTATGCTCGTATCTTCACTTCTCTATTTTATCATGCAAAAGTCAAATACGATTTTTGCTTTCCTTCTTCCGATGCTTTTTTATCTCGGAAGCGGCGTATTTGCATTTTTGAAACGTGGAGATGATCTGCAGCTTCTCATCGCAGCTATTGTAAGCGGAGTATTGGCAATTATTTCACTCATACTTGCGATCACTTCCCGCGGAGGATCTGATTATGATGATAGTGAAGAAAATTATGATGAAGCCTTTGAAGACGATTATGCCGAGGAAGAATTTGACGATTAGAAAGCCATAACTGTTTTAGAAAAACTGAAATTTAAAAGCAGAGCGTTACTTACAGGAATCCCCAAAACCGGGAGACTTGCGTATCGCTCTGTTTTTATATCCTTTTCACTGTACGGTTATATTTTACATATATTACAATAAAACCAAATCATCTGGAGATTTCATGAAAAAACAACTTTTAACCTCTCTTTTTGCCTTCCTTCTTGTATTTTCTTTGTGTATGGGATGCTCTAAAGCCGAAACCGGAGATAAAACGACAGCTTCCGACTCCTTTGAAGTATCGTCTCAAAAAACTTCCCCTGTAAAAATCACACTAAACGAAGTGGCTCATTCTGTTTTCTATGCTCCACTATATGTGGCGATTGAGAAAGGATACTTCAAAGATGAAACATCGACCTCACACTTGTCACCGGATTTGGAGCCGATAAAACAATGACTGCCGTTATTTCCGGAGAAGCCGATATTGGATTTATGGGATCTGAAGCTTCCGTTTATATGTACAGCGAAGGAGCTTCCGACTATGTCGTTAATTTTGCACAGCTCACACAGCGAGCCGGAAACTTTCTCGTTGCACGGCAAGACAACGAGCATTTTCAGTGGGCAGATCTCAAAGGAAAAACTGTTCTGGGCGGTAGAAAAGGCGGTATGCCGGAAATGGTATTTGAATATATTTTAAAAGAGAACGGAATTGACCCTGAAAAAGATCTTACAATTATCCAAAATATTGATTTCGGATCTACAGCTCCGGCTTTTGCGGATGGCCGCGGAGATTTTACGATTGAATTTGAGCCCGGAGCGACTTCTCTTGAATCCGAAGGAAAAGGTCATGTTATTGCATCGCTTGGCAAAGACAGCGGCTATGTTCCTTACACCGCATTCAGCGCCAAAAAAAGTTATCTGAAAGAAAACCCTGATGTGATCCAGCGTTTTACAAACGCGCTTCAAAAGGGAATGGATTATGTCCGCTCTCACAGTCCTTCCGAAACCGCATCTGTAATCAAGCCTCAGTTTCCGGAAACAACACTTGAGATGATCACGACCATCGTAACACGTTACTATGAACAAGACACGTGGAAAAGCAATCTGATTTTTGAAGAAAGCAGCTTTGATCTGCTTCAGGATATCCTAGAAAGCGCCGGGGAGCTTGAAAAAAGAGCTCCGTATAAAGATCTTATAACGACTGAATTTGCAGAAAATGCCGCCAAATGATATAATAGCTTATATTTGATGTGACAAACACTAAAACAACGGGAGATTTTTATGATTGACAAAAGACTTGTTCCTTACAGCGGTTTAAAAAAAGAACCTTTTTCAGGCAGCCATAACGGAATGCGGTACATGATGCGTTCAGACAATGGCAGAGACAGCACAACATTCACCGTTTTTGTCTATCCTGAACCATGGTGTTTTGAACAAACGCCGGAAGATCAAATTGAAAGTCATACTTTTGACCTTTCCGAAGAAGGGCTTGATCTGGCGATCACATGGTTGTGGGAGCGGTTTGAAGCCGAACGTGACCGTTGGACGCAGGCATCACAGGAAATAATGCATACTGTCAAAAAGCATACACTTTAGTTTCTTTTTAGAAATTTTAATTTTTCTTCCATATATTGTCACATCACATTCACAATTACGTGTTATCTTAAATATATGAAAACGATAGGAAACACAAAACAGTGTATTCCCCATCGTCCATAACAACAGAAAGCATGATCAAAATTCAGTTTCTGTTGTTTCCATAAAAGGAGACGACGACTGTATATGCAGTCGGTATGTACAGTCGTCGGACTTCGCCTAAATATGAAAAATATTAAAACAGCGGTATCTTATTATCTGTTAAGGATCGACTGTTATTCATTCAAAAACAATATTTTCCCCTCATCGATCCACAAATAGTCAGGAAATCCTTTTTTCTCTATTTCTTCCATTTTTTCCCTTTGAACAAACCAACAAATCATAGTTTTGTCTTTTTCACCGTTTTTTTCTGTACTGTTTCCTATTCTATTCTCTGCCGCAATATAATAGTTCTGCTCAAACGGAAGGCGGGCGCTGCTCTCAAGTTGAAATTTAAGCATATTTTCTCCCCTTGTTCCCCACACAGGAATAAAATCATGTGCCCGATACCCAATCCATTTCGCATCTTTTGGTACTTTTCTCTTTGTCTTTAAGCAAATTCCCCACTCCTTTGCTTCTACTGTATGATCATCTATATAGATAATACTTGAGAAATTTTTACATCCTGTAAGTATGGCGGCAGTCTTATTTTTCGGATTTTGAAACAGCTCCTCGGTTTTGCCGGATGCGACAATCCTCCCCTTATCCATAACGAAAAGCTCTTCACTAAAACGGTAAATTTCATCTCGATTATGTGATACCATAATCACAGTTCCCATATATGACTCTAACATCTGAAGCACTTCTTGCTCCAATCGGTCTTTTAAATACAGATCAAGAGCGGAAAAGGGCTCGTCTAATAAAATAACTTCCGGTTCATAAGCCATAATCCGAGCAAGCGCCGTTCTTTGCTGCTGTCCTCCGGAAAGCTGCTTTGGATAATGTTTTTCCAGACCTGCCAGACCAAACTTTTGAATCATCTCTTTGACCCGCTTATGTATATCCTGCTTATTTCCTTTTAGCCCGGCCGCTATATTTTGCTCTACTGTCATCGTCGGAAATAGCGCGTAATTTTGAAACAAGTATCCAACTTTACGTTTCTGTGTTTTTAGATTTGTTTTCGTTTCTTTATCAAATAATATATTTCCGTCTATCTTAATGTGACCACTATCAGGAGTCTCTATTCCCGCAATACTTTTTAATGTCATACTTTTACCGCAGCCTGATGCCCCTAAAATACCGATTCGTTTTGACTGACTTTTAAAATTGATATCCAAACTGAATTTATCCCATTTTTTCCGAATCAGCATATCAATCGCCATCTTTTACCACCTCCCGATATTTTCATCTTTCGTCCGGAAATGAAATTCATAAGAAAAATAATGACAAAAGCGATCAGAACTACAACCGAAACCCAAATTCCTGCCGTAACATAATCTCCGTCCTGAATGACCATCGCAATCTTCTGAGCGATCGTCCCCGTCTTTCCTTGTATATTTCCTGCCAGCATAGACGTCGCCCCATATTCTCCCATCGCTCTTGCAAATGTCAGGATTGTTCCTGACGCAATTCCCGGACCGCAGTCGGTATAACGATTTTCCAAAAAATTTTCGTCTCTGACATGCCGAGTGTACGGCCTGCATACACGAGATTCACATCAATTTGCTCCATTGCCGCTCTTGCGTTTCGATACATCAGCGGAAACGAAATTACAATCGCGGCGATCACACATCCAATCCATGTCTGCACGACTTTAAAACCAAACTCTTCAAATAAAAATGCTCCGACCGGTCTTCTCCTGCTAAACAACAACAGTAAAAAAAAGCCTGCTACCGTAGGAGGCATCACCATAGGAAGCGTCAAAATCCCATCTAGCACCGCTTTTTCCCCGGGGAAGCTTTTACTGCTTTTCCAGCCGCAAATATCCCGAGAAAAAACGAAATCACCGTAGCTGCCACACCTGTTTTCAAAGAAATATACAGAGGGCTCCAATCCAGATTTTTCAATATTTCTGTTACTTCATCCATTATTTATACTCCACATCTATTTGCGTACGAATGCATTATCTCCTGCCTTAACCTGATCTGAATGCACACTATTTTATATCCGTATCAAAATAATATGACTCAAACACTTTTGCCGCTTCATCAGATAAAAGAAAATCCATAAAATCTTCCGCCGCTTCGGTCTGCTTTTTATCAGCTTCTTTATTCACAATCTGAGCGATCGGATAGATCACATCTCCGGTCAGATCAGAACTTACTTTTTCTAAAATCTTAATATCGTCTTCGTATCCGTATATATCAGAATAATAAGTCGTTCCCACTTCGCATGAACCTTCCGCGACTGCCATCAGCACTTTGCTTACGTTATCCTGCTCGCTGATCTCAACTCCTCCAAACGCTTCGGAAATTTCCTGTGCCGTAATAGAATCCGGATCGTTTGAAGTATGGATAATTCCCATATTCACAAGAGCCTGTCTTGTATATTTTCCGACAGGAACGCTTCCTCCTGCCAGCGCAATGCTCTCTGCATCCTGAAGGTTTGCCAGCCCTTTGACTTTTGTTTTGCTGTCTTTAAGCGTTATAACGACAACCTGATTATTCACCACATCACTTCTCGTTCCGTCTACAAGAAATCCGTCTGCTTCAAGCACATCCATCTGTTTCTGAGCTGCCGAAAAGAAAAGATCGCATTCATATCCTTCTTCAATCTGCGTCAGAAGAGTTCCGGAACTATCCGCGTTGTATATGATCTTCACATTCGGATGATCCTTTTGATACTCCTTTGCAAGTTCCGTCATAACTGTATTCAGACTCGCCGCAATAAAAACCTGTATTTCTGTTTCCTCCTCTGCCGTAGCCTTTCCTTCTGTACCCATATCCCCGGCAGATTCTTCTCTTTGCTTTTTGCCGTTTCCGGTATCGCTTCCCGCTTTGCAGCCAAACATGGCAACTGAAAGGGCGAGAACAGCAATCACTGCAATGACTCTTTTTTTCATATTATTTCCTTTTCTTTTATTTACGCTTTTTTATTTTCTTCCGTTTCTTTCCCCAGATTCTCCAGATCCCTCTTGCTGTCGATATCTTTGAGTTCTTCCCGGCTTGTCTCTATGATACGTACCTTTTCTTCGTATTTTGTAAGCATTTGTCTGCCGCCTTCATCCCCTGTTAATTCTAATAATTCCGCAAAACAGTGAGCCGGCCACAAAACCGGATTTCCTTTTTGTCCCCGATATCCCGCACAAATAACGTTTTTCTTATGCAGCGCCGCATCGTTTAATATTCTTTGGATTGTGGATATTTTCAGTTTCGGCTGATCGCACACTGAAAACAGGATTCCGTCCGGTGCACCCGATTTTCTGTCTGTCCCGCTCTTAAAACTATGAGATACTGCCTTTAAGCCAAGTACGACAGAATGTGCGATGCCTTTTTCCGGCTCTTTATTTCTCACAACAAAGATTCCTCTTTTTTCGGCTTCCTCTATAATCTTCTCATCCCCTGTAACAATAAACAGTTCAACGGATGAAAAAGCCTGCATTTTATCCATCATATGCATATACATCGGCTTTTGATCTATCTTTGCGTGAAGTTTGCTTTCCCCACGTTCCCCTGAGAATCTTGTTCCCTTTCCCGCCGCCAATATAACGACTGCATAATGCCCTTTTATTTTTTCAAAGCGCTCTGCCGCTTCAAGCGCTCCGCCTCCTATTGCTCTTGCCTTGTCCGAAATCGTCTCGCAGTGGGAAGCTCCGCGCGGGCATCTATATCTCCGATTTTCAGATTCTTCTTCACATACGCCCCCGGCTGCAGCATTCCTCTCACGATCCCGCCCATTTGGGCGAAAACCGGTTTTCCTCCGGTTACTGCAACAATCTGCCCTTTTTCGACTATATCGCCGATTCGGACTTTCGGTTCTATTATCCCGTCTTCCGAAGCACGAATGAGACGCTCGGTCGTATATCCTCCTATGTTTCCCGGAACTCCTGTATCCGCAATAGCGCTTCCTTCCCATATTACCGAACCGAGAGTATGACCTCTTTTTGTCTCGATCACACAATGACAGTCTTTTCCCGCTGTAAATCCCGGACCTATTCCGATCACAAAAGGAGCGTCCGTAATCTTAGTTCCGGTATTTTTCTTTGCAATAATAGCATCAACGATCACATCCGGTTTATACCATTTTCGACAATCCGCCTTTGGATCAACTATAACAGGGATTTTGCCTTCCTCCATTATCGCTTCCGCATCTTCCTGTGTCTTTGCAGATACCGCTTCCATCTCTTCTACAATCGCCCGCCTGTCATATACCGCCCTTGACAAAGCAACCGTTCTCCTTACCGTAAGGGGCTGTGCGATCTCTGTCATCAAAATCTGATGACCTGCTCCGTACAGTCTCGATGCGATTCCCGTCGCCAGGTCCCCTGCGCCTTTAATTAATATTTTCACACTTTTTTCCTCTTATTTTTATTCTAAAGTTTCTTTGAATGCAAAGATGTCACTACAATATTTTCCACTCCCCGAACATTCAATTCTCTGCAGACTTCAAGCGCTGCTTCTCTTTTAGATGCACTGTCTGCTTTATTTAAAACAACCGTATACTGCGCATAAGGCGGACAGCCTTTTCTGCCCGCCTTATGCGATGACGCAAGTATCGCGATATCTTTTGCCGTAACGAACTCTTCTCCGCCTTTTTCTAAGATCTGTGCTGCTCTTTCCCACCGAAAACAGGTTGATTCTAACGTCCTGCCTATTGCATCTAACCCATATACGGAAACAACATGTCCTGTTTGACTCGGAATGACCGGTTCATGTTCTGCGGGAACTTTTAACGGAAGTCGTTTTGCTCCGTCTGCTTCGACCAGTATCGGCAGCTCCCACCAAAAGATCTCGTCTAAAATTTCTTTTGCAGGCGGCGCCGTTTTCCCGGAAATCAAATCCCTGCTTCCGATCCACACTCTCCCGAACTTTCCCAACGTATCCTTTATTTTACCGATAGATGTATCTTCTAAAAAATATGGTTTATTTTCATGCATGATCTTCGTTGTAGTCGTAATGATCACATGTTGTTTTTTTCTTACACACTCGTCTTCCAAACGATGCAAAAGAGTTGTTTTTCCTCCCGCTCCCACGACCGAGATGACTGATGTGTTCACAGAAAGCGCCTCTGACAAAGACATACGTTCACACAATTCATTATTTTTATAGATAAACACCATATTATTCTACGCCATGACGGATATACATTCCTGTCTTTTCTTCTATGATTTTTCCGTTCTCTGCCACAAGTTTTCCTCTCAAATAAACCTGTTCTGCCCTTCCTTCGATCTCTGCTCCTTCCAACAGGCAATAGTCGCATGCAGACTGATGATCCGCCGCAGTCATCGTCCATTCCGTGTTAGGATTCCATATGACGATGTCCGCGTCACTGCCCGGAATAAGTGCCCCTTTCCACGGATATAATTTAAATAATTTTGCGGGATTCTCCGAAAGATATGCACACATCTGCTCTGCCGTTATCTTTCCTTCATTCACTCCGAACTGCCACATAAGCGCCGGACGTTCTTCTGCTCCCGGCATACCGGAAGGCGTCAGCATAAAATCCTCTTCTCCTGCATTTTTCTGTTCTTTTGTAAATCCAAAATGATCGGACGCTATCGTCTGAATCCTTCCTTCTTTCAATGCATCCCACAATATATCGCTGTTTTTCTGTTTCCTAAGAGGCGGAACAGTTACATATTTTCGCGCTTCTTCTGCCGCAAGAGCATATTTTTCCTCATTCAGAAGAAGATATTCCGGACACGTCTCGACATAGACGGTCTGACCGATTTCTCTCGCTTTTAAAATCTCCCGGTATCCGGCAGCCGTACTTAAATTCACAATGATCACCGGAACATCCGCACATTTGGCAATCTTCAGGATGCGCCCCACCGCTTCTGCTTCCGCTTCTTTTGGGTGTATCCATGAATAATCCGCAATATCCGTTCTTCCTTTTGTTTTCTCAAGTTCTTTTAAACGAGACTGTACAATCCCGTGATTTTCGCAATGAACTCCGACAATGCCGCCTAGTTCTTTCACCCTTGAAAAAATCTCGTAAATCTGTCCGTCATCCAGCATCATGTCATACGCCGTATATAATTTGAAAGAACAAGTCTCCTTTTTTACAATCTCCCCAGTTCCTCTGCAACGTCATCGTTCCACTCATTCAGTGTAAGATGCAGCGCATAATCACATGATGCCTCGCCTTCTGCTTCCTGACGTTTATCGTCAATCGCTTCTTTCAGACTTTTTCCTTTCTTCTGCTCTGCAAATCTATGATGCACTGTCGTCCGCCTGCCAGCGCTGCCTTTGTTCCGGTTTCAAACTTGTCTGCCGCCGTAATATCATTAAACTTTGCCGCCATATGCGTATGAGCATCTATAAAACCCGGAAAAAGAAGCTTTCCTCTCACATCGATCGTTTCCGCATCCTGAAATTCAAGATTTTTCCCTGCCGCAAGAATCTTTTCCCCTTTTACCAAAAGATCGATCTTTTTCAGACCTTCCCCGCTGACTACCGTTCCTCCTTTGAATAACCGTTTCATCATTAATCCCCTTCTTTCTACTTGATTTTATACCTTTTATAAAAATAATTCGTTCTTTACTTAACGTAATTTCGTTTCCTTTTCCGTCGTTTTCTCCTTCGGAAGGATCAAGTTCAGTATTACGGCGAAAATTGTCGCCAAAACAACCGGAGAGGATGCAAATGTATTGTTTATGATCGCCTGAAAGTTTTCAAGATTCATACTCAGGTTCAAAGCGCTGTGGATACTCTGCGTCATTTGATCCAGACATCCGCCGCTTAATGAAACACCCATTCCGATCGCAATAGAAAGTCCGGCTACCGTTGCATTACGGGCAGTCAGTTTTTCCGTTACAAGCAGTCGGATTCCCGTCATTGCGATAGAAGCAAACACCGAAACGACCGCGCCTCCAAGCACGCATTGCGGAATCGTCCTTAATAAAGCCGAAAACTTCGGAATCAGACCGGCTACAAGAAGGATTCCCGCCGATGTCGCAAACACCCTTCTTGAAATCACTTTCGTCGTACCTACAATGCCGACATTCTGACTGAATGTTGCCGTCGGAGGACAGCCGAAAAAAGCGCTGATAATATTTCCTATTCCATATCCGATGATACCGCCGTTTAATTCCCTGTCTGTCGGGAGACGATCCATTCCGCCGCTTGTAGTTGCGGAAAAATCTCCCATCGCCTGAATGGAATTGACTAAAAATAAAATTGCCAAAGGTATGATCGCCGATATTTCAAATTTCATACCAAACTCCATCGGTTTCGGGATCTGAAACCATCCCGCGCTTGAAAGAACTGAAAAATCTACCATTCCAAAGCAAAGCGCGAGCACATATCCACACAAAAGCCCGATCAATATTGACGCCAGTTTAAAAAGACCTTTCCCATAATGATTTAACGCAACGACGATTGCAAGCGTCACAAAAGCAACGACCCAATTCTGCCAGGAACCAAACACAAGCGCCGGCGTCTTTCCCTGTTGTTCTACTACGAGCTCATATGTATTGGCCGGATTTCCTGCCATATAATTGATCGCTGTTTTATACAAAGACAGCCCGATCGCAAAAATAACCGTGCCGATCACAAGCGGCGGAAATACTTTTCTGATCTGTTTGATCGTCAATCCTACAATAATCGCTATCACGCCGCCTATGAGCATCGCTCCGAGAATCGTATCAATGCTTTTTGCCTGTGCGGCGATTGCCGTCATCGTCGGAACGTAAGCAAAACTCACGCCGATGATCACCGGAAGCCCGATCCGATCCTGATTTTATTTCCATATAACTGAAGCAGCGTAGACAGCGCCGCAAAGACAAGAGACATCTGTATTAAAAGTCCCATATCTACATTGCCTCCCGCATTATTCGCCGCATTTGCAACCAAAATTGCCGGCGTCACACATCCGACTACCGCCGCAAGCACATGCTGCGCCGCAAGGGGAAATACCTGTCCCGCCGACGGCTTTCCGTCCCACTTAAACAACTCTGAATTATCTTTTTTTGTCTCTCGTATACCCATCTTACTTTTCCTCTTTCTGACTGATCTTTATCCTTCCTTGATACAGGAAAATCTCCGAAGATTTTTTCTCTTTTTCCTCTCCCGTTTTTCCTGTTCATACCGCCTTTTATCTTCTATTAGAATATCATTAAATATAATGAAATGCAATAATCGCCCATTATGCTTTCCCCCTCTTCTTTTCATCTGAGCACACCTCAAAAACAAGCACGGTACACTTTCGGATTCGCCTAAAAATATATACAAGGCGAATTTTTGATGTATGATAAGAGAATGCAAAATATTTTTTCAGGAGGTAGATATAATGTTAAAATATGTTGAAACAAACAAAGCACCGGCAGCGATCGGACCATATTCACAAGGTATTGTAGTAAATGGAACTGCGTTTTTCTCCGGTCAGATTCCTCTTTCTCCGGAAACCGGTGAAGTCATCGGAACAACGATCCGGGAACAGACAGAGCAAGTTATGAAAAATATACAAGGACTTCTCGAAAGCCAAAACGCTTCTTTTACAGATGTTGTAAAAACGACATGCTTTCTTGCCGATATGTCTGATTTTGCCGCATTTAACGAAGTATATGCAAAATATTTTACAGGAAAACCCGCCCGTTCCTGCGTCGCCGTAAAAGATCTCCCGAAAGGAGTTTTGTGCGAGGTGGAAACAATCGCGGTCATTGAAGAAAATTAAACATCGAAAGGATAAGCCGAATTCTTTTCAAGAAACAGCCCGCGAAGGTTTCATTCTCCGCGGGCTGTTTCTTCATTTATTTATCTTTTATTTGTCTTTTATTTTTCTCTTTTCCTTAAGAAAGATCGATTTCTTTTCCTTTTACATATTTTCCGACTACTTCCCGTTCATCCGCCAGATAGATCATCCGTTCCAGTCGGCTTCTTATATCAAGTTCCTGGGGATGCGCAAGCCTGCTGTCATCCAGAACGACTGCATCAAATTCGTATCCCGGTTCAAAGCTTCCAACTTTCCCGAAAAATTCTCCTCCTCCTTTTGTCGCCATAAAGAAAACTTCTTCTGACGTCAGCGCTTCTAACTATCGTCGCAAATACGCCAACGCAGTTTTGACGCCTGAACGGCATGAGCCATTGCCCGAAACATATTTTCCGTACTTCCTCCTGCCACATCGCTTCCCAATCCGACATGAAGTCCTTCTTCAAGAAACTTTCTTATCGGCGCGATCCCGGAAGACACATTCATATTAGACTCGGGACAGTGTGCGATAAATACGCCGTTTTCTTTCATCCTGCTGATCTCTCTTTCATCGCTGTGTACACAATGCGCCATAATCGTACGTGTATCTTTACCGAACAATCCGAATGTATCATAAACGTCTCCGTAAAACTCAGACCACGGACAAAGTTCTTTTACCCATGCGATCTCCCCGAAGTTTTCCGACAAATGTGACTGAAGCGGAAGCTCATAACGTTTCTGAAGTTTTTTTAGTTCTTTCATAACCTCATCGGTACACGTCGGAATAAATCTCGGCGTAAGGATCGGATATGTACGACTGTAGTTTTTCTGAATTGTCTCCTCAATCCACTTTAAAGTTTCTTCTGTCGACTTTTTCGTTTCTTCAACTAAATAATCCGGCGCATTCCGATCCATATTCACTTTCCCGACAAAAGTACTCAGCCCGCTTTGTTCAAGCATATCCATAAGCAAAACAGTCGCCGGCCTGTGAAGAGTCGCAAATACACACGCCCTTGTAGTTGCACTCTTTTGCATATTTTTCACGAAAATCCGGTATGACTTTTCTGCATAGTCTAAATCACAAAACTTCGATTCCTCCGGAAACGTATTCGTTTCGAGCCATTCTAACAATTCCATATCCATTCCCAGACCGCGGTACGAATACTGAGGCGCATGAACATGAAGATCTGTAAATCCCGGAATAATCAGCGCGTCTTTGTAATCCCGTATCGGATTTCCTCCGAATTTAAACGGAAGCGTCTTATAGACGCCCTCCACGATTCCGTCTTTGCAGACTACATATCCATTTTCACAAATCGAAAATTCTTTCTGATTTTTGCTGTATACAATATTTCCTTTTAAAATAAAAACCGATTTTCTTTTCATTTCACTGCCTCCTTTCCTTTTCGGTTATATCATCTCAAGCATCACTTCTACGACGCCTCCGCATACCATTCCTTCCTCTTCTGCGTCGTCTGCCGTCATATCGACTTTACAAAGTTGAAATACAGGTTCGCCTTTTCGCATCATAAGCAGGGCTTTTTGCATGACTTCACTTTCTACACATCCTCCGCCTATCGTACCCGTTATGCTTCCGTCTTCCATTATCAGCATCTTCGTTCCTACGCTTCTAGGCGCAGATCCTTTTCGGGAAACGATAGTCGCAAGCACTTTTTTCAATGATGGTTCCTTAAAACTTTCTTTTGTATCATTTTTCTTTTCAAAAAGCTTCTCCGACAACTCTTTTGAATATCCGCCCGCTTTTTCTCTGCTGTTTTTTACTTCGATTATTTCCGCCATGATCGAAACGGCGATCTCCTCCGGAGTCTCTGCCTTGATCTTCAATCCTATCGGCGTGTGTACCCGCTCTAAATCTTCTCTGTCGATACCTTTTTTCTCAAGCTGATCTTTTACGATTGCAACCCGCCGTTTACTGCCCATCATCCCGATATATGCATTTTGCTTTTCCACGATTATTTCCAGACATTCCGCATCGTATCTGTGACCGCGCGTCACTATGACAAACCATGTATCCGAGTCACCGCCGATCTTTGCAAGTCCTTCCTTAAAAGGAGCGCAAATGACATTATCTGCTCCGGCTTTTCTTACATGATCTGCGAATTCGGACGATCCTCAAGAACAGTCACCTCAAACCCAAGCATCTTCCGAGTTTCGTAGCCGCAGCCGAAACGTGTCCTCCGCCGCAAATTACAAGACGGGGAATTCTTCCGATTCGTTCACGGAAGATTCTGCTCTTGCCTTCACATCCGCTTTTTTCTCTGTTTTCCTTTTTCTTTTCGTCCGGTCTTTCATTTTGTTCTTCGTCTTGAGCAAAAATCCCGGAAAGAATCCGCTTCTTTCCGGCATCTTTGCCGCACAAAACAGTCTCCGTCCAAACATCCCCGTCAGAAAGATCCAGTACCTTTTTTAATTCTTCATAAAACTCATTCATATCTACTCTCCAGCGCTGATCTGAAACAAACTCCCGGTCGCAAAGAAAAAGCGGCATCTTCAAGATCCCGCCCATTCTTTTACAGAACACTTATTTTTAATCAAATCTCCCTGTTCTTCTTATGCTCTGGCCAATCTTGAAAGAACATCTTTAAGAAGCTCATAGAAACGCTCAAGCGAATCAAGCGGAGCATTCTCATCCGGAGTGTGTACATTATTCAGTGTCGGACCTACTGCGATCGCATCCAGTCCCGGAATTGCTTCTGAAAAAAGTCCGCATTCAAGTCCTGCATGAATCGCCTCCAAACGAAGTTCACTTCCGAACAGATCGCGGTAGCTTTCTACAAACAGATCGCGGATCTTAGATTCTTCCGCATAACTCCAGCCCGGATATTCTCCGCTGTACTCAATCTCAAATCCAAACGTCTCTGCAAGAAGTGCGAAACGCGATTTTGTATCTTCCTGAAGGCTTGCAACAGACGATCTGGGAGAAACCGCAACCATAATATAATCTTCTTCTGTTCTGACTACTCCCATATTAGACGATACAACGACAAACCCGTTCATCTTGATGTTTCGTCTGTAAATTCCGTTTGGAGCAAGACGCATCAGACTTACGAATGCCTTTGCATCTTCTTCCTGAACCGCCATTGCGCTCTGGCCTTCCGTCACTGCGATCTCGCAGGAGAAATCCGGCTCAAAAGATGTGATTTCATCTGCAAATACTTCTGCGAGATCACATTGCAAGTTTCTCTGCTTTTTGTGCTTCTGCCGAATCTGCATAGATAAGAGACATCTCACACTCTCTTGTAATTGCATTATCTTTTGTTCCGCCTGCAAAGTTCACAAGAAGTCCTTTTGTATTTTTCAGAAGATGATCTGCCATACGAGCCATCAGAAGATTCGCATTCTGACGCTCTTTATCAATATCCGTTCCCGAATGTCCGCCGAGAAGGCCTTCTGCTTTTATTTGAACTAATGTTCCTTCTGCCTGCACTCTTTCTATCTTTCTTGTAAGCTGAACACGAAGTCCGCCGGCACAGCTAACTGTTGCGACTCCTTCTTCTTCTGAATCCATGTTGATCATCGTACGCGCTGTGATCTGAGACTTATCAAGCGCCTGAGCGCCGTTTAGTCCGATTTCCTCCGACGTCGTAAACACACACTCTACAGGAGGGTGCTCTAATTCTTTATCGTCAAGAACTGTCATCATAAGGGCAACCGCTACTCCGTTGTCTGCTCCGAGAGTCGTTCCGTTTGCGTAAAGAACGCCGTCTTTTACAATGAGATCAAGCCCGTCTTTTTCAAAATCATGCTCGACTCCGGCAAGTTTATCGCATACCATATCGATATGTCCCTGAAGCATAACAGGAGCTTTGTCTTTTGCCCCCTCGCTTCCTTCTTTTTTTATGATCACATTATTACTTTCATCCTGGTAAACCCAGAGGTTTCTGTCTTTTGCGAATTTCACAAGATAGTCGCTAAGACCCTTCTCATTTCCCGATCCTCTCGGGATTGCGCTGATATCTTCAAAAAATGAAATAATTCTCCGGCTTGCAGCCTGTGATCTTGTACTCCATAATAAATCCTCTTTTCTATTAGTTATTGCCATATGCTTTATTGATTATAACAGATTTTTCTTAATTTTTCATCCATTTTTACATATGTTTTTCTTGACACTTTTTCCCCTGTAAACTAAAATAAAGCAGTAAAAATATTGTTATGATTCCGTCACTTTAAAAATGACGGTTTTTATTTTGCGGAAGCGCCTGTGCGTTCCATATTGAAAGGTGGTGAGGTTATGGACTCCGGTGTCAGTTGTCATATACACAGTCTGATCGAAAAAAATTACATAAAGAGAGGTATTTATCATGAACAAAGACATTTTTGTACAGCTTCTCGGCCAGCGTCAGTTCAAAGCTGTGAGAAGCATTTTAGATGTAATGAACGAAGTGGACATAGCCTCATTACTGTCAGAACTTGACGATAAAGAGCTTGCTCTTGCATTTCGGCTGATTCCGAAAGATAAGGCAGCGGAAGTATTTGCCAATATGGAAACTTCCATGCAGACCTACCTTGTAGACATGTTTTCCGAAAAAGAACTAAAGGAACTCCTTGATGACCTTTACATGGATGATACTGTCGATCTTCTCGAAGAGCTTCCGGCAAACCTCGTAAATCGTATTCTTGATACGGTTTCGCCGTCTGACAGAACGCTGATCAACCAACTTCTTAATTATCCGGAAGACAGCGCAGGAAGCATCATGACAACCGAATATGTCGATATCCGTCAGTCTATGACTGTCGCACAGTCTATGGCTCACATCAAGGAAACCGGTATTCACAAAGAAACGATCTATACCTGCTACGTCACAGATAAAAGGAAGCTGATCGGCATCGTCAGCGCAAAAGATCTCATGACGACCGACGATGGCATTCTGATCAGTGAACTGATGGAAACAGAGATCATTTCCGTAAGAACTTATACCGATAAAGAAGAAGTGGCTCAATTATTCAGAAAATACGACCTGCTTGCGCTTCCGGTACTTGATAAAGACGGACTTATGGTCGGAATCGTCACATTTGACGACGCTATGGACGTTATGGTTGAAGAAGCAACAGAAGATATCACTAAGATGGCCGCCATTAATCCAAGCGAAAAAACTTATTTTAATACATCCACTTTCGCCCACGCAAAAAACAGGATCCCATGGCTTCTCATCCTTATGCTTACTTCCATTATCACAGGTACGATCATCACAAAATATGAAGACGCATTTGCTGCGATCCCGCTTCTTGTATCCTTTATCCCTATGTTGATGGATACAGGCGGAAACTGTGGTTCGCAAAGCTCAACACTGGTCATTCGGGGACTTGCTCTTTCGGAAATACATTTTAAAGATATTTTTAAAGTTATTTTTAAAGAATTCCGTATCTCCATAATTGTAGGAGCTGTACTCGCTCTTACAAACGGCGTTCGTATCCTGATCCAGTATCATAATCCGAATCTTGCTTTAGTCATTGCGCTTTCGCTGATCGCAACTGTTATCATCTCGAAACTGATCGGATGTATTCTTCCTCTTGTTGCAAGCAAGGTGCACCTTGATCCGGCTATTATGGCTTCTCCGCTGATCACAACGCTTGTCGATACATTTTCTATATTGATTTATTTTAATATTGCATCATTAATGTTCCGGTTGTAAGCAGTTCTGTTTTCACAACTTTTTCTGCTTAAAAAGGCGCTGATCCGTAAAAAACGAATCAACGCCTTTTTCTTGTTATAACTCAGGAATCTTATGGCAAATATATCTTAACACTTTCCTCAGATCACCGATCTCGACTTTCCCGTCTTCCGTCACATCCGCAGCAAGTTTCTGCTGTTCTGTCAACTCTACTTTTTTACATACGCTGCGCAGGATCAGGCGCAGATCACTGATCTCAACTTTCCCGTCTTCATTTACGTCGCCCTTTATATATGACTGGCTTTGCTCAAACGGATTGACCGCATAAATCGTCGGAGCCTTGCCGTCTGTCACATACCATCTTACAACCCCGTCCGGTCCTACGACGGGCTGACAATCGGAAAGCGGCATCGATTTTGACCTTATATTAGAAGTTTTATTTCCTTCGGAATCGATCGTTACGATCTTCGTCGTCAGATTCCCCTCGGATTTACTGCCTTCCTGCCACATTACAAGGAATTGATCCTCTCCGATCTTCACAAGCTGAGGTGTCTGTACGTTTATACCCTGCTGCTTATCGTAATTTGTCAGCCATACCGTTTTCGCTTGAGTTAATTGTTTATCGGTAATGCTGATAAAAATATTTCTCTGGTCTGAAGTATTGGCACTTTCGCTCTCGAAATCTACTGCATTTCCTGCGATAATACAGTTTTCAGACGATATTTCAAACCCGCCGACAGAGGCTCCCGTAGAATTGTAATGCCCTCCGGTCACCTTGCCTAAACCAACCGGAATCGCATAATCGACTTTAGTGATCGATCCGCCAACCTGTGACTTAATAAGAGCGATTCCTCTCGGTGCATAATCACCGTGATCTACTCTGTAAATATTCTCTCCGTCCGTCTGAATAAACTGATTAAAAGAATGACTTACATATCCTGCCTGTGCAAGATTCAGCACATCATAGTAAGACTGTTCTACACTCATGTCATTTTCATTGATCACAAACGTCATATTCGCCTGATGATTCAATCCGTCGCTGTCAGTATACATCTCATGACATGTATGAATATAAAGCTTTCCGGCTGTCTCTGTCATCCGCAGCGAACCTGCCTCAAACGGAATATTCGTATTCGCTCCGTATACGGAAACCGCCCCTATTCTCTGAAAATCTTTGGAATATTTTACGATTCGCATTACTTCTTCTTCATCGCTGTCATTTGGATTAGCCTGTCCGAACACGAAATAATTATGATCGCTTCCACTGTAAAATCCGCCAAACAGACTCAGCTCCATTGCAACCGTTTTACTTCCGGTCTTCTTGCCTGCCGCAGAATAGTTTTCAACGATCATTTTTCCGCCGCAATGCTCCACTCTCGTAAATGTTCCGTCTGCATTCGGAATCAAATAAGAATTAACTGTCTTACTCCATATTGCATAATCATTCAAAGAATGATTATTAGAAGCATAACCATCTGTAACCGTCGCTGTTTTATCCGGGTCTTGAACAGAAGGTTCTCCCGTCACCGTCACCGTACACTGCGCCGACAGACCGCTTGTTGTACTGACTGTGATCACTGCCTCTCCTTTGCTCCAGCCGAATACCTGTCCCGCCCGGTTGATGCTCGCGATTTTCGGATCGCTGCTCTTCCAACTGTAGACTTCTTCCATTGTTCCGTTTGTCACAGGTGTAAGCTGCAATGTATCGCCTATATTTACCGTATGGCTGCTTCCTTCCACTTCCAGCTGGTCGCTTTCTTCCATGGGAAAAATTCATAATAATAATTATCGCCGGATTTTTCAACCGCTGCAACCCCGCCTTCGTATTCCATCAGACAGAATACCGGATAATCTGTTTTTGCAGAATAAATCTCTTCTCCGCTTTGGATGTCATATTCCGCTATGTATGAATTGTCTTTAAATGTAACAATAGAATCCGTCTCCTCGCGGTAGATCGTTCGTGTTCCGACGCTCGCATTCGGATCAAACGCTCCTCCTTCTTCATTATTGCGCGGTAAGAAGAAAACTTCCGTATCTTCCGGTTCTTCTGATTTATACACATCAGAATCCCAAACCTTTAGTCTTGAATTAAATGTACTGTCTACGCATATATATTTATCCCCGAGCATACCGGCCTGTTCTTCACGTTCATAGAAATATGACTGACAAATATACATCATCAATTTTTTATTATGAAAGGTGAGCTGATCTCCGGTTACATTTCCGGCGCGAAGGGCATGCATATCATGGTCATACCCCCAGTACCGCCAGTTATTATAAGTATCTACATAATAGTTCCCGTTACTTTCATCGAAGCCGCAAAAACCGTACACTGCCTCCTCGGATAAAGCCTGCGATAAAAGCGTTCCTTCCGGCGATAAAAGATACAGATCATAATCGTCACCATTGCCATTCGATTCGGCAAGATAAATCCTTCCCTTTGAATCTGCGCCGATCGAACTTGCGTGATCTCCATACTGAAGTTTCTTCTCTTCCTGCTGCGTAAGCAAATTATAGATCGTAATATTAGAACTGCGGTCCAATATATACAGTCTGTCATTTGCCACATAAACATCTTGCACATTGTCAAACTGATGTACTTCTGTCAACTCATTGCTGTCCGGCTTGTACAACGATAATTTGTTCCGATTCAGAAAATAAATTCCTCCTTGTTCCTCACACGGAATTTCCCGATGCCCTTCCAAATATGTGACGGCATTCCTGTCAAGCAAGACCGAATTTCCTGTTTTCCCTTCTTCCGCAGCTCTTTCTGCAAAGTTTGCCCTTTCCGCTTCCGCAGCTTCAGATGACGAACCGTTCACAAAAAACGTTTTCTCTCCATCTTCAGAGAGCACATCCAAATTACCTTCTTTTTGTGCGTCATCTGATATCACGACTGCATCTGTAAGTTCTTTCTGCAATTCCTCTGCAAATACCGGTTGTGTGAACATCATGCATCCCGCCATTGCAAGCGCAAAAACTTTCTTTTTCCTCATTCTTTTCCCCGCTTTCCCTTTTATTTTTTATATATCCATATTATACTCCTTTCCATAAATCATTTACAATATTTTACATGATTTCCGTTTATATACATATTAAAGATTGTATAATTACATGCCGGCAGTTCACCGACTTCTTTCATCTACGTGCTTCCATGTATCACTTTGTAAAATATCCCGGATAGTCTGCATAGACAAATCCACAGAAGCAATTTCATCTGCGCACCTTTTCAGTTCCCTCCGTATCGTCTTTTCATGTGGAACATTTCTTTTGTACTTTATCTGATGTTCCAGAGTTGCCCAAAAATCAATGGCAATCGTACGAATCTGTATTTCCGCTTCAACTCCCTGTAAATCAAATTTTGTAAATTGTATGATCAGATGAAGACTCCTGTAACCATTTGCCTTCGGATAAGCGATATAATCTTTTTTTCCAGGATTTCAATATCCTCTCTTTTTTGCAGCCATCTTTCGATACGATATACTTCTTCTACAAAAGAACAGATCACTCTGATTCCTATGCATCATGAGTATTTGCCAATGCAGTACGACAATCTGTCTCCAATCCGCGCCTTTTTAATTTTTCCATCATGCTTTCCGGTGTTTTTATTCTTGTCTTTGTGTATAAAATCGACTGCAGCTCATCTTGTGTGTTATCATTTGGATACATTTCCATTACTTTCTTTAAGTATACTTCTCCTTGTTTCAGTAAAGCAAATACATCACCATAGTATTCTTCCTGTGTCACGCTTCCACCTCCCGGCATAGTTCCGACTACTTTTTCAAACAATATAGAAAAACTCCCAGAATAAGAAACATTCCTCCGATAATAAAATATATATTTGTCAAGCGATTCGTTGTTCCATAGATTTCCAAAATCCCGTTAAAAATACATCCTACTGTTACGGTTGAAACCCCAAAGTGTTGAAAACGACGTGAGATTGTCCCCGGTATTCTTCTGCGAAAATAGTATAAGCAATAAAAAGGGAGTACCCCGCCTAATAGCGGAACACCAAACGCATAGAGCATATAATAAGAAAATACTCCATGACTAAACAATTCATAAACCGCGCCAAAAGCGGCGCACAATATGGTGACTAACAAATAGATGTATATAATAGTTTCTACTTCTTTTCCGCTTTTTTTAATATCCGATATAGACAATGTCACTTACACTCCTCTCTTTTATACTCTTTCCACTGGTCGTCGGTTTGTTGACAACCTTTCCGTTAAAATACATAGTGGAAGAGCCGCCTCCATCCAGATTATAAGCTGTTTCTACCCCTAATTCGTACATTAATTCTGCCAGTTCCAAAAGAGAAAGTCCTTCGCTTTCTTCTGTTCGCCCATCTGAAACAACAAATACATAATGAAGAGAATCTATGATCCCGATTGCCGTTCTTGGGTTGCTTGCCATCGCTTTTCCCACTTCATCTTCTTCTGTCACACAAATATCTCCCTCTTGTATAAGAGCCGGGCCAAAAGATAAAATTTCCTGTGCACCTTGTTCTAACAATTCTTCTGCCGCAATATCTTCTTCTGAGATAATCTCAAAAGTTCCATCCTGATAAATCACCAAATCTTCTTGTCCTTTTTCTGCTTCACTCCGATACAGCTTTCCGCTCCGAAGAACATATCCTTTTTCCTGCGCTCCATAATAATCCCCATTAATAGCTAATACGGCATTTTCCCGGGCAGCCATTTCCGATGTCTTTTCCGTTACATTTTTTCCGTAACTGTTTTGTGCAAAGGCTGTTTTCAGATACTCGGATGAAGAAAGCAATATATCTGCTACATAAACCGTAGTGTCAGCCTCACAATATTCTGTCAAAGTAACAGAAATCTGCCCATCCTCATACGATGTTTCCGATATCTCAGCCTCTGTTTCCGAAGTCGCCTGCTCTTCACCTGATCTACTTTTCTCTTGAATAATATTCTGTCCTTCTGTCTTCTCTTCCAAGCGATACACTTTTGAAATCAAAAATGTATCCATAAACATATATACTGTAAAACCGATCAGCAAAATACTATACAGACATCCGATCCAATGTATTTTTAAATATTTTAGCATTTTAATATCCTCGTCTTTTTTTGTTTGAATATGAATGTTCTTTGAACAAACCAACTTATCATAAAAAATAATAGTTCTGTACAGGGTTTCGCCACATATCGGTTCATCCCGGCACCTACAAACAACTCTAAAATCAGAGTATTCCCAGCTAAAATCCCTGCCGCTAAGAAAACATATTCTGCCGCCATTGCAGTCGTATTGGTTTCTTTTTGAAAAACCAGTTTTCGGTTTATGTGATAATTAAAACATCCGCTTATGATTCTCGCCGCGACGTTGGAGCACAAGACAGAAAAACCTTTTGCAGTTCCCCTCATAACCCATAGAAATGCGCTGTACATCCCATAGTCTAAAAGAAAACTGAGAAATGAGGATGCCGAAAATTTTAAAATCTCTTTATAGATCATGCAAGAATCTTTCCACGGATGAAAATGAGATCCAACATTTTCATTTCTGTAAATTGTTTCAATCGGAATCTCCTTCATGAAAATCTGCTTTCTGCTGCATTCCAGCAGTACATTCATTTCATATTCATATCGTTCTCCCGGAATTTCAAGTAAATCCGAAAGAATTGTGTTATCAAAAGCCCGTAGCCCTGTCTGTGTATCATAAAGATGAACCCCTGTAATAAGCCCATAGACAATACGGGTGATCCGATTTCCAAATTTACTTTTAAACGGTGTTTCTTTTTGTATTTTTCTGCTTCCCAAAATCAGATATCCCGGATACCGTTGTGCTTCCTTACATATCTTTTCCACATCTGACGGACTGTGTTGTCCGTCTGCATCTACTGTCACTACAATACAATAATCGGATATATTTGTTTGAATATAAGACAGACCTGTTTTTAAAGCACTTCCTTTCCCTTCATTTTTTATATGCGTAAGTATAAGCACATTTCCTACATCGTTAATATCCCGAAATATTATTTTATGTTCTTCTGAACTTCCGTCATCCACTACTAAAATCCAAAATCCCTTTTTCTTTAATGTCTGTACCAAATCTACCAGACAATACTCCGGATTGTATGCCGGAATCAATGCGATTTTTGACCATGACTTCATAAGCTGCCGCCTCCTTCCGAGGAACTGTTTTCTGTGCTGCCACCCGATGGCATATCAGGCGGCATACTTTCCTGCGGATTTTCTTTCTTTCCCGGTTCCTGTCCTCTTTCCGGTTTTTCCCGCATGTCATCTTCTTTTCGGTTTCCTCCTCTCTGACCGCCTCCGGGATTTCCTCCTGACGGAGAATTACTTCCATAAACCAAACTGTCCATCGTAACACTCTGTTCTGTCTCTCCACATTTTACGGTATAATTTTCTCCCTCTTTAATTTCCTCACAGCTTATAATGACAGATGAATACGTTTTTTCAGCGCTCCAGCTCAAAATTTCATTTCCACTGTCATCCAAAAGTACAATATCCGTATCGGCTTCCTGCGCCTCTACATTGACCATCATGCACCCTTGTGTGGAAGAATCATCAAAGCTTTGCGCCATCCCCGATGATCCTGACGCTGCAAAGACTCCTCCCGTAATCACTGCACTGCCACTGTAATCCAATGTTCCGTTTCCATCATTAGAAGGACCGGAAACATAAGTTTCTCCACCGGAAACCGTAAGATCCCCATTGGAATCAATGCCATCTCCCGACGCATTGACATGGAGCTTACCTCCGGAAATGTGAATATAGGCGCCTTCCGTAACCGCAAACTGATCTCCCCCGCCTCCGGTCCGTCAAATCCGCTGCCGTCATTTCCTCCTGCTGCATTCATTCCGTCATCAGAGGCCAGTACAGAAAGCTCGCCCCCTGTAATATCAATACTCAATCCTTCGATTCCTTCATAGCTTTTTAATATATCTATACTCCCTCCGGAAATCGTAACGTTCCCATCTGCATGAATCCCATCGTCTCCCGATGACACACTGTAAGTACCTCCACTGACAACAAAATTCCCGTTGGAATGAAATGCATCATCCTCTGTATCAACTGTATAGGTTCCGCCTTTTAATACAATCTGTGCAGACGCTTTCATTCCCTTGATACTGGTTGTGTTTTCCTCTGTTGTATCTTGCGGCAACTGTTCCGGCAGCATTTTCGTTTCTAATTCCTGATTCTGTACCCCGCGCTTCCCTCTCCTGCCACAATAGTGTAAGTTCCCTCCTCTGCCTGAAGCCATGCGCCGGCGCTGACTCCATCCTGCTGTGAGGTAATATCAAAAGTACCTCCTGCCAAATAGACAAAACCTAAACTACTGTCCTCGGTATTTTCTCCATGTATCCCATCTTTTCCGGATATAATCTTATAAGAACCATTAGCAATCCGGACGCTGTCCTTTCCCGATATCCCATGTTTTGCACTTGTAATCGTATAGTCACCGCTTGTAAAGACAAGATCATCTTTTGATACGATTCCATGTCCTTCCTGAGCGGTAACGGTAAGTATTCCTTCCCCATTGAGAGTCAGATCTGATTTTGAAAATACCGCTGCATCAATATTATTCTCATCTATAGCAATATACGTTCCTAAATTAATCAGCTCATTTTCCGTTCCCGCTGCAGTAGTGACAAATACTTTATCTGCAGACCGTATATACAAAGCAGCCGACTGAGAATTAGAAATAGATACATCATCCAAAACAAGCTGAATTTTATCTGTATCCTCCGCATCTACAATCACCATTCCATCTGAGAGAGAACCTGAAAGTATGTATGTCCCTTCCTCTGTAATAGTCACTACGTTTTCATCAATCGACACTGAATCAGATTCACAGGAAGATCCCTTGTCCGCCAACAAAACAGCGACACTCTCCTCTTCTTCATATCCGACCTCTTTGTCTCTATCGGAAAACATAGCAGAAGTATCTATTTCCGTCGCAGAGGTACTCTCAGACGCTGTACTGTCTGTATTTTGCTGTATATCCTGATTTGTTGTATGACAGCCGGATAGCAAAAACGATCCCATTACAAAAAATAATACAACTTCTCTTTTCCGCATTTCTCATCGCCTCCTATAATTCTCCGATTACCGTCTCCTGTCTGCACATTGTAATTTCCAGATTTCCATTCCTACATCGAAGTTTATCGATCAATTCTTTTTCCGTTTCCGGTTTTTTCAACGTAAGGTTGTATGTCAATTTGAATAAACTTCCCATGTTTGTTGTTTTAATCTGTACTACCTCATAATCTTCAGTGTACTGCTTTAATATCTTGTCAAACACTCCGCTGTAATCCAAATCTTCCGGTATTGTAATGTGCAATGTTTTATAACGTAATCCATGCTTTCTCGTTCCAAAATCCATCCGATTATACAACAGCATAATGGCGCCGAGAATCACTGCTGATAATAACGCATAAGCCAAATATCCCATTCCCGCTACCAGACCGGAACACATAGCAAGAAAAATAGCCCCGATTTCTTTTGCCGATCCCGGAACGGAGCGGAATCGTACGAGACTAAACGCTCCCGCAACTGCTACGCCGGTTCCTACATTTCCATTTACCATCATGATCACTACACAGACCACTGCCGGAAGCAACGCCAGCGTTGCCACGAAACTCTTCGTGTATTTTGTTCCATACATGTAAGTTCCCGCCAGGATCAATCCAACTGCAAGCGCGCATCCCACACACAATAAAAAGTCCGAAACGGAAATCACACTGGTCATATCTGTATCAAAAATCCCTTGAAATAAAGTATTAAGCATAACAGTATTCTCCCTGCATAGCCGCTTCCATCATACGTTGATAAGCAGAACCATATTTTGAAAATGATGTTTTATACAAATGATGTTTTGTAAGCGTTTCACTCATCCAAAGCGGAATTCCACCGGATGTTTTAATTTCCATCAATGTCTGTTGTTTTCCCAGTAAGGGATGTCCATAAATTTCACTTCCTAAAGAAATGTCGTTTCTGCGGTATAGAATATTTTCATCAAACGTTACCCGAAAATCACTTCCGTCTAAGGAATAAAACGCTTCCCTTTCATAAGACAAAAACACGGATGGCTGAAGGTTTTTATAATACTCGCGGAAATACTGTATTTCATCTCCTATCTGCGAACATACCGGGAGCGGCTCTCCTGTCCGAAAACTTTCCATCACTGTCTTTTCCGGAAGCAGAAGTCTGCGCTTATACACAACCGATTTATACTTTTTCTTAATCTCCACAAATACCGGATCCGTAATCTGTACCGGTTTATAACTTCGGATGCGAAGTTTTTCTTTATATACCGGCTTTTCCAGCGACCGCCGGATAAGCCGGAAATTCTCTGTGTCAAAATAAATATTTCTTATCACCGTTCTTCCATAATCATCCAATTTCATATGCGGTTTCATTGCAAGAAGAATCTCTTCTTTTTCTTTCTTATTAAGCAGATATTTTAATTCATAACGCTTAAAAGTCATTTGATAGGCCATAATATTCCTCCATATGTTTTATATTTTACAGACAGATCATATACTGCTCACCTTAATTTTACTTAAAATCCCGCCATATATTTCTACTGCTTTTCAAAATAGAAGTCCGCAAAATCATACTTATATACACGGTAAATATATTCATCGGCAAGTTCCATCTCAAATTCTTGAATGATATTCCCCGATGCGTCATATTCTCCGAAAATTCCCTGCATACCGGAATCTATAATAATATTTCCCTTATACTCCTGTGCACTGCTGACATAAGCAGAATATGGAACTTTAAAAGATTGTATCAGGGAATAGGTTCCATTATTTTCATTTACTTTATATTTATAATAATAGGATTCCTCTCCTTCTTTCATCGATGTTTCGATTCCTTCTATCTGTTCCCAATCATAAGCAGGTTTCGACTTACTTACTCCGAAATTATTATTAAACAGATAGAGATAATATTCTCCTGCATTTAAAGAATCATCTTGTACATATGTGACAGAATGCTGCCCTCCCGTATTGGAAAATGTTCCCGCACTCTCATCTTTTTCAAGCAACAATTCCTCATATCCTGTTCCTTCCCAGAAACTCTCCTCCCCAATCATATATGTTATCTGAGGAGTATCATAAATATCTTCGATCATCAAAATAGTCGAAGTCTCTCTGGAGCTCAGTAAAACGGCATCGTCCCCTATCCACTGTATCGTGTTTATATGTATCCAATCCAATTCTCCATCTTCATTTTCCGTACATTCTTCTTTATAATCAGAAAATAACTCTCCCAAATCGAGCACACAGCTAACTTCACCTGTCTGCGTATTAATCTGAATAATTTGATCTTCCACACTGTCGCTTTCAGTGTCTGTTGCCAAAACAAGCAAATTTCCATCATCATCAAACACATAATCATGATGAAGACTGTATGTACCCGTATCATAAATCTTCTCTGCTTTTCCAAGATGATTCACCGCCGCAATTTTGCTTTCTGATATACTGTAATACATACAATCATCCCGGAATAAAAGCCTGTGGCTCCTGTAACCGATCAACGGAATTTCTCCTCTGAGCACCCCGGAATTATCGTAATAATACATGAAATCTTCTTCATCACTGTCATTTCCTAAAACGACGTATAACCCGTCTGAAACAGTTTCACTCCCTTCGGCTGCTTCTGTTTGTTTCAGCTGAATCTCCTCTTTTCCGGACAATTCTCCCATTTCATGTACATAAGAATATATCTCCACGCTTCCATCTTCTTTTGTCAAAGTAAATGTAATAGTATTACATTCTTCCGGTATCAACCCCATAACCTGAAACTCATGTTCCGTATCAAATCTGCCTTCCCCTTCCGGCGTTTGTGAAAAGTCACCGATAGACAAATCCGGAACTGAAACATTGTAAGAAACAGATACCGGCTCCTGCGTAGTAAAATAAACGTATAAAGACAAGGTATTTGTTCCATATGGATTTTCTTTTATCAGCATATTATCCTCTGTGTATGCTCCGCTGCTTTTTTCTTCTTCAATCTGTGTTTCCACTTCATCTTGATACGCTTCGGTATAAATGGTCTTTATTTCATTTTGATATATTTCTGACGTTTCTTCCTGTGCAATTTCTTCTGCCGCCGATTTAAAAAAAGAGGCGCAGGCTGTCACTGCCAAAACTAAAATCATCCCACCTATTATCTTTTTTTGTTTCTTCATCTCCATCTAAATGTTCCCTCCATCTGTTCTATCCCATCAAAACCTTCAACTTCCCACGTCAAACTCCTTGATGAAATAAATTATCCGTTTTTATTGACAGGAATATCGTACACGCTGTACCTTAATTGTACTTTAAGACAAAATCATCTTAAAAAGGCAGTAAACCCTAGGTTATTAACCTGAGATTTACTGCCTTTTGCATATTCGATATTATCAGTACAGAGATCTCTTTGACGCTTCTCATGTACTGTTTATTCATCATTGCCCCGGAAAAGTCACTGTAATACGCAGCGATTTTTCATCTTCTGTTTCTGCCATGATCTTTCCCTTGTGAGAATCTGCTGTCGCCGCTGCTATAGAAAGTCCAAGTCCGTATCCTCCTGTCTGGGAATTTCTGGAAATATCTGTCCGATAAAAACGATCAAATAAACGAGAAGTCTGTTCTTTTGAAATATATTCTGTCGTATTAAATACAGACAGATAAATACGGTTTTTCTTTTTCCCGAGAGTAACGTCAATCCTCCCCCTTTCATTCGTATATTTGACGGCATTATCAAGCAAAATCGTTATCAGACTTCGGATTGCTTTTTCATCGCCTTTTATAGAAATCATAGGTGTAATCGCAGTTTTCATACAGATTCCCTGTATCTTCGCCGGCGCCTGAAAAGTATGACATACCTCTTCCACCATATCAGATAAAGGAAACTCTACTTTCAAATTTCCATTCTGCCCTTCTTCCATACGGGAAAGCATAACTAAAGAACCTGTAAGATCCGCAAGTCTTTTTGTCTGTTCCCGAATATCCTGCAGCCATTCATTCTCATCGAAGTCCATTTCCAAAACCTCCGTGTCTGCTTCAATAATCGTCAAGGGTGTCCTTAATTCATGCCCCGCATCCGTAATAAACCGCTTCTGCTTTTCATAATTATCAGAAAACGGTTTGACAATACGCCCGGAAAAATAAATCATCAAAAACAAAACCGATAATAGCCCTATGAAAGATACGATCATTGTAGTAAACAAAAAGTTCAGGAAATTATCCAGCTGTCTCCTGCAATCTAAGAAAATAACACGTATCTCCCCGCCATAAGACGTCTTCCAATAGCGATAATGATCCATAAATCCTTTTTCTTTTCCTCTTGCCCAAACTTCTGATGCGTATTCTATTGCATTTTCTGTGTCTATGGATACAATCTTTGACGTATCTGTTAAAATAACCTCTCCTTTTTCATCCAATAGAACAGAAAAATATCTGGATTCATAAGGGATCTCCGGTGAGATCCCATGTCTGTCCCCTTTTTCGTTTCCCGGAATCATTTTCGGAAAATGTCCTGCATTTTTTTCCAAAACTTCAAGAATTCGATCAGCATCTTCTGCGATCTTCCTGTAGTTTAAAACACCTGCAATCCCTCCTATGATAAAAAGTACAAGAAACAAAGATATCATGGACGCTACGATGAGTTTAATACGAAGTTTTTTTATCATGACCGCTCCTCCAGAGAATATCCTGCATTTCTCGTCGCTTTGATCTGAATATCTGCGTGGAGAGCAGACAACTTCTTCCTCAAATAAGAAATATATACCCAAACTACATTTATCTCTGCTTCACTGTCATATCCCCATATTTTTTCCAAAAACCGTTCAGAAGAAATTAATTGATGCGGATTGCACATTAAAAGCTCCAACATCTGAAATTCTTTATTGGCAAGGCGGAAACTTCCCTTACTTGTAGAAAGTTCAAATGCCGCCCGATCCAGCGTGACATTTCCCATCTTCAATTTGGAATTTGCCTGTGCCGTCTGCGCTCTTGTGATTGCCCGGATTCTTGCCAGCAGTTCTTTTGAATGAAAAGGTTTTGCCAGATAATCATTTGCTCCGGCATCCAATCCTCTACTTTATCATCCACTTCTGATTTGGCTGTCAACAACA
>ENA-OQAA01000368-OQAA01000368.1-human-gut-metagenome-genome-assembly--contig:-NODE-368-length-31881-cov-2.232821_pt1 | contig 31881 bp, 41 predicted proteins | sample MGYA00242489_ERZ504515 | MGnify/ENA primary metagenome ERZ504515 (study PRJEB26092, sample SAMD00036237) | human gut metagenome | host: Homo sapiens | study: EMG produced TPA metagenomics assembly of... | reverse complement strand
TAGAATCTAAGTTGCAAGATGGCCTGACAGAGGAAGAATTGGAAATTTTTCGACGGGCAGCAAAGAAGATGCTAAGAAATCTTCAACAGTCGAGGGATGGAGAAGAAAAAGGATAATTTTATCTTGTAAGGGAAAAGAGCGGATAGCTGCAAGGCTAAGAATAGAATTGACAAGTGAAAATAACCGTGCTATTCTGTTACGGTGTAAAATAAAGTGCCGGATGGGCTATAAATTTTTCTGTTTCTGATTTAAACAGAAAAGATTTATAGCCTTTTTGTGTACTAAAAAAGGAAAAGATAAAGGAGGAATTGTTAAATGAAACAATCAGAAAATCAAATGGGAACGAAAGCAATTTTTCCTCTCTTGATGGGGATGTCTGTTCCACCGATGATTTCGATGCTGATTCAATCTTTATACAATATCGTAGACAGTATTTTTGTAGCTAAGCTGGGAGAGGAGGCGCTTACAGCAGTCTCTCTCGCTTATCCGCTTCAGAATTTAGTACTTGCCGTGGCGGTAGGACTTGGTGTAGCAACGAATGCAGCGATTGCAAGAAATCTTGGAGCAAAAAAAAGTGAGGAGGCAAATGATGCGGCGGCACATGGGCTTGTACTGACAGGTATTCATTCGATATTTTTTATTTTGCTTGGAATCTTTTTTACAAAACCATTTTTGCAGATGTTCACAGATAATCCGACTGTGCTGGAATGGTCCGGTCAGTATTCTTATATTGTAATCTGCCTTTCGTTTGGATCGCTCTTTCATATTGAAATTGAAAAGATGTTTCAGGCGACAGGAAATATGTTTTTACCGATGATCATGCAGGGGGTGGGAGCGATTGTGAATATTATCCTTGATCCGATCATGATCTTTGGACTGTTTGGATTCCCGGCGATGGGAGTACGGGGAGCAGCGACAGCGACGATTCTTGGACAGTTTTCCGCGTGCATGTTATCCATCATCTTGTTTTGTAGACACAGTGGAGGGCTTCAGATTCATATGAAAGGATTCCGCATGAAGGGAAGGATTGTCAGACAGCTGTATCTTGTGGCAGTTCCATCTACGGTGATGATGTCCCTTCCGTCTATCCTGATTGGTGTTTTGAATGGAATTCTAGGAGCTGTTTCCCAGACAGCAGTTGCGGTACTTGGAGTATATTTTAAACTTCAGATGTTTGTCTATATGCCGGCAAATGGAATCATTCAAGGAATGCGTCCGATCATCAGTTACAATTATGGAGCAGGGGCTAAGAAGAGGCTTCATGAGACAATTAAAGTTAGTGTGCTGGTGACAGCGGTCATTATGGCAGTGGGAACGATTTTGTTTATGGGATTCCCGGAGCCGGTTCTTTCTTTGTTCAGTGCCACAGAAGAAATGCAGAAGATGGGAGCACAGGCGCTTCGGATCATTGGAACTGGATTTATTGTATCTACATTAGGAACAGTATTTGCTGGTGTGTTTGAGTCGATGGGAAAAGGAATTGCGTCTCTGATTGTATCTCTGTTACGACAGCTGGTCATCATTGTTCCATGTTCTTTGATGCTGATCAAGGTGATGGGAGTTGCGGGAGTGTGGTTGACATTTCCAGTATCAGAGGCAGTGGCAGCAGTTGTTGCCTCTATTCTTCTGTACCGTATGATGAAGAAAATTTAGCATGCATAGTTTAGGGCGGCCAGATAGCACCTGTCCACAATCTTAAAGAAAGATTCAGAAAAACAAGGTGGAATTTTTCAGAAAAAAGTAGTAGAATATAGAAAAGATACAGAAAATAAAACCGATACGCACAAGAAGGGGGCGTCAGTATGAATCAGGAATTGATCAGACAGTTAAAATATGTGAAGCAATGCATTGTAAACAAAGAAATGCGTGGAAATGACTGGGAGGAACAACAGGAGGCTGTCAACAAGTTGGAAGAAGTCATTAATTATCTCAAAGATGAAGAAGGGAAAGCGGTCGAGTTCGATTCTTGATCGGCGAGACGTGGCAGCCGACTGAAAGAATGTGAATCGTATATAGAAGAAAGTAACGGCAGAGAAGGGAAGACCGATTTTGCCGGATGGAAAATCCCCCCTGGGCAGACAAGGCGATAAGCGGAAATCTGCTCGGGGATTTTTTGTTCCTGTTTCCAGTTGTGGACAGGAACAATTTTTATTTGCGGAGGAAATTGCTGAGATATTGCTATTCACTTTCTGGATATGATATAGTTGTTGTGGAAAAGGAATATACTGACCATTTTGGGAAGGATAAAACAGAAGAGAATAAGGGAGAGACATATGGCACAGAAGAAGATAACAGCATTGATTTTTGATATGGACGGACTGATCTTTGACTCAGAGCGCGTTGTGCAGCGTTCCTGGAACCGAGCAGGAGAGGTGCTCGGAATTCCCGAAATGGGAGAACATATTTATCATACGATTGGATTTAATGTGGTGAGAAGAGAACAATATTTTCGCACAGCCATCCGGGAAGATTTTCCGATGGAGAGGTTTAATGAACTGACAAGAGCATTTTTTAAAGAAATCGTAGCATCTGAAGGTCTGGCGATGAAACCGGGGGTGAAAGAGCTGCTTGCCTATGCAAAAGAGAATGGGTATAAGCTTGCGGTCGCCTCGTCTTCGAGAAGAGAACATGCGGTGAACTTGTTGACAGAAGCAGGAGTATACTCGTATTTTGACGGTAGTGTTTTCGGGGATATGGTAAAAAATGCGAAGCCGGATCCGGAAATTTATCGGACTGCCTGTGAAGTGATCCAGCAGTGCCGGAGGAGACGGTAGCATTGGAGGATGCACCGGCGGGTGTGAAATCTGCATCAGGGGCAGGTCTTCGGGCGATTATGATCCCTGATCTTGTACAACCAGATGAGGAGACGATGAAGGATGTCTGGAAAAAGTACAATACACTTCTGGATGTCTTGGAGTTATTAAAAGAACAAGAGGCAGATAACAAAAGGAATATGTCCGGGGGGAAGGAATAAAAAGAGAAAAAGGAGAGGGAGATGAAAATGAGAGAAAAATCAAGAGATAATCATAGTGGAAGTCAGGCTTTGGCAGGACATCGCAAAGCACTTTTTCTGACGATTCTTGCGCTGGCATGGCCGACACTTTTGGAGCAGATGCTACAGACACTTGTACAGTATATTGATGCGGCGATGGTCGGAAGAATCGGCGCAGAAGCCACGGCAACGGTAGGGATGAGCACGTCGGTCACATGGCTTGTGAACGGACCGTTGTTTGCAATGGGAATTGGATTTATGGCATTTATTTCAAGAGAAATGGGAGCAGAAGCATTTGAAAATGTGAAGAGGGCATCTGTGCAGGCAGTGATCGTTACCGTGGTGACCGGAATCGGAGTTGGGGTATTGACACTTGCTGTCAGTCCGATTCTTCCAACGTGGATGGGAGTAGATCCGGCGATCAAAAAGGATGCGTCCCTCTATTTTGCGATCATCTGCCTTCCGATGCTCTTCCGGAGTGCGATCATTATTTTCGGAGCGCTGCTTCGGGCAGTGGGAGATACAAAGACACCAATGTATGTCAATGTTTGTATGAATCTTGTGAATATCGTCCTGAATTACCTTTTTATCTATGATACAAGAATGATCAAAATCGGTGGAGCCAGTGTGAAGATGTTTGGATTCGGATATGGGGCAGTCGGAGCCGGAATCGGAACGGCAGTCTCCTTTGTAGTTGGCGGAATCTTTATGACGATTGCACTTTATAAAAACCGATATGTATCTCCGGCGGGATGTGAAATCCGACCGGAGCGGGAAATTATGGAACCTTGTATTCGCGTTGGATTTCCGGTTGCGATGGAACGTATGGCTACCTGTCTTGGTCATGTCGTGTTTGCATCGCTTGTGACAGGACTTGGAACAGTGGCTTTTGCGGCGCACTCGATTGCACTGACAGTAGAACAGGCGTTTTACATCCCAGGGTATGGAATGCAGGCCGCAGCAGCTACTTTGGCAGGAAATGCCATTGGTGCAAAAGACCAGAAGAGGCTACACGAATTGACAAGGATGTTGATCGTGATCATTCTTGTGATCATGACTGTATCCGGAGCGCTCTTATTTTTCATGGCACCACAGCTTTTGCAGCTGTTTACGAAGGAAAGTGATGTCATTGCACTCGGAACGGTTGTCCTTCGTATGGTTGCAGTATCAGAGCCACTATTTGGTGTATTGATTATCCTCGAGGGAATTTTCAATGGGGTAGGAGATACGGTAAAGCCGTTTTACTATGCGCTATTCAGTATGTGGTGTGTGAGAGTGTTAGGAACATTCTTCTGTGTCAAAGTATTCCATCTTGGACTGTATGCAGTGTGGGGATGCATGATCGCTAATAATGTCTGTCTGGGAAGTTTGTTTATCCTGCGATATCTGCGGGGAGGCTGGAATCCACTGAATAAAGAGAAAAGTAGAAAATAAAAATAGTAGTAGGAATCGTGATAAGTTCAGGAAGGCAATGTGGTAGTGAGGCGATCATATGAAGAAAATTGTAATAATCCCAGATTCTTTTAAGGGAACGATCAGCAGCCAGGAGGCAGGCAGAATTATTGAGGAAGAGGCAAAAAAGAGATGGCCGGATGTGGAAACAGTTCGGATGGAAATAGCGGACGGAGGGGAGGGAAGCGTGGATGCTTTCCTCTCTGTTTTAGATGGGGAGAAAAAACAAGTCAAGGTGAGGGGACCTTATGGCGAGCAGGTGGAAAGTTTTTATGGAAAAATAAAAGAAACAGCAGTCATTGAAATGGCAGCAGCGGCAGGACTTCCTCTTGCAGGGGAACGCTTAAATGCCGGGGAAGCTACAACTTATGGGGTTGGAGAGTTGATTTTAGATGCGCTTCAGGGAGGAGTGAAGAAAATCATATTAGGACTTGGGGGAAGTGCTACAAACGAAGGGGGTGCTGGTGCGCTTGCGGCATTGGGAGTTAAATTTTTGAATGAGAGAGGAGAAGAATTTATTCCGGTTGGGAATACTTTACATTGTATTAAAAAAATTGATCTGTCAGAGCTTGACCAACGAATAAAGGAAACGGAAATTTTGGTTATGTGTGATGTCAGTACCGTTTTGTGCGGAGCAAACGGAGCAACTGCAATATTTGGACCACAGAAGGGGGTAGAACCAGAGGAAGTTTCCAGATTAGATTACGGATTGAGACATTTTGCAGAGAAAATATATGAGGTGACCGGAAAGGAAATTTTGCAATTAGAAGGAGGCGGAGCTGCTGGAGGAATGGGAGCTGGCATCGCAGCGATTCTTGGGGGAAAGTTGATGAGTGGAATTGATATTATGCTGGATACGATCACATTTGAGGAGGTTTTGAAAGATACATCCATGGTAATTACTGGGGAGGGAAAGATTGATGGACAGAGTTCCTATGGAAAAGTAATTTCAGGGGTAGCGAAACGGGCAAAGAAATATCAGGTTCCAGTAATCGCACTTGCGGGGGCAGTCACAGAAGATGCAGATCTGTTGTATGAGATGGGAGTCAGTGCAATGTTTGGGATTAATAGAAGAGCATTGTCATTTGAGGAACTAAAAGCGACAACGAAAATGGATTTGAGAAAGACAGCAGAATCGATCTTCCGTTTGATGGATCTGTCCTCAAAAGTTTAGTTTTTTTCACTTGACGATGAATGAAATTTGACAGATAATAGAGTTCGATTTAGAGAGAGGAACATAAGCAGGACAAAACAGGCGCACTTGCGCTGTCGGAAGAGGAAAGAAGAAAAATATATTGAAATAGAATGAAAGAAGAGGAGAATTTATGAAGAGTTTTTATACAAATGGAACGATTTTGACCATGGAAGATGACGCACTGTATGCAGAGGCAGTGTGTGTGGAGAATGGGCGGATCAAGCGGTCGGAACAGCCGGGGACGTGTTGAAGCTTCGGGAGGATGCAGATGAGATGATTGATCTGAACGGTGCGGTGCTGATGCCGGGATTTATTGATGCACATTCTCATTTTGTCGGTGCAGCCAATGCGATGACACAGTGTGATCTGTCTCTTTGTAAGGATTTCGGAGAGATCATAGAATTGATGAAAGCGTTTAAAGAGAAGAGAAATCTGCCGGGGGATGCATGGATCATCGGATGCAATTATGACCAGAACTTTCTTGCAGAAGGAAGACATCCGGATAAGACAGTGTTAGATCAGATCAGCAGTGAGAATCCAGTTCTCTTAATCCATGCATCTTCTCATATGGGTGTGACAAACAGCCGTGGACTGGAGGCTCAGGGGATTACGGAAGCGACAGAGGACTGTCCGGGTGGACGTTACGGAAGAGTCGCAGAAACGAGAGAACCGGATGGTTACATGGAAGAGAAGGCATTTCTGGCATTCCAGGAAAAGCTTCCGATGACATCGATGGAGGAGTTGATGCGACTGATCGGGGAAGCGCAGAAGATGTATGCAAGTTACGGGGTGACTACGGTGCAGGATGGAATGGTTGCAAAGCCGTTGTTCCAGCTGTTAAAGTATGCATCGGGTGCAGGACTTCTGAAGCTGGATGTCGTTGGATATGCTGATGTAATGACTGCATCAGATTTGCCGGAGGCGGAGCCGGAATATGCAGGACAGTATAAAGATCATTTTAAAATGGGCGGCTTTAAAGTGTTCCTTGATGGTTCTCCGCAGGGAAGAACTGCGTGGATGACAACACCTTACGAGGGAGACGACACATACTGTGGGTATCCGATCCACAGCGATGAGAAATTAAGAGAGTATATTGCAGTCGCTTTGGATAAAAAGCAGCAGCTTCTCGCACATTGTAACGGGGATGCGGCGGCAGAACAATATATCTCGCAGTTTGAGAAAGAATTAGAAGCAAGAGGAGAGAAAGACAGTAACCGTGCAGTGATGGTACATGCGCAGCTTGTCAGAAAAGATCAGCTGGGACGAATGAAAGCAATCGGGATGATTCCGAGTTTTTTCGTGGCGCATACTTATTACTGGGGGGATATTCATATCAAAAATTTTGGAGCGCAGAGGGGAAGCCAGATTCACCGGTAAAGATGCGCTTGAGGATGGAATGAAGTTTACATTTCATCAGGATACACCGGTAGTTCCGCCAGATATGATGCGGACAGTTTCCTGTGCAGTGAACCGTGTGTCAAGAACCGGTCAGGTGATTGGGGAAAATCAGAGAATCCCGGTGCTTGATGCGCTCAAAGCGATCACAAGCTATGCGGCATACCAGTATCACGAGGAGCAGGAAAAAGGAACAATCGCTGTTGGAAAATATGCGGACTTTGTCGTGCTTGATAAGAATCCTCTGGAGACAGATGTGAAAGCACTCGCGGATATCCAGGTGCTTATGACATTGAAAGAAAATGAAGTAGTCTATCGCAGAGAAGAAGTGCAAAAAGAGAACGTAAGAGAAGGAGAGGCAAGTCATGAATAAGCGCAGCAAAGGGATTGCACTGGCAGTGATCACTGCAGTTATGTGGGGGATTATGGGGATTTTCGTGAGAGATCTCTCGAAATACCAGTTTTCCAATATTGAGATTTCTTTCTTCCGATGTGCTCTGGCGGGGGCGGCTTATTTTGTATTCCTTCTGATTACAAAGCCGGTAGCGCTTAAAATCAATCTGAAAGGGATTATTATTTGCATCGTGTATGGGGCAGTCGCCTACAGTATCAGCTTTGTCAGTTATAGTGTGGCAGTATCGAGAATTCCGGTTGGGGTTGCGACAGTACTGATGTTTATGAGTCCAATCTGGGTTGCAATCCTTGGAAGGTTTATGTTTGGGGAAAAACTCGAGAAAAGCAAGATTATCACGATCTTTGTCTGTCTGATTGGCGCCATACTGGTAGCAAACCTGATCGGAGGAGGAAATATCAAACTGGATGCGATCGGTATTCTTGCGGGAGTGGTCAATGGAATCGGTGTCGCGTTGCAGATCTTGCTTCCAAAGTTTTTCGCCAAAGATTATGGCCGAGATACACTGCTTGTCTACGGATTTCTTGGAGCGGCAGTGGTTCTGTTGTTTGGAATGGATTTTGGTGCAGTTGCAGGACATTTTGCGGCGGCTCCGGTGACCAATCTTTTGTGGGATCTGTTTGGGATTGGAATCCTCTGTACGATGGTGGCGAATGTGGCATGTGTGAAATCTACGCAGTATGTAGAGGCGACAACGACGAGTATTCTATCTGCACTGGAAGTTGTTGTAGGGACATTGGTTGGATTCCTTGTGTTCCATGAGCATCTGACTATTTTGCAGATGATCGGGGCAGTCATTATCGTTGTAGGTGCGATTGGATCCGAGCTGGTTCAGGGGAAAAAGAAAACGGAATTTAAAAAGTAGAGTGAAATAAAAATAAAGTGGACAGCTTGCAAAATCTGATGAAATCTTATAAAATGCAGAGGTAATTTTGCAGAAAGATTTAGAAAGGGGATATTTATGCCAGACATCAGAAGTACGTGCAGCTGTCCGTTAATCTTTACACATCGTATACTGGGAGGAAAATGGAAGATGAGAATTTTGTGGCATATCATACACGGGGAAAATCGTTTTTCCGAATTAAAAAAAGCACTTTCCGGCATTTCGGAGAAGGTACTTTATACAAGTTTAAGAGAACTGGAAGAGGCAGAGATACTGGTCAGACAAGTTGAGCAGGAACAGAAGCCGTCCATTATCCGCTACTATCTGGCGGAAGAATACGCGGAGGTGAAAGAAATGGTCCGTGCTGCTCACAGCTTTGCCGAAAAATATGTCAGAAAGAATGAGATCAGACAGTGTGGGGACTTACAAAAAAGTAAGGTATTGCAGGAAAAAGAAAAACTGTGTATAGTTGACACGGAATAAGAAATGAATATATTTTTTTACCCATGAGTTAGTGTAAACTAATATAATGTAAAATAAAACTAATTGGAGGTGGTGTTATTAAAAAATATATATCAACGATCATTCTGGCAGTGGCGCTTGTGATCTTATCGATCGTATCACTTTTTATCGGCGTGATCGACACAGATCCCGGAGCGCTTTTGACAGGAAATCCGGAGACTGTGAAATTGTTTCTGATCTCGAGAGTGCCGAGACTGCTTGCAATTTTATGTACTGGAATCGGTCTGAGTACGGCGGGACTGATCATGCAGCAGCTCTGCATGAATAAATTTGTCTCTCCGTCCACAGGAGCCACAATTTCATCTGCCCAGCTTGGGATACTGCTGGCGCTTGTATTTCTGCCGAATTCCTCGCTGTGGGGCAGAGCGGTCTTTGCATTTGTGGCGGCGATACTTGGAACATGGATTTTTGTATGGTTTATCCAGCACATTCAGTTCAAAGATGTGGTACTCGTCCCGCTTGTAGGAATTATGTTTGGAAATGTGATCGGAGGCATTACGACTTTCATCGCATATAAGTATGAGATGACACAGGCGCTTTCTACCTGGCTTGTGGGACACTTCTCAATGGTACTCAGAGGCAGATATGAGATTGTATATATGACGGTGCCGCTGGTGATTCTTGCTTTCGTGTTTGCCAATCATTTCAATATTGTGGGAATGGGAAAGGACTTTTCAAAAAACCTCGGTGTTCCGTATAATTTTGTTCTGTTTATGGGAATTACGATCGCTGCGATGATCACAGCCTCTGTGATTGTTGTAGTGGGCTCTATTTCCTATATCGGACTGATCGTACCGAACATTGTTGCAATGTTTAAAGGAGACAAGATCCGCGGTACTTTGATCGATACAGCTCTTTTCGGAGCGTTATTCGTGCTGGTGTGCGATATGATCGGGAGAGTTGTGCTTATGCCGTACGAGCTGCCGATTGAGTTGATCATCGGAACGGTGGGAAGTGTTCTGTTCGTGATCCTGCTGTTGTATCGTCTGAAGAACGGAAGAAAAGCAGTCCGGTTTGGGAAAGGAGGAATTGGCAATGGGCAGTGCGGCGCATAGAAAAAACAGACGGAAGCTGGCGTTGATGGTAGTTCTTGTGGTTGTGGCTGTAGCTGCATACCTGTTTACCGACGTGTCATTTGCAAATGAGCGGCTCTTCCGCTATGCGATGAAGATAAGGATTCCGAAGCTGATCGCAATGCTTGTCACGGCGGCTGCGATCGGAGGGGCCTCCATTGTATTCCAGTCTGTGATCAACAATACGATTGTAACGCCTTGTCTTCTGGGAATGAACTCTCTGTATACACTGATCCACACTGCGGTCGTGTTTGTGGCGGGATCGGGAAGTTTCCTTGTGGTGAACGGGAACATTTCCTTTGCGGTGGACCTTGTTTTGATGGGAGTGGCGGCGACAATCATTTACAGTTATCTGTTCCGTAAGACGAATCATAATATTTTGTATGTGCTTTTGATCGGGACGGTGCTGACATCGTTTTTCGGGAGTATTCAGAGTACGCTTGTCAGAGTGATGGATCCGAACGAATATGACAGTCTGCTTGCGTCTCTTGTGGCAAGCTTTAGCAATATCAATTCGGAAATTATTGTGTTTGCGGTACTGCTGCTGGGAGTTCTGATCTTTGCACTGCGAAGAGAACTTGCGCTTCTGGATGTTCTGACACTCGGAAGAGATCAGGCGGTCAATCTCGGGGTGGACTATGACCGGGCGATTCAGAGACTTTTACTTGGAGTGGCGCTCTGTATTGCGATTGCCACAGCATGGTAGGTCCAATCTCATTTCTGGGCTGATCATTGCGAACCTGTCCAGACAGCTTTTGAAGACGTACCGACATTCACAGCTGATCGCGGGCTCAGCACTGTTTGGCATGGATTGGTTCTGGCAGGAGGCAGATGATCGTAGAGCAGGTGTTCGTCTACGCAGTTCCGGTCAGTGTATTTATTACAGTAGGGGGTGGGATTTATTTCCTGTATCTTCTGCTTGGAAAAAGGAGGGTTAATATTTGAGAATCCATGAGTTGAAAAAACAGTATGGTGGAAAGACCGTTGTGGATTCTGTTTCCTTTGAGATACAGAAAGGGAAAGTGACTGCCTGATTGGTCCGAATGGTGCCGGAAAATCCACGGTTATGAGTATGCTCTCACGTCTGATCGCAAAAGACGAGGGGCTTGTGGAAGTAGAAGGAAAAAACATTGAAAAATGGAAGAGTAAGGAGTTGTCCAAACATCTGGCAATCCTGACTCAGAGCAACCATATCCAGATGAAACTCACTGTCAGAGAACTGGTGGCATTTGGGCGGTTTCCCCACACAGGAGGAAGGCTTACAGAGGAAGATGAAAAGATCATAGACCAGGCAGTTGCCTATATGGAACTGAAGGAGTTTGAAGACCGTTTCATCGACGAGTTGTCAGGAGGACAGAGACAGAGGCATACATTGCCATGGTAATCGCGCAGGATACCGAATATGTGCTTCTCGATGAGCCGACGAACAATCTGGATATTTACCATGCGACCAACCTGATGAAAATGGTGAGAAAATTAAGTGATGATCTCGGAAAGACCGTGATACTTGTACTGCATGAGATCAACTATGCATCTTTTTACTCGGACTATATCTGTGCGTTTAAGGATGGAAAAATTGCAAAATACGGAGCAGTCGAGGAAGTTGTGACAAAAGAGGTGCTCTCAGAGATTTATCAGGTAGATTTTGAAATACTGAGGATCGAAGGGAAACCACTATGCATCTATTATTAAGACAAAGAGAATTACGGTAAAAGAAACAGAAAATAAAAAGAAAGCAAAAGAAGGAAGGAAAAGGAGAAAACGATGAGAAAATTAACAGGAGTATACTTGCAGGAGCGATGGCGGTTAGCCTAGCAGCATGCGGACAGGCGGAGGAGAAAAGCAATACCTCCAAAAAGGCGGAGGCAGAACAGACAAAGGAGCAGACACCGGAGAATGTGACGATCAAATCCTTTAATGGAAACAACGAAGAGGTGGATCTGGAAGTTCCGTACGATCCGGAGAGGATCGCGGTGCTTGATATGGCATCGCTTGACATTCTTGATAATCTGGGCATGGGAGACCGTGTCGTAGGTTCCGCTTCTACCTCTCTGGAATATCTTACTGATTATGTGGATAATGAAGAGGTAGCAAATCTGGGAACAATTAAAGAAGCGGATCTTGAGGCTGTTATGGAGTGTGACCCGGATGTGATTTTCATCGGAGGACGTCTGGCATCTTCTTATGACGCGCTCAGTGAAATCGCACCGGTCGTATTCCTTTCCACAGACAGTGAGCTCGGCGTTGTAAAGAGTGTGACAAAAAACGCGGAAACCATCGCATCCATGTTCGGTCTGGAAGATGAAGTATCGAAAAAGATAGAAGGATTTGACGAACGTATTGAGGCACTGAAGAAAACATCAGAAGGCAAAACAGCGTTAGTTGGTATGACGACAAGCGGAAGTTTCAACTTGATGGGGAATGATGGACGTTGCTCGATTGTTGGAAGAGAGATTGGATTTGAAAATCTTACTGCGGCAGAGAGCACATCGACACATGGAAATGAAGCATCTTTTGAGACGGTAGTGGAGAAGAATCCAGACTATATTTTTGTTATGGACAGAGATAGTGCGATTGGTGCAGACGGGGCACAGACCGCGAAAGAAATTGTGGAGAATGAACTTGTCATGGGAACAGATGCATATAAGAATGGACGGATTATCTATTTGGAACATCCAGCAGTGTGGTATACAGCAGAAGGGGGAATCACAGCACTTAACATTATGCTTTCTGACTTGGAGAATGTACTGTAAGAGAACAAAAGCATTGTAAAATACTGTTGCAGAGTGATAAAATTATAGAGAAGGAAAAGGTATTTTCCGGCTACAGAACATGTACCGGAGGATGCCTTTTTTGAAGTTACATTTTTACAGAGCATTGCATCTGTTTTTAAAGCGACTGGATCGATGTATTTGTGCAGGGAACCTGGTGGGAATCTGACAGAAAGACAGAGGAGACATGTCCGGCAACCGTAATCTGGAGAGAATACCTTGACAAGTATATACTTTATCTCGTATGCTTTTAGAAAGCCCTTTCACGGGGAAATGTAATAAGGAGAGGAAATGGAATCAAGAAACATGAACATTTATGATATAGCAAAAGAAGCAGGAGTCTCAATCTCTACAGTGTCGAGAGTGCTCAATCATAAGGGCAACGTAAATCCTGCGACGAGAGAGCGAGTAGAGGAGGTACTTGAACGCAATCACTATACACCAAGTGCCATTGCACGAGGCATGGTCAGTAAGTCTATGCGTACGGTTGCAGTGCTTACGGTGGATATTCGTGTGCCGCACTATGCTCGGACGGCATACACGATTGAGCGGGAATTAAGTCACAGAGGATATGAGGTTACTCTCTGCAATACAGGAGGAGAGGCAGAGGAGACAGAGAAATATCTGCAGACGATGTTGGAGAAAAAGGTAGATGGAATCGTTCTAGTCGGATCTGTGTTTAATACGATCTGTAAGAAACCAGAAATTAAAAAGCTTCTGCGGACGGTTCCGGTTGTTTTGGCAAATGGAAAGCTGGAAATGGCTAATTCCTATTCGGTTCTCGTAGACGATAAGTATGGAATTGCACTTGCGGTAAATGAATTGCTCAAAAAAGGACATAGAGATATCTATTATGTAAAGGATATGGATACCGTCAGTGCCCGGCTCAAATGGGAAGGATTTGTCGATACACTGCAGCGTGCCGGAATTGCTGAGGCAAAGAAGAAGGTATTACATACGACATCTGATCTGGAAGGCGGAATGCGGGCAGTCAGAGAGCTGATCCAAAGCGGAAAGAAATTCTCAGCATTGGTCTGTGGAGAAGATATTACAGCGGCAGGTGCAGTGAAAGCACTTTTGCAGGAAGGTTACCGGATTCCGGAAGACGTGGCTGTGACAGGGTACAATAATTCAGAATATGCAAGGATCTGTGAGCCGACACTTACAACGATCGACAATAAACCGGAACTTGTTGCGATGTTCAGTGTACAGCTTTTGACAAGTCTGATCGAGAAGACAGATGCATATTCTTCCTGCACAATCCAGCCGGAACTTGTAGCGGGAAAGACAGTCTGAGTTCTTCAGCCTTATAGGCTGAAGAACTCTTTGATCTGTTTTGCAATAATGTTCATTAATTTTGTCCTCGCTTCGATACTTGCCCATGCGATATGAGGGGTAATAAGAAGGCGGTTACTGTCAGAAAAGCCGCGGAGCGGATTGTCTGTGCACATGGGCTCTTCAGACAGGACGTCTAGACCGGCAGCTCGTATTTCGTCTGTTTCCAGTGCCCATTTCAAATCTTTCTCCACGACGATCGGACCGCGACCAAGATTTAAGAAAATAGCGTTTTTCTTCATTTTTCGAAATGCCGAAAAATCGATGAGATTTTCCGTATACTTATTTAACGGTGCATGTACGGATACAATGTCGCAGTCTCAAGGAGCAGATCAAGGGAAACTTGATGAAAACCTTCTTGAGGAGCCGCGCCTGAAGGTGAAGAGTAAATCACGTTTGCTCCGAATGCGTTTGCAATGGAGGCAACTCTTCGACCGATATTTCCAAGACCAATGATTCCCCATGTCTTGCCTTTCAGTTCATAAAAGGTCTTCTCAAAGTGTGTGAAGATCGTATCATTTGTATAATGGTCATTTTTGACATAATCGTCATAATATCTCAAATGTTCCAGAAGATAAAACAGCATGGCAAAGGTGTGCTGTGCAACCGATTCCGTAGAGTATCCGGCAACATTCCGCCATGCAATGCCACGTTTGTCTAAATACTCTTTATCAAGATTGTTCGTGCCAGTAGCTGTTACACAGACTAATTTAAGCTTTTTTGCAGTTCCAATCGAAGCCTCGTTGATCAGGATCTTATTTACAATAATCACATCGGCATCCAAAACGCGCCCGGGAACTTCCTCCGGAGTAGAAAAAGAGTATTTGACAACCTCTCCGAACTGGTCAAACTGGGAGAGGTCAAGATCATCGCCGATTGTCTTCGCATCTAAAAATACAAGTTTCATATAGTAGTCTCCTTTCTGTTCGCTGCATGGCAGGTTGTTGCCTGTAGACAGTTTCTGTGACAGCGATAGTTTATAAAAGTTTACCATGAATGTACTAGTTATGTAAATTCTTTGTTTTCGAATATCTTTGAGAATGCCATTGGTGAGATAAATTCCTGATGTAGAACAAGATATTGTGAAAGCCCTTTCTTAAAAATGATTTAAAAACCTTTCCGGAACATAATAAATGTTAAAAATAAATCGTTATTTTGCACTAAAACAAATATAAAAAATAGACATAATGACGAAAATAGTTGTTTTTCATTACATATATTGACAAAAAATGATAGATAACTATAATGAAAAATAAAGAAAAGCGCTTTTATAAAGTTTCGAAAAATAATTAGTTTGTTTTGAAATTGACAATTGTAAAAGGCAAAATGTTTCAGAAAGTTGAAAGGAGATCACATAATGAGAGTTCAATATGATGTGATGGTGCAGGAATTTGCACGTGTATTAGAGAAAAAAGGATTTCGGAGAGAGGATGCAGAGAGTGCAGCAGTGATTTTTGCACAGAACAGTCTGGCTGGTGTGTTTTCTCACGGACTCAATCGCTTTCCGCGTGTCGTAAGTTATCTGGAAAAAGGAGAGATCGATCCAGATGCGCGCGCAACATGCGAGATGAGTATGGGTGCGATTGAGCGATGGGATGGACATCGTGGGTTTGGTCCGCTGAATGCAAAGCGTGCAATGGACCGAGCATGTGAACTTGCAAAAGAATATGGAATCGGATGTGTTGCTCTTGGAAATAACAATCACTGGATGAGAGGCGGCACTTATGGATGGCTGGCAGCGGAGAACGGATGCATCGGAATCTGCTGGTCTAACACAATGCCGAATATGCCTGCATGGGGTGGAGCAGACAGAAAGATCGGAAATAATCCGCTGATCATGGCAGTTCCTCGCTCGAATGGAGAACATGCAATGGTAGACTGTGCCGTGTCACAGTCTCTTACGGAAAGATTGAAGACTGTCGTCTGCGCGGTGTGCAGCTTCCGGTTCCGGGTGGATATGACACAAAGGGAGAACTCACAACAGATCCGGCAGAGATTGAGAAAACATGGCGCGTACTTCCGATGGGATATTGGAAGGGAAGTGGACTTTCTATTATGTTAGATTTGATTGCGACGGTTCTGACAAATGGAAATTCAGTACAGAAAATCGGAACATTCGGAGACGAAGTCGGGCTGACACAGATTATGATCGCAGTTGATCCGACAAAATTCCAGACAGCAGAAGAGACAGATAAGATTGTGGACGAGATTCTTGCAGATATCAAATCTTCAGAGCCGGTTACCGAAGGCGGAGAAGTCTTCTATCCGGGTGAACTGGAATTGAACAGCATTCGTGACAACAAAGAACATGGAATCCCAGTTATTGAGGAAGTATGGGAATCTGTTCTGAAAATGTAAAGTGACAGATACTAGGAGGAAAAGTTATGGAATATATCATTGGTATTTTGCTGCTCATCTCATTTGTCGGACTGGCAGTCTATGCGGTTCGCGGTGGAAATTTGATGATGGGTATGCTCATTATGGGAGTGATCTGGACAGTTCTCCCACTCATTGGAAATACATTTGCAACAAATCCTGATTTTATAGCGGCTTACCCGGGAGTGACGGATATTTCTTTCGTAGATGCAATCACGAAAGTCTTCCAGTCAGGACCAGAAGGATGGGGAAGCGTACTTGTAAATGTTGTGTTCGGCGCATGGTTTGGACGTGTGCTGTTAGAGACTGGAATTGCGGATGCATTGATTCGAAAAGCCGTAGAGCTTGGCGGAGATAAACCGATTGTTATATGTGTGCTTCTGTCAACAGTGACAACAGCTATTTTCTCTACATTATTTGGAGCAGGTGCAGTAGTTGCAATCGGTGTGATCATTCTTCCGATCCTTATGAGTCTTGGGATTCCGAAAACGCTTTCCATCGGTTCGTTCATGATGAGTGTCGGTGCAGGAATGTATTTGAACCCGGTGCTTTCTGGTCAGTTCCTCGCATTCTTCCTCGGGGAGGATGGAAAACAACTGATCACATACGATGATCCTGCACGCTTAAGATGGGCGGTGATCGGCCTTGCAGTACAGCTTGTTCTAGTAATCACAATGTGTGCATTTACACTGAGAAAGAAAAAGACAGTACATGCGTGGAGTGCTTCGGCGGCGAGAAAAGCCCGTCCGGGATATGTGCCGACACCGGCTCTGATCGCTCCGATTCTTCCGGTGCTTCTGCTTGTTATTCTCAATGTGCCGATCATTCTTGGATTTATTATAGGAAGTTTCTACGCACTGATTATCTGTGGAAGATTAAAGACATTCCGCGGGGCATGCCGTGTGCTGAATAAAGATTTCTATGATGGTGTAGTAGACACTGCTCCACTTGTAGGATTCCTTCTGATGATCCCGATGTTCAACAAAGCAGCAGAACTTTGTGTTCCGTATTTCAATGCACTGCTTGGAAATATTATTCCGAACAACACACTAATCATCAGCATCGCATTTGCAGTACTGGCACCGCTTGGATTGTTCCGTGGACCGTTTACCTTATTTGGATGTGGGGCAGCTACGCTCGGAATTTTAAAAGGAATCGGATTTTCCACTCCATATCTGTATGCACTGATGGTCATTCCTTCGATCACGATGAATGTATCAATCTGTATGACACAGAGCTGGATCGCATGGGGTGTAAGCTATGCAAAAGTTTCTACAAGAGAACATTTGAAGAAGACATTGCCGGTTGCATGGATCATCTGCGCAATTATGCAGGCAATCACATATATCATGTTTGGTTAAGGAGAGGGTGAAAATGAGTAATAGAAAAGTACGCATGGGAATAGATGTCGGCGGAACCCATACAAAGGCAGTTGCGATCGACAATGCAACACATCAGATCATCGGAAAGTCTTCCGTGAAAACATCGCACGATGACAAAGCAGGTGTGGCAGCCGGTGTTGTTCAGGCATTTCAAAATTGTCTGAAAGAAAACCAGATCGATCCGAAAGATGTTATCTTCGTTGCCCACTCTACGACGCAGGCAACCAATGCGTTGATCGAGGGTGATGTGGCGCATGTAGGTGTAGTCGGAGTCGGACCGAAAGGGGTAGAGGATGGCTTGCAAAAGCACAGACAAATATGAAAGACATCAATCTAGGGTCCGGAAGATTTATCCATCTGCACAATCGCTTCATTTGTGATGAGAAACTGTCTGACCAACTTGTGACAGATACGATCAAATCTCTCGTAGGAGAAGGGGCGCAGGTAATTGTTTCCAGTGAATCTTACGGTGTAGACGATATGGAAAATGAGACAGGGATCTGTGCGATTGCGAAAAATATGGGGCTCGAAGCGACGGCGGCAAGTGAGATCACAAAGCTTTACGGACTTACACGCCGTACACGGACAGCTGCGATCAATGCTTCTATCCTGCCGAAAATGCTGAACACTGCTAATTCTACAGAGCAGAGTGTCAGAAGCGCAGGTGTGGAAGTGCCTCTTATGATCATGAGAGGTGACGGCGGTGTTATGGAGATCAGCGAGATGAGAAAAAAAAAAACGTCCGGTACTGACGATGCTTTCCGGACCGGCAGCCTCTGTGATGGGAAGTCTGATGTATCTGCGCGCTTCTAACGGTGTATATTTTGAAGTGGGTGGTACGACAACGAATATCGGTGTCATCAAAGACGGACGTCCTGCCATCGATTATTCCGTTGTAGGAGGACACAGAACTTATATCAGCAGTCTGGATGTGCGCGTGCTCGGTGTAGCAGGTGGAAGTATGGTGCGTGCGGATAGAGGCGGTATCAAAGATGTAGGGCCACGTTCGGCGCATATCGCAGGGATGGATTATGCTGTATTTACTCCGGAAGAAGAAATCGTAGATCCGAAAGTGGTCTTCTTCAGCCCAAAGGAAGGAGATCCGGATGACTATGTGGCAATCGAATTGAAGAGCGGGAAACGGATCACAATCACAAATACTTGTGCGGCAAATGTCCTTGGATTGATCAAGCCGGAATATTTTGCATATGGAAATGCCAATGCAGCAAGAAAAGCAATGCAACCGCTTGCGGATTACATGGGAAAAACAGTGGAAGAAGTCGCAACACAGATCCTGACAAGAGCTTACGAAAAGATTCAGCCGATCATCATGGATCTGGCAGAAAAATATCGTTTGGAAAAGATCAGATCAGTCTTGTCGGAGTCGGCGGAGGTGCCGCATCTCTGATCGGGTTCTGTTCAGATAAAATGGGACTTCGTTACTCGATTCCGGAAAATGCGGAAGTAATTTCTTCTATTGGTGTTGCGCTCGCGATGGTGCGTGATGTTGTAGAGCGTGTTGTGCCAAATCCGACACCGGAAGATATCCGCTCCATCAAGGCGGAAGCAATCGACAAGGCGGTAGAAAGCGGTGCGGCAGCCGACAGTGTGGATGTCCACATTGAAATTGATCCGCAGACATCGAAACTGACTGCAATCGCACTTGGATCTACAGAAGTGAAGACAACAGACTTATTGAAAGAGTGTACGCCAAAGGAAGCATGCGAGCTTGCGGCAGAAGATTTAAAAGCATCCAAATCAGAAGTCAAAGAAGAATGTGCGACAAAGAACTTCTATGTATTTGGGATGGAACGAAAAGGAAAACATCCAGTCCGTATCCTCGATAAAAAAGGATTTATCAAAGTGCAGAGAAATGATGCAAAAGCAGTGTTGTGCAAGGCAGGAAGTTATCGTAATATTGTTTCTCAGCTCTGGGAGGAACTGGCCATTTATCAGCAGGATGCAATCTTAAGACCGGATTATTATATTTGCGCCGGTGCGAGAGTCATGGACTTTGCAGGTTCTATTGACCTGGATAAGATCATGATGCTGATGGAAGTAGAGATGCAGATGATCAATCCGGGAGAGGATGTGATCATCGTGGGAGCAAAGAACAGTTTGTAAAAGAGAAAGGGGTGCCTTTTATATGGAAGGAAGCAGAAAAAAAGAAAAGTGGAATCGTTTGGTAGATGCATTTTCCTTAAAAGGCACTTCTTATGTGGTTCCGCAGTATCCTCAGGTGGAACCGGAGCAGATGGCAGAGGAATTGTCAGAGATATCAGAAACAGTCTGGGGAATGTATGCCTTTGCACGGGAACCACTGGAAGGAAGATTTACAAGAGAGCAGAAATGCCATTATATCGCAAAAGCCAATGCCTAGTGGAAGAGAATGGCAGATAAAGTTGCCAAAGGGTATGGGACAAACGAATCCGAAACTTCTGGCAGAACGGATGGGAATGAAGTCTTAAAGAAAAAGACACCGACAGGAGGCGGAATCGTGTTGTTTGCACAGTTTGTTCAGCCGGATGAGATTACAATCTTTACGGACTGTATTGCAAAGGCACAGCGCATTTACAGAGCGTGTGGCTGTCCGCTTCTGGAGTCGGAAAAACTGACCTCGGTACTGCTTGCCCATGAACTCTTTCATGCGGTGGAAGAGAGGCATGAAAAAGAAATCTATACCCGCACGGAGAAGGTAGAGCTGTGGCACCGCCCGTTTTCCAACCGTTCATCGATCGTCTGCCTGTCTGAGATTGCAGCAATGGCATTTGCGGCACAGATGACAGGAATTGAGGTATCGCCTTATATGCTCGATGTTCTGCTTGTGTATGCTTATGATCAAAATGCTGCGTGGGGATTGTATGAGGAAGTGTGCAGTCTGCGGGCAGAAGAGCAGGAATTGCAGGAAAAAAGAGAAAACAAGAATATTTGTCTGGACTGAGAGCCGGACAGACAGGGGGCAAATCATGCTGACAACAACAATGAAATACGCTGAAAATATAATTATCTTGACGAAAAATTTCGGAAGGCATTCTGCTTTCTGAGAGAGACAGATCTTCTGGCACTGCCTGTCGGGAACGTTCCGATCGACGGGGAAGAGATCTATGCAAACGTGCAGAGCTATACGACAATGACACCGGAAGACTGTCCGTTTGAAGCACATCGCAAGTATTTCGATATTCAATATGTCGCAGAGGGGGAGGAAGTCTTTGGTTATGAGCCTTTGGATAATCTGACTCCTGCGATGGAATATGACGAAGAGAGAGATCTGATTTTCTATGAAGAGCCGGATCAGAGCGGCTCCATCGTCTTAAAAGCAGGAGATTTTGCGATCGTGCCTCCGGAGGATGGTCATGCACCACGGAGAATGACAAAAAACGGAGCATGCCAGGTGAAGAAAATTGTAGTTAAAGTAAAAGTATAAGTAATGTCATGAAACAAAAAGTCTTATGCCAGTTGTGGTGTAGGGCTTTTTTTTCATGGGAATCACTATGGGATTCTATGTGACAAGAAACATGTGTTGCGTGAAAAAAATCAGCAGACTTTGTAGAAAAATGGGGAGGAGTATGATAAAATGAAACCATATTTTTATGAGGAGGGATTACTATGAAATATTGTCAGCAATGCGGTGCACAATTGGAAGAGGAAATGAAGTTCTGTGTATATTGCGGTGCGAGTGCGGAAGATAGTGCGAATGCACAGCAGGAGCAGAATCCATGGAACAACTACAACAGCAGTCATCAGTCTCAGGAAACGTATGGCCAAAATCGGTCTGGACAGAACGGGCAAAATATGAACTGCCAGAATAATGGCTTTCAGAATAATAATGCCGCAGGTTATGGTCAGATGCCGGGACCTTACGGAGGAGGCAGTTATGGGATTGAGAGAAGAAGTATTCCGCTAAGTGTCATTTTGACGATTGTCACATGTGGACTTTATGGATTATACTGGATCATCAAATTAAATGATGAGATCAATCAGCTTGCCGGAGAGCCGAATGCAACTTCCAGCGGAATGGTAATCTTACTTTCTATCGTCACATGTGGAATCTATGAGTTTTACTGGCTGTATAAGATGGGAGAGCGCGGCGATAAGATCAAAGGAGTGAATTCAAGTTCCGGTATCCTCTATATTGTCATTGCTATTTTAGGATTGAGCATTGTTGACTTGTGCCTGATCCAGGATACGGTCAATAAGAAGGTGGGAAATTAGGAACGGTTTAGGAAAAGAGCAAGATGAAGAAAAAAGCAGGGACAATATGGACCGTGCTGGCAGTCGGAGTGATCTATTTTTGTTGGCTGAAGGTGACAGGGATCGGGATTCCGTGCATATTTCGTAAGATCACAGGGTGGTATTGTCCGGGATGTGGGATAACCACCCTGATTTTATGTATTTCTGAGGCAGGATTTTGTGGGGGCTTTTCGGGCAAATCCATTTTTGTTTGTGACAAGTCCGTTTCTTCTGGGAGAACTTGCTGCAGAGTGGATCCGGGTAAAAAGAGGGAAAAAGATGCCAGGATGGAATGAAAAGCTGTTAGTTGTGTATACGATTTTTTTGTGTGCATTTGGAATTTGGAGAAATGTAGCATAGATTCGGTGTTGTGGTGGCAGAGAAAGAGGATTGACGGAAGCTTTTGAAAATGTTAAGATGAAGCAGTTTCAAAAGGAGGAAAAAAAGATGAAAGATAAAAAGAATAAAAAAATATGGATTGCCCTTGCAGTCTTTGTAGTTGTGATCGCTTTACTTGCAGGAGCTTACATGATGTTCCGGCCGCAGGCACAGGAAGGAAGCAAGTCGGTGACGATCACAGTTGTAAATAAAGATGGAGAAAAGAAAGAGTATCAGATCAAGACAGATGCAGAATATCTTCAGCAGGCGATGGATGACGCAAAAGAAGAAGGGCTTACTTATTCAGGGGAAGACAGTGAGTATGGTCTTATGGTAGATACGGTAAACGGTGAGGAAGCCGTGTTTGAGAAAGACGGTGCCTACTGGGGCTTTTCTGTCAACGGTGAATACTGCAATTACGGGATTTCAGAGCAACCGGTAGCGGACGGAGATGCATTTGAGATTGCATATACAGTAGGAGAGTAGCAATGAAAACAAGAGAGCTTGTTGGAAACGCATTTCTTGCGGCGATTCTGGTCATAGTCCAGGTCGCCTTTTCTTTCCTGCCGAATATCGAATTTGTATCACTTCTGATCATTCTTTATACACTTGTATTTGAAAAACGTACAGTAGTGATCATCTATCTATTTGCGCTTCTGGAGGGAATCCTCTATGGCTTCGGGGTGTGGTGGATCATGTATCTGTATGTGTGGACGATTTTATATCTTCTTGTGCGGATATTCAGAAAGAACAACAGCCTGCTTCTGTGGGCGGTCTGAGTGGATTTTTCGGACTGGCGTTCGGCATGCTGTGTGCGGTTCCGTATGCAGTGACAGGAGGAATTGGAGCCGGAATTGCATGGTGGATCAGCGGGATTCCGTTTGACATTCTGCATGGAATCGGCAATTTTATCACAGTTCTTATTTTTTTTAGACCACTTCAGTATATCCTGCGGAAAATCAAGTAAAAAAACTTGACAAATCCGCAGGGTGCATGGTAAGCTATACTGGCGAATGGAAGTAGGTCTTTTTTTTATGCCTAAATTTGGGTAGTCTCGCAAACTACCATGTAACACAGAATTCAATTTAAAAAAAGCGAGGTGGAAGTTGTGCGCACAAGAATCACATTGGAATGTACAGAATGTAAACAACGTAATTACAACATGACAAAGGATAAGAAATCTCATCCGGAACGCATGGAAACAAAAAAATACTGTAAGTTCTGCAAATCACACACATTACACAAAGAAACGAAATAGTCGTTGAAAGGAAGTGAATGTTATGGGCGAAAAAACTAAGGATAAGAAAAAATCCGAGAAAAAAGCTCAGAAGACAAGCTGGTTTCAAGGCATGAAATCTGAGTTTAAGAAAGTTATTTGGCCAGACAAGAAAACACTTGCGAAACAAACGGCAGCAGTCGTTTCAGTGTCCGTTTTTTTAGGGGCATTGATTTCAGTTATCGATGTTATCGTAAAATACGGTATTGATTTATTGGTGAAATAGGAACGGATATGTGAACTGTTAGCAATAATGAAAGGTGATTTTATGTCAGAGGCAAAATGGTATGTAGTTCATACCTATTCCGGGTATGAAAACAAGGTGAAAGCCAACATTGATAAGACAATCGAAACAGACATCTGGAGGACCAGATTCTTGAAGTCCGTGTTCCGATGCAGGAAGTGATCGAGCTGAAGAACGGTGCCGAGAAAGCGGTTCAGAAGAAGATGTTCCCTGGATATGTTATGATTCACATGATTATGAATGATGACACATGGTATGTCGTAAGAAATACACGAGGCGTGACAGGATTTGTAGGACCGGGATCTAAGCCGGTTCCGCTCACAGAAGAGGAAATGCTGCCGCTCGGAATCCAGAGTGAAAGCATTGTCGTTGATTTTGAGGAAGGCGATACAATCACTGTTGTTGCCGGAGCATGGGAAGGAACAGTCGGAGCAGTTCAGACAGTAAACCCAGCAAAACAGAGTTTGACAATCAATGTTGAATTGTTTGGTCGTGAAACACCAGTCGAATTAAGTTTCACAGAAGTTAAAAAGATGTAACAATAAGATATGGTCTTTGGAACGGAACAAAGACTATCACTTAACAAAATCGAGTGGGAGGGAAATCCCCGCCGAATACCACAAGGAGGTACTGAAAAATGGCAAAAAAAAGTTACAAGGTTATATTAAATTACAGATTCCAGCAGGAAAGGCAACACCAGCACCACCGGTTGGTCCAGCTCTTGGTCAGCACGGTGTAAACATCGTTGAATTTACAAAACAGTTCAACGCAAGAACAGCAGATCAGGGAGACCTTATCATTCCTGTTGTGATCACAGTTTACAATGACAGAAGCTTCAGCTTCGTAACAAAGACACCACCGGCAGCAGTATTGATCAAAAAAGCATGTAACATCAAATCTGGTTCAGGTGTACCGAACAAGAACAAAGTTGCTACAATTACTCAGGAACAGTTAAGACAGATCGCTGAGACAAAAATGCCAGACTTAAACGCTGCAACAATCGAAGCTGCTATGAGCATGGTAGCTGGAACTTGCAGAAGTATGGGTGTTAAAGTAGAAGAATAAGAAGATTGTAAACAGTTAATGTGGGAGGGCTAGCTCCCGATACTACCACTAGGAGGTTATTTAATATGAAAAGAGGAAAAAAATATATTGAGGCTGCTAAGTTGATCGAGAGAGGAAATCTCTACGACAAAGAAGAAGCAGTAGCATTAGTGAAAAAATCTGCAGTAGCAAAATTCGATGAGACAATCGAAGCACACATCAGAACTGGATGTGACGGACGTCACGCTGACCAGCAGATCCGTGGTGCGGTTGTATTACCACACGGAACAGGTAAAAAAGTTCGTATCTTAGTATTTGCAAAAGACGCAAAAGCAGAAGAAGCAAAAGCAGCTGGAGCAGATTACGTTGGAGCAGAGGATTTAATCCCAAGAATCCAGAACGAAGGATGGTTTGAATTTGATGTTGTAGTTGCTACACCAGATATGATGGGTGTTGTTGGACGTCTCGGACGTGTACTTGGACCAAAAGGTTTAATGCCAAACCCGAAGGCTGGTACAGTAACAATGGACGTTACAAAAGCAATCGCAGATATCAAAGCCGGTAAAATCGAGTACAGATAGATAAAACAAACATTATCCATGTGCCATTAGGAAAAGCTTCTTTCACAGAAGAACAGTTAGCGGACAACTTCCAGACGCTTATTGATGCAATCAACAAAGCAAAACCAGCAGCAGTTAAGGGACAGTACTTAAAGAGCGTGACTCTTACTTCTACAATGGGACCTGGTGTAAAAGTAAACCCAGCAAAATTAGCTTAATTTGTTATTGACATCAAATATATAAAGATGCTATAATAGCAGAGCAATAACTGCCGAAGACAGTAGGTGCCGTAAGGCATAAGGAGAAAACGCCTACCGAGGAGATGTAAATTCTAAATATGAATTTTCTAACCTCTCTGTCTTTTGACAGAGAGGTTTTTATATCGGCGGTATAAATCTATAAGGAGGTATACCATTCATGGCAAAAGTTGAGTTAAAACAACCGATCGTACAGGCTATCGCGGAAGACATCCAGGGTGCTCAGTCAGCAGTTTTAGTTGATTATCGTGGATTAACAGTAGCAGAAGATACTGAGTTACGTAAACAGTTAAGAGAAGCTGGTGTAATCTACAAAGTCTGCAAGAACACAATGATGAGAAGAGCATTCGAGGGAACAGAGTTCGCTGAACTTGATTCTTACTTAGAAGGACCAAGCGCGATCGCAATTTCTAAAGACGATGCAACAGCTCCGGCAAGAATTCTTTGCAAATTTGCAAAAGACGCAAAAGCATTAGAATTAAAAAGCTGGTGTAGTAGAAGGAACTGTTTATGACAGCGCAGCTTTAAACGAGTTAGCGAAGATTCCTTCAAGAGACGAATTACTTTCCAAATTCCTTGGAAGCATTCAGTCACCAATTACAAACTTTGCTCGTGTTATTAAACAAATCGCTGAAAAAGATGGCGAAGTTGTAGAAGCGGCAGCAGAGGAAGCAGCTGAAGTAACAGCTGAATAATCTATAAAAATCAAAAAACGAAAATAAAGCAAATTTTATGGAGGTAAGTAAAATGGCAAAATTAACAACAGCTGAAATGATCGAAGCGATCAAAGAATTATCAGTATTAGAATTAAACGAATTAGTAAAAGCATGTGAAGAAGAATTTGGTGTATCTGCAGCAGCAGGTGTTGTAGTTGCAGCAGCAGCTGGAGACGGAGCTGGAGCAGCAGAAGAGAAAGATGAGTTCGACGTAGAATTAGTTTCTGCTGGAGCATCTAAAGTTAAAGTAATCAAAGTTGTTCGTGAAATCACAGGACTTGGATTAAAAGAAGCTAAAGAAGTAGTAGACGGAGCTCCTAAGGTAGTTAAAGAAGGCGTTTCTAAAGCAGAAGCTGAAGAAATGAAAGCTAAATTAGAAGCAGAAGGTGCTGAAGTTAACTTAAAATAATTGTATTGTGAAAACACTACAATAAAATAAGATGAGGCTGTCATCCTTGCAGAAAATGCAGGATGGCAGCCTTATTTGCATATGGGGAAAAGTGCTTTAAACTTTAAAGAAGTATCTTGTTGAGTCATAAAATGAGGTGCTATAATGAGAAAAGATCAGGCGAAAACAGATGAAAGATGCTGAAAGAGAGGTGGGGAAACGATATGTTTACACAAAAATTTATGCAGGAGATAGAGCGTAGCTTTGAAGCGCAGCTGAACCGTCTTGGAGAGAGGAGAACAGAGGTGGAGACTGCCCTTTCCAAATGCAGTGACGATGAGGCGGAGGCGCTGAAATGTCTTTATGCTTCGATGCCGGTCAGTGATGCGGCAGATTATGAGGCGGAATTGTTTTTATCTTATGCAAAACATGGAGTGTTTTTATGGGAGGCAGGTCCATTTGCAGGAACGATTCCGGAGGAGATTTTTGCGGGCTACATACTCCACCATCGAGTAAATAATGAAGATCTGACACCGTGTCGGCCGTTTTTCTATGAAAAGTTGCATAAGAGGATTGAGGGGCTTTCGATGGCGAAGGCGATTTTGGAGATCAATTACTGGTGTGCCGAGGAGGCGACGTATCGCACGACAGATGACAGAACTGCAAGTGCAGAGTGCGTGTACCGTTCCGCATATGGCAGATGTGGGGAGGAGTCCACCTTTGCAGTATCCGTGTTCCGAAGTGTCGGGATTCCGGCAAGGCAGGTGTATGTTCCACTTTGGTCACACTGTGATGATAATCATGCGTGGGTGGAAGTATGGAGCGATGGAACGTGGAAGTTTCTGGGAGCATGTGAGCCGGAGGAAGTTCTGAATAAGGGGTGGTTCACGAATGCATCCTCCCGGGCAATGATGGTACATTCCCGCTGGCTGCTTCCGGTCAGACCGCAGGAAGAGCAGGTCGGACGAACAGGTATGGCTCTTGTGGCTAATCAGCTGAAAACGTATGCAAAAAACGACCACTGTGGAAGTGACGGTGCTCAATGTTGACAGTACTCCGGCTTCGGGAGCAGAGATCCGCTTTGAGGTGTTGAACTATGCAGAGTTTGGAGAAATTGCCTGTGCCGTGCAGATGCAAAGGGAAAGAAGGTGCTGGAGACTGGACTTGGCACTTTGCAGGTGACTGCATACAAGGATGGAGCCTATGCGGAACAACTCGTAGATGTGGCAAAGCAGCACAGCTGTATACTGAGACTGGGCCAAGGACAGAAGGCATGTCGAGCCAGATGCATGGACGGAGATGATCGTGACCGCTCCGAAAGATTCTCCGGTCAATCGTTGCGTGCAGCCGGAAGAAGAAATTTTGTTTGGAAGAGAAAAAAGCAGAAAAGCGACAGAAAAACGCATGGCAAAGGAAGCGGCTTTTTATGATGAAGAGGTGGCGATAAAGGCAGCCGAATGTATGCCGGAACGGTTTCGGGCGCGTGCAGTGGAGATTATGAAGCTTGCGTGTGGAAATCAGAGAGAGATTGCAAAATTTCTTGAAAAGGAGATGGAACCTGCACTCAAGATGGAGCTGTTAAATAGTCTTCGGGAGAAAGATTATCTGGATATTACCGCAGATAGTTTAGAAGAACATTGCAGGCAGGCGGCAGTCTTTGCGGGAAAATGGGACAAAGAGTTATTTGTACCGTATATCTTATGTCCGCGCGTGGATAATGAGATGATTCGTCCATTCCGAAGGTTTCTGCTGTCATGGCTCTCGGAGAAAGAGAGGCAGAAGATGGCGGAGGAGCCAAAGTATGTGTGGGAATTTGTCTGTGCACATCTGAAATCCGATGAGCAGTTAGAGTATGGAAATCTGATCACTTCTGCACAGGGGCGCACTTACCACCGGATATGGAAGTGCACTGACCAAACGGGTAGTAAGTGTGCAGATATTAAGAACACTTGGAATCCCTGCCCGCCTGAATCCATCTGATCGCATACTGGAAGTGTGGAAGGACGGTGCATTTGTGGCATTGGAAGAGTATGAAGACAGTCGGAAGTGCGGACAGCAGGGATTGTTGTCGAGCAGCAGGAAGGAAAGACATGGACATACTATCAAAACTGGACGATCGCGAAATTTGATGGAACGAAATATCAGACATTGCGGCTGAGTGATGAGAACGGGCTTCCAGTCTATGGGGAGATCCCTCTGTTCCCGGGACAGTATAAGATTCTCACAGCGAACCGTCTGCCAAATGGAAATGTGTTTGCCAAACAGTTTGTGTTTGTATTGAAAGAAGGGGAAAAACGGCATATTGTTCTCGAACAGAAGGAGGCAGATGTCAAAGACATGCTGGAAGAGAATGCAATCACAGACTTTACAGTGCAGAAAGAAGACGGAACGCAATGTCATCTTTCGGAACTGGTAAAAGAAAAGGAAGGGCTCTTCCTCTGGCTGGAAGAAGGAAAAGAGCCGACCGAACATCTTTTAAATGAGATCCGACAGAGGAGTGAGGCATATAATCAACTGCCTGCGAATCTGTATTTTGTAGTCCGGGATATGGAAGTGAAAAAGGATCCGACGCTTGCGAAAACACTCGCAGAACTGGAGCATGCCCAGTTTCTTGTAGACGACTTTGGAGCAGATATGGAGACGCTGGCAAGAAGGATGTATCTGGAGCCGGGCAAACTGCCGCTGATTGTCATTGTCGATCAGGAAATGAGAGGAATCTATGGTGTTGCAGGGTATAATGTGGGAAGCGCAGATATGATTCTGAAAATTTTAAATAGATAAAGGTGAGAGGATAGATAGAAAAAGGAAATGTGACGGGTGGATTTCCATATGTGGGAAGTTTAATCGATTGAAAAAAGCAGGAGTTGTCTTAAAGGGCAATTCCTGCTTTTTCACAACAGAAGAATTTTATTCTCGGACAAGCGAATCACGGTTCGGTTGAGGTTTGCGCTCCACAAGTTTTTTGCCGGAAGAGAATGCAATCAACAAGCCAAGTCCCATGAGTAAAAGAGCAAAGAATAATTGTAATCCATCTGTTAAGAAGGCAAATCCTCCGGTTACGAATATTTTTTTGCAGATGGAGTAAACGCTCATTCCTAAGGATGTCATGGTCACAACTAACATCATTGTCATTGGTGCGTATAACATGAATCCCTTTCTGCCTGTCACTTTTAAGAACACAGATAAAGAAATCAATACCATAGCGGCTAATAACTGATTTGCAGAACCAAACAGTGGCCAGATGTTATTATATCACCTAAGCTTAACAGATATCCGCCGGCCAGTGTGATGATTGTTGCAAAGTATTTGTTTGTCAGAACTTTTACAGCCGGTGAAACTGCTTTGCCTTCTTCGATTTCAAATAATTCCTGAAAAGAGAGTCTTCCGATACGTGCAACAGCATCTAAGGAAGTTAAAGCCAAAGCAGAAACGAACATAGTCATGATGCATAATCCCCATTCTTGAGGCATTCCAAGCTTACTGATCAATCCCGTTACCCCTACGGAGAATTTCGTAAAAGGAGTAGCGGTGTCTGCCAATGCCATAGCGGCCAGATCATTATTTAATACACCGGTGTCGGCTAAATTTGTCAAAGAGCCTACAATTACAATTACTAATACAGCTAACAGAGATTCCAGAAGCATACTGCCGTAGCCCACTTGCAGCATGTCTTTTTCATTTCGAATCTGTTTGCTGCTCGTCTCGCTTGATACTAAAGAATGGAATCCGCTTACTGCACCGCAGGCAATGGTGACAAACAGTGTCGGAAATAAATAACTTCCATTCGCAGAGACAAAACCGGTGAAGACCGGTGTTGAAATCGTAGGATTTGAAATCACAACTCCGATGACAGCTGCAATGATCATTCCTACAAATAAGAAGGTAGTCAAATAGTCACGCGGTTGTTTTAAGAGCCACATAGGGGTGACACTTGCGAAGAAAATATAAACAAACACTAAATATAACCAGCTTTGCTTTTGCAGATAAACAGGAAAAGCAATTCCTGCTGCAAGCATAGCGACAATTAGTACGATTCCTAAAACAGCTTGTTTCCAGCCGTCGATTTTCGTTTTGCGTAAGAATAATCCAAATGCAATCGCCACAAAAACATAAAGAATAGAAATGGAAGCAGCCGCAGCATTTGGTTGTAATTTGGAGCCGTCAGCGCGAAAACCATGAAAAGTTCCCGCAACCATATCTGCGAAAGCCGCAATGACCAATAATGTAAATAACCAGCAGAATAAGAAAAATAACTTTCTTCCGGTCTTTCCAATATATATTTCAATAAGCTGGCCGATTGATTTCCCATCTGATTTTACAGAAGTATAAAGGGAAGCAAAATCCTGAACGGCTCCAAAGAAAATACCTCCGACTATGATCCATAAAAATGCAGGAAGCCAGCCAAACATCATTGCCATCACAGGACCGGTGACAGGACCCGCGCCGGCAATAGAAGAAAATTGGTGGGCAAAGACCTCCCATTTATTGCTCGGGACATAGTCAACCCCATCCTCTTTTTTTACTGCGGGTGTTTTAGCAGTTACATCAATTCCCCACTCTTTTACTAAGTAGCGGCCATACAGCAGATAAGCTCCGATTAATACAACAGCCGTAATTCCTAATAATAATAATCCATTCATACAGTTCCTCCTTTGCATATTCCTTTTTGATAACAGCATGAAATAAAAATAAAAAACTTCGTCTAGCCTCACAGAGGAGAAAACGAAGACAAAATCACAGATTTGTTTTGTAGTACTACTTAGATTGCATAAAAATACAGTGTAACTTTTGGCCTATTTCTTGCTTTATCCCAGTGCTGAAAGCTTTTGTGAAGAAAAAGCAGGAAAAAAGTTATCTTGATATTGTATTTGTATTCATGTGTTGCGTATATATTACAAGAAAAAATATTAGATGTCAATTATTTTTTAAATAAAATTAAATTGAACTACATATTGAGAAAACACAAAGAAATGTCAAACGGTTATTGACAAAAAAAGAGG
>ENA-OQAA01000367-OQAA01000367.1-human-gut-metagenome-genome-assembly--contig:-NODE-367-length-31881-cov-4.118505_pt1 | contig 31881 bp, 51 predicted proteins | sample MGYA00242489_ERZ504515 | MGnify/ENA primary metagenome ERZ504515 (study PRJEB26092, sample SAMD00036237) | human gut metagenome | host: Homo sapiens | study: EMG produced TPA metagenomics assembly of... | reverse complement strand
CTCATGGTTGGTAATTCTTAAGTAAAAAAGTTGACCGTTTGCTTTTAGAATTTTCCCCATGTTGGAGTCAGCACAGGATAGGACCTTGTAAGTTTATTCCGATCGGTGACAGCCGCCATAATGCATTAAATAGAAATTATCACATCTGTCACCAGTTTTTCAAAATCTTTCGCCACCCTGTCCGCCGTCTCCTGAACTTCGGCGTGGTTAAGCTTTGCATTACTGACGCCTGCTGCCATATTCGTAATGCAGGAGATTCCGCACACTTCCATTCCCATATGTCTGGCTGCCATGGCTTCACATGCAGTACTCATACCGACTGCGTCTGCGCCCCAGCTTCTGACCATTCGGATTTCTGCCGGTGTCTCGTAATTCGGCCCGGTCAGCTGTACGTATACCCCTTCCTGAAGTGGTATTCCGCAGTCTTTTGCACTTTTACGGATGATTTTCTGAAGATTTTTACTGTATACCTCACTCATATCCGGGAATCTGGTTCCGAGTTCTTCGATATTCGGTCCGATCAACGGACTTGGCACTGCTGTTGTAATGTGATCTGTGATCAGCATAAAGTCACCCGGTCTGAATGATGGATTGACTCCGCCTGCAGCATTAGTCAGAAGAATCTTCTTTGCTCCCATCATCCCCATCAGTCTGGTCGGGAGTACAACATCCTGCATGGAGTACCCTTCATAATAATGCACTCTTCCCTGCATCAGTACAACCGGAACATCTTTCACATATCCGAAGACAAACTGACCTTTATGTCCCTGAACGGTCGATACCGGAAAGTCTTCGATGTCTGTATATTTTACGATCTTTTCTATCTGGATCTTCTCGGCATAATCTCCGAGACCGGATCCTAAGATGACTGCTTTTTCTGGTTTGAAATTCGTCTTTTTTCTTATGCTTTTTAAACATTTTTCCAGTTTTTTATACATACTTCAACATCCTTTCTTTCACTGCATCATCCGCAAATGCCACATCCACTGCGTTCCTCATCATAAGACGAATCTCTTCATCGGTGATTCCATAATTCTTCTGGATAAATTCCAGTTCTTTTGTCAGTGTCGTATTGCTGACTGTACGGTTATCGGTATTTGCCGTTACCTTTAATCCGGCATTCAGGAACTCTCGCATCGGATAATCCTTTGTACTTTCTACCGCTTTTGTCTGCAGATTGCTGATCGGACACATCTCGATACCGATGCCTTTTTTCTGCAATTCTTTCTGTATATCGGCATGCCTCTCATGGCAATTCCGTGTCCGATTCTTCCGGCTCCGGCTTCTACTGAATCGAGAATATTCTGTACGCTCCCGCATTCGCCTGCATGTAAGGTAAATGGCATGCCAAGTGCTTTCGTCTTTTTGAACAGTTCCATGAACTCTGACATCGGATACAGGCTTTCTGCTCCTGCAAGATCTGCCGCACATACTCCATATCCCAGATATGCTCTTGCAGTCCGGATCATCCTGGCATTCTCTTCTTCACTGTGATGACGCATGGCACAGGTAATTACTCCATACTCTATACCGAAATCTTTCTTTCCTCTTTCCAGTCCGTTAAGCAATGCTTCGATAACTTTGTTACAGTTCATATCCTGCGTCTCAGACAGAAGCGGTGCAAAACGGATCTCTGCATAGCAGACATTTTCCTGTTTCATACTTCTTAATACATCATAGCCAGCTTCTTGCAGTCCGGTTTCATTCATGATACATTTCCCCGGAAGATCAAATTTCTGCAGATATTCATTCAGGCTTCTGCAATCTTCAGATACACTGAGTTCACTTTGTGACACTTTCCGTCCCAGTCTTTTTTCTATAAATGTGTGGCTCAGCGATCCGTCCAAATGACAGTGCAGCTCGACCTTTGGCAATGCTTTTAATTCTTCTGTTATCATAATTTTCCCCTTATTCTTCCTTCAGATTCCCAGGTCCGAATCCCAACGGTAATAACTCTTTTAACGTATAGATATCATAATGTTCCAGATCTGTTGCAAGAATGATCTGAAATGTTTCCGGATCACAGAATTCCATCATCACCTGTCTGCACACTCCGCACGGCGGTGCATATTCTGTCAGTATGCCGTTTTTCCCTCCTACGATGCAGATGGCATCGAATTCTTTTACCCCTTCACTTACTGCCTTAAAAAATGCTGTCCTTTCTGCACAATTTGTCGGTGTATATGCTGCATTTTCAATATTGCATCCCGTATATACGCTTCCATTTTTCGCCAATAATGCAACTCCGACTTTGAATCCTGAATAAGGTGTGTAAGAATACTTTAACTGTCCTATTGAAATTTCGATCAGTTGTTTTGGATTATACCTCGGCTTGTTTCTATTCTCTGTCTTCCCCATCTTGTTTCCCTTCTTCTGTTATTCTTTTTCTTTATCACACCGGATCAGATTTCTCACTGCATCTACTGCAGTCCGGACTGCCATATTAGTATCATGTACCACCGGATTTTCCAGGCCGAGCTTCTCTCTTTCCTGATTTGCCATAACCAGAAAGCATGCCCCTGCTCTGACACGCAATTTACCGGCCACTATGAAAAGTGCCGCTGATTCCATCTCGGAAGCCAGACATCCCATCTTCTTCCATGCTTCCCATTTGTTCAGCAGTTCATAGCCTACAGGCATTGCTTCCGGTTCATGCTGTCCGTAGAATGCATCCTTTGACTGTACCACCTGTATGCCAGGTGCAGCCATCTTCTTTTGCAGCCTGCACCAATGCATTCGTTACCTCCAGACTGGCAACTGCCGGATATTCGATTGGTGCATATTCTTTGCTTGTCCCTTCCATGCGGATTGAACCGGTTGCGATCACAATATCACCGCTTTTTACTTCCGGCTGCATTCCACCGCAGGTTCCGATCCGGACAAATGTATCTGCTCCGCAGCGTACCAGTCTTCCATTGCAATTGCTGCCGACGGTCCTCCGATTCCTGTCGATGTCACACTGACTTTCTCACCATCCAGCATTCCCGTATAAGTCGTAAACTCCCGGTTACTTGCAACCAGAACCGGATTTTCCAGATATTCCGCTATCTTTTCACATCTTCCCGGGTCTCCCGGCATGATCACATAACGTCCGACTTCACCTTTGGCAACCTGAATATGATACTGTCTGCTTATATCTTCTGAATAATTTTTCATACCGATCCTTCCTTTCGAGCCAGTGGGGACGGGGTTTCCCGGCCTTTTTTCTGTCCCCTCTGGTCTTTAATCTCACCATTATTTTATCACAATTCAGGCCAAAATAATTTTATTTTCTGACTTTTTCAAAATAGCTTTCAAATAACACCACGAAAAAAGCCAGCGGGGACGGGAAAAAACCATTTTCCCCGTCCCCATTGGCTTATCTGTTCTTCACATTAAATGCTGCTTTTCCAGGATATACAGCACTTGCTCCGAGCTCTTCCTCGATTCTCAGTAACTGATTGTATTTTGCAACTCGTTCTGATCTTGAAGGTGCTCCTGTCTTGATCTGGCAGGTATTAAGTGCTACCGCAAGGTCTGCAATTGTTGTATCTTCTGTCTCTCCGGAACGGTGAGATGAGATAGCTGTGTAGCCGGCTTTATGAGCCATCTTGATTGCTTCCAGTGTCTCTGATACAGATCCGATCTGGTTTAATTTGATAAGGATTGAGTTACCGCATCCAAGTTCGATACCTTTGGAAAGTCTTTCCGTATTCGTTACGAATAGATCGTCTCCGACTAACTGTACTTTGTCTCCAAGTTCAGTTGTCAGTTTCTGCCATCCTTCCCAGTCTTCTTCATCCAATGCATCTTCGATAGAGATGATCGGATACTTATCTACCAGTTTCTTCCAGTGCTCAATAAGTTCTTCAGAAGTGAATTTTGTACCTGCCTTTGGAAGTACATATTCGCCCTTCTTCTCGCCTTTCCACTCAGAAGATGCTGCATCCATAGCGATCATAAAGTCTTTTCCAGGTTCGTATCCCGCATCTTTTACTGCGTCTAAGATGTACTGGATTGCTTCTTCATCGGATGCAAGGTCGGGTGCGAATCCACCTTCATCACCTACGGATGTTGCAAGTCCTTTTGATTTTAATAATGCTGCCAGTGCATGGAAGACTTCTGCGCACCAGCGGAGTGCTTCTTTGAAGCTTGGTGCTCCTACAGGCATGATCATGAATTCCTGTACATCTACTGTGTTGCTGCATGTGCGCCTCCGTTTAATATATTCATCATAGGTACCGGAAGTCTGTTACCATTTACGCCGCCGAGGAAACGGTAAAGCGGAATTGCAAGTGCATTTGCTGCTGCACGTGCACTCGCAATCGATACTGCAAGGATTGCATTTGCACCTAAGTTTGATTTATCTTTTGTTCCGTCTGCTGCGATCATTTCTGCATCTACTGCATAGATGTCTGATGCGTCTACACCTGTCAGTGCATCACTTATCACTGTATTAATATTCTCTACGGCTTTGGTTACACCTTTTCCGCCGAAACGGGATTTATCGCCGTCACGCAGTTCCAGTGCTTCGAATTCCCCTGTAGATGCGCCGCTTGGTGCCGTACCTCTTCCTACCGTTCCATCCAGAAGATAGACTTCTGCCTCTACCGTCGGATTACCTCTCGAATCAATAATCTCTCTTCCAATAACCTTCTCAATTGCTAAAAAATTCTCCATGTCAAGATCCTTTCCCATGGAACCACTTCTGTCTCTCTTGCTCAGGGACGAGACAGAAGGAGTCTGCCATGATTTATTCACACACAAGTTAGGTCTTCCTAACTATCATTAGCATATCATAACATTTTTGGGTAAATCAAGGAATTTTTTAATTAAAAATGAGAAAATTAACCGATAGAACATTGACCGAAGACATTTTCTGCTTTCGAATGCATGGAAAAAGCGGCAACCAGAACCTCTTCTGATTACCGCCCAAAGGATATATCTGTATGTCGGACGTTTCATTTCTGAAACCAAGCCACCTGAGACAAACAAAAAACCACTTTTCACGTCCCCCTGGCTAGCAAAGTGCCTTTCCAAGTGCCTGGCAGGCTGCTACTGCTTCATCATCCGGTGCTTCGTTCGCAAGTACACTCTCGCATGCAAGAACCGCTCCGTCAGCTTTGCATGTCTCTTCCCATGTACGCATCCATTCTCCGTCTCCCCATCCGTAAGATCCGAAGAGTGCGATCTTCTTTCCGCCAAGTTTGCCTTCGCAGTCAGAGAACATTGGCTCGAATTCGCTGTCTTCCAGTTCTTCTGCTCCCATAGCCGGGCAGCCGAATGCTACCGCATCGTAAGCGTCCATCTTGTCTGCACCGAATTCTGAAGCTGTTAATACATCCACTTCTGCTCCTGCAGCTTTTGCTCCCTCTGCTACTTCATTGGCCATTGCCTCTGTGTTACCTGTTCCGCTCCAATATACTACTGCAATTTTACTCATTGTTTTCTACCTCTTTCATTGATATTTTTATATGTCAGGCAGCCACTGTAAGCTGCAAAACACTTCTTCCCTGCTGCCAGAGACGTACATAGACATCTCTGCATTTTTTATATTTTTCAAATGTTTTCCGGCATGCACACTCATCACAATATACCTTCCAGCATCCTGCACACTTGAAGTTGCGCCCTTCATTTAAAATAAAGCCGATCACATCTCCCAGTGGATAATCGAGAAAAATTCCGATTTCATGTGGAAATTCATTGTTTTCACCGATTCTTGATTTCAACCTGTCCAGTGCATATTCCACATCCGTGCTTCCATAGCCGTATTTTTTGAGGAACTTCGCCACTCCCGGCCGGTTCAGACTGACTTCGAGCTGTTTTTTACGATAGACATAAACCAATACGCGGTTCTCCTGTCTCCGTAATATATAGAGACGGATACCTTTTTCTTTCATGCACTGATTCCAAAACTCAATCTGTTCTTCTATATCCGTATCATCAACAAATGTCATATTGAATAAATTTGCTGATTTCATTGATGCAAGTGTTGCCGAGCAATGCTCCACCAGACATTTTTTCGATCAGATATCTGTTCGCCATCTTAGTTCCTCCTAACGAATGTTAGAGCTATCTAACAATCTATATTTGAATACTATATCATTCTTTCCAGACTGTCAAGAATTATGTGCAAAAAAGAAGCTTGATGAAAATTTATTTCATCAAGCTTCTTTTTGTTTTCTTATCTGTTATTTCGTTTTTATTTATAAAGATATTTTATTCATCTAAAAGATTCTGCATACTCTTAAGTCCGATCAACAGCGTCGATGTATTATGTAACAATGCTGAAGTCGTCGGCATGATCACACCACATACACCAAGTGCGATCAGTCCCGCATTGAATCCAACAATCGTGTGATAATTATGGCTGATCCGCTTGATCAGGCCATTACTGATCTTCTTTAAAGTTACCAGTTCTCTTAAATTATCTGCACCAACGGTAATATCTGCGATCTCTCTTGCAAGTTCTGCGCCATCACTGATAGCAATACCTACATTGGCCGCTGAAAGTGCCGGCGAGTCGTTGATGCCATCACCGATCATAATAACCTTACGCCCTGCTGCTTTTTCTTTATCACAAAAACTTGCCTTATCTTCCGGCAGTACTTCCGCATAGTATTCATCCACGCCTACGCGTTTTGCAATTGCTTTTGCGGTACGTTCACTGTCACCGGTCATCATAACAATCTTACTTAATCCCGCTTCACGAAGTTCCTTTATTACCTCTGCTGCTTCTTCACGTAACGGATCTTCGATGCAGATCACTGCTGCAAGTTTTCCTTCAATCGCCATATACAAATGCGAATATTCTTCCGGCAGATTATCAAACTGTTCTTTCTTACCATCTGGAATGATTACCTTTTCATCTTCGAATACAAAATGATAGCTTCCGATAACAGCTTTCTTTCCTTCGATCTGTGTGGAAATTCCATGGGCTACGATGTATTCCACTTTTGAATGCATCTCCTCATGATCCAGATGTTTTGCCTTTGCTGCACTGACAACTGCTTTTGCCATAGAATGCGGGAAATGTTCCTCCAGGCATGCAGCAATACGGAGCAGTTCATCTTCATTCATTTCATTGAATGATACCACTTTTGCCACTGTCGGTTTTGCTTTTGTCAGTGTTCCCGTCTTATCAAATACGATGGTATCTGCTTCGGCAACTGCTTCCAGATATTTTCCACCTTTTACTGTAATCTTATACATACCTGCTTCGCGGATCGCAGAGAGTACGGAGATTGGCATCGCAAGTTTTAAAGCACAGGAGAAATCTACCATCAGAATAGACAATGCTTTTGTCGTATTTCTTGTAAGCAGCCAGGTAAGTGCTGTTCCTCCAAGAGAATACGGAACCAGTTTGTCTGCCAGATGTTCTGCCCTGCTTTCCAGACCTGATTTCAATTTTTCAGAATCTTCTATCATAGCCGCAATCTTTTCGTAACGGCTGGATCCACCGACAGCCTTTACATTAATTGTGACCTCTCCTTCTTCCACAACAGTTCCTGCATATACATAATTTCCAATTGTTCTTCTTACCGGCACAGATTCTCCTGTCAGGGAAGCCTGATTGATCATTGCTTCTCCGTCCACAACTTCACCGTCAAATGGAATTACATTTCCCATATGGACTACCACCTGATCACCGGCTTTAATCTTACTTGACGGAACAAGGACGGCCTGGTCTTCTGTCTTCAGCCATACTTTTCCGACATTCAATGACATGGTCCTTGCCAGATCATCGACTGATTTCTTATGTGTCCACTCTTCCAGAAGTTCTCCGATTCCAAGTAAGAACATCACAGATCCCGCAGTATCAAAGTCACTTCTTAAGATAGAGACACCGATCGCCGTAGCGTCCAGTACAGGGACTTCCAGTTTTCTTTCCATCAGTGTCTTAATACCTTTCCAGATATATTTTGCAGACATAATGGTTGTATATGCTGCTGAGATCGGATATGGCAGTAAGAATTTTCTTCCATAATGGAACAGAATCTTATCCACCAGTTTCTCCTGATACTCTGCATTCATTGCTCTTCCGGATGTCTCTAACAGGCCATTCGGCACTTCTACTTCCTCATAACGGAATCTGCGGAGTCCTTCGATGATTGTTTCTCTGTTTCCCTTATAATGAATTGTTGCGTCCGCCGTTCTGTCATAGACATCTGCGCGGAATACGCCGTCTATATTCTGCAGATAAAAGAGAAGAATGTCCGCCTGTTCATGAGTCATGCGTTTCTGCTCCATGTGGATACGGATTCTTCCTCTTATCTCATGCTTAATCTTAAATTTCACTCTTGTCACCTCTTGCTAGTCTTACAAAAGCACCTGCAGATGTTCCGCAGGTGCCTGTGTCTATGTATTTCCGGCAACTTTTCTTTATCTTCAGTGCCGGATTTTTATTCTTCTGTTGCTTCAGCAGTATCTTCTGCTGTCTCTTCTGTCTCGCAAAAATCATCTACAACTTCTGCTTCTGCCTCTGCTGCCCTATCTTCATTGATCTGCTTTGCTTCTGCTAAAATATCTCCTGCATTCTCCTGAACGCTTGTTGCAGTCTTCATCACACAAGATTTTGCTCTTAATACGGCTGCTGTACAGTTTGTATATAATTTCTTGGCATCATCACTTGTCAGAATCTTGATTCCTGCTGTTCCGAAAGCTACTCCTGCTGCAAAAAGTCCTGGTTTTTTCCAATTAATGTCTTTTAAATTTAACATATGTATTCCCTCCATTGTATATTTATTAATTAAGTACTATAAACGTTATAACAAAAAGGACATCCCTTCATTTGTGTCCGGCAGTCATTTTTGTTTCTGCAAATTATAACACCAAAGAATGTCCTTTTCAAATATTTTTCATGCTATTGATAAATTTTTTCAATAGCATCTTTATGACTGCACTGTTATGTTCCGTACTTTCTGATCTTCTACATAACCACATGCTTTCAAGCCTGCCTGTATCACAGCATTCCAGTTCTTTGCAGACAGATGCTTGATCGTATCATCGTCCAGTTCAACCGTACATGCATTCTGCAGGTCACAGTCCGGATCACATGCTACTTTATACATGTTCCTGCGGTTGATCGCTCCGATTTCCTCCAGCTTGTTGATCATCCGGTATACGGTTGCTGTTCCGATACTTGGATCGATCCGGGATGCGCGGTAATAGATTTCTTTGCAACAGGAACAGTTTTCTTCCAGTATAATATCCAGAAGCATCAGTCTCTGCTTGGTGATCCTGCATCCACTGGCTTTTAGTTTCTGTACAATCGCTTCTTTTGCCTTATCCACCTGTCATCCTCCTATCGTATCTACTCTGTTATAGAAACAACCTGAAATCCTGCTTTTTCAACTGTTTTTTTCAAAACATCATTTTCAATCTCACGGTCATAAGACACCACTGCTTCTTTCTTCTGTAAGTCCACTCTTGCCGAAACACCTTCTATCTCATTTAACGCTTTCTTTACTGACTGTACGCAGTGCTCACAGGTCATACCTTCGATATGAACTGTCTTCTTTCCAATTACCGAATTCTTCAGTTCTTTATCGTCAGTTTTGATGATACCGGTTCCGCCGCCACAGCAGGGACTGTCACCTTTAAAATGCCTGATTGCTCCTCTTAATGCAAATCCAAGAAGAACGATCACGATTAATACAACTATAATATCTGCCATATCTCTATCCCTCTATTCTTTGTTCTCCTCATTATCCATGCTGAACTTTTCGTCTCTTTTTTTCTCCTGCCATTTCCTGAACCAGAGAAATGCCTGATAGATAGAAGCACCGACAATGTAAAGGACGATCACGATCACGAACAGGTAGAACATAGAGCCTGTCGAATTGCCCATGACTGCCAACTCCTTTATTTACCATACATATTTTCGATCATTTTTTTCACTTCATCAGGATCCGAACTGCAGCATCCACCACCGCATCCACTGCATCCGGCACAGCTGCCGCCACATCCCTGGATGACTCCATTTTTAAATCTCTTCACAATTCCGTATACCAGGTATGCGCAATACCCTAATATTAATGCTAAAATAATGATATCTGCTAAAATGGCTACCATGAAAACTGCCTCCTTCAAAGGGAAATCCGGACGTAAATGAGTTACGTCCGGTCCGCTCTAATTATGCATTTACAGAACGTTTTGAATAAACTTTCTGATTCTTATATGGGTCAGGTCTGAATAACAGGAACAGCATGATCGCTACGATCACAAATGCTACTGCTGTACCAACTCCAAATCCACCTCCAGTTACTAATGTACCAATCTGGTATACACAAAGTGTCACGAGATAAGCGAATACATTCTGGAACAGGATTGCAAACCAGAACCATTTTCTGGACTGCATCTGCTGTGCCATTGTTGCGATCGCTGCCAGGCAAGGAGAATCTAACAGGTTAAATAACAGGAATGAGAATGCTGCTACTGCACTCGGGAACCATGACTGGATTGCCTGTGCAACTGTTACGGTATCTTCTGACTTGCTCTCTGCTACGTTCGCAAGTACTCCCATTGTTGAAACGATTGCTTCTTTTGCTGTGAATCCGGAAAGAGAAGCCGCTACCGGCTGCCACTCTCCAAATCCAAGTGGTGCAAAGATTGGTGCGATAAATCCACCGATCACTGCAAGTAAGCTGTCTGCGCTGTCATCTACAAGTCCGAATCCGCCATTTGTAAATCCGAATCCACCAAGGAACCACATTACTACACAAGCAAGGAACAGGATGGTTCCGGCTTTGATGATAAAGCCTTTCAGTCTCTCCCATACATGAAGAAGAACTGTCTTAGCCTGTGGAATATGATACTGTGGAAGCTCCATAACGAATGGTGCCGGTTTTCCTGAGAATGGTTTTGTCTTCTTCAGGATGATCGCTGCTACTAATACGGCTACAATACCGACAAAGTACATGATCGGTGCCATAAATCCACCTGCTGTATAACTTCCTGTTGCGTAGCTTGTCATAATACCACCCATCAGTGCGATAACCGGTAATTTCGCTCCGCAAGGATAAATGTTGCTGTCATAATTGTCAGACGTCTGTCATTGTCCTGTTCAATGGTCTTAGAAGCCATGATTCCAGGGATACCACAACCTGATGAGATCAGAAGCGGGATGAAACTCTTACCGGACAGTCCGAAGTGTCTGAATACACGGTCCATAACGAATGCAATACGTACCATGTATCCGCAGTCTTCCAGAATAGAAAGGAAAAGGAACAGGATTGCCATCTGAGGAACGAATCCAAGTACGGCTCCGATACCACCAATGATACCGTCAACTACCAGTCCTTCGATCACACTGCTTACACCAGCTGCTTCCAGTCCTTTTGAAGCGATATCCTGAATTGCAACTACGAATGTATCATTTGTCCAGTCTGTAACGATTGTACCGATTGTTGTTACAGAAATGTAGTAGACAACAAACATAACTGCGATGAAGATCGGAATACCAAGAATACGGTTTGTAACGATCCGGTCGATCTTATCGGATGTTGTTAATTTGTCTTTTCCTTTTTTAACTGTTGTCTCAACGATCTTCTGGATGAATTTGTAACGTTCATCTGTTACGATACTTTCCATATCATCGTCATGTTTTGTCTCAAGTTCTTTTCTGTCTTTATCAACTGCTGCCTTTGCTGCTGCGGAAAGGTTCATACTTTCTACAACCTTGCTGTCGTTCTCAAGGAATTTCACTGCATACCATCTCTTCTTGTCTTCTGAGATTGTATCCGGGAGAACCCCTTTCACATCTGCAACTGCTGCTTCCATTTCTTTAGAGAAGATTTCTCTTGGAAGATCAACTTCTTTTTTATTAGCAACTTTGATTGCTGTCTCAATCAGAGTATCCAGTCCTGTCTGCTTCAGGCAGAAGTCTCAACGATTGGGCAATCTAACAACATAGAAAGTCTCTTTGTATCGATCTTGATTCCTCTCTTCTCCAGAAGGTCTGTCATGTTCAGTGCGATAACTACCGGAACACCTGTCTCGATCAGCTGTGTTGTAAGATACAGGTTACGTTCAATATTCGTTGCATCTACAAGATCAATAATAACATCCGGATTATCGTTTAAGATATAATCACGGCTGACTACTTCTTCCAATGTGTACGGTGAAAGAGAATAGATACCCGGAAGGTCTGTTACAACAATGTCATCATTCTTTCTCTTTCCTTTTAATTTTCCTTCTTTTTTCTCTACTGTAACCCCCGGCCAGTTACCAACATACTGGTTGGCACCCGTTAAGGCATTAAACATTGTGGTCTTACCACAGTTTGGGTTTCCCGCAAGTGCGATCTTAATTCCCATTCCTATTTACCTCCTTGAACGTGTAAATTCTAATGCGACAATATGTATCTGTCAGTTCCTTCGGTAAGTCTTATTTTACCTGAACACACTGGGCATCGTCTTTTCTTACTGAAAGTTCATAGCCTCTGACTGTAATCTCTACAGGATCTCCGAGAGGAGCTACTTTTCTGATATACAGTTCACTGCCTTTTGTGATTCCCATGTCCATAATACGGCGCTTGTATGCGCTGTCCCCTTCAATCTTCGTTACAACAACTGTACTTCCAACTTTTGCATCACCTAAAGTCATTGCTGTTTCTCCTTTCCTTAGATTGTTAGTATCTATAATACAGCAGACACCCCGGTACTAAACCATGATGTGCCGCGCCATATCCTCATTTACTGCCACTCTGGAGTCTTTGACATTTACGATCACATTGCCTCCGATCTTCGACAGTACAACAACTTCCGCTCCTGCAACAAATCCAAGATTTGCCAGAAAACGTCTTGTCTCTTCATTTCCACCAATACGTGAGATTGTGTTTGTTTCACCGATACCGGCCATTGTAAGTGGCATAATAACACCTCATTTTCTTTATGTAGTATTTTTTACATCTTTCCATGTAATTTCCCAAGGATTTTGATAATGATAAATGTTTTCATTATCCCTTGCAATAGTTAGTATATGCTAACGTTTGTTAGCTGTCAACCACTTTATTTCATTTTATTGATTATTTTTTCTCAATAAGTTTTTTCTTCCGTTTGCCAGTCGTAACTAACTATGTTATACTAAACTCAATGTTAACGTGTAAAGGAAGGAATGACTTATTATGAGCAATGTATTAAATGAATCTGCCGAGAACTATCTTGAAACAATTCTAATTTTAAGCCAGAAACTGCCTGTCGTGCGTTCCGTAGATATTGCCAACGAACTTGGTTTTAAAAAGTCCAGTGTCAGTGTTGCTATGAAGAATCTTCGTGAAAAAGAGCATATTAAAGTAGATGAGCAGGGATTTATCCATTTGACACCATCCGGTCTGGAGATTGCAAATATGATTTACGAACGTCACACCCTTTTATCATCCTGGCTGATACATCTCGGCGTACCTGCGGATGTCGCTGCTGCCGATGCATGTAAGATGGAGCATGTGATCAGTAAAGAAAGTTTCGAAGCGATCAAGAGACATGTATACGAGAACAAAGAAGTGTAAATCATCTGTTTCGTTTTATTTTCTTTTTATATTATGAGATTTTATTTTTTCACTGTATTCTAAAGGAGTCTTGATTTATGAACGAAAGTATTAAAAACATGATTGAACGCCGCAGTGTACGCGGTTACAAACCGGACATGATCCCGAACGAAGATCTGGATCTGATTCTTGAAGCAGGCACTTATGCCGCAACCGGCATGGGAATGCAGTCACCGATAATCGTTGCCGTTACAGACAAAGCCACCCGTGATCAGCTTTCCAAAATGAATGCAGCCGTTATGGGAACCGATACGGATCCGTTCTACGGAGCACCGGTTGTCCTGGTTGTATTAGCTGATAAGAACAGACCGACATATATCTATGACGGAAGCCTTGTCATGGGCAATCTGATGAATGCTGCCGCTTCTCTTGGAATCGGAAGCTGCTGGATCCATCGGGCGAAAGAAGTCTTTGCATCGGAAGAAGGTAAGGCTCTTTTGAAAAAATGGGGCGTGGAAGGTGATTATGAAGGCATCGGACACTGCGTGCTCGGATATCCGGCCAGAGATGTGCCGAAGGCAAAGCCTCGTAAAGAAAATTATGTGTATTATGTAGATTAAATGAATAACAAGAACAAAAGAGGAACCCCGGATCAATGTGATCTTCGGGATTCCTCTTTTTACATACCATAAATTATTTCGTAAAGTTCCGGTGAAGTAATTCGTGTTCTTTTCCTTTCAGCAAGGAGTCATAAAGTGACAGGATCATCGGATTTTCATTTGATTTCTTGATCTGTGTATTGACATCTGTATCATACAGCCCCTTCATTCTGGCCCTCTTCGTTCTAGGGCCTGCATTGACCGGCTGTCCGCCGCCCATGATGCAGCCTCTTCTGCATGCCATCACTTCTACAAAATCATAATGTACCTCGTTATTTTTAATCCGCTCTATTACTTTATCTGCATTGGCAAGTCCACTTACAACGGCAGCTTTGATTTCCCGTCCGTTATAATTATACGTCAGTTCTTTGATACCTTCATCACCACGGACACCGCTTGTCTTAATTGCTTCCATGTCCACACGGTTATGCCCCTGCTGTAATCTTCTAAGAACTGCTTCTGTCACACCGCCTGTCACACCGAATATCACACCACTTCCTGATCCAATTCCAAATGGTACATCCGCTGCTTCAATCTCTACTTTATCGAATACAATACCGGATTTTTTGATCATTCGGATGATCTCTGTGGTTGTCAGTACATAGTCTACGTCCTGTTTTCCATTTGTCATAGACTCCGGACGCAGGATTTCTTCTTTCTTTGCCGTACACGGCATGATCGATACGGATACCAGTCTCTTTCCTTCATTCTTTTCCGGATCCTTATAGTACTCCCGCACTACAGCTCCGAACATCTGCTGCGGAGATCTGCAGGTCGATAAGTTTTCTGCCAGTTCCGGATATTTGGTCTCGCAGTGTTTGACCCATGCCGGACAACAGGATGTAAATAACGGCAGCTTTTCTCCTGCTGTGAATCTTTCGATAAATTCTTTTGACTCCTCTATTACAGTAAGGTCTGCTCCGTAAGATGTATCATATACTTCATCGAATCCCAGCCGGTGCAGAACACCTACCAGTTTGCCCATGACATTTTCACCCTTTGCATAGCCAACTGATCGCCGACTGCCACACGTACTGCCGGTGCGATCTGTGCGATCACCTTCGTATTCTTATCTGCCAGCGCTTCCCATACCGGATCAATATTCGTATGAATACTGATCGCACCTGTCGGACAGACAACTCTGCATTGTCCGCAGCCTACACAGTTTGTCTCTGCTATCTTCTTATTAAATGCAGGTGTTACCAGTGCATCGGTTCCACGATAAGCAAAGTCAATGGCATTGATATTCTGGATATTGTCACACATACGTACACAGTCTCCGCATAAGATACATTTATTCGGATCTCTTATGATGGCCGGAGAACTGGTATCGATCGGCTGCATTTCCCTGACATTTTCAAAGCGCACTTCGTGTACACCGAGTCTATGTGCCAGTTCCTGAAGGTGACATTCCCCGCTTTTGATACAGGTTGTACAGTCTCTGCAATGTGCCGCAAGCAGTAACTCCAGGATCAGCTTTCTATAATGCATAAGTCTAGGCGTATTTGTATAGATCACCATTCCGTCTCTTGGTTTTTCCGAACAGGAGCAAATGTCTTTCCTCTCTCATTTTCCACCGTACACAGACGGCAGGCTCCGTAAATCGATAATTCTGAGTGATAGCACAATGTTGGAATATCAATTCCGGCCTTTCTGATCACAGACAGCACATTCGGTTCGTCCGTGAATTCCACACGCTGCCCATCGATTGTCATGATTCCCATAATATCCCCTCCTATTCCGTATAGATTGCACCAAATGCACAGTTATCTTTACAGGTACCGCACTTGATACATTTATCATTGTCTATCACAAATGGTGTCTTGATCTTGCCTGTGATCGCATTCACCGGGCAGTTTCTTGCACATTTCGAGCAGCCTTTACATTTTTCCAGATCAATCTTATATGTACGGAGATTTGAACAGACGCCTGCTTTGCAGTGTTTCTTTAAGATATGCTCTTCGTATTCCTCTCTGAACGCATGGATCGTACTGATAACCGGCTTTGGTGCACTCTTTCCAAGTCCGCACAGTGCCGTGCTTTCGATCATATCTGCCAGTTCTTCCAGTTCATCCAGATCACTCAACTTTCCATTGCCCTCTACAATCCGTTCCAGAATTTCCAGCATACGTTTGGTTCCTTCCCGGCATGGCACACATTTTCCACAGCTTTCTCTCTGTGTAAAATTCATGAAGAATCTGCCACCTCTACCATACAAGTGTCTTCGTCCATAACTACCAGGCCGCCCGAGCCGATCATTGCACCGATCTTTGTCAGTGAATCAAAATCCATCTTATTGTCAAGCTGTGACTCGACCAGACAGCCTCCGGACGGGCCTCCGATCTGAACGGCTTTGAATTTCTTATTATTCTTAATTCCGCCGCCGATATCAAAGATAATCTCCCGGAGCGTAATTCCCATCGGTACTTCGATCAGTCCTGTGTTCTTTACATTTCCCGTCAGGGCAAATGCTTTTGTTCCCGGACTTCTTTCGTACCGATCCTGCAAAACCAGTCTGCACCGTTTTTGATGATCATCGGGACATTCGCATATGTCTCTACGTTATTTAATACAGTCGGTTTCGCCCACAGTCCCTGTTCTACAGTTCTAGGCGGTTTTACTCTCGGCATTCCTCTCTTTCCTTCGATAGATGCCGTAAGAGCCGAACCTTCGCCACAGACAAATGCTCCCGCACCTCTGTTAATATGAAGATGGAAACTGAATCCGGTTCCCAGTATATTATCTCCGAGCAGTCCTTTCTCTTCTGCCTGTTCAATCGCAATCTTCAGTCTTCTGACTGCCAGCGGGTATTCTGCCCTTACATAAATGTATCCCTCATGTGCCTGTACTGCATAGGCTGCAATCATCATGCCTTCGATCATACGGTGCGGGTCACCTTCCATCACACTTCTGTCCATGAACGCTCCCGGATCTCCTTCATCACCGTTACAGACAACATATCTGACTTTTTCTTTCTGTCCAGCTACCTGTGACCATTTTCTTCCGGTCGGGAATCCTGCACCCCCGCGTCCCCGGAGTCCGGAATCTAATACGCTCTTTATAACAGCCTCCGGCGTCATCTCGAACACCGCTTTTTCAAATGATTCATATGCACCGGCTGCAATTGCTTCCTCGATATGTTCCGCATCGATATGTCCACAGTTTTTCAGGACCAGTCGTGTCTGCTCGGCATAGAACGGAATCTCTTCCTGTGTCTCATATACTTTGTGATCATCATGATACATCAGCCGTTCTACCGGTTCTCCGCGCAGGATCGTCTTTTCAAAAATTTCCTCGCAGTCTTCTAATTTTACTTTCAGATACAGGTAATTGTATGGTTCAATTCTTACTAATGGGCCCATCTCACAGAATCCATGACACCCGCTCATCTTTACTCCCGGATGTGCAATCTCTTCTCCGATTTTAACCGTGACATGATCCATACCTTCCGACATTTCTTTAAAACGTGCATAAATCTTATCCGATCCCCCTGCCAGACATCCGGTTCCACCACATACCAGAATCCGGCACTTTTCTTTCTGATGCTTTTCCTTACATTCTTCTCTCCACAGCTGAAGCTGTAATCTGTTCTCTATTCTCATACCTGTTCTTCACCTCGCAGCTTTCCGATCAGTTCGCTCATCTTCTCCGGTGTCATCTTTGGATGGACCTCGTCATTTACCATAACTGCCGGCGCAAGTCCGCATGCGCCCAGGCATGATACCGTCTCTACGGTAAATAACTGATCATCTGTCGTGTGCTTTTTCTTTCCAAGCCCAAGTTCTTTGTACAGGCTTTCCAGGATCGGCACGGATTTTCTTACATGACAGGCCGTTCCGTCACATACCTTAATGACATACTTTCCTTTTGCTTCAAATGAGAAATTCTCATAAAAGCTCGCTACACTGTACGCTTTTGCTTCCGAAATCCCCAGCTTTCCGGCAACATATGTCAAAAGTTCCGGCGGAAGATAACGGTATTCTTCCTGAATTCCCTGAACGATCGGTATCAGAGACCTCTCTTCACAGCTGTACTGTGCGATAATTTCATCCGCTTTTTCGTAGTATGATGCATCTAACATCCATATTCCTCCTCTTTGTGTATTTTGTATTGGTTTCAGTATATCACTAATGTTTTTTTGTGCATAGTGCCTACAGACATATTTTTGACAATGTATGATTTTATACAGAGAACTTGCCACTGGCAACTTCTCTTGCATACTTTGGTATGCAAAAAAGCCGTGACATTCATCACGACTTTTTTCTCACAAACCATTTTTCTGATTCTTTATTTTTTATTATGTATTATCTTATGCGTCCTTCCACACTTCTTCAGCGATCTCTTTTACCAGTTTTAATTTTGCCCACTGCTCTTCTTCTGTCAGTTTATTACCGATTTCGCAGGATGCAAATCCACACTGCGGGCTTAAATACAATCTCTCAAGCGGAATATACTTTTCTGCTTCATGGATTCTTTTGATCACGGTTTCTTTGTCTTCAAGTTCCGGTGACTTAGTTGTGACCAGTCCCAGAACGACTTCTTATCCTCTGAAACTTTTGCAAGCGGTGCAAATCCTCCTGATCTTGCATCATCATATTCCAGGAATAATGCGTCTACATTTTCCTTTGCAAATACATAGTCTGCTACGGAATCATATGGACCACTTGTAAAGAATGTTGAGTGATAGTTACCTCTACAGATATGTGAAGTGATCACCATATCTGCCGGTTTTCCTTCTAATGCAAGGTTATTTACTTCCAGCAGCTGTCCTTTTACTTCGTCCAGATCCTGTCCAAGATTCTTATATCTCTGTTTTGCAGCATCACCTACAATTGCTCCCCATGTACAGTCATCCAGCTGAAGGTTGCGGCATCCTGCCTCGTAAAACTGCTTAATGACTTCCTGATAAGCCTTCCCGATATCCCGGATCAGTTCTTCATTTGTTGCATAATATTTTCTTGTATTTTCAAAATTTGCCGGAACGATCATCTGCTGGAACATCTGCGCCGGTGCCGGAATCGTATATTTTGCAACTGTATTTTCATCTTCAAACTGTTTTAAGAATTTGAATCCTTCTACAAATGGATGTGCTTTTGCCTTTACTTTTCCTATCAGGTAAGTATCTTCTACTGCTGCCATCTCTGCATTGAACTGGACACCTGCTCCTGTCTGCTCATGACCAACGCCTTCAAATCCCCACATGAAGTCCAGATGCCAGTAAGTTCTTCGGAATTCTCCGTCTGTAATGATGTGGAATCCCAACTCTTTCTGCTTTGCAACTACTTCTGTGACTGTCTTATCAACAATAGCATCACATTCTTCTTTTGTGATCTTTCCTTCACTGTAATCTGCTTTTGCCTGTTTTACTTCCTGTGGTCTTAAAAAACTTCCCACAAAATCATATCTGTATGGTGTCTGGTATTTGCTCATTTTCTATATCCTCCTGTGATTATGTTCCTGTTGTTTTGGTCTGGATATAGAATAGCATGATTTGGAGGATTTGGATAATACATATAGCTTGTGGTTTGCTATAGTTTCAAACTATGGCAGTTTCTATTGCACACTCCGGTATCAAAAAAATACAGTACCCATATCAGATACTGTATCATTCAATCGGAGTGACGTGATTCGAACACGCGACCTCTACGGTCAACGAACAACGTATTTACGGGCTTTGTAAGGGGTATTTAAGAATCCCAACCAAAAGCCAACCAATGACAAATATAAACAAGCGACCTAAACGGTCAGAAAGGAAAACTTGTATATCCGTTTGTTCTAAAAGTTTATTAAATTCAATAGATTAGCTAAAAAACACTAGCCATAGGTGTTCCCTGTGGCTAATTTCCGCCATTGTGCCAAGCAAGATTATGTACTTAATTTTGACAAACTGGAAGTTGTCGAGTTTTATATATTGACCAAAAGTTTGATTTAAGAACTATAAGACTTTTTTCAAATAATATCTGTAATGCTTTTCTGGACAATTTTCTAATATACCAAATACAATATACCCTTGCTTCTCATAAAATTCTTTGGCTTGAAAATCAAATGTATCAAGATGAATAAGTTTAGCACCTTTTGATTTAGCATCATTTTCAACTTCTTCTAAAAGTAAGCTTACCAAGTTTTTTCCCTCTATAACTAGAATCGACCCACAATGTATCAACATAAACTACATTCCAACAATACATCCTTGCTACAATACCAGCAACAATCTTATCATCCTTACCGATTTTCTTGCTTAAATCTATGAAATTTTCTTTCTGTTTAGCCTCAACCTGAGATAGATTATATTCCACCAGTCTTTCAATAATATAATCCTGTTCTTTCTTTGAACATACATCAATTTTCATAATATAATTTCCTTTCATATAATAAATCGGATTTGTCCAGATTTACAAATTCTATTTGCTTAACTTTCACTACTCACAGTATAATTCGATTTTATAAAATACACAAGTAAAAAGGTATGAGAGACTTTCACACCTCCGCATACCCTTTTATCCATTCCATGCCAATAACAGCAACAGCTCGTTATTCTTTTACATAACAAATCAATTCGCCAACTTCACAATCAAAATAATCACATAACTTACAAATCAAATTTGCATCCAGCCTTTGAAATTCATTTCTGCAATATCTGTTAAAATTTGACCTCGGAATATCCAACTCTTTGCAAATGGTATTCTTACTGATATCCCGTTCTTTCAACAGTTCTTCTATCCTTAACTCTAAATGTCCATAATTCATATGCATCACCCCTACACAAAGTATATTTAATAAATCTTTATGTAGTAATTCACTATACAGCGAGGTACTATATAGTTATCCCCTTAGGGATTTAAGAAAGAGAGGTGCATACACATGAAAATAAAAGTCATAACTACATTTTTATTGTTCTGTCTAATTGCCGGAATCTGCTATTACATCAGTCTGCCCGATTACCATGTCCGTAACAGCATGTCATTCAGTAATCAAGGCACACGAGACACGGAGCTAACTGTTATTGTTTACAAATATTGGGGAATTGATGAGACTATTCGTAAAATCGAAACAGAACACAACAAGATTAACGGCACTCCTACTACCCTTGAAATCAATCTCTATTATTCTGCATGGCTGATTCGTTATGGAGAGAAACCCTTTAAAACCGTTGTTTTTGAATATGACTAAGAAAAAGAATAACAGACAACACTTTCGCAATCGTGCTGTCTGCTATTCTCTGTATACTTTCCACATCTAGTTCTTTCTTGTTCGTGTTCTTTCAAAAACCAACGTTCCGAAGGATGCCCAGAGCGACGGTTCCTAACAGGGCGGCGGGTCGGCTGGGCAAGTGGACGCCTTAGATTACTTCTGCTATTTCGTCACATATTCGATTGGACTATCTTCAATTCCCTCATATTTCTTTATAGTAAGAAGATTGTTAATAAAGTCTAATACCTTGTTTGTATCTTCATCATCCAGTAGGTCCAACTTAGTCAAGATATCAATGTCTGTTTGATTTTCCACTTGTATTGATATGGGTTCTGACATATCCACAACCGCTTTAAATTTTTTCTTTCTGTGAACCACATCAATATCTGTAGTCAATCCCATAACATGACTTTTGCTTACGCCAAACAGTTGTGATAACCTATCCCATATAGAATCATCCCTTGGAGTTCCATTCCCATTTTCATAGTTAGTCAGCATACTTTGTGAAATTCCCAACTCTTTTGCCAATTCCGCAACTGTGATGTTATTTTCTTTTCTCAATTCTTTTATTTTATTCATCGCAATCCTCCTTGTTTATGCTCATTATATTTCAATGTTTTCACTCTGTCAATCTTTTTATCGGATATTAAGATATTTCTCTTGACATCGCTTATTCTGTGCTGTATTATAATAAATATCTGAATATCAGATAATCAAATATTTTAAGGAGGTCATATTTATTGATTAGAGGAACTGATTTCATTTTAAACCCGGACAAACTGGAGGAACAATTTCAATTAGTCGAAGTATCTGAATGGATTGACTACAACACCAAAGAGAAACTAGGCTTCTACTACACTGTTCTTTTTCCAAAGCTGAAATTTGAGAAAATCAAAGTTGGCGTTAAAAATGCCAATCAGCTTGTGTCTAATGAAGAATTGGAGCAAAGAGGACAAGTGACCGTTTCATTTGAGGGACTACATACATGGGCGAGTCTTTATAATGGACGCTTATCCGTCAAAGCAGAAGCTGCCAATATCAGAAAAGCCGGAACAAAATAGTTCCCTAAAGGGGGCAGATAGTCAGTGCCGGACAACGTCATAAGGTGCTGACTATCTGCACCATTTAAGGAAACAGATATCGTTCTATCTTTACTTGATATATAAAACAACATCTTCCGAAAAATCGGAGTAGAAACAAGCACATACAAAATAGGATACGAGGTGAATTTCGTGGGCAAAGCAAAACAATGTTTTGTATACAATACGAAAATCATTGAAACTCCTACTACGAAAGAAGTGTATTTCTATGAAACTCCAATTTACAGCCATTCAAATTCAGATTCAAAAACAAGTAATACACAAGCACATAAACGTAAAGTATTTGATGAAATGTCGGCTCATAAGCAATATGACAGTTTAAAGCGCAAGCAAAAACACTATGAGCAAACCCGTTGGGAGATTGCCCGTATTGTTGACTGCAATTTTGATAACAAGACCAAATTTTTAACGCTGACATTCCGAGAGAATATTCAAGACATCACTATAACCAACAAGGAATTTAAGTATTTTATACAACGATTAAATTACTATCTGTATCAAACCAAAGTCCAGACATTGAAATATATTGCAACGTGGGAGAAACAGAAACGTGGAGCAATCCACTACCATGTTATTTTCTTTGATTTTCCGTTTGTGGCAAAGGAAAAACTACAAGATTTATGGACGTATGGATTTATCAAAATAAACCGCATTGATGTAGACAGCATGGAGAACAGAGGACGTTATTTAAGCAAATATTTTGGTAAAGACCTAGAGTTAAAGGAACACAAAAAAAAAGGCATTTTTCAAATCTCAAAACCTTAAAATGCCAATTGAACAAAAGTTAATGCTTACAGATGATATTCTACAGGATTTAACACAAGAGAATGTCGTCTTTCAGAAAGAATATACCAGACAGGTGTATGATACAAAATCTATCATTACAAACGGCTCACCCCTTAAAGACAGCAGTGTTACATATCTGAAAATTAAAAAGGGGCGTGATTGTACTGGCTAAACTGAACGCCCTTGAAATCCTGCAATATGAGAAAGCCATTATGTCGAGAGCAGATTCAATAAAGATATTGTATCAAGAATTAAAAACTGGTATACTTTCGCTAACGGATATACAAGAACAGGTTGATATGAATAAAAAACAAGTTCTTGATTTACACAAAAAAATGTATAACTACTGGCAAGGAAAAAATGGTAAGTGGTACAGCTATTTACCAAAAGAGGGGGTTGAACCGCCAAAGGGAAAGCAGATTGAGAGTGTCAACGAGGAAAAATTGAATAGTAAAATCATAGAGTATTATGTCATTGAGGAATCCCGAAAAAAGCAGGAAAAGACTTGCCCTACTTTCCTAGAAGTCTATTACATGTGGCGAAGTATTAAGGATTTAGAATTAGACGATAACTCAATCTATAAGTTTAATACTGACTGCAAACGTTTCTTTGTTGGTACAGACTTTGCTGAGATGCCTATTAATCAGATTAATGAGAACACAATAAAAGTTTTTATGTTGGAAACCATCAAGCGACTTGAATTGTGCAAAGAAACCACACGTAAGTTTTTCAGCTATATAAAAAACGTGATTAGATACGCAAGAATTGAAAAAATTATCACAGATAATCCAGTGGAATTTCTTGAGCCTAAGGACTTTACAAAACATTGTGGAGAAATTGAAGTATCTGACTGCGATAAATACTATACCGATACTGAACTTGCTATTATCTTAAAAGCCTTGCATGGATATTATAGGGAGAACCTTTATATATGCCGCCTTATGCCATAGAATTAGCAATGTACACGGGTATGAGGGTTAGTGAGCTATCAACCTTGAAATGGTCTGATATCAATGATATCTGCATCAGTATCAATAAATCTGCAAAACACAATCGGTTAAAAAATGAATTTTCTGTTGGTAAGACTAAAACCAAGAAATCAAGAGCCTATCCGGTTGACGGACAGATTAATCACTTATTGGCACGCATCAAGCGAGTACAAGAAGAACATGGAATTTTATGTGAATGGATTTTCACGGATGGCAATGGAAGTTATACCCATGCAAGAAACATAACTGACTGCATGACACGGTTATGCCGGGAAAACAAATTAAACGGTGGTGGTATCACTAAGCTACGGAAAACAACCAGTTCCGACTTACAAGCTAAAGGCACACCAAAATCAGTGGTCGCAAGTATGTTAGGACATACTACCGAGGTCAACGAGAAGTATTATACCTATGACACTTCAAACCTTGCCGAAAAGAAAAAGATTATCCAAGAGCGAAATGCCAAATTTAAGAATCTGGCACACACTGGATAATCCCAACCAAAGCCAACCAACTTTTTCAACACCTAAAAAATGAAAAACCCCCATAAAATGGGGGGGGGGTAAAATCGGAGTGACGTGATTCGAACACGCGACCTCTACGTCCCGAACGTAGCGCTCTACCAAGCTGAGCCACACTCCGATATATACAATTTTTAAAAGTAACCGGACACCTTCTAAAAAGTATCCGGCGCCCCTGCCAAGGAACTACGGATAGAGGACTCGAACCTCTACTAACAGAGTCAGAGTCTGCTGTGCTGCCATTACACCAATCCGCATCAGTGTGATGTTCTACATTGTTCAGCGAACAAAATAATTATTATACCAATTTTTTTCAAAAAAGTCAATAGGTATTTTTGATTTTTTTTATAACGAAAAACCGGATACTTCTTAATGAAGTACCCGGCATCATAACTACGGATAGAGGACTCGAACCTCTACTAACAGAGTCAGAGTCTGCTGTGCTGCCATTACACCAATCCGCATCAATAAGACTTTCTCTGCTGTCCTTAAGTTGTCCAGCGAATATTAATTATACTCGTTTGCAGAGAAAAGTCAATAGATATTTTAAAAAAAATTATTTTTTTCTGTACCACTGATATAACCCGGCTGATAACACCAGACAGCAGCTCTCCGCAATCAGCGGTGCCCACCAGATAGCTTCTCCTCCAAACACAGCTGTCAGAAATACCAGACTGATCACCAGTGCGATCAGACTTCTGGTAAGTGAGATCATCGTTGCGAATCCAGCCTTTTCCACAGAGGTAAAATATCCTCCCAGGACCACATTGAGTCCCGCAAGCAGAAATGACAGGATAAAGATGCGGAGCACCCGCACCGAATATATACTCAGAGATGCTTCACTCTCTTTTAAGAACAATCCCACAATACTTTCTCCTCCAACATAACATATGAGTACAGCAACCACGGAACCTGCCGCAGCTGCCACCATTCCATACTTCAGAAGCTTCTTATATTTTTCCGATTCGTTTTTTCCATAGTAGTAACTGATCAGTGGCTGGGTTCCCTGCGCAATGCCTGCCATGGACATGACAACGATCGTATTCACATATGAGATGATCGTATAACTTACCAATGCATATTCTCCTATATATTTCAGGATTGCCTGGTTAAAAAAGAAGATGATAATCCCACTTGAGAATTCTGTTATCCCGGAAGACATGCCGTTACGAATCTGCCTCCCGATTTCCGATGGCATCAGATGGAACTTCGAGAATCTTATTGTTCCTTTCGATCCCAGAAAATGCCACAGATACAAGAAGATCACTGCTGCCTGCGAGATCCCGGTAGCAAATGCCGCACCCCAGACGCCTTTATGCAGCACCATGACCAGAATATAATCCAGTATACAGTTCAGCACAGCCCCGGATGTCACATAGATTGTCGCAAGCTTTGGATAGCCATCTGTCTTGATCAGCGTCTCAAATGAATAAGATAGGATATATACTACAGAAAATGGTGCGATCGTTCCAATATATGTTCTCGCATATGGAAGAATATGATCCGTTGCTCCAAGGAATCTTGCAAATGGATCCAGAAATATCATAACCAGTATTGTAATCAACACCGACAGGATACATAATAAGACCACATTCTGCGTAAAGACTTCGTTCGCCTTCTGTTTTTCCCCCTGTCCTAGAAAGATTGCCACAATCGTCGAATTTCCGACTGCAAACAGGATGGAGACAGAAACAGTCCTGTTGTAAACGGCATGGAGATATTCACCGCTGTCAGTGCCACTTCCGATACCCCTCTTGCCACAAAGATACCATCTACCATGGTATAAAGCGAGAATACCCACTGGGCGATAATTGACGGGATGATAAAACGCAAAAAATCACTCTTCAAAGACTTTCCTTCGAGTTTCATATTAAAACCTCATTTCTTTTACCTGTTTTTCTTTCATTTATAGTCTAAACCCTGGTATAATACTAAGGTCAAGTATTATGTATCAACAGAATTTTGTTTTCAACAGGTGAATATATGAAACAGTTTTTTAAGATCAACGAAATATCCAAACTATACAACATCGGACCGGATTCTCTCCGCTATTATGAGAAGCTGGGACTTTTGGCTCCAAAACGCGGGAAAAATAATTACCGGCTCTATACGCTTGATGATCTGTGGCGTCTGAATATCATACGTGATCTGAGACGTCTGGGATTTCCTATGGAAAAAATCCGTAAATACATGGACAATCGAAGCGTTGAGAACACGCGTAAGCTGCTCACAGAAGAACTGGATGTCATCCATCAGCAGATTCAGGAATTAAACCGTCTTCAGAAAAATGTAGAAGAACGGCTTCTGACATTATCCGGTGCGGAAGACCAGGCACTGCTTAAAATCCGTCTGCAGACGTTTCCCGACCGTTATTGCCATACCTTGCATATTCCCTACCACACAGACGAAGAAATGGATCTTCTGGTAAAACAGTTGTTGAATAAAAATACAGAAAATCTTTATATTATCAGCAACCATAACATCGGATCTTTTCTTCCGTTAGAAGAAATAAAGAAAGGACAGTATGAAAATTATTCCGGAGTATTTATCATTGATAATTCGGGAGAGTATTGTCTCCGCGGCGGTACTTATCTTACCTTCACCTATGCAGGTGATTACCGTCAGAACACCACTTATATTCCGGAACTTCTCAACTATGCAGATGGTCATGGTCTTGTTCCTGATGGACCTATTCTGGAACTGATCTGGGTAGACAATCATCAATCAGCAGATATCCGCGAACATATTACAGAACTTCAGCTAAGATATATTCGAGATTCTGATCCGCCTCTCTCTGCATTTGTTGTGGCGCCATCTGCGGAACACATAACGCTAAAAAAACCGGTATCCCGTACTTTTTTCAGCATAGGAATACCGGCCGTTTTTTTATTACATCTTCTTAATTCTCTCAATCGCTGCAACTGTACTCTCATAGGTTCCGAATGCAGTCAGACGGAAATATCCTTCTCCGCTTGGTCCGAATCCCGATCCAGGAGTACCTACTACATTAGCCTTATCAAGCAGATAATCGAAGAAATCCCATGATGTCATTCCCTTTGGTGTCTCAAGCCAGATATATGGTGCATTGACACCGCCTGATACATTGTATCCGGCATCTTTGAGTCCTTCTTTGATTACTTTGGCATTGTTCATGTAATAAGCAACCTGTGCACTCAACTGTTCTTTTCCCGCATCAGAGTATACAGCCTCTCCTGCTTTCTGGATGATATAAGAAGTTCCATTGAACTTTGTTCCGTGACGTCTTGCCCACAGAGAATGTAACATAACATCTCCTGACTTGATATCTTTTGGAATTACTGTTGCACTCAGACGTACTCCTGTAAATCCAGCATTCTTAGAAAAACTTCTGATCTCGATCGCACATGTTCTTGCGCCCTCGCACTCATAGATAGAATGCGGCACTTCTTTTTCTGAAATATATGCTTCGTAAGCAGCATCATAGATGATCACTGCGCCTGTTTTATTTGCATAATCAACCCATGTCTGAAGCTGTTCTTTTGTTACCGTAGATCCTGTTGGGTTGTTCGGGAAACACAGATAAATGATGTCCGGTGTCTCTTTTGGAAGCTCCGGTGCAAAGTTCGTCTCTTTTGTACAAGGCATATAGATGACATTGCTCCATGTTCCTGCTGCAGCATCATATGTACCTGTACGTCCTGCCATAACGTTTGTATCTACATAAACCGGATATACTGGGTCGCACACAGCGATCTTGCTGTCTTTCGAGAAAATCTCCTGAATATTACCGCAGTCTTCTTTTGCCCCATCGGAAATGAAGATCTCATCCGCTTTGATGTCGCATCCTTTTGCCTGATAATCATTCTTCGCCATTGCGCTTCTTAAGAACTCATATCCAAGATCCGGTGCATATCCATGGAATGTCTCTGCATGTGCCATCTCATCAACTGCCCCGTGAAGAGCCTCAACAATTGCAGGTGCCAGAGGCTGTGTTACATCGCCGATACTCAGCTTAATGATCTCGCTTCCGGATGTGCTGCCTGATATTCACGCTGTTTTCTTGCTACTGTTGAGAACAGATAGCTTCCTGGTAACTTCAAATAATCCTGGTTTACTCTAAACATCTTCTTACTCCTTTATCTCTGTAATGTCTATCACGCCGTCGAATACAACTGTTGCAGGTCCTGTCATAAATACACGATCCTTTTCTCTGTCCCATTCGATCTGCAAGTCTCCACCTAATAATTTTACCGTAACTTGTGTATCTGTCAAGTTATTTAATATACTGGAGACAGCTACGGCACATGCTCCGGTTCCACATGCAAGGGTTTCACCCGAGCCACGTTCCCACACACGCATCTCTACCGTCTGTCTGTCGATACAGTGCACAAACTCTGTATTGATACGCTTCGGAAATCTTTCATGATTCTCGAACTTTGGTCCGATTTTTTCCAGATCCAGTCCCTTTACATCATCCACATAGATAACTGCATGCGGATTTCCCATAGATACTCCTGTCATATGGTACTCTTTCCCATCCACCTCAATTGGTTCGTCGATCACCTGTTCCCGCTCTGATATGATTGGAATCAGATCAGCCTCAAGTTTCGGTTTTCCCATGTCTACTTTTACCAGTGACACTTTCCCGTCTTCTACGGTAAGATCCAGATATTTTATTCCTCCAAGTGTTTCCACGGAAATCTGTGTCTTATCGGTCAGCCCGTAATCATAGACATATTTCGCCACACAACGGATTCCGTTGCCGCACATCTCGCCGCGGGAACCATCTGCATTGTACATCTCCATCTCGAAATCGGCTGTTTTGGACGGATTGATCATAATCAGTCCGTCAGAACCAATACCGAAATGTCTGTCACTGACGAATCTTGCCACTGCCGGCGGATTGTCAATCTTTTCTTCAAAACAGTTGACGTAGACATAATCATTGCCCAGTCCATGCATCTTTGTAAATTTCATCTGTTCTTCCTGCCTTTCCTACGTCCGGTTTCTATATATATGTTTACTCTTTCATCCTTACTCTGCCATAATGCTCAGTACCATTTCTGCTGTCTCTACCATATTCGTTCCACTGTCCATACTGTTCTTCTGAAGATAGCGGTGTGCTTCTCCTTCAGACATATTATTACGTTCCATCAGGAGTTCCTTTGCCCTGCGGATCGTCTCTTGCTGCTTTGGATCACGATTCTTTGCTTCTTTCTTCCGTTTTTTTCGTTTTCTGTCCATGGACTGAAGCATCATGTTCATGGTATTCATAAGGTCGTATACCTTGATCGGGGTAGAAAGCCCTACAACTCCTTCTACATCTCCACTGCTCCACTTATCCTGCGATGCGATCAGGAGCATTTCAAACGAATCCGGTAAATATTCCCGCAGCTGTGTGTACATCATGTCTTTCATGCGGTAACCGCAGACCACGATCCCATCATCCACGGTATCTGCATAGTGCATAGCCTGTGCACCGGTGGAACACACGCCTATTACATCCATACCGCCCCTGGCAAGCAGATTTCTGATATTTGTTGCATTATCTTTATTCGGGAATACAACAATAATCCCTGTCACTCTGCCACCTCCTGTCAGATACTCTTTTGCGCATTTCTGTTAAGTGCAAAATCGTATTACAGTAAGTGCAGATATTTTTCAAGTTCCCAGTCTGTGATCTGGATTCTATACTCATAATACTCGCCGTTCTTTGCTTCGATGTATTTTTTTGAAAGATCTTCCCCTAATATCTCCTGGATAAAGGTATCCTTCTGGAATTCTATTGCTGCCTCTCTCAGACTTCCCGGCAGTTTCTCAATTCCGAAGATTTTACGTTCTTCATCCGTCATCTCATATACGTTGCGGTTAACTGCTTTCGGAGGCATCAAGCCCTGTTTGATCCCGTCAAGACCCGCCGCAAGACATACCGCCAACGCCAGATAAGGATTCGCTGAAGGATCCGGATTACGAAGTTCTACTCTTGTATACTCTCCGCGGCTTCCCGGAATCCGGATCAGCGGTGTACGGTTCTTTGCAGACCATGCGATGTATACCGGTGCCTCATATCCCGGGATCAGACGTTTGTAAGAATTGATACTTGGATTCGTGATAAACGTCAGCGCTTTCATATGTTTCATGATTCCGCCGATAAAACAATACGCTTCTTTACTGAGTCCATACTCATCCTTCGCATCCTGGAATACATTGATTCCATCCCTGCTGACCGACATATTCAAATGCATGCCGGAACCATTGATACCGAACTTCGGCTTTGGCATAAATGTCGCATGTAATCCATGCGCTTGGCAATTGTCTTCACAACCAGCTTGAATGTCATAATATTATCTGCCGTTGTCAGCGCCTCATCATAACGGAAATCAATTTCATGCTGTGCCGGTGCCGCCTCGTGATGTGAAGATTCGATCTCGAATCCCATATCCTCCAGCGTCAGAACCATATCACGTCTTGCATTCTCACCCAGTCCAAAGGCCCAAGATCAAAGTATCCGGCACTTTCATGAGAAAGCGTAGTCGGAAGCCCGTCATCGTCTGTATGGAATAAAAAGAACTCCAGCTCTGGTCCTACATTGAATTCATACCCCATCTCTTTTGCTTCGGCCATAACCTTTTTCAGAATATATCTCGGATCACTTTCATATGGCGTTCCATCCGGTTTATAGACATCACAGATCAGTCTTGCAACCTTTCCCTGCTGTGGTCTCCACGGAAATATCTCAAATGTATTCAGATCCGGATGCAGATACATATCCGATTCTTCCACTCTCGCAAATCCTTCAATCGCCGAACCGTCAAACATAATTTCATTATTCAGGGCTTTGTCTAACTGGCTTGTGGTAATTGCAATGTTTTTCATAGTTCCGAAAATGTCTGTAAACTGCAGACGGATAAATCCTACATCCTCTTCTTCTACCATTCTTAATATATCTTCTCTTGTATAATTATTCATTCTACCGGCCTCCACTCGATATACATCTTTTATGTGTCATGATTCTTACATTGCATCGATAATCTGCTGTGCAAATGCATCCAGGATCTCTTCCTGATCTGCTTTTAATGTCGATTTAATAGATAACTTCTGATCGAGTACTGTCATATTTTCATCTCTTCTAACTGTTTTACGATCTGCTTTCCTGCTGTGGCAGCCCAGGTTCCGTTATCCATAACCGCA
>ENA-OQAA01000366-OQAA01000366.1-human-gut-metagenome-genome-assembly--contig:-NODE-366-length-31903-cov-2.150585_pt1 | contig 31903 bp, 36 predicted proteins | sample MGYA00242489_ERZ504515 | MGnify/ENA primary metagenome ERZ504515 (study PRJEB26092, sample SAMD00036237) | human gut metagenome | host: Homo sapiens | study: EMG produced TPA metagenomics assembly of... | reverse complement strand
ACCGTTTTTTCTCACGCAGACAAGCCATGTAGATGGACAGGCCCATAACAAAATCTTCTTCTTTTTTCATATCTTCTCCTTAATAAAAAGGCCAAAAATACTACCTTTGTACACTGTGTAAATAAAATCTATACAGATGAAGCAACACCTACGACCGATTATGTTTGTCGGAACCTGCTCTGATGCGGGTAAAAGCGTTATCAATGCGGCGTTTTGCCGTATTTTCAAGCAAGATGGTTATCAACCGGCACCGTTCAAGGCACAAAATATGTCCCTCAATTCCTACTCTACCCCGGAAGGCGGCGAGATGGGCCGGGCGCAAGTCGTACAAGCGGAGGCCTGCGGTATTTCCCCGCATACGGATATGAACCCGATATTACTAAAGCCGACAAATGATAAAAGCTCACAAGTCGTATTAAACGGAAAGCCAGTCGGCAATATGTCCGCCAAGGATTATTTCGGGATACAAAACCAGAAGGAGGAGCTATTTAAGGAAGCTATCGAAGCCTTCAACCGTCTGGAAGCTCGCTATAACCCGATCGTATTGGAAGGAGCCGGAAGCATCTCCGAACTAAACCTGCGAGACCGGGATATCACCAATATGCGTATGGCGATGAAAGCCGGCGCCTCCACCTATCTGATCGCAGATATAGACCGGGGGGGCGTATTCGGCTCTGTATATGGAACGATCGCTTTATTACGACCGGAGGAACGAGCGTTAATGAAAGGGGTTATCATCAATAAATTCCGTGGAGACGCTTCTTTATTCGAGGAAGGACGGAGCCTGTTAAAGGAATTGACCGGGATTCCCGTGGTAGGCGTAATCCCATGGTTTCGGGATATCAAGATAGAGGAAGAGGATTCCGTAGCGTTGGATATGAAAAATAACACTTATAAAAGACGGGAAAATCAATGTAGCTATCATCCTGCTGAAACGAATGTCTAATTTCACGGATTTTGATGTATTGGAGATGGACCCCGTTTCAATCCTTATTATACCAACAATATCGATGAGATAGAGAAAGCCGACATCATCCTGCTCCCCGGCTCAAAGAATACGTTATCGGACTTACAAAGCCTGCGGGCCAATGGGATAGCGATGGCGATTATCCGGGCGCATAAAGCGGGTAAAAAGGTGATCGGTATTTGCGGTGGCTATCAAATGATGGGAATCCGCTTGGAAGATCCGGAAAGTATCGAGGGAAATATCCCGGCGATTCCCGGTCTCGGTCTTCTGCCTCAATGCACGGTCATCGAGCAGGAGAAGATCACGAGACAAAGCGACTTTGCTTTCCTCCCCTCCTCGGAGAATAAGGATTGTAAAGGATACGAAATACATATGGGACGAACCACCCTATTGGGTGACGCCCCCGAACAGCCCGTAGCCCGACTGGAAGACGGACGAACGGACGGATATTACCTCAACAACCGATGCTGGGGAAGTTATATGCATGGTATCCTTGATAATCCGGCCGTATTGGACAACTTAGCTGAAGGCTTTGACACGGAAACGACTACAGGTACTTTCGATTATGCCGCTTTTAAGGAAGAGCAGTATGACAAACTCGCCGCCCTCGTAAGGGAGCACGTGGATATGGAATATATTTATAACAGTATTAAAAACTAATATCATGAACAGACGTACTTTTATGCAAAAAACCGGACTTATCATGTCCGGACTTACTTTATCGCCGCTTATCGGTAAATCGTATTCCTCCATATACGGACAAACCGCCCCTAGCAACAAAGTAAAAGTAGCCTCATCGGATGCCGTAGCATGGGATACGGGGATTTGAATACTTTTCTTGATTATCCGGAGACGGAATGCGTGGCTCTTTGCGATGTCGATGACGAATGGTTAAACAAACGGGCTGCCGACGTTGAGAAGAAAACAGGGAAAAAAGTACCTCACTTATATAAAGACTGGCGACGAGTAATCGATAATAAAGACGTAGATGTAGTCATTATCGGTACGCCGGACCATTGGCATTGCCTTCCGACGGTCTGGGCTTGCCAAGCGGGAAAAGACGTATATGTAGAGAAGCCGCTCTCCAATACGATCGAGGAATGCAACCTGATGGAAAAAGCCGCCCGTAAATATAACCGGATCGTACAGGTAGGCCAATGGCAACGTAGCGACCCGCATTGGGACGAGGCGGCTAATTTCTTGAAAGTCGGAAATATCGGACGGATCCGTACGGTCAAGGTCTGGGCTTACCAAGACGGCAAGCCGACACTTCCGGTTAAACCGGATTGTGACGCTCCCGCCGGTGTGGATTACGATATGTGGCTAGGCCCGGCTCCTAAACGTCCGTTCAATCCTTATCGCTTTCATTATAATTTCCGTTTTTTCTGGGACTATGCCGGAGGTTGATGTCGGACTGGGGCGTACATTTGCTGGATTATGCCCTAGAAGGTATGAACGCAGGTCTTCCCACCCGTGTATTCTCAGGCGGCGGCAAGTTCGCCTATCCGGACGACGCTATGGAGACGCCCGATACTTTAATGGCAACTTATGCCTACGATGATTTTAATATCATCTGGGATCACGCCTGCGGAATTAATCACGGACTCTATAACCGTAAGGAAGGATTAGCATTCTATGGGGAGAATGGTACGATGGTACTCGACAGGGCCGGTTGGGAAGTCATACCGGTCGTATCCAATAACGTAGCTCGCATGGAAGCCGTTCCTTTCAAGAAAGGAGAAGGCAAAGGACTTTATAATCATGTGGGAAACATGTTGAGCTGCATTAAAAGCCGTGAGCTTCCGAACGCCGATGTCGCTATCGGTGCCCGTGTAGCGAAGATGGCTCATCTGGCGAATATCTCCTGCCGGGTTCAACGGGAAGTTCATTGGGATGATAAAAACAATTTGTTTGTCGGCGATAACGAAGCTACCGCCTTGTCGAAAGCCTATTACCGGGCACCTTGGGAATTACCTAAATTGTAACAATCGCAGCATAACGTTAAATTTGACAAACAATAAACAATGCCCTAGTAAGCTTGTTAGAACTATAAAAAACGAACAATACGTTTAATTCTAAATTAATACAGCTATGGCAAAAGAAAGCGTCAAAATTTTAAGAGGGAAATTGGATGTCGACAATTTATTATCTCAACTAAACGCCGCGTTAGCGGAAGAATGGCTAGCATACTATCAATATTGGGTAGGAGCCTTGGTCGTTGAAGGAGCCATGCGTTCCGACGTACAAGGTGAATTCGAGGAACATGCCGAGGAAGAAAGGCATCACGCCCAATTATTGGCAGACCGGATCATCGAATTGGAAGGAGTTCCGGTACTTGATCCGAAACAATGGTTTGAATTAGCCCGATGCAAATATGATTCACCGACAGACTTGACGTAGTAAGCCTTCTGAACCAGAATGTCGCCTCCGAGCGTTGCGCCATCTTGCGTTATCAAGAAATCGCTAAATTCACGGACGGCATCGACTTCACGACTTGTGATATCGCTAAGCATATCTTAGCTGAGGAAGAAGAACACGAGCAAGATCTGCAAGACTATTTGACAGATATCGCACGTATGAAAAAATCTTTCCAGAAATAATTTAGGAAAGGGAAAACTCTTTACAACAAAAATCCCTTGAGAGAATGTCTTAGAGACATTCTCTCAAGGGATTTTAATTCAAGCACATTTAATGCTTTGTCCCATGCAACAAAGCGTCATATAATAAGGCATCCGCCACTTCCAAAGCGATTTCCTCATCTTTCAGATTCCTCAAGATCGTCAAGCCGAACTCAAACATAAAACCCGGCCCCTTGCTTGTGATGATATTTCCATCCTGCTCTACTCCATTATCCGTAGGGGTAGCGCCTACCATTGTTGGTTCGAAGAAAGGAAAACAGGTAGCCCTTTTCCCTTTTAGCAATCCAAGACCACCTAAAACCATCGGTCCGGCACAGATAGCACCGATTAATACGCCTTCCTCCGTTTTCTCCTTGACTAATTCTTTCAAATGGGCATGCGCATTTAAATGGTTGCTTCCGGGTATTCCACCCGGCAAAATCAAGGCATCGACACAACTGAAATCCGCCTCCTCGAACAGGTAATCAGCCATTACCGGAATATCATGAGCTCCTATCACCAATCGGTCACCCGTAATAGATACCATCATAACCCGTACACCACCACGCCTCAAGACATCAATCGTACCCAAGGCCTCTATTTCCTCAAAGCCTGTCGCTAAAAAGACAACCGCATTTTTCATTTCTTTTTTATTTAATATAGTTGACATTCACTTAAAACAGAAGGATCATCCTTCTCCACAACAGCCTTATCCGTAACAACCAATGGTAAGGTGAACCAGAAAGTGGAACCTTTGCCAAGCTCAGATCGCACACCGATCTCACCACCCAACTGCTCTACAATCATCTTGCAGATAGGTAGTCCCAAACCAGCCCCTTGATAAAAATCATCCAATTTCACGAAACGCTCGAAAACAGACTCCAGCTTTTCCTCTGATATCCCGATTCCGGTATCCATGACAGAGACACGTACGAACATATCTTCCACCTCATAAAAAAGCGAGATAAAACCTTTGGAAGTAAACTTAATGGCATTAGACAAGAGATTTAACAAGACCTGTTCTACCCGGTGCGGATCGATCCACAGACGAACAGAAGGCATGGCGACCGAGTTATATAATAATGCCACATCGGAAGTCATCTTCAAGGATTGTACCACATAGGCCTCTTGGCAAATATCCCTCAACTCAACTTCCGACACGTTATAGTTTAACCGACCGGACTCGATCTTCGACAAATCCAGGATATCGTTAATCAGTTTCAACAATAAATCGCAATTCTTATTTATAATCGAGAAGTATTCCCTTTGCTCACTGGCATTAGTCGTTTCCGTCACGAGATGGGCAAAGCCAACGATAGCATTCAGCGGGGTCCGGATCTCATGGCTCATATTAGCGATAAAAGCGTTTTTCATCTTATCCGCCTCTTGTACTTTCATCAGCGCCAACTGGTCTTGACGTTGCTCCGTGATATCATTCAGCATGACCAATAACAGAGGCGAGGCTCCCGGGTCCGGATTCGTGATCAGTAAACGTACGATATTTACGATTCTCACCTCTCCATTCGGTTTCTCATACTCGACCATTTCCTTTACCATACGTCCCGTCTTGATCGTATGGTAATCTTCCGTTCGGATCTCATGCGCCCGCCGGGAATCAGGGAAAAGCTCGAAATCCGTCTTCCCTAAGATATCTTCCGCCTTGACCCCCGTAAATTCCTCCGCCGCCTTATTAAAATAGATATACCGGAAACCGTTGAAAATATCTTTCACCGTGATCTCCACAAATACGTTCGACAAGATCGTATCCATCAAGATATTTAAGAAGTTGATCGTATGCTGGCTTTGGCGCATCTCAAGTTCGTTATCGCTCGCGGATGGTGTCAAAGTGGCTTTTTCCAGATCGGCTTCCAGTCTCTCAATCCTTTGAATCAACTCTTCTTTGGAAAGGTGGTCATATTTTCCCATGGCCCATACATAAAGTTAAATTGCGTAATGGACAAAAATAACTATTATTTTTTTATTTACAACGCTTACCGCCTAATAATTCTTATTTTCAAAAGGTCATTACTAATATTTTGACACAAAAGCATGGCATTATCCAAAATAAAAGATACATTTGCAATCTAATTTCATGAATTAAACACACTCTAATTGAAAAAACGATGATGTATTGGCAGAAAGAAATAGAAACCATGGATCGTAAAGATCAGGTAAAATTCCAACTGGAACGACTGAAACAAACCATAGAACTAGCGGGCAACTCCCCTTTTTACCATAAGATATTCAAAGAGAAAGGAATTACCCCGGACAGTTTTCAGTCCTTGGAGGATTTACAAAAACTTCCGTTTACAACGAAAGATGATCTTAGAAATAACTATCCATTCGGATTGGCAGCCATCCCGTTACAGAAATGCGTACGTATCCACTCTTCCAGCGGAACGACAGGTAATCCCACCGTTGTCTTACATTCCGCCAAGGATTTGGACCAATGGGCTAACCAAGTAGCTCGTTGCATGTATATGGTGGGGCTAAGGGATACGGACGTATTCCAAAATACATCCGGTTACGGTATGTTTACCGGTGGTCTCGGTTCCAGTATGGAGCAGAAAAACTAGGTGCGTTGACAGTGCCTGCGGCGGCCGGTAATACCAAACGACAGATTAAGTTCATCACCGATTTCGGCACCACCTGTTTACATATCATACCGAGCTATGCCACTCGTTTGGCTGAGGTTATGTATGAGGAGGGAATAGACCCCAGAAGGATACCAAGCTACACACCGTATGTATCGGTGCCGAGCCACACTCGGAAGAACAACGTAAACGCATCGAGCAGCTTCTGGGTGTCAAGGCTTACAACTGTTTCGGTATGTCGGAGATGAACGGGCCGGGTGTAGCGTTCGAATGTACGGAGCAGAACGGCTTGCATATCTGGGAAGACAACGTGATCGTAGAGATCGTAGACCCGGTTACCTTGCAACCGGTGCCCGAGGGAGAGGTCGGAGAATTGGTATTAACCACCATCAACCGGGAGGCGATGCCTTTACTCCGTTATCGTACCCGTGACCTTACTTGTATCTTACCGGGCGATTGCCCTTGCGGACGTACCCATAAACGCCTTGCCCGTTTCAAAGGACGTAGCGACGATATGATAATCTTGAAGGGCGTGAACCTATTCCCCATCCAAATCGAAAAGATATTGATGCAATTCAAGGAGTTAGGCAGTAATTACTTGATCACCCTCGAAACGATCGGTAACAGCGACGAGATGTTGATCGAGGTTGAGTTGAGTGACCTATTCACCGATGATTATTCCGCCTTACAGCGCTTGACGAAAGGTATCACCCGTCAATTGAAAGACGAATTATTACTTACGCCGCGTATCAAGCTGGTAGCCAAGGGATCTTTGCCAACCACAGATGGCAAGGCGGTACGAGTGAAAGATCATCGCAAGCTTTGTTAAATAAACAATTAAAATAACACCTTATGACAGTCAATCAAATTTCTATTTTCCTAGAAAACAAGTACGGGAAATTAAGCGAGATATTAGCGTTATTGGCGGAAGAGCGCATCCGCATCATCGCGGCTACCGTAGCCGACACCTCCGAGTATGGAATCCTTCGTATCATCGTAAGCGATCCCCAGAAGGCATACAAGATATTAAAAGAAAACAACGTCAGCGCAAACCTGACCGACGTATTAGCGATCGTAACCAGCTCATGCGCCGGAAGTTTTGCCAATACATTATCTTATTTCACGAAAGCGGGCATCAGCATAGAATATATGTATTGTTTCTCCATCCGGGAAAAAGCGATCTTGATCTTGCGTACGAACAACCGGGAAAGCGCCCGTGAGGTAATCCGCCGTCAGAATCTCGAGTATATCTGTGAAAGTGATCTAATAAAACTTTAATAGGCACGGATATATGTTCGGAATCAGCGACCCCGGTATTTGGCTGGCTTACCTTCTAGCGTTCGCCTGCTCCTATTTTCTATTTGGTTCGGGATAACCACTTGGAATAAAGAAGACGACGAAAAAACAAACCCTACTAAAGAATCACGAAAATGAGTACGCTAACATTAGGCATTATTGTCATCATTTACATGTTTGTAATCGCTTGGTTAGGGTATCTCGGATACAGCAGACGAAAAATGCCAGTGATTATTTATTAGGCGGACGAAAAGTAAACCCCATTATCATGGCCCTGTCTTACGGGGCGACCTTTATCTCGCATCGGCGATCGTTGGTTTCGGTGGCGTAGCCGCTACGTTCGGCATGGGTATTCAATGGCTTTGCTTATTGAACATGTTCATGGGTCGTAGTGGTAGCCTTTATCTTTTTCGGACGAAGGACCCGGAAGTTAGGCGAGGCACATAACGCACGGACTTTCCCGCAATTATTGGGATTACACTATAAGTCCCGGTCTATACAGATCTTCATCGCCTCGATCATTTTCATCGGCATGCCCCTCTACGCCGCCGTGGTGATGAAGGGAGGAGCCGTCTTCATTGAGCAGATGTTTCATATCGACCTTCATCTGGCCTTGTTGATCTTCACCTTGATCGTAGCGGCCTACGTGATTACGGGCGGAATCAAGGGAGTACTTTATACGGATGCGTTGCAAGCGGTTATCATGTTCGCTTGTATGCTATTCCTGCTATTTTGGTTTTACCATATCATGGACATGGGCTTTATCGAGGCAAACCAGAAGTTGACGGATATCGCCCCATGGTGCCCGAGCGCTTCAAGGCCTTGGGACATCAAGGATGGACAGCTATGCCCATCTCAGGCTCTCCACAATGGTATACATTGGTTACCTCATTGATCCTTGGCGTAGGAATCGGTTGCTTAGCGCAGCCACAACTAGTCGTACGCTTCATGATGGTGGAAAGCACCAAGCAACTCAACAGGGGCGTATTGATCGGCTGCGTGTTCTTGATTGTCACGGTAGGGGCGATTTATCACGTGGGAGCCTTGTCTAATTTGTTTTTCCTCAAGACGGAAGGTGTAGTCGCCTCCGAGGCGGTAAAAGATATGGACAAGATCATCCCCCTATTTATCAATAAAGCGATGCCGGAGTGGTTCGGGGCGGTTTTCATGCTTTGTATTCTCTCTGCCAGTATGTCTACCCTTAGCGCGCAATTTCATACCATGGGAGCGGCTTTCGGGGCAGACGCATTCCCCAAACTAGGACGTAGCAAAAACCCGAACTCTACATTAGGTGTACGTATCGGCGTGCTATGCTCTATCTTGGTCAGCTACGTTATCTGCTATACGCTAAGTGCGAGTATTATCGCACGAGGCACCGCCTTGTTCATGGGTATTTGCGCGGCTACATTCCTACCTACCTATTTCTGCTCGCTATATTGGAAAGGAGCTACCCGGCAAGGGGCCTTGGCCAGCTTATGGTAGGAGGCTTGGCCAGTTTATTCGCCATGTTGTTCCTTCATAAGGCGGAAGCGGCTCCGGTAGGACTTTGCAAAGCTTTATTCGGACAAGACGTCTTGATCGATGTATATCCGTGGCATGCGATAGATCCGATCTTATTTGCTTTGCCATTATCGGCGATAACGATTGTTTTGGTTAGCCTAGCGACTCAAAAGAAGACCTTTTAGCTTTTCTTATGAATCCCAAAACACTAATTAGCATTTATTCTATTGACAGATATATAGAATGCAGTATATTTGCATTGTGGTTTTTTCATAATAGTATTAGATTTAAGGTTAACAAAGTTGGTTAGGGGTTGCCGGGAGGCAATCCTTAATTGTTTTATAGAGGTCTAGATATGATTAAATACATTTTTCTACTATTCATACTTTGTTGCTCCGGTTGCCGGCACGCACAAACGGAAGATACCGTAATCAAGGTTTCGGTACTTCGTGGTCCATCCGTTATCGCATTCGCCGATTGGCTTGAGAATCCTCCAATTATAGACAACAAAAAAGTACAAGTAAAAGTGGTAGACTCGCCTGATCTGGCGCAAGCCTTACTGATCAAGCAGGAGACCGACATAGCCGTACTCCCCATGATCAATGCGGCGAACTTGTACAATAAAGGGATCAAGATTAAACTAGCGGGATGCCCGATCTGGGGAACCCTTTACCTCGTCGAGAAAACACCCTTAAAAGAACCGGCATTGTATGTATTCGGCAACGGTACGACTCCCGATATCCTTACCCGGTACTATCTCGCCGCCAGCGATCAGACTATCCGTTGAATTACGCCTTCAATACCGCCGGGGAAATCACCCAAGCATCTTAGCCGGAAAAGTAAATCGTGCCGTGCTCGGGGGAACCGTTTCTAAGCATCGCTTTACGGAAAGACAGCAGCTTACGAATAACTGCGGACTTGAATCACTTAACAGACAGCGATACCCTCGGATTCGCCCAAACAGCGGTCGTATACACCCCGACGATGGAGAAATATCGTATCGCTTTTGAGGATGCCTTACGAGCCTCCTGCCAAAAAGCCGTACGATATCCGAAAGAGACCATCCATTCTTTGGAAGAACATGGAATCTTCGCCCAAGGGGCCTTAACTCCTGAGAGTATCGAGCGGTGTAAAATCCATTATTTATCGGCTATCGAGCGAAAAACGCCGTCATGGATTTCCTGCGTCTCATCGAACAGTATGAACCAAGGCCGTCGGCGGGAGCTTCCCGATGCCGGATTTATCCCCGAAAAACAATGAGATTGCGAAAAACAATCACTACAATAGTCGCTACCGCTATCCTCTTGGCGGGATGGCAACTATTCGCCGTTATAGCCAACCAACCGGAGCTGATACCTTCACTTCCCCGACTCGTACGGACACTTGCGAATGGCTCGTCTCCGGTAGTTTCTATCAGTCGGTCGGAGCGACTATACTCCGGGGAATCTTAGGCATGTCGATCTCATTCGTTTGTGCGATAGGGATGGCCGGGTTATTCGCCCGTTTTGAGTGGGTGTATGAATTATTCAGACCTCTGCTTGCCATCATGCGCTCGATCCCGGTCATATCCTTCATACTTTTGGCGCTTATATTCCTAAATCCGGAAAGTATCCCTTTGATGATCGCCTTCCTCACCATGTTCCCGCTACTAACAGAGAATCTGACACGGGGAATCCTCGATCTACGTCCGGGTTTATCCATTATGGCACGTCAGTTCCATATCAAACGTTCCAATGTCTTATTCCAGATCATCTATCCGCAGCTAAAGCCATTCTTATATAGCGGACTTGCCTCCGCCGCCGGATTCGGCTGGCGTGCGATCATTATGGGAGAAGTCTTGTCGCAATGCGCATTCGGAATCGGAAGCGAGATGAAAAGGGCGCAAAACTTTATCGCTGTCCCTGAGCTGCTCGCTTGGACGATCGTGGCGGTATTCATCAGTTTCTTTTTTGATAAAGGAATTAGCAAAGTCGCTGATATCACCCCTAAAATATCTTTCGCGAATGAGGATCAGACCATCCCCACCCCTACATTATCAGTTTTAGACACGAAAGATATAAGTTACCAATATGGCATACAGCACTTTTCCCATTCCTTTCAAAAAGGGATTATTTATGGAATTAGCGCACCTTCAGGCAAAGGAAAAACAACGTTATTAAACCTAATCGGAGGTATCTTATTGCCTACGGAAGGAGAGATACATCCCACAAGACACTTTGGAATCGCCACCATATTCCAACAACCGCAACTCCTGCCCCATCTAACCGCAGAAGAAAATATCATCCTCCCCCTCTCCTCTTTTCTCACGGAGGAAAAAGCCCGGCGAATTGCCCAAAAACACTTACAGGAAATGGAAATGGAGCCTTCGGGAACCGATATCCTAAAGAGCTTAGTTACGGACAGCAACAACGTATCGCTATAGCTAGGGCATTGGCATACCCTTCTCCTCTCCTTTTGATGGACGAGCCGTTCAAAGGCTTGGATGAAGCCTTAAGCCATCGTATTATAGAACGAATACGAGAAAAGCAAATGAAAGAAGAACGGATCATTCTTTTCACGTCACATAATCCGGATGAGATTCGGTTGTTGGCGGATGAGGTGATTTACCTATAAATTCCAACCAAACTTGAATGTCTTATTTCACTTTCATCGGTTGGCAAGGTATCGTAAACCAGAATGTAGAGCCTTTCCCTCCTCCGACTCAACCCCGAATTTTACCTTTCAAACTTCTCAATAATCGTCTTGCAGATAGAAAGCCCTAATCCTGTTCCTTGCTTAAAGCTGTTCAATTTCACGAAACGATTGAATATGCTCGCTTGAGACTCCTTACTGATTCCCATACCCGTATCCGTTACGTAGACATAGATACCATCATCGGTCAAACGATAACCAAACCGTATAGAACCCGAGCTGGTGACTTCACGGCGTTGGAAAGGAAATTGGTCAAAACCTGAGTCAAACGGGTCTTCTCCGACACAATACAATAGTCATTACCGTCCGACTCAAAGATAACCTTTACACCCGGGGCCACTCTCAAGGCGAAAGCTTGCTGCTGGGGAGCGAATATCTCACTCAAACGCAGGGTCGTATAAATAAACTCCATCTTTCCGGACTTGATCTTCGAGATATCCAAGATATCACCGATCAACTGCAACAAAAACTCATTGCTACTCTCTATGATCCTCAGATATTCCTTTTTTTCCTCCTCATCGTCACTCTCCGCCAATAAGGTAGAAAAGCCGACGATGGCATTTAAAGGGGTACGTATCTCATGCTCATGTTAGCGATAAAAGCGGACTTCATCCGGTCGCTCTCTTCCGCCAAACGCTTGGCCTGCACATCCGCCTCGTGCCGTTTATCGACGGTCATATCCCGAAGGATTCCGATCGAGCGGATCGGTTTGCCGTCCGGATCGGCCTCATAGACCTCACCGATCTTCTCCAGCCATACATACTCATCCGAGAAATAACGACAAGGGAAACTGAATCGCATGGAATCGATCTCGCCCCGCATGAAAGCGGTTGTAATATTCTCATAGACCTTCCGGTAATCCGGATGGATCTTCTCCGTAAAACTAGCGTGGGTGATCTGCACATGCTTGATCTGGCCGTTTTCTTCCAAGGAAAGCTCCGCCGTACCGTTTACCAGATCCCAAAGCCACGGGTAGATCTTACCCGCTTGACATGCGAGCGCCAAGCGCTTATTATAGCTATGCAACTCCTCCTCGACCTGCCTTTGCTTTGTAATATCCCATGAAATCCCTACTAAATAAGGAGGCTTATCCTCACGGGGCGCTAGCAGTTTCATCGTATCCATAGTACGCAAGATACCTTTCGGATCGATCATTTGCTCCACGAAACGCTGCATCTTACCCGTTTTCACCACCTCCTCGTCCATATCCCTGAAAGATTGGGCGACGACCGGATCTAGAAATAGGTCAAAATCTGTTTTCCCGACCACATCATTATGATATCGTCCGTAAAGTTGGTTCATCAAAGGGCTGGAGTACACGTACCTGAAATTATCACCCGTATCCTTCACGAAAAAGTAGATGGGCAACGAGTCCACGATATTAGATAACAATCCTGCTAAATCCCTATAATCCTGTTCCAAAGTTTTGTTCTCCGTAGTATTAACTTCCATGTTGATTTTTTTAATCAAAGGCTTGAATATTCCGGCCGTAAAATTCTTGAAAATTAATGAAAGATACAAATAATAAGCCCAAGAAGTGAGTATCCCGACCGAAAATATAAGCAAAACCGTATATTTGTACTCCAATTCTAAGAAAACTAGATATGACAAACGTATTTCACACGCTTATAGCCCGTTTTCTACAAATTCCGGAAGGACAAGTGGAACGGACAATCGGGCTCTTGAACGAAGGCGCTACCATACCTTTTATAAGTCGTTACCGGAAAGAGGTGACCGGAGGATTAGACGAGGTGCAAATCGGTGCCATCAAAGATCAACTGGATAAACTGACGGAACTGAGCAAACGAAAGGAAACGATCCTCGCCACGATAGAAGAGCAAGAGAAACTTACTCCCGAGCTCCGGAAACGCATCGAGGAATCTTGGGATAGCACCGAGATCGAGGATTTATATCTCCCTTACAAACCGAAACGGGTCACCAAGCGGAGATCGCACGCCGAAAAGGACTGGAGCCCTTGGCTAAGATCGTTATGATGCAAAACGAGAATAACCTATCCGCACGCATCAAGAGTTTTATCAAGGGGGAAGTGAAAAACGCCGAAGAAGCCTTGCAAGGGGCACGGGACATTATCGCCGAATGGATTAACGAGAACGAATCGGCACGTAATACCGTACGTAACTCTTTCGCTCATACCGCCATGATCACATCCAAAGTGATCAAGGGGAAAGAAGAGGAAGGCGCTAAATACCGGGATTACTTTGATTTCAGCGAGTCTTTAAACCGGGCCAGTTCCCATCGCTTATTGGCTCTCCGACGGGGAGAGGCGGAAGGTATCCTTCGTGTAAGTATCTCTCCCGACGCGGAATCTTGTCTGGATCGCTTGAACCGGCGTTTCGTAAAAGGTCGTGGAGAGGTTTCCGAGCAAGTGGCTACAGCTGTCGACGATTCTTTCAAACGCCTGCTGAAACCCTCTATCGAGACGGAGTTCTCCAACCAGAGCAAGGCGAAAGCCGATGAGGAGGCGATCCGGGTATTTGCCGAGAACCTCCGGCAATTGCTGCTCGCTCCTCCCTTGGGACAAAAACGGGTATTAGGCGTAGACCCCGGCTACCGTACCGGATGTAAGTTGGTCTGTCTGGATGCGCAGGGGAATTTACTGCATAACGAAGCGATCTTCCCGCATCCGCCCCAGAACGAGAAGGGCAAAGCCGCCGCTAAGGTCGCCCAGTTAGTAGCCACTTACGCCATAGATGCCATTGCCATCGGTAATGGTACCGCCAGTCGTGAGACTGAGCAGTTCATCACGAATATACGATACGACCGCAAGGTACAAGTGTTCGTAGTCAGCGAAAACGGAGCCTCTATCTACTCCGCGTCCAAGATCGCTAGGGAGGAGTTTCCCGAATACGACGTCACGGTACGCGGAGCTGTCAGCATCGGTCGCCGGCTGATGGACCCTTTGGCCGAGTTGGTCAAGATCGACCCGAAGAGTATCGGTGTCGGCCAATACCAGCATGACGTAGAGCAAAACGCCTTGAAAAAGAGTCTGGATCAAACCGTGGAGAGTTGCGTGAATCTGGTGGGTGTAAACGTGAATACGGCGAGCAAGCATTTGCTGACTTACATCTCGGGATTAGGCCCCACGCTAGCGCAAAACATCGTGAATTACCGGGCGGAGCACGGACCCTTCACTTCCCGGAAAGAACTGATGAAAGTCCCCCGTATGGGAGAGAAGGCTTTCGAACAAAGCGCCGGATTCTACGGATACCCGACGGAAAGAACCCGTTGGATAACTCGGCCGTACACCCCGAGAGCTACCCGATCGTCGAACGGATGGCCAAGGACCTAAAATGCTCGGTAGCCGACCTGATCACCGACAAAGCGCTTAAAAAGAAACTAAAACTAACGGACTACCTTACGGATAAGGTCGGGATGCCTACCCTGCTTGATATCATGGAAGAACTGGATAAACCGGGCCGTGATCCCCGCCAAACGATCCAAGTATTTGCGTTCGATCCTACGGTGAAAACGATCGAGGATTTAAAAGAAGGGCAAGTATTGCCCGGTATCGTAACCAACATCACCAACTTCGGTTGTTTCGTCGATGTAGGGATCAAGGAAAACGGGCTTGTCCATATCTCCGAGCTGGCGGATCGTTTCGTAAGCGATCCTACAAGTGGTCTCCATCCATCAGCATGTCAAGGTGAAGGTTCTAAGCGTAGACCTATCCAGAAAACGTGTTCAATTATCCATGAAAGGGATCTAAACGATGAAAGAGAAGATTAATAAGACAAACGTGGCGCGCCTGCTGGACAAGGCTAAGATCGCCTACCAGCTCGTGCCTTATGAAGTAGACGAGAATGATCTGAGCGCTACGCATGTAGCGGAGCAGCTAGGGGAAGATATCGCCCAAGTATTCAAGACCTTGATCTTACATGGCGATAAGAGCGGTTATTTCGTATGCGTGATCCCCGGAGCGGACGAGGTGGACTTGAAAAAGGCGGCCAAGGTATCCGGGAACAAGAAATGTGAGATGATCCCCGTGAAAGAGTTGTTGCCGCTCACCGGTTATATCCGGGGAGGATGCTCGCCTATCGGCATGAAAAAGCATTTCCCTACATATATCCATCCTACGGCATCCGGCTTCGATAAGATCTATGTAAGCGCCGGACAACGAGGCTTGCAGATACAGATAGCCCCCGCCGATTTAATCAAGGTGCACAAGCTATAGAAGCGGATTTGATCGCATGATCTAACATCGCTGAGAGTACTTCGTAAGAAGTACTCCAGTACTCCGCAAAGAGTATCGCAGTACTTCCTAGGGAGTACTGGAGTACTCCTTATGAGGGACTGAGATCAAACAGCACATGATATCTTAGAATTTCTTAAACGTATACGTTCTTCCTTCGCAGCTCATTACCAGATTCGTCACAGATGACTGCTCGATCGTGAAAGTTTGTTTAGGTGAGGTCCAATCCGTATAACGCATGAATTGTTCCAAAGGCGTACCTCCATAGTTGACCAACTCCAGATCCAGTTTCGTATCTCCCTCCAACGTCTTATAACCGAAATTCGTACGATATACGTCCTTTGCCGGGTCATATAATTGGTACTCGAACAAAGAGGTCTGGAAGTTATACCAAACCGTATCCACCGTCTGGACCACCCCATTCGCCTCTACGGTTTTCAATTGCCATTTCCCTTCCAGCTTATGTTCCACCTTATTACAAGACACCAACGCCACGACAAAACAAGTTATCGCTATCAAATTTTTCATCATAATCCTCGTACTTATATACCTATATTGATTTGAAACGTCAAAGAAAAGAATTAATTTCCAAAGGACAAAGTTTTTAAGGATATCCTAGCCACAAATACCCAGAACTTTTTCTTCCTTCCCTTTGTTAATTGGGTAATTACAATTACAAATATTATCCAATATGAAAACATTTATTGATAAAATGGATTATGCGGTCAAGAATTGGTGGTTATCACTATTGGTCGGACTGCTTTACATCATCGTCGCTATTTATTTAATGTTCGCGCCATTGGCGAGCTACGTAGCGCTTAGTATCTTATTCAGCGTCTCTATGTTCGTAAGCGGCTTGTTCGAGATTCGCTTTCGCCTTGGCGAACAAAAAGGGTATCAGGCAGTTGGGATGGTATTTGGCCGGAGGTATTATCGACTTGATCTTAGGTATATTCTTGATGGCAAGCCCGGGACTTAGCATGGAGGTGCTTCCGTTTGTCTTGGCATTCTGGCTTATGTTCAGAGGCTTCTCGGCTACCGGTTACTCGATGGACCTGAAACGATACGGTACACGGAACTGGGGTTGGTACATGGTCTTCGGTATCTTGGCTATCCTTTGCTCCATCGGTGTTATCTGGCAACCCGCCCTAGGGGCCTTCACGTTGGTTTACATGATCGCTTATGCCTTATTAATAATAGGTATATTCCGTGTCATGCTATCCTTCGAACTGAAAAGCTTGCATAAACGGAATAAGGAAGCACAAGCGGAATAAGTCTGATTCAAGGATTAATTGGTCTATTTTTAAATTAAGAAGTGAATCAACAGCACTTTTACTACTTTTTGTGTTCGATCATTAATAAAATAACGGATGAACGCAAACTTACCACAATTAGATTTGCCCCGGGATTATGTCGTAGGAAACGACATTACCGAGCAATCTTAAACTTTTACAAGCAGACTTGCCGGTTAAAAGCAGGTATTTTCGCTTTATGCGTTGAAGGAAATTTAAGGGCATCCATCAACTTGACAGAGTACACTTTGAAACCGAATGATTTCATCACCTTGATGCCGGGAAGCATTATTCAGTTCTGTGAGCAGAAAGAGAGTTTCCGCCTTTCCTTTATAGGATTCTCATCCGAGTTCATGGACTGCGTGAACATGATAAAGTCTACGATGAGCGCCTTACCTACTATCTACGAGAATCCGATCATATCACTGAGTGAGGACCGGGCGGACTTCATTAACGATTATTTCCATTTGCTAGAGCGGGTACAAGCGAAAGAGAAATCCATAAACAGGGAGATGGTGAAACATATCCTGCTTACCATGATCCATGGGATCAGCGATTTGTATCAAGGGAAATCATGGCCTAACAAGATAACGACCCGTAGCGACGAGATCCACAAGAAATTCATCCAACTGGTGATGAAGAATTATACCTCAAAGCGGCAAACGGCTTTTTATGCCAGCCAACTAAGTATTTCTCCCCAGCACCTCTGCATGATCATCAAGCAAAAGACAGGACGTTCCGTATCCGATATCATAGCCGATATGATAATCATGGACGCAAAATCGCAATTGATGGCTACGGACTTGACTATCCAAGAGATATCTTACTCCTTGAACTTCCCGAATGTATCCTTTTTCGGTAAGTACTTTAAACGGTACGTAGGCGTATCTCCACAGAAGTTCAGAAACAGTTAAGATAAAATTTAAATGTAACAGAAAAAAAATATCACTTTTTGCTTGTAGTTTCCAAAAAAGCGTTACTTTTGCTGCGTATTTAAAAACAAACAGACAATGAATCGATTTAGCTTTACATATTACTTTTATTACTTTTACTTTAGCAGAGTAAGGGCAGGAGTTTGTATGTAAAGCGTTGATGATTGAATATAAATATCAATAAAATATAAAGTCCTGCCGGTTTCGGTGGGACTTTTTTTGTTTGTAACAGTTTAGAGTAAAAATAGAGAAACAAGATGAAAAAGAAAGTAGCAATACAGGGAATAGCCGGTTCGTATCACGACATCGCCGCCCGTAATTATCATGAAGGTGAGGAAATAGAGATTATTCCTTGTAATACTTTTCGAGATGTAATCACGACAATCAAGAAAGATCCGGCGATCCTCGGTATGATGGCTATCGAAAACACGATAGCGGGAAGTCTTTTGCAAAATCATGAGTTGATCCGTGAAAGTGGACTGAGCGTGACAGGTGAGTACAAGCTACGTATCTCCCATTCCTTGGTAGCGCTTCCGGGAACCTCGATACACGAGGTAACAGAGGTCAACTCCCATCCGATAGCGTTGATGCAATGTACCGATTTCCTCGATACTCTGCCCAACGCCAAGGTGGTAGAGAAAGAAGATACCGCCATGAGTGCCCGGTGGATCTCGGAAAACCAACTGAAAGGACATGCGGCGATATGCGGGAAACTGGCTGCCCAGATCTACAAGATGGAAGTCCTTGCCGAGGGGATCGAAACTAACAAACGGAATTTCACCCGCTTCCTCGCTATAGCGGACCGCTGGACGGCGGATGAGATGCTTCGAGGAACCGATAAAAACAAATCCTCTCTCGTATTCGCTCTTCCCCACACCTCCGGCAGCCTTTCCAAAGTCCTCTCCGTTCTCTCTTTTTACGACATGAATCTTTCTAAAATACAGTCCTTGCCTATTATCGGGCGTGAATGGGAATACTTGTTCTACATCGACCTTACTTTCACGGATTTCACCCGTTACAAACAAGCGTTGGACGCTATCAGACCGTTAACAAAAGACTTAAAAATATTAGGCGAATATGCAGAAGGAAGACAAAGTGTGTAACATTACACCCGCTAACCGTGTAGGTAGCGTACAGGAATACTACTTCTCCAAGAAACTGAAGGAAGTAGCCGAGATGAACGCCGCAGGCAAGAACGTCATTAACCTTGGCGTAGGCAGCCCCGACCTTCCACCTTCGGAACAGACCATCGAGACGTTGTGTGAACATGCCCGCAGAGCGAACGAGCACGGTTATCAGCCGTACGTAGGCATACCGGAACTGCGTAAGGGATTCGCCGACTGGTACAAGACGTGGTACGACGTAGACTTGGACCCGAAAACAGAGATCCAACCGCTCATCGGCTCCAAAGAAGGTATCTTGCATATCTCGCTGGCATTCTTGAATCCGGGGGATGGCGTACTGGTTCCGAACCCGGGATATCCGACATATAGTTCCGTCAGCAACTGGTAGAGGCCCGTTTGATCCCTTACGAGCTGAAAGAGGAACTGGATGGCAACCGGATTTCGAGGAACTGGAGAAAATGGATCTCTCCAACGTAAAGCTGATGTGGACCAATTACCCGAATATGCCACAGGGGCGAACGCTAGCGTAGAGCTATACGAGAAACTAGTGCCTTCGGCCGGAAGCACGGTATTATTATATGTAATGATAACCCTATAGCTTCATCTTGAATGAGCATCCGCTAAGTATCTTAAGCATACCGGGAGCCAAAGAGATCTGTATCGAGATGAACTCCATGAGTAAGGCTCATAATATGCCGGGTTGGCGTATGGCGATGCTGGCTTCCAACGCCCAATTCGTCCAATGGATACTGAAGGTAAAAGCAATATCGACTCCGGGCAGTTCAAGCCGATGCAATATGCGGCGGTAGAGGCCCTAAGCGCAAAGAAAGAGTGGTACGACAATATGAACCGTGTCTATCGTAGCCGCCGGAACCTTGCCGGACAAATCATGCGTACCTTGGGATGCGAGTACGACGAGAACCAAGTAGGTATGTTCCTTTGGGGACGTATCCCCGACTCCGCCGAGAGCGGCGAGGCAATCGCCAACAAGGTGCTATACGAGGCAAACGTATTCCTTACGCCGGGATTTATCTTCGGTAGTCGTGGCGAGCGTTATATCCGTATATCCCTTTGCTGCAAGAACGAGACTTTAGAAGAAGCCTTGAGAAGAATCGAGAATTTATAATTGATAATTGAAAATTAAAATATAGATCACAAAGATGGAAATGAAGATTGAACCGTTAGCATTACCGGGAGTTGACACACAACGTCCTATCGTAATCGCAGGCCCTTGTAGCGCCGAGACAGAAGAGCAAGTGTTAGAAACAGCCCAAGGATTAGCCTCCAGAGGCGTTAAGATATTCCGTGCGGGTATTTGGAAGCCTCGTACGAAACCGGGTGGATTCGAGGGCATCGGAGCCGAGGGATTGGCTTGGTTGAAGAAAGTGAAAAAAGAGACCGGTATGCTGGTATCTACCGAGGTAGCGACTAAAGATCATGTATTCGAGCATTGAAAGCCGGTATCGATATCCTTTGGATCGGAGCACGTACGACGGTAAATCCATTCGCTGTCCAAGAGATCGCCGACGCGTTAAAAGGGGTTGATGTACCTGTATTGATCAAGAACCCGGTTAACCCGGACTTGGAGTTATGGATCGGAGCGTTCGAGCGTTTGTACGGAGCGGGCATTCATCGTTTGGGTGCTATCCATAGAGGTTTCAGCTCATACGACAAGAAGATCTACCGTAACCTTCCGTTGTGGCATATTCCTATCGAGCTTCGCCGCCGTATGCCGGACCTGCCTATTTTCTGTGATCCTAGTCACATTGGTGGTAAGCGTGAGTTGGTAGCCCCACTTTGCCAGCAAGCGATGGACTTGAGTTTCGACGGCTTAATCGTAGAGTCTCATTGTAACCCGGATTGCGCTTGGAGCGACGCTTCCCAGCAAATCACCCCGGATGTATTGGATTACGTATTGAACCTATTGGTGATCCGTGACGTAAACCAGACTACCGAGAACCTGACCGCTCTTCGCCGCCAGATCGATGGTATCGACGAGCAATTATTGGAGCTTTTGGCTAAACGTATGCGTATCTCCAAGGAGATCGGCGTTTATAAGAAAGAGCACAATATGCCGATCTTACAGTCTCCCCGCTACAGCGAGATCTTAGAGAAACGCTCCAGCATGGGTGAACAAATGGACCTGAGCCCGGACTTTGTAAAGGAGATCTTGAAGGAGATCCATGAGGAATCCGTGCGCCAGCAAATGATTATCATGAACGAACAATAATTTATAAGATGAAAATATTGATTTTAGGCGCAGGAAAGATGGGTTCTTTCTTCACCGACCTGCTTAGTTTTGATCATGAGGTAGCCGTATTGGAGAAAGATCCGAAACGTATGCGTTTTATCTATAATGCCCTTCGCCTACAAAACCCGGAAGAGGTTAAGGATTTTAATCCCGAGTTGGTCATCAACTGCGTGACGTTAAGTTACACGATAGAGGCTTTCAAGGCCGTAATGCCTTACTTGCAACCGTATTGCATTATTTCCGATATCGCTTCCGTGAAGACTTATTTGAAGGAGTTTTATGAGACATGCGGTTTCCCGTATGTCTCCACTCACCCGATGTTCGGACCGACATTCGCTAATCTGGGACAACTGGAGAAAGAGAATACGATTATTATCTCCGAGGGCGATCATCTGGGCAAGATATTCTTCAAGGATATTTATTCCAGCCTCCGCCTGCATATCTGCGAATACACGTTCGAGGAGCACGATAAAGTGGTAGCCTACTCACTAGGTATCCCTTTCGCCTCCACTATGGTATTTGCCGCTACGATGAAGCATCAGGATGCTCCGGGTACGACGTCAAACGCCATATGAAATCGACCCGCCGGCCTTCTGTCCGAGGACGATTATCTATTGACCGAGATCCTTTTCAACCCCCGTACCCCTCGCCAAATCGAACGGATACAAGAGGAATTGCATATCTTGCAAGAAATCATCAAGGATAAGGATTCCGAGAAGATGAAAGAGTATCTGACGAAGATACGGAAGAATATCGAATAAGAAATTAAGAGGGTTGTGCTGATTAATTTTTCAGCACGGCCTCTTTTAAAAGTTCTCTCCTTACCAACATAAAGGAGATAAATAACGTACACAACTCCGCCACCGGTACATTATACCAAATACTTTGGATGCCGAATAAAGAAGGATAAACGATAATACCAAAGGTTACGAATACCAAGCTACGCAGCATAGAGATAACAACCGACAGCTTAGCGTTGCCGATAGCCGTGAAATAACTGGAGGCCAATATATTCAGCCCACTCATCAAGAAGGTGAAGCAATAAATCGTTATGCCGTAATTAGCGATCGCCAAAGCGTCCAAAGCCTCTCCTCCCTTAAAGAAAAAGGACGTGATCTGTTGCCCGAAAAAGAATAAGATGGCGAATAACGTTATACCTATCATAAAATTAACACGCCCTGCTAATCTCAGCACTTTCTCGATCCGGTCCAATCTTCCCGCCCCGAAATTATACTGATAATCGGTATAATTCCATCGGATATCCCTAAAAATACCGTGGTGGCGATAAACAGGATATAGTTAATCGCCGTAAAGGCGGCGACTCCATCCTCTCCTAAATATCGCATCATCGTTATATTGAACAAAAAAATCGTGATTCCGGCTGATAGCTCGGATATTCCTTCCGAAGAGCCATTGTATAACGCATTCCAGACCAAAGGCCAACGGAAACGTCCTCTTTGTACCGCTACGACTTGCCCTCGCTGGAACATCCGGGGAATATTGAACAGCCCTCCCAAGGTAAAGGCCAAGCCTGTAGCCAATCCCGCCCCCTTAATCCCTAAACCCATTACCGGATAAACAAAAGATCCAGACCGATATTAATCAACACCGTACTTCCCATTACGATCATGGCATAAAGCGGATGCCCCATCGCCTTAATCATATAATCTCCTAAGAACATCAATGATAATAAAGGGAAAAACGGGACAAGGGAACGAATATAGTCCACGGCTCCCGTAACCAATACGTCATTCGCACCTAACATACGGGCGATATCTCCGGCGAATATATAAATCAACCCGCTAATCAAAACGGATATTCCTCCAAGAAACAAGAACGAAGTAGTTATAGCGTTATTCGCCTCTTGCCGATCCGAACGTCCGAGGTTTATACCGATCAAGGTCTGACACCCTACTCCTATCACGATAGACAAAGCCGTCATCAAACTATAGCAAGGTAAGATCAGATTCACGCTGGCCAAAGCGTTCGCCCCGACAAACCGCCCTAATATCACACCATCGATCACCGACTGAATCCCGAGGAATAATAGGCCGGCTACTCCCGGTATCGTATATTTCAGAAATAGTCTTGAAATCTTTTGGGTTAGTAAACCACGCTCCAACTCTTGGCGATGGATCGCCTTTTCTCCACTCATTTTCATATTATCCACTTCACGTTTTTAACGACGCAAAGATATGGCTATTGAAAACAAGAAAAATTACCCTATGATAAATAATGACTTTTCCCTATTTTTTTACAGAAGCACGGATACGGCTCAATGACTGTGGGGTTATCTGTAAATAAGAGGCGATATGTTTCAAGGGTAGTTTCAAGATCAAGTCCGGACGGGTTTTCAGCAATGACTCATATTGTTCACGAGCTTCCATCCAACTATCGTTTATAAAATAGTTCTCATATTCCCGAAGATAGTAATCTTGTATTTTCAACCCCCAATTGGCCAACTCAAGGGAGCTCCGGCATAGGTAATCCAATTTCGTTTTCGGTATTCTCAATAATGTCGTATTCTCCACCATTTGAACATTATAGGCGGAGATATCCCGATAAACAAAATTGATCACCTCGCTATCTGAGGCGAACCATAACGAGATATCTTTCCCCTCACGCTCCACGAAAGCCCGGACCAATCCGGTTTTCACGAACCAAACAAACGGATCTCTTTCTCCCTCCCGGATCGATAATTCTCCCTTAGCAAAAGAAACCTCTTTCATTTCTTCCAACAGCTGCCCCACGATCTCATCTGATAAAGGAGACACCTGCCTTAATTGTTCTACGAACTGATCCATAATCATTCATTTATCTTATAACCGTAAAGATATAAAAAAAGTACGATCCCAAAAACAAAGGTAATTTTGAAGGTTTGCGGATTCCAGTGATTTTATGTAATTTTGCGCCGCTAAATCTAAGAAGAGGTATGAGCTGTAAATTCGAATATTATTTTTTTACGACTAAAAGCATCTTGTTCGTCCATTGGACTACGAGAGGTTCTACTGTATCCGCACCTATTCCTTCTAATTTATCTTTACATTTTCATTTAGAACAACTCTATCGTATATCCAGCATATACGATCAAGGATTTTTACACCATCATTAATAACAGAACAATACATATGTACAATAGAATAGCGGGTTACAAACAATATTATAAATCCTTAGTAATGCTAGGGGTACCTATCATCATTGGACAATTGGGGGCTATCATCACCGGATTGGCAGACACCATCATGGTGGGACAACACAGTACGGAGGAACTAGCGGCGGCATCGTTCGTCAATAATGTAATAAACGCATTTATCATAATGGGAACCGGATTCTCCTATAATCTTACCCCGCTGATCGGACAGAATTTAGCGATGAATAAAAAGATCGTGATCGGAGGCTGGCTCAAAAACAGTCTGGTTGCCAATATGACTACTACCTTATTATTGATAGCCGTCTTACTGGGGATTTACCTAACCTAGACTCTTTAGGCCAACCCGAAGAACTCTTGCCATTGATAAGACCTTATTTCGCGGTCTCATTAGTCTCGATCCTATTCGTAATGCTTTATAATTCATTCCGTCAATTCGTGGAAGGCATAGCCAACCCATCCATATCCATGTGGGTCTTGTTGACAGGAAATCTATTGAATATTATCGGCAACTATATCCTCATTTACGGAAAATGCGGAATGCCGGAGCTCGGACTGCTCGGGGCAGGTATAAGCACCTTTATCTCGCGTATCATCATGCTATTGCTTTTCATCGCCGTATTCATGCTGCGAACCGACTATAAGCTTACCGGAAAGGTTTCACCCATATTCGTATCAATAAGCAGAGTTGGAGAAGGCTGAATTCCATAGGCTGGCCGATCAGTCTACAACAAGGCTTGGAAGCGGGAACATTCTGCGTCACCGCCATCATGGTGGGTTGGCTGGGTAGCCTTGAGCTTGCCGCCCATCAAATAGCCATTACCATATCAACGATCAGTTTTACCATCTATTTAGGTCTTGGAGCCGCCGTAGCGATTCGTACCAGTATTATAAAGGGGCGAACGACTGGTATATGGTGCATAAGATCACCATTGCCGGGCTTCATCTGGGGCTTATTGTCGTTTGTATTGTCTGCACCACCTTATTCATGACCCAATCCGGGCTTGGATTGATATTTACGGATAATCTTCATGTCAACGCAATCGTGAAGACACTACTCCCCATATTGATGCTCTATCAAATAGGAGACAGCGCACAAATCATTTTAGCGAACTCCTTACGAGGGCTAGCCGACGTGAAAGCGATTATGTGGATCTCGTTTCTCGCTTATTTCATCATAGCCATACCTGCCGGATATCTATTGGGATTCACGTTCCATTGGGGTATCGCCGGGATTTGGATGGCTTACCCATTAGGCTTCTTATGCTCCGTATGCCTGCTGGGATACCGGGCGAAAATGCAGGTAAAATCGCATCTGGTTTAGGAAGTATCGACCAGATCGAGTATCTTTGCCCGTATAAATGGACATGACATGGCAAAACAAGGCACTATACTAGTTGTGGATGATAATAAAGGTATCCTGACCGCCGTACAAATGCTGTTAGGGACTTGCTTTGAGAAGGTTATCACCATCTCTACCCCGAACAAGATAAAAAACACGCTGCACGACGAGAACGTGGATGTCATATTGCTCGACATGAATTTCAGCGCCGGTATAAACAGCGGCAACGAGGGGCTGTTCTGGCTCTCCGAGATCAAGAAGCTTATCCCTCGATACAAGTCGTTCTCTTTACCGCTTACGCCGACATCGATCTGGCGGTACGAGGTATCAAGGAAGGAGCCACCGATTTCGTGGTAAAGCCATGGGACAACGCTAAATTATTGGAAACCTTGCAAGCCGCTTACCAAATCCGCTCGGCCAAGCATAAAGCGGTGTCGGCAACAAGCAGTTGGTATCCAAGGAAAGCGGTATGTTCTGGGGAGACAGCAACGCCATGCAGCAACTACGGATGCTGATAGAGAAAGTAGCCAAGACAGACGCCAATATATTAATCACGGGAGAGAACGGAACCGGTAAGGAAATGCTGGCCCGGGAAATACACCTGCTATCCCCCCGCAAGGATGAGGCCATGGTACCGGTGGATATGGGCGCGATCACGGAGACGCTGTTCGAGAGCGAGTTATTCGGCCACGTAAAAGGGGCCTTCACCGACGCCCGGACGGATCGCCCCGGTAAGTTCGAGGTAGCGAACAACGGAAGCTTGTTCCTCGACGAGATCGGGAACCTGTCTTATCATCTGCAAGCCAAATTACTGACCGCCTTGCAACGCCGTAGCATCGTACGGGTAGGCAGCAATACCCCGATCCCCATCAATATCCGCCTGATCTGCGCCACGAACCGGGACTTGCAGGAGATGGTACAGAAAGAGCAATTCCGCGAGGACTTGCTGTATCGTATCAATACGATACACGTAGAGATCCCGCCCTTGAGGGAGCGGCCGGAGGATATCGTACCGCTTACCGAGATATTCATCACGAAATATACCAACATCTACGGTAAAAAGCCCATGGCCCTCACCGACGACGCAAGGAAAAGCTGAAAGCCCAACCTTGGCTGGGTAATATCCGCGAACTGGAACATACCGTGGAGAAAGCATTATCATCGCCGACGGTGATACTTTAGATGGCAGCAATTTCGATTTCCCTCGTAAGCGGGAGGCGCCCGTCAAGAATGACATCACTACGCTCGAGGAAATGGAGTATACAATGATCAAGGCCGCCATGGATAAATTCGGCGGCAATCTCTCGCTCGTGGCGAACCAGTTGGGTATCTCACGGCAAACGCTTTATAATAAGATCAAGCGGTATGAACTTTAAAGGCATTTATTACAGCCTCACCTTCCGCCTCGCCCTCGCTATCGGGCTGACGGCGGCACTCACCTACCAGGCCTTGGAGAAAGAATGGGGATGGTTCCTGTTCTTAGGCATCGGATGGCTGGCTGCCTTGCGGGGCATCAGCCTTTTGTTCAAGCGGAACGCGCAAAAGGTAGCCTTCATGTTCGACGCGATCGACAATAGCGATTACGCTTTCAAATACGCTACCCGGGGGCGTTCCTCCAACGACAAGCTGGTTAGCGACTCCTTAAACCGCATCACCCAGATACTTTTTCAAGCGAAAGCCGAGGCGATCCAGAAAGAGAAATATTACGAGTTGATCATGAACCAAGTGAATACGGGTATCATCGTAGAAGATGATAAGGGCAATATTTTCCAGACAAACAACGAGGCCTTGCGACTGCTGGGATTGACGGTCTTTACCCATGCCCGCCAGCTCGGACGTATCGACGAGAATCTAGAGCGCCTCATCAGCGACGTTCGTCCCGGCGAGAAACATCAGATCTCCTTTATCAACGAGCGGGGCACGGTACATCTCTCGGTCCGTGTCTCCGAGATGACGCTCCAAGAGAAACACGTCCGCATCATCGCGATCAATGATATTAACAGCGAGCTGGACGATAAGGAGATCGAGTCATGGATACGGCTGACACGGGTCTTGACCCATGAGATCATGAACTCCGTCACCCCTATCACCTCCTTGAGCGACACCTTGCTTTCCCTCCACCAGAATGTCGACGAGGAGATACGGGGCGGCTTGGAGGTAATCAGCTCTACCGGGAAAAGCCTGATCGCGTTCGTCGAATCCTACCGTAAGTTTACGCATATACCGACGCCTCAGCCCTCTTTATTCTACGTCAATAAGTTCGCCGAACGGCTCACGCGGTTGGCCCGCCATCACAATAACTACCCGAACATAACCATCCGTATCGACGTGGAACCGGAGGACTTGATCGTCTACGCCGACGAGAACCTGATCACGCAAGTAGTCTTGAACCTCTTGAAGAACGCCATGCAAGCGATCGGGCACGAGCAAGAAAACGGCCTTATCTTGTTCAAGGCGTATTGCGACCCCAACGAGGCCGTTATCCTAGAAGTGACGAACAACGGCCCCATCATCCCCCCGAGGAAGCCGAGCATATATTCGTGCCGTTCTTCACCACGAAAGAAGGCGGAAGCGGTATCGGGCTGTCCATCTCACGACAGATCATGCGCCTGTCCGGCGGCAGCATCGCGTTGAGAAGCAACCCGGCCCAACGGCAGACTACCTTCGTGTTGACATTCCCGTAGCTCGTTTACCGTATCCGCATAAACGCGGACACGCGGCCGGGCGGATACGCGGACACACAAGCCCGGATACACGGGCGCGACCGTATGGGTACACCCGCGTATCCGTACAGCTACATCTTTGTATCCGAGTAGCTACATCTTTGTATCCGAGTAGTTACATCTTTGCAGCCGTACGGATACGGACGGACAGCCGGGCAGCTACAAGAGGACAGCCGTACGGATACCCGCCATCGGCCGTACGAACGTATTTCCGGCCACCGTTGGGTAACAACGAAACTATTCGTATCTTTACGCTGTTTTTTAATTTAAAAGTATCCATACAAACATGAACTTACTAGACAAACTGAAGATCAACCACCGCCCCCGCTCCGGGGCATTGGATTTGCTAAAATATATCGGCCCCGGATTACTTGTCACCGTAGGCTTTATCGATCCCGGGAACTGGGCGACGAATCTCGCCGCGGGCTCCGAGTTCGGCTACGCCCTCCTGTGGGTCGTCACCTTCTCGTCCGTCATGCTGATCATTATCCAGCACAACGTGGCCCACCTCGCATCGTGACCGGCCTCTGCCTCTCGGAGGCGACCAACAAATACATGCCCCGCGTGCTAAGCCGCCCGATCCTAGGATCGGCCATGCTCGCCAGCATATCCACCTCCCTCGCCGAGATACTCGGTGGAGCCATCGCCCTCCGGATGTTGTTCGGTATGCCGATCAAGGCGGGAGCGGTGATCGTCACCATCGTATGCCTCGCCATGCTATTCAGTAATACATATAGTAAGACCGAACGCTGGATCATCACGTTCGTGTCCATTATCGGGCTCTCGTTCCTATACGAGCTGGCGTTGGTCGACGTAGACTGGGGGCAGGCCGTGGTAGGCTGGGTGAAACCCACCTTCCCCGAGAACTCCATGCTGATCATCATGAGCGTACTGGGAGCCGTCGTGATGCCTCACAACCTGTTCCTGCACTCGGAGGTGATACAGAGCGGGAATGGAACTTAGAGGACGAGTCGGTCATCAAGAAACAACTGAAGTACGAGTTCTACGACACGCTCCTGTCCATGGTGATCGGCTGGGCGATCAACTCGGCGATGATCATCTTGGCCGCCTCTACCTTCTTCAAGCAAAACATCGCCGTAGACGAGCTGGACCAAGCGCAACAGTTATTGGTACCCCTCGTAGGAAACAACGCCGGGTGATTTTCGCCGCCGCCCTATTACTGGCGGGCATCTCCTCGACCATCACATCCGGTATCGCCGGGGCTTCCATCTTCGCCGGATTCTATGGCGAGGCGTACAATCATACCGACCTCCACTCAAAGCTGGGAGTCCTGCTATCGTTCGTCCCCGCCTTGGCCATCATATTCCTGATCGGCGATCCGTTCAAGGGATTGATCCTGTCGCAGATGTTGTTGAGCGTGCAATTGCCGATCACGGTCTTCACGCAAGTGTACCTGACCTCCAGTAAGAAGGTCATGGGTGCCTACGCGAACAGCCGCTCTACGACCATCCTCCTCTTGCTGCTGGGAACGATGGTAACCGTCCTAAATATAGCCCTGCTCATCAGCCTATTTTAAAAAGAAATCGCTACCTTTGCCCCATTCGAAGAAAAACTATCAATTTTTAAGTATGAGCGATATCAATACAAACGAAGAAGAAGGCAAGAAGAACCTGAATTTCATTGAGGCAGCCGTAGAGAAAGATTTAGCGGAAGGCAAGAACGGAGGACGTGTACAAACCCGTTTCCCGCCCGAGCCCAACGGATACCTTCACATCGGCCACGCGAAGGCCATTTGCTAGATTTCGGCATCGCTGAACGCCATGGCGGTATCTGCAACCTCCGTTTCGACGACACGAACCCGACGAAGGAGGATGAGGAATACGTGGAGGCGATCAAGGAGGATATCCAATGGCTGGGATATCAGTGGGGAAATATTTATTACGCGTCCGACTACTTCCAGCAATTGTGGGATTTCGCGATCCGCCTCATCGAGGAAGGTAAAGCATATATTGACGAGCAGACATCCGAACAAATAGCCCAGCAAAAGGGCACGCCTACACAACCGGGCATCGAGAGCCCGTATCGCAACCGTCCGATCGAGGAAAGCTTAGCTCTCTTCAAGAAGATGAACACGGGTGAGATAGCGGAAGGTGCCATGGTACTTCGCGCGAAGATAGACATGGCAAACCCGAACATGCACTTCCGCGATCCGATCATCTATCGGGTGGTTAACCATCCGCACCATCGTACGGGCACGACGTGGAAAGCGTATCCGATGTACGACTTCGCCCACGGACAGAGCGATTTCTTCGAGGGCGTGACGCATTCCTTGTGTACCTTGGAGTTTGTCGTACACCGTCCTCTGTATGATTTGTTTATCGACTGGCTGAAGGAAGGCGAGGACTTGAACGACAACCGCCCCCGACAGACTGAGTTCAACAAATTGAACCTAAGCTACACGCTGATGAGCAAGCGTAACCTGCTTACATTGGTAAAAGAGAACTTGGTAAACGGCTGGATGATCCCCGTATGCCGACCATCTGCGGTTTCCGCCGCCGGGGTTACTCTCCGGAGTCTATCCGTAAGTTCATCGACAAGATCGGTTATACGACTTACGACGCCTGAACGAGTTCGCCTTGCTGGAAAGCGCCGTACGCGAGGATCTGAATGCCCGCGCCATCCGTGTATCCGCCGTGATCAATCCGGTGAAACTGATTATCACCAACTATCCGGAAGGACAGGTCGAGGAGCTGGAAGCGATCAACAACCCGGAAGATCCGGAAGCCGGCAGCCATACGATCGAGTTCAGCCGTGAGCTGTGGATGGAACGTGAGGATTTCATGGAAGACGCTCCCAAGAAATATTTCCGGATGACACCGGGACAGGAAGTTCGTCTGAAGAACGCTTATATCGTAAAATGTACGGGCTGCAAGAAAGACGAGAACGGTGAGATTACCGAGGTATATTGCGAATACGATCCGAATACCCGCAGCGGTATGCCGGACGCTAACCGTAAAGTAAAAGGTACCTTGCACTGGGTAAGCTGCGCCCATTGCCAAAAAGCGGAAGTACGCTTATACGACCGCCTTTGGAAGGTGGAGAACCCCAGAGACGAATTGGCCGCTATCCGGAGGAGAAGAATTGCTCCCCGCTAGAGGCGATGAAGGAAATCATCAACCCGAACTCCTTGGAGATCCGGAAAAACTGTTACGTAGAGAAGTTCGTGGCTACCTTGCCCAAGCTTTCCTACCTTC